>ERZ794936.3-NODE-3-length-348341-cov-63.375464_pt1 | contig 348341 bp, 179 predicted proteins | sample MGYA00511083_ERZ794936 | MGnify/ENA primary metagenome ERZ794936 (study PRJEB30137, sample SAMN04331409) | food metagenome | isolation source: Y2 must sample point D1 replicate A | place: Australia: South Australia | collected 2014 ... | reverse complement strand
GCTTAGCGTCGAAAACAGTGTTAGCTGGGTTCATAGCAGCTTGGTTCTTAGCAGCGTCACCAATCAATCTTTCAGTATCAGTGAAACCAACGAAAGATGGAGTGGTTCTGTTACCTTGGTCGTTGGCAATAATGTCAACACGATCATTAGAAAAGTGAGCAACACAGGAGTAGGTAGTACCTAAATCAATACCGACAGCTTTAGACATTGTATAAATATTTCTGTATAAAATCTGCTTGATCTGTTGGAATTAATCAATTGAAGAATAGAAGTAACTTAAACAAGAGAGTATTATATTTTCAACATTTTTTGGAGAAAACCTAGCCCAATTGCGGCTTATATATAACAATTCGTCCACACCTTCCCATAGTGCTTACGAATGAAATTTCGTCAAAACCTCGAAGCTTTTTTTTTCGAAATCTTCGATGGAATGTTCTAGAAAAAAACTTCGAGAAAGTGAATCGGAAGAACTTCTCGGAAAAAAAAGCTTCGGAAATACTACGAATAAGGGCCCAAGAGAGAGTAAGAATGCAGTGCCATGCAGTCAATTTACCACTGTGAGACCGTAAAAGGGTTGGTTGAGTAACTCAATTCAAGGAATAAAGATATAAAATTGATAAAAAATATATAACAAATTGTAACAAAAAGCAAAAGAGAGGAGTGGAATGTTATACAAAGTAATTAGAAGGTATTGAACTTGTAAAAAGTAATAATAAAACTCAATTCTGCTTCTTGGTCACTTGTGGGGCACCGCTTAAGCGGTACTCAGACAAGCGGACCAAGCTCATTTTAATTGCATTATAAGCTCTTTTGACGAATGGTGGGATAGATGGGTGGCTTATGATCCCGTCCATTCTAACTCTCCATTGAGCAAAGGCGGCTTTCATGTACTTGGAGTTTTCGTATCTTAACTTAATAAAGATGGCGTACACAACAAGTATGATCCAAGACCTTTGGAAGCACAGAATGGCTCTGAAAAGGATCAAAATGAAAATAAGCAGCTCAGCAGTACCGACCCAGTGCATGCACAAATCATTGTACTGAACAACAAACTTGTCGATGAAGCTGAGGATCTTACTTGAATCTTTACTGGAAAGGTGGAAGACTTTTGGTAAGAGAACTTTTTCAACGTAGATTAAAACATGGAATACAGCAAACGCGAAAAATGGGATTAAGCTGAATGAAAATCTTGGGGTGAACAACCAGAAGTTGGCCAAAACCAAATAAAGCACGTCTTCACTCTTTAGGAGTCCAGCAACGCGTGATTTTATGGAAGCCTTAGTGGCAGCGGCATCTTGAGTCTGCAATGGTTCATTGCGGGTGAAAAATTGCTGGTAAATGATGATACCGAAAGATTCGATGACACCGAGATATGCCAATCTGTAATAAAATTCTGACATCTTGAGCAGGTAAAGAATTGAGCTGATCAATACGACGGAATGACCGGTAAACCATGCAAACTGCAAGCTCTTGGCTACTGCCATGAACCTTTGCACGAGCGACTTATCTCTGGCAGGGAGGTTTGGGGGGCCTTGGTTATTAGCGGGTCTTGATGACATTATACTGACTATTCTTGGCTAGTGTTTCTTGCTCCTTATGAATAGAGAAAAATGACTTTTTTTAGATGTAGTAAGTATGTCATTTCAGGGATGGTCTGCTTGCTCTTTAAATATTTTTTCACCCTTTTAAAATGGGGCCCTTTCGCCGTACCAAAGAAGGAGAAATATACATTACGTATGTAGGTTGCTACATTTTACACAAAACTATCAATGCCTTCTAGGCTTCTTCTTGACCAGTTGAGAGAGATCATTGAAGTCACCAAGGGGCTTTTCGAGGGCGGGGAAGCCGATGGAGGTTGTGGGCTGCGAAAGAGGCCTCTTGGAGCCGTGCTGCTGATTTTCTTGCACCTCATCAATATCGTCTTGAATCTGTGCGAGCCTTGCCTGCTGTAACTCGCTGTCCTTGGGTCTTGTAGTCATATGTTTTTCAAGCAGAGCCTTGGCATGCTTGAATCTTTTTAGTTTGTCCTTAGCCGGCACCTGATCAACCCACCTTAAAGCATCACACACCAAAAATTCTGCTTGTATCACCTTCTCAGTTACTTGTTCTGCGGGTTTCAAGGTCTTGTAATAGCCAAGCGCCTTCAAGTAATGATGAATGGCTCTACTGAACATCTCCGCCTCCCTTTCGATGTCACCCATCAGGATATACACATCACCGATGCGCAATCTGCTGTTCTCGGTTAGAGATTGGCCATCTGCAGTAGGGCGGCCCAACAGCATCAAGGCCTGCGCCAGTAGGTCCAAAGCATTCTCATACAGATCATTTTCAAAGTAAATGTGGAAACCAGACTTGCGAAGTTGCGATACGTCTTCAATTTCATCGTCATATTCATTCGCTGGACTGAAGTTAGCCAATTCGTGCAAAGCTAAGCGTTCTTCCTCTTTCTCCACGTTTTCTTCCTCTTCTTCGCTACCTTCGCCACTGTCCTCACTATCACCACTGTCGACATCACCAGTCAAGTCTTCCTCTTCTTGGTCGAATTGGAACATCCTAGAATTAGGAATTTCTGTTTGACCGTTCTCGTTCCCCTCTTCTCCATTGCTCACATCAGACTCAGGCTCAGACTCAGACTCAGACCCAGATCCATCGTCACCTGCCAGAAGAGCGTCCCCAAACAGATTACCAGAATTCTGTACTTCCATGTTGTATACAGCTTGTGCGAATATAGTAAACAGTTCAGGATCAGGCAACAAACCATCTTTTGGGAGAGAGTCCAAAGTTTGTTGGCAGCGTTTAGCAGCTTCTAAGAACTTTTTCTGTGCGAGTAAATCTTTTGCAATTTGAATCTGTCTTTCCATATCAATTTGAAGTTTATGTCTGCTAGTTCCGTTTGCCAACACGTCTTCTGCCCTTAGTTTCATATTCTGTTACTTCTAGAAGGAGACCTCATCGCCGATGTTACCTCAAAATTGAGTAAAATGAAATAATACAAAATTGGAAAAAACGCGAAACTTCAGTGCAGTAACATATCGTTCCGACATTCTCTGAGAAGTGGTAAGATTCCACTGCCGGGGAGCTACGAGTGCTCTTGCAAGTTTTTAGACACTGCTATATCCTTCGACTACGTAACCCCATTTTTTTATTTTTCTATATAAAAACATGCACTGTATACATATAATCACGCAAGTTCAAGTCGTGCTTAAAACGGGCACAGAAAACTAACTATGAGTTGCCGTACCATACATAAACTAGGAGAAGGTAGCGCAGTTCTTTTTTTTACCAAAGGTTTGCACAAAAAAGATGGTCTAACGTAAGTAAGTTATCAATAAAACTGTTAAAAGTAGTATAAGAATCTTGAGATAGGCTTATTATTATGACTTTTTATGGCGGAAAAGGAAGAGGAAATACTGCGCCGGGTGATGCGTGACGCGTTTTTGGAAACGATGAGAATAAACTTTGAAGTATTTTGAGAATAATATTCTATTATCGAGTTCTTTCAGCAGAAAGCAACACATAGCTACGTATAGTTCGGTAAGATAAATTTGGTCAGAAGCGTGTGAAAGACGCTGAGAAACCACGTGAGACGAAGATTCAAATCAAGGCGTGAGGAATAACGCAATACGAGCCACCGAAACAGAATAAACAAAAGAAAAGAAAGAGTAAACATGGGTACGTCAAGCGAGGTTTCTCTCGCACATCATAGAGATATCTTCCATTACTACGTCTCACTGAAGACTTTTTTCGAGGTGACTGGCGAAAATCGTGACAGGTCAAATTCGACACGAGCTCAAAAGGCCAGAGCCAAGCTGTTGAAGCTATCTTCTTCGCAATTTTACGAGCTGAGTACAGACGTGTCCGATGAGCTGCAGAGGAGAATCGGTGAAGATGCTAACCAACCAGATTACCTTTTGCCGAAGGCAAATTTCCACATGAAAAGGAACCAGGCTAGACAGAAACTGGCCAATCTATCACAAACTCGATTCAATGATTTGTTGGACGATATCCTTTTTGAGATCAAGAGAAGAGGGTTCGACAAGGATTTGGATGCTCCACGGCCCCCATTACCGCAGCCGATGAAACAAGAGGTCAGCAAAGACAGCGATGATACTGCAAGAACATCCACAAATTCTTCCTCTGTGACTCAAGTAGCTCCAAACGTCTCCGTACAACCTTCTTTGGTCATTCCTAAGATGGCATCTATCGATTGGTCTTCTGAGGAAGAAGAAGAGGAGCAAGTAAAGGAGAAGCCAAATGAACCGGAGGGAAAACAAACAAGCATGGATGAAAAGAAAGAGGCTAAACCTGCTCTAAACCCCATAGTTACAGATTCTGATCTGCCTGACTCCCAAGTGCTCGCTCGTGATATCACATCAATGGCAAGGACTCCAACAACGACGCATAAAAATTACTGGGACGTTAATGATTCTCCAATTATCAAGGTAGATAATGATATCGATAACGAAAAGGGTCCCGAACAGTTGAAGAGCCCTGAAGTACAACGGGCTGAGAACAATAACCCTAACTCAGAGATGGAAGACAAGGTTAAAGAACTGACTGATTTAAACAGCGACTTACATTTGCAAATTGAAGATTTGAATGCTAAGTTAGCATCTTTAACCAGCGAGAAGGAAAAGGAGAAGAAGGAAGAGAAGGAGGAAAAAGAAAAGGAAAAGAACTTAAAGAGTAACTACACCATTGATGAAAGTTTTCAGAAAGAATTGCTGTCATTAAACTCTCAAATCGGTGAATTATCAATTGAGAATGAAAATTTGAAGCAGAAAATTTCAGAATTCGAACTGCATCAAAAAAAGAATGACAACCATAATGATTTGAAAATCACTGACGGTTTTATTAGCAAGTACTCTTCTGCCGATGGGCTCATTCCAGCTCAATACATCTTAAACGCTAACAACTTGATAATTCAATTTACTACTAGGCTTTCCGCAGTACCCATAGGCGACTCCACGGCGATTTCCCATCAAATTGGCGAAGAGTTATTTCAAATATTATCCCAGTTATCGAACCTAATCTCCCAGCTATTACTATCGGCCGACCTATTACAGTACAAAGATCAGGTCATTTTACTGAAAGCATCATTATCGCATGCGATCACATCGATAAGATATTTCTCTGTTTACGGTCCCGTATTAATTCCGAAAATAACTGTGCAAGCTGCTGTTTCAGAGGTTGGTTTTGCCATGTGTAATCTAATTGATTCAGCGAAAATAAAATCCGATTCAAATGGTGAGAGCACCACCTCTAATGAAGGTAACCGACAGGTATTAGAATATTCTTCACCAACTGCTACCACCCCAATGACGCCAACTTTCCCGTCGACTTCTGGAATAAATATGAAGAAGGGGTTTATAAACCCAAGAAAACCAGCATCTTTCTTGAATGATGTGGAGGAAGAAGAATCTCCAGTCAAGCCATTGAAAATTACACAAAAGGCAATTAACAGTCCGATCATAAGACCGTCATCGTCTAATGGAGTTCCAACAACCTCAAGAAAACCTTCAGGAACGGGGCTATTTAGTTTAATGATTGATTCATCAATTGCTAAGAATAGCTCCCATAAAGAGGATAATGATAAATATGTCTCGCCCATAAAGGCAGTAACATCGGCCTCCAATTCTGCAAGTAGCAATATTTCCGAAATTCCTAAACTAACACTACCTCCACAAGCCAAAATCGGTACTGTTATTCCACCGTCAGAGAATCAAGTTCCCAATATTAAAATCGAGAATACAGAAGAGGATAATAAAAGGAGTGACATAACAAATGAAATCTCTGTTAAACCAACTTCTAGCATTGCTGATAAACTGAAACAATTTGAGCAAAGTTCCGAAAAGAAATCATCACCAAAGGAAAATCCTATAGCAAAAGAAGAAATGGATTCAAAACCAAAACTATCCAATAAATTTATCACTTCAATGAATGATGTGTCCACAGATGATTCAAGCTCTGATGGTAACGAAAATGACGATGCAGACGATGATGATGATTTTACCTATATGGCATTGAAACAAACAATGAAGAGAGAAGGTTCAAAAATTGAAAAAAATAATGATAGCAAACTACCTGCAAATATAGTGGAACTTGATTTACATGAGTCACCGGAGTCCGTGAAGATTGAATCTCCTGAATCGATAAAGGAAATCACGTCATCTGAAATGTCTTCAGAAATGCCAAGTAGTTCGCTGCCTAAGAGATTAGTAGAGGATGTTGAGCCTTCAGAAATGTCAGAGAAGGGCGCATCTGTAGAATCAGTCAGGAAGAAAAATTTTCAAGAACCACTTGGTGATGTCGAATCTCCGGATATGACGCAGAAAATCAAGTCTTTGGGTATGACAGGAAAGGCTGTAGGCCCAGAGTCAGCTAGCAGGGTTGAATCTCCGGGTATGACAGGACAGATCAAGTCTTTAGATATGACAGGAAAAGCTGTAGACCCAGAATCAGATAGTAGGGTTGAATCTCCGGGCATGAAAGAGCAGATCAAGTCTTTGGGTATGACAGGAAAGGCTGTAGGCCCAGAATCAGATAGTAGGGTCGAATCTCCGGGCATGACAGGACAGATTAAGTCTTTGAATATGGCAGGAAAAGTTGTAGGCCCAGAAGCAGATAGTAGGGTTGAATCTCCGGGCATGAAAGAGCAGATTAAGTCTTTGGGTATGACAGGAAAAATTGCAGCTCAAGAATCAATCAAGTCCCCGGAAGCGGCTAGGAAGTTGGCGTCATCAGGAGAAGTTGACAAAATTGAATCTCCAAGAATGGTAAGGGAAAGCGAGTCCTTGGAGGTAGTAGGCAATACTATCCCCTCAAACATGACAGTGAAAATGGAATCCCCAAATTTAAAGGGAAATACTGTGTCTGAACCTCAAGAAATAAGGAGAGACATTGCCTCCTCAGAGCCGATAGAGAATGTTGACCCCCCAAAAGTACTAAAAAAGATTGTCTTTCCAAAGGCTGTTAATAGAACTGGATCACCAAAATCAGTCGAAAAGACTCCATCTTCAGCTACACTGAAAAAGAGCGGGCTCCCAGAACCGAATAGCCAAATTGTTTCTCCTGAATTGGCAAAAAATTCACCTCTAGCACCGATAAAGAAAAATGTCGAGTTACGAGAAACTAATAAACCACATACTGAGACTATCACTTCTGTGGAACCAACAAACAAGGATGCCAATACTTCTTGGAGAGACGCCGACTTAAACCGTACGATCAAACGAGAGGAGGAGGACGAAGATTTTGATAGAGTGAACCACAATATCCAGATCACTGGTGCATATACGAAAACTGGAAAAATTGATTATCATAAAATACCTGTTGATCGTAAAGCAAAAAGCGATGCAGAAGTGCATACTTCCGAGGAAGATATTGATGAATCAAATAATGTTAATGGAAAAAGAGCTGATGCCCAAATACACATCACTGAAAGAAAGCATGCTTTCGTAAATCCAACTGAAAATTCACAGGTAAAAAAGACGAGCCACTCACCATTTTTAAACAGTAAACCGGTTCAATACGAGAACTCAGAGTCGAACGGCGGCATTAACAACGACATAAAGATAAAAAATACTGGAGAAACTACGGCACATGACGAGAAACATTATAGTGATGATGATGATTCTAGCTATCAATTTGTTCCCATGAAACATGAAGAACAAGAACAAGAACAAAACAGAAGTGAGGAAGAGGAAAGTGAAGATGACGATGAAGAGGAAGAAGACAGTGATTTTGATGTGGATACATTTGACATTGAAAATCCGGATAATACACTATCAGAGTTACTATTGTATTTAGAACATCAAACAATGGACGTCATATCCACGATTCAATCGCTTTTGACATCGATCAAGAAACCACAGGTGACGAAGGGTAATTTGAGGGGAGAATCGAATGCAATCAACCAAGTCATAGGTCAAATGGTGGACGCTACTAGCATATCAATGGAGCAAAGCAGAAATGCCAATTTGAAGAAACACGGTGATTGGGTGGTGCAAAGTCTAAGAGACTGTTCGCGTAGAATGACAATTTTGTGCCAATTAACTGGCGATGGAATACTAGCGAAGGAAAAGAGCGATCAAGATTATGCTGACAAAAACTTCAAACAGCGGTTGGCAGGGATTGCGTTTGATGTTGCCAAATGTACAAAGGAGCTGGTAAAAACTGTAGAAGAGGCAAGTTTGAAGGACGAAATAAATTATTTGAATTCGAAGTTGAAGTAAAGTTAGTAGTATCTAGAGGAGAAAGAAAAGGAAGACAAAGACAATCAATAGAATGTATTATGTATGACATATAATAATAATAATTATAATAATAATAATAATAGTAGTAGCAGTAATAATAATATTATTATAGTATATTAAAACAACAAAAAATTAGTAAAAATACTATAAATGTTTGAATATGAAGATATATATGTAGGAAGAATTTTTATTGAATATAGAAATTTAAAGAAATATTATTAAAAACCGGAAAATGAAAAAGAAGAGTTAAAAAAAAAAAAAACGGAACTAGTAAAAGATGTGAAAAAAAGAAGAGAAAAGTAGAACGAGAACACCCACTATCCTTGGGTATTATTATAAGTTGCAATACCATCATCCAGTATGCCCAGATTAAACCATTCATGGTCCAGAGCGTCCTTTGCGGTAATCCTTTTTGTTGGGTCGAACTCAAACATTTTCCTGAGTAGATCGATGAACCAGTACCAAAACAAGAAAGTTTCCTTATCGAGTTCATCAGTAGTTGAGGAAGAAGAGGAATGTGTTTGTCTTTTCCATGCCAATTTCGAATTTATCAAAGACCAGTTTTTCTCCGGCGGTAGATTCCAATTGATGCTTAAGCTATCGCCGTAATCCTGTTTCAAGACCTTTGAGATGTAAATATCTAAGCGATCACATGACTGCAAGACCCTTTTCATTGACTTTTCGGTGGTTATGGTATCTCCGCGTTTATTTTTTTCAGGCCATTGTAAGCTTAAAGTTTTTCTGTCGAAATGCTTTATCACCGTTGAATTTAGGTCTGATGGAGAGTTGCCCAATTTATGTTTAGATTTGTAAAACATCTTATCAATAATGTCTGTGGGGAAAGGGGTTCCATTGATTCGTTGCATCATAGCCATATGTTCTAGATTTTCATGAATGGGGTAAAGAGATTCGCCAATAACCAGTTCTACTAGGACACACGCGATGGACCAAATGTCGCAGGGGAACGACCAGCCCAAGCCAAGGACAATTTCCGGGGCTCTATAGTGACGAGTGGATATTACAGGAGGATGATATTCGTAATGGAAAATTGCGCTACCGAAATCAATGATTTTGATTTCTGGATTTTTCAAGATTTTGCGCTTCCCCTTACTGGCTTCACGGCGTCTCTTGCTTAGCGACTGTACGGTTTTCAAAGGCAATTTTTGAGCAATATGGGTTTCGTCACAAATCAGGATATTTTCTGGTTTCAAATCCGTGTGTATTATGCCCAAATCGTGCAAGAAGCAGACAGATCTGATTAGCTGTCTGGCAATGGCCTGAATATGAGAGCCGGGGAACCTGGCAATGCCGTTGGAGCACATAAAATCGTAAATGGACCTGCCGTATAGATCTGTCACCAAACAAATGTGATTTTTGTAATCGAAGCACTCCCTTAGCAAGAGGCACTGGAACTGACCTTGAGGGTCATTATTCAGGATAGTCTGTAGAATTCTTAGTTCTGTTTTGGCGGCTTCTCTATATCTATCTACAGCCCTTATCACTTTTACAGCCACGTAATTAGGTTCATACTTGTTATCGATGCATTTAAGTACTTTACCAAACGTGCCTTGGCCCAATAGGTCCTTCACAACAAAGCGGCCGCCACTGCCAAATATGTCGTTTTCCTGGTAAACGTAGTGACCGTCTTTGTCCGTTTTGAAATTTGATTTATTGGATGATGCGCTTTCTGAAGAGCCGTTTGATGTAAATTTCCGTAGTGAAGAACCAATTTGTTTCTTGAGGTTGGATTGAGGCAGGGAAGCTATTTGTGCTGGTGGGTTGGAAAAGGGAGAAGTGCTGTGAGCAATCGTGAGATTCACTGCCTTGTTGCCCTCCAGAGTCTTTGCACACGACCCCGTTAGATGCAACAGCTCATTTTCAGTTTGCGTTACTCTTGGCACGATAGCGTTGGTTTGATCAGGAACATTAAAATAGTTCGATTGGTAGCTCAGCTTCGATAGAGGCAACTGAGGCAGTGAGATGGTTCTTTGCTTCTTGAATTTCTTTGGTGTCGTGATATACGTACTATTGCTTGTAACTGCGGTACCGCACCCTGGATTATTTGAAGTAACAATATTATTGTTGTTATTGATACTGCTGCTACTAGGCAGAATCAAAGGTGACGAAAACTGAATTGGCTGCTCTTTGATAAAAATGATGTCATCGTCAGCATCCTCGTCCACTCGACTACTGTTATGATTATTACTGTTATTGATTGTGGTGTTAATGATACGCGGCTCCTCGTCTAGTTCTATGGCATTTTCATTGTCCAAGAACAACTGGTGTTGGTGTTGCCGAGGACGGAGCGGATTGTCTGCTTGATTCAGGTCTAGACTGTTCCTCAGATTGTCTGTTAGAAAAGAATTTTGCCGAGCAAACATCTCGTCCAGCAGCTTGTTTGTGCGCGTTTCTTCGAAATTATCCAAAAAGGTCTTGTTAGAGCTTGTATTGTTAGCAGGGCCCGTAGTAGTGGAATTATTCATATTTGCTCTTGAACGTTTTCTAGTGCCAATTTGAATATTCTGTGACATAACTAAGGTACGCGGAAGATAAAGCAATAATGAAGAAGAGCAGTATGCGTGTAGATTAGTCTTTGTTGTGCTAAATCTTCGACTTGGTAAATACTATGTTTCTTTCACTCTTTTTCTGTCTCCCACTTTGTTTCCTTTTTCTTTTTCTTTTTTTTTTTTGGGTTTGCTTGCTATCTGGCGCAGTATTTCGTGAATATAATATCTATTTAGTTAGCGTAAGCACGAGGAGTTACTGCACTGTTTCCTTTCACTTGGTGGTGAGGTAACAATACTTTGTAAATCCGGTAGATCTGGGAAGTAAATACTAAACTTTATTCTAATATAGGAACTTCATAATATAAAATCCAACGCACGATGCTAGAGATAAAAAAAGAGGGTGGGAGATGTGGAGCCAGGATTCAAATCGAAAATCGTAATCGGAAACTAAACCAGCATTGCAACCGGGCCATAAGCCATATCGTTAAGCACGCCAAAGCTTTTTCCCTTCGCTGTGTGTTTCCTCGCAACTTTAACTCCGGCCACTCACTAAGCCAAGGCGTGAGGAGAGAGACTAAAGCTTTGTGGAAAACCGCCCAATCACGCTGACCCCTTTGGCCCGTTTGCCGCCCCCTAGAAAAAAAAGAAACGGACGGGCCTGGGCCCGCACAGCCTCGAGCAGGGTCACTTCGCGCCATATCGGCGGCTATTTCAAAAAAAGAAGTTCTTTACCAGTTGTTGTAGAAAGTATGATATTACCAACAGCGTCTAGCTTTTATTCGATATTCCGATGTGGGCGGCTATTTATTATCAGTGGCGTCTTTTATGGTTTTACCGTTGTTGCCTGGAGCATCCTCAGGAAGACCTAAATGTGACCATTCATCGTAGTCCATCAATTGGTGGTCCATCCTGCACCGCAGGTAGTCCTTTGCCAGTAATCTACAATTCATTGCATTTTCGTTCTGCACAAGCTGCATACATTTGAGATACTCTTGCATGTACTTGGTGCATTCGCCGTCGTGGTCTAGCGGGAACGAACCTCTCTCGGGTGGAGTAGGTCTCAATGCGCTCAGCGAGCTTCCTGGGTTCCCTGACATTGGATTCTTGTGTTATGTTTCGTAAAAGATACTTTGTGTGTAGTGGGTGCGTTTGCTTGTCTTCTTGAAGTATAGAAGAAGGAAAGAACGGAAGAAAAAAATTTTTTCCCTCTTGTTCGCTTTATTTGGATTTTCTCGTTTCTCAACTCCGCGAATTTGAGCCCTTTTCTTAGACCCCGGAGGGAAGATGCAGAGATGTAGTAATAAAAGCTTTTTATCCAAAAAGCTTTTAAGCTGTTGTTTTAAAAAAGGTTAAATGGGCGCTTTAGAGGTCGGGTAGTGGGCAAAGCCTGCGATAAGAAAAGAGGGAGCGTGCTACTTGACCGGGAGCAGCAAAATGGGCGGCCCGAGCCTTAGATCATACTCATCGCCGATAAGAGTCAGTTTGGTAACAGAACCGCTGGTGCGTAAATGAGGCATAGAACTTGTTCTCGTCTTAAAAAACTGCCCAAAATAATATTTTCCAGGTTTCTTGAAGAGTAATCTTGTTATGTAATTTTTTTTTTGCCTGTGGATTGTATAAGGGACCAGAGGCGATCAAAAACGCAAAAAGCGGCATGGTAGGCGAAAATACTAGGACGATTACTACTCAACTGACGCGTCAATTTAATATTGTCCTGGTACATAACCGAACCATCCCAGATGCGCTGTAAGTACTGTTTAAATGTATTTTAATATGTGCATAGAGCGTGTAAATTATGGCGAGCTATGGTTTCCGAATTGTCGGACTGCTCAAAGCCCTTGCTTTCGGAATATTCGAAGTGATCTGGCGGTAAAGAAAGTGTGACATATGCCAGACGTTGAGACTTATATGTGTAAAGCTAAATATAATAATTCAGTTAAAATAAAAGTGGGTGACAGGAAAAAATTAGAAATGTTGAAAATTTTTTTACCTTCACTCGCTACATAAAAACATTGGAGGAGACTCCTTCATGGTCTTAATCTCTTTGGATCTCTTGGGAACAATGAAGCTCTTCTGATATTTTTCAAATCCAAATAGAACATAACAACTCTTTCCAAACCGATACCACCACCGGCGTGTGGAGGACACCCATAGCTGAAGCCGTCACAGTAGTCCTTTAGACCTGGGTCTTCAGGAGACAAACCATGGGCTTTCATCCTTTCTTGTAATAGAGCATGGTCGTGGATACGTTGTGCACCGGACAAGATTTCTTCACCCCTCATGAAGAAATCATACGAGTTAGAATACTTAGGGTTGGCTGGGTCGGGCATTGTGTAGAAGGGACGGATCTCCAAGGGGAACTTGTCTAGGATGTAAAAGTCGGTGTCGTATTTGTCGCGAACCAACTTACCCAAGAACTTTTCATTTTCGGTACTCAAGTCTTCAAAATCACCAATTTCCTTACCGGCAGCTCTTAGCATTTCAATACCTTCTTTGTATGTTAGACGAACCATCTTACCATCTTTAGGTAACTTGAATTCTTCAACAGGGTATTGCTTACGTACCAACTCAATTTCATGAGCAAATCTTTTGGGCAATTCACTGAAAATAAACACAAACAACTCACTCAACGTGTCCAAAACTTCGTGGTAATGTTCTTCGAAAGCCATTTCCATGTCCAAACCAGTAAACTCGGTCATGTGACGGTGGGTGTTGGAGTTTTCAGCCCTGAACACAGGCCCGATTTCGTAAACTCTTTCAAAGTCGGCCACAATCAATTGTTGCTTGTTAAATTGTGGAGATTGAGCTAGGTAGGCCTTCCCTTTGAAGTATGTTACCTCAAACACACTGGAACCACCTTCACTTGGTGCACCCAACAGTTTTGGTGTGTGTACTTCGGTAAATTTCTTTGTGGCCAAATATTCTCTGAACAGCTCACAAACACCAGCTTGAATCCTGAAAATAGCTTGGTTGGTGACGGTTCTCAAGTCAATGACACGGTAGTCTAATCTGGTGTCCAAGTTGACCACGGGCAAACCTGCAGCTTCAGCTTCAGCTTCGGAACGGGAGGCATCTTCCAAAAGGATTGGCAATGCTTCTGGAGTCTCGGAAATCGTATAAATCTTGGTAATGTGAATTTCCAGGTTTTGCACAGTAGCAGACTTGATTGGCTCATCTACCTTCTTGACAATACCTCTGACAAGGACAATGGACTCCAAATTCAATGAACCAGCCCATTTGACCATGTTTTTGCTGATGGTACCTTCCTTGTTGGCCTTTACTAGACCTTGGATCAAGGAAGCTTGTTGCCTTAAAGTTAAAAAGGCCAATGTTGCACCTTGTTGTCTGGTGTTGTGGACTCTTGCCCTGAAAAGGACTTCTTTGTCGCTATCCTTAGCCTCATCCAAGTCAACAAACTTGACACGCTTCTGACCAGTTCTGTCAGAGTCACGAGACTGGATCAATGGCAACTTACCGTAGTTGTCCTTTGCGGTGTCTTCGGCAGCGGCTTTCTTTTCACGGGCTTCTCTTTCAGCTTCCAACTGGAGGGCTCTTTCCTCCTTCTTTCTCTGTTTCTCTTGCTCTTTCTGCAATTTCTTCAAGGCCTTCTTGGACAATGGCTTACCATCTTCCCCAAGAATAACTTGAGCAGGTTCTGCGGATTCTTCAACAGCTTTGACAATATTTTCGTCTTGAGACATCACGTAAAATGTTTCTTTTTTCTTTTACAATTAACCTTAAGAGGCCGTTCCAGCCAATGATCGAAAACTTAAACAAATCGGTTGTCTTGCTTCATCCTTATATGACATTAAATAATTTTTCATTTCTTCTTTTTTCACGAAAATGCGTCATAAGGTACTCGTCACTGATGATTTCATAGACAATAAAGCAACAGCACAACGTAAAAGAGTTCTTATGGATGAGTCCCAATCCTATTGTTTTCTGTAGCCCAATGGTACAAAATGTGACGGTAATAGAATATATACTTTCATAATATCATAGGAACATCTTCAGCTTGGCCTGTCTCTTTGAGAAACAAAAACTGCATGTGCACAACTACTGCAACTGAACTTCAAGGAAACATATGTCCTGCTTGGAGGACCAGAAGCAAACCATTATAGCTGTATTTGCAACGCTTTTGTACCAAATGTACGTTATTATGTTATGTCGTCAGTGTAGATATATTAGATTTACATGCGGCTGTACCGCATCATTGGAAAATAATGTCTGCAGGCTCGCAAAATTTAAGGGTTCCCTTCTACAATAGTAGTCAAAATTGCTTTTTTGCATATAACAAAGTGGAAAAAAAAATATGAGAGACATACCTAAAAGACATATATAATCTGCCACCAGAATGAGTCGCACTGCGTCATATGCCGGCATGACAACTCCGGTGAAAGATAAGGAAGGCCACGGGATTCCATGCTTACAACCTATCGATGTAGTGGAATGTACCTATCAATATTTTACAAAATCGCAGAATAAACTGTCTTTAAGGGTAGGCGATTTGATTTACGTACTCACTAAAGGTTCTAATGGCTGGTGGGATGGTGTTCTTATCAGACACAGCGCTAATAATAATAATAATTCGTTGATACTAGACAGAGGTTGGTTCCCCCCTTCTTTTACACGGTCCATTCTAAACGAACTACACGGGGTGCCTGAAATCGGTAATGAATTGGAAATATTTCAAGCGGGTCTTAATCTTAAACTGGAATTATCAAGCAACCCAGTGATCTTATCATTGGAAGACTTTTTAGACTGCTGTCGCGATATTGAATTCAAGGAACAACTGGCTTGGTCACCTATTCCCGTCCACGAGAGGAAAGGCTGCTGTGAGCTGCTGTACTACAACCAGGATTTAGATGTTTATTGTCGCACGTTACCATATTTACCACAAAATCAAGTTGAAACCGTGAACGACTATTCGTCTTTTCCTGCAATATCGAAGATAGCTGGTAAAAAGATGCCTATAACGTCAAGCCCCGATCTGTTCTATCTCAATGATTGTGATGTCGTCTATTGGTATGACCTCACTCGCTTAGTGTGTCATTATGTTAATTTAACAGAGCGCGACCTATTGGCAAATGAACGGGAAAAGTTTCTAACTTCCTTGGATTTATTAACAGCTCAAATAACCTGTGTTTATATGCTTTTCAGGAATCTCCGTTTAGTTGAAGATAGTTTTAAAAAAACCCTCAAAAAACTAATTTACACCTTGTCTAGGTTTTCAATAAATGCAAATATTTGGTTTCATTCCACACCGTTTGAAGAAAGAGAAGCCATAGCCTCCCAGAAGGATCCAGAAAGAAGATCCCCTCTTCTACAGTCAATCCTAGGAACCTTCCAAAAATTTCATTTTCTACTGCGTCTACTACATTTCCTCTCAAATCCTAACGAACTTACAATACTGCCTCAATTGACTCCTCGATTTTTCAAGGATTCTTTCAATACAATTTCATGGAATAACCCGTTTTTGCGTAAGCATCTCAACCAGCATATGTCCCATGACCTACCGAGACAGATGATTAAAGCCGTTGCTGGTGCTTCAGGAATTGTTGCGGAAAATAATGATGAAATTCCAGCTTCCAAACAGGGCACTTCATGCTCGTCGGAAACGTCTCACCATTCACCATCAGCCCCGTTTCAAAGAAGGAGAAGAGGTACCATTTTCTCTAATGTGCCAGGAAGTTCCGATGAGTCTGACACCATATGGTCCAAAAGGAAAAAACCATACCCGCTAAATGAAGAAACTCTAAGCCTTGTAAGGGCCAGGAAGGAGCAGCTTGATGCTAAACTAAAACAAATGATCAAAAGTGCTAATGAATATCTCAGTAACACGGCTAATTTTTCAAAAATGTTGAATTTTGAAATGAACTTCAAAACCTACGAAGAAGTAAGCGGAACAATTCCTATAATTGATATTCTGGAAAACCTAGATTTAACTATTTATCTAAACTTGAGAGAGTTGGGAGATGAGAATAGAGTTTTTGACGAAGATGTCGCTATTGATGATGAAGATAAAGAGTTTTTGAAACATTCTTTATCATCCCTATCGTATATCTTATCCGACTATTTTAATATGAAGCAATATTTTCATGATGTAGTAGTGAAATTTATAATTGTCGCCCAGCATTTGACATTAGAGGATCCTTTCGTTTTCTCGCCAATGCAAAACGACTTGCCTACCGGTTATTACGAACCAATGAAACCTTCATCCTTGAATTTAGATAATGCCAAGGATAAGAAGAATGGGAGCCAAAATACTGATATCCAAGAGGAGGAAGATGAATATGAGCCAGACCCGGATAGTCTTATTCTCTTCCACAACCTTATCAATCAAGATTCTGATTTCAATGATCTAAAGTTTTTTAATCTCGCCCACGTTTTTAAAAAATCCTGTGATGACTATTTTGATGTGCTTAAACTATCCATTGAGTTCGTGAATCGATTAATTCTAGAAAGAGAGAATTTGTTAAATTATGCTGCTAGAATGATGAAAAACAATATCACGGAATTGCTATTGCGCGGGGAAGAAGGCTATGGGTCCTATGACGGCGGTGAAACTGCCGAAAAAAGTGACACGAATGCTGTTTATGCAGATTCAGATACTAAAGACAATGACGAATGGCGTGACAGCCAAGTCAAGTTACCGAGGTATTTGCAGCGCGAGTATGATAGTGAACTGATTTGGGGCTCTAACAATAGGATTAAAGGTGGTTCTAAACACGCACTGATCTCTTACTTGACAGATAATGAAAAGAAGGACTTATTTTTCAATATTACTTTTTTAATCACTTTCAGAAGCATCTTTACTACAACGGAGTTTTTAAGCTACTTGATCTCGCAATATAATTTGGATCCACCAGAGGATTTGTGCTTTGAAGAATATAATGAATGGGTGACGAAAAAGCTTATACCGGTTAAATGTAGGGTGGTTGAGATTATGACAACCTTTTTCAAGCAATATTGGTTCCCGGGCTATGATGAGCCCGATCTTGCGACCCTAAATCTGGATTATTTTGCGCAAGTAGCAATCAAGGAAAATATAACAGGATCTGTGGAATTACTAAAGGAGGTCAATCAGAAGTTTAAACATGGTAATATGCAAGAAGCGACTGCACCAATGAAAACGTTAGATCAACAGATCTGCCAGGAGCATTACTGGGGCACTTTATACTCTACCACGGAATCCATTTTGGCCGTCGATCCAGTTTTATTTGCCACCCAATTAACGATACTAGAGCATGAAATTTATTGTGAGATAACCATTTTTGATTGTTTACAAAAAATTTGGAAGAACAAGTATACAAAATCGTATGGGGCTTCACCGGGTTTGAACGAGTTTATCAGTTTTGCCAATAAACTGACAAATTTCATATCCTACTCTATTGTAAAGGAGGCTGATAAAAGTAAGCGCGCCAAGCTACTCTCTCATTTTATTTTTATCGCAGAATATTGTAGGAAATTCAATAACTTTTCTTCCATGACTGCAATTATTTCAGCATTATATTCTTCATCAATTTATCGTTTAGAGAAAACCTGGCAGGCAGTTATTCCTCAAACGAGAGATCTATTGCAGTCACTGGACAAGTTGATGGATCCTAAGAAAAATTTCATAAATTACAGAAGCGAGCTGAAATCTTTACATAGCGCTCCCTGCGTACCGTTTTTCGGCGTTTATTTATCTGATCTAACCTTTACAGATTCCGGAAATCCGGATTATCTTGTCTTGGAACATGGTTTAAAGGGTGTCCATGATGAGAAGAAATATATAAACTTCAACAAAAGGAGCAGACTTGTTGATATCTTACAAGAGATCATATATTTCAAGAAGACACATTATGATTTCACTAAAGATCGGACGGTAATTGAATGTATATCAAATTCATTGGAAAACATCCCCCATATTGAGAAACAATACCAACTATCATTAATTATTGAACCAAAACCAAGAAAGAAAGTCGTTCCGAATTCCAATTCGAATAATAAATCACAAGAAAAATCCAGGGATGACCAAACCGATGAAGGAAAAACATCCACTAAGAAAGACAGATTTTCAAAATTCCAATTACATAAGACAAAGAAAAAAGCTCCCAAGGTTTCTAAGTAACGGCGCCGTATGTTCGATTTCCTTCTCTCGGTGGATTAATTATTTTGTTTGTTTTCTCCTGTTATATTATTTATTGATCACTATAGTAAACTATGTCCGTCATCAAGCCCGACGGCTGCTATCCCACAATGTTGGTCGTATTGTTTGCCTAGTTTATTATATATTTGCTTATTTATAGCATACCATAATATTTAAATGCCCTCAAATTTTTGGCCGTAGCGACATCGCGATAATTCCAATTCCCTTTAAAAAATTGCGCCTGAGTATAAGTTAATTCAGCCAGTTCTCCAAATTAAAATCGCATACTCCTGAACCTATCAGCAGATTGTCCTCGCATACTTTTTTATACCAAGGTCTCTTCTGAACATATATTAGCAGTGGTTAATTTTAAAGAGATCATAAAGAAAAATTTGTCTAAAAAAGATTAATATAAAGACAATGTCTTCACTAGAAGTGGTAGATGGGTGCCCCTATGGATACCGACCATATCCAGATAGTGGCACTAATGCATTAAATCCATGTTTTATATCCGTAATATCCGCCTGGCAAGCCGTCTTTTTCCTATTGATTGGTAGCTATCAATTGTGGAAACTTTATAAGAACAATAAAGTACCACCCAGATTTAAGAACTTTCCTACATTACCAAGTAAAATCAACAGTCGACATCTAACGCATTTGACCAATGTCTGCTTCCAGTCCACGCTTATAATTTGTGAACTGGCCTTGGTATCCCAATCTAGCGATAGGGTTTATCCATTTATACTAAAGAAGGCTCTGTACTTGAATCTCCTTTTCAATTTGGGTATTTCTCTCCCTACTCAATACTTAGCGTATTTTAAAAGTACATTTTCAATGGGCAACCAGCTTTTCTATTACATGTTTCAAATTCTTCTACAGCTCTTCTTGATATTGCAGAGGTACTATCATGGTTCTAGTAACGAAAGGCTTACTGTTATTAGCGGACAAACTGCTATGATTTTAGAAGTACTCCTTCTTTTCAATTCTGTGGCAATTTTTATTTATGATCTATGCATTTTTGAGCCAATTAACGAATTATCTGAATACTACAAGAAAAATGGGTGGTATCCCCCCGTTCATGTACTATCCTATATTACATTTATCTGGATGAACAAACTGATTGTGGAAACTTACCGTAACAAGAAAATCAAAGATCCTAACCAGTTACCATTGCCGCCAGTAGATCTGAATATTAAGTCGATAAGTAAGGAATTTAAGGCTAACTGGGAATTGGAAAAATGGTTGAATAGAAATTCTCTTTGGAGGGCCATTTGGAAGTCATTTGGTAGGACTATTTCTGTGGCTATGCTGTATGAAACGACATCTGATTTACTTTCTGTAGTACAGCCCCAGTTTCTACGGATATTCATAGATGGTTTCAACCCGGAAACATCTTCTAAATATCCTCCTTTAAATGGTGTATTTATTGCTCTAACCCTTTTCGTAATTAGCGTGGTTTCTGTGTTCCTTACAAATCAATTTTATATTGGAATTTTTGAGGCTGGTTTGGGGATAAGAGGTTCTTTAGCTTCTTTAGTGTATCAGAAGTCCTTAAGATTGACGCTAGCAGAGCGTAACGAAAAATCTACTGGTGACATCTTAAATTTGATGTCTGTGGATGTGTTAAGGATCCAGCGGTTTTTCGAAAATGCCCAAACCATTATTGGCGCTCCTATTCAGATTATTGTTGTATTAACTTCCCTGTACTGGTTGCTAGGAAAGGCTGTTATTGGAGGGTTGGTTACTATGGCTATTATGATGCCTATCAATGCCTTCCTATCTAGAAAGGTAAAAAAGCTATCAAAAACTCAAATGAAGTATAAGGACATGAGAATCAAGACTATCACAGAGCTTTTGAATGCTATAAAATCTATTAAATTATACGCCTGGGAGGAACCTATGATGGCAAGATTGAATCATGTTCGTAATGATATGGAGTTAAAAAATTTTCGGAAAATTGGTATAGTGAGCAATCTGATATATTTTGCGTGGAATTGTGTACCTTTAATGGTGACATGTTCCACATTTGGCTTATTTTCTTTATTTAGTGATTCTCCGTTATCTCCTGCCATTGTCTTCCCTTCATTATCTTTATTTAATATTTTGAACAGTGCCATCTATTCCGTTCCATCCATGATAAATACCATTATAGAGACAAGCGTTTCTATGGAAAGATTAAAGTCATTCCTACTTAGTGACGAAATTGATGATTCGTTCATCGAACGTATTGATCCTTCAGCGGATGAAAGAGCGTTACCTGCTATAGAGATGAATAATATTACATTTTTATGGAAATCAAAAGAAGTATTAGCATCTAGCCAATCTAGAGATAATTTGAGGACAGATGAAGAGTCTATTATCGGATCTTCTCAAATTGCGTTGAAGAATATCGATCATTTTGAAGCAAAAAGGGGTGATTTAGTTTGTGTTGTTGGTCGGGTAGGAGCTGGTAAATCAACATTTTTGAAGGCAATCCTTGGTCAACTTCCTTGCATGAGTGGTTCTAGGGACTCGATACCACCTAAACTGATCATTAGATCATCGTCTGTAGCCTACTGTTCACAAGAATCCTGGATAATGAACGCATCTGTAAGAGAAAACATTCTATTTGGTCACAAGTTCGACCAAAATTATTATGACCTCACTATTAAAGCATGTCAATTGCTACCCGATTTGAAAATACTACCAGATGGTGATGAAACTTTGGTAGGTGAAAAGGGCATTTCCCTATCAGGCGGTCAGAAGGCCCGTCTTTCATTAGCCAGAGCGGTGTACTCGAGAGCAGATATTTATTTGTTGGATGACATTTTATCTGCTGTTGATGCAGAAGTTAGTAAAAATATTATTGAATATGTTTTGATCGGAAAGACGGCTTTATTAAAAAATAAAACAATTATTTTAACTACCAATACTGTATCAATTTTAAAACATTCGCAGATGATATATGCGCTAGAAAACGGTGAAATTGTTGAACAAGGGAATTATGAGGATGTAATGAACCGTAAGAACAATACTTCAAAACTGAAAAAATTACTAGAGGAATTTGATTCTCCGATTGATAATGGAAATGAAAGCGATGTCCAAACTGAACACCGATCCGAAAGTGAAGTGGATGAACCTCTGCAGCTTAAAGTAACTGAATCAGAAACTGAGGATGAGGTTGTTACTGAGAGTGAATTAGAACTAATCAAAGCCAATTCTAGAAGAGCTTCTCTAGCTACGCTAAGACCTAGACCCTTTGTGGGAGCACAATTGGATTCCGTGAAGAAAACGGCGCAAGAGGCCGAGAAGACAGAGGTGGGAAGAGTCAAAACAAAGGTTTATCTTGCGTATATTAAGGCTTGTGGAGTTTTAGGTGTTGTTTTATTTTTCTTGTTTATGATATTAACAAGGGTTTTCGACTTAGCAGAGAATTTTTGGTTAAAGTACTGGTCAGAATCTAATGAAAAAAATGGTTCAAATGAAAGGGTTTGGATGTTTGTTGGTGTGTATTCCTTAATCGGAGTAGCATCGGCCGCATTCAATAATTTACGGAGTATTATGATGCTACTGTATTGTTCTATTAGGGGTTCTAAGAAACTGCATGAAAGCATGGCCAAATCTGTAATTAGAAGTCCTATGACTTTCTTTGAGACTACACCAGTTGGAAGGATCATAAACAGGTTCTCATCTGATATGGATGCAGTGGACAGTAATCTACAGTACATTTTCTCCTTTTTTTTCAAATCAATACTAACCTATTTGGTTACTGTTATATTAGTCGGGTACAATATGCCATGGTTTTTAGTGTTCAATATGTTTTTGGTGGTTATCTATATTTACTATCAAACATTTTACATTGTGCTATCTAGGGAGCTAAAAAGATTGATCAGTATATCTTACTCTCCGATTATGTCCTTAATGAGTGAGAGCTTGAACGGTTATTCTATTATTGATGCATACGATCATTTTGAGAGATTCATCTATCTAAATTATGAAAAAATCCAATACAACGTTGATTTTGTCTTCAACTTTAGATCAACGAATAGATGGTTATCCGTGAGATTGCAAACTATTGGTGCTACAATTGTTTTGGCTACTGCAATCTTAGCACTAGCAACAATGAATACTAAAAGGCAACTAAGTTCGGGTATGGTTGGTCTACTAATGAGCTATTCATTAGAGGTTACAGGTTCCTTGACTTGGATTGTAAGGACAACTGTGATGATTGAAACCAACATTGTATCAGTGGAGAGAATTGTTGAGTACTGCGAATTACCACCTGAAGCACAGTCCATTAACCCTGAAAAGAGGCCAGATGAAAATTGGCCATCAAAGGGTGGTATTGAATTCAAAAACTATTCCACAAAATACAGAGAAAATTTGGATCCAGTGCTGAATAATATTAACGTGAAGATTGAGCCATGTGAAAAGGTTGGGATTGTTGGCAGAACAGGTGCAGGGAAGTCTACACTGAGCCTGGCATTATTTAGAATACTAGAACCTACCGAAGGTAAAATTATTATTGACGGCATTGATATATCCGACATAGGTCTGTTTGATTTAAGAAGCCATTTGGCAATTATTCCTCAGGATGCACAGGCTTTTGAAGGTACAGTAAAGACCAATTTGGACCCTTTCAATCGTTATTCAGAAGATGAACTTAAAAGGGCTGTTGAGCAGGCACATTTAAAGCCTCATCTGGAAAAAATGCTGCACAGTAAACCAAGAGGTGATGATTCTAATGAAGAGGATGGCAATGTTAATGATATTCTGGATGTCAAGATTAATGAGAACGGTAGTAACTTGTCAGTGGGGCAAAGACAACTACTATGTTTGGCAAGAGCGCTGCTAAACCGTTCCAAAATATTGGTCCTTGATGAAGCAACGGCTTCTGTGGATATGGAAACCGATAAAATTATCCAAGACACTATAAGAAGAGAATTTAAGGACCGTACCATCTTAACAATTGCACATCGTATCGACACTGTATTGGACAGTGATAAGATAATTGTTCTTGACCAGGGTAGTGTGAGGGAATTCGATTCACCCTCGAAATTGTTATCCGATAAAACGTCTATTTTTTACAGTCTTTGTGAGAAAGGTGGGTATTTGAAATAATGACATTGATTATTATATATGAAGATATAGAACATTTAATGCGCTGCAATATGTACGGTCACGCCAATTCTTTTTCTTTCTATATGCTTTCTAGGAACCCGGGTAATCACAAATGAAGCTAGTAGAGATATAACTAAATACAACTTAATTTTAACCTTATGTTGGATTGCTCAAGCAGTGTTCGAGAAAGACAGCGGCAGACAGATAGAAATGAGCTCAAATGAAGAGGTATTTACTCAGATAAACGCAACTGCGAATGTGGTTGATAATAAGAAGCGTTTACTTTTCGTGCAAGATAGCTCAGCACTTGTTCTAGGGCTTGTTGCAGGATTTTTGCAAATCGAGTCAGTCCATGGGTTTATTTGGTTCCTGATTCTGTATAACTTGATTAATGTCATTTACATTGTTTGGATCTGTCAACTTCAGCCAGGAAAGTTCTACCAAAGCCCACTTCAAGACATTTTTTTCGAATCGTTTTTTAGAGAGATAACTGGTTTTGTCATGGCATGGACATTTGGATACGCCCTAATCGGATGAACATATAAGAACTACTTCTATAAACGGTTAGAAACAGGCTTGATTTATTATGTACAGTAAATATAATGTTATTTGTGTTTTTTTTTTTAAATTTTTTTAGTTCCTTCTATGTAAAAAGACATGACAACAGTATTCTCAGTCAAATGATTTCAAATACACAAGGTTAAATCCTCTATCTGTTGCAGAAATAAGAAGAGCGTAAGAGCGCAAAGATTTTTGCAGAAAAATAGAGATGAGGTACAAAAAGTAGGTAATGGAAAAAAGCAAATAATGAATATAGGGGAACATAAATGTTATGGACAAGAGTAGATATCAAAAAAAAAAAAAAAAAAAAAGAGTAAGTGAAAGAAAAATGGAGGAAAAAAAAAAAAAAAAAAAAAAAAACAAAATAGTAAAAAGTGAAAGGAGAACGATGATAACACTAATCACACCTCCGCATTTTCAACCAGTGCTGCAAGTTTCTCAACACTGGCTAAATGTCTATTTCCCAAGGAGTTAGATTTGTTTAGTTTATCCAAATATGCTCTAATGGCAATGACGATCAATTTCTTACCCTCACCCTCAGAGACATTAACTAATTTTTGAATCACATAGTTGGCAAATTGATCCTTGATCATTAAAATCATTGGAGAATCGTCTTCCAGATTCAAAGCATGATTTTTGTCTCTTGGTAAAATCTTAGAAATTATTGAATCCTTCTGATCTTTAGAGCCATAAAGAATAGATTTTTCGACCACGTTGGAGGCAAATTTATGTTTAGAGTATTCGACAACATTATTGGCCACAGTTTCTATGATTTCCTGTTTGATATCGACCATTTCCTTATTGGTGAACTGATCTTGTTGCAAAACATATTGAATGACATAGTTACCATATTGGTCTTGAATTAGATATGGTATGAAATCTTTCAATTCGTTTAAAATGCTTTCCTGATCTTCGCTCGAACCAAATTCTAACAATCTTTGAATGACCCTACAGCCGTAGGAGTGGGTAGATAGATGGTAAATGTGGCCAGTTAAAGAACTTAAGATAAAAGGTAATTTTTCGATAGGAATTGTTTCGATGGCCTTTTGAATTACGTGATTACCGTTCTGATCTTTGATCATTTGCAAAACGGAGTCAGATAATTCCAGGACTAACTCAATTCTTTGATTGGAATCAATATATTCTAACGCCTTTTGAATTACACGACATGCGTACATTTGTAGAGATAACTGTTTCATGTTACCTTTAAATTGATCAACCAAAGTATTTTTTTGAATTTTGCTACCAAATTCAAAGAACTTCTGAATGACGTAATTACCAAATACATCGTTCGAAAGCTCAATGGCGTCATCGCGAATTTCATTGAATATGACCTCCTTTTCTGAGGCTGGTGAGGTGGCCAACTCGCGCTGAATGAACCGTGAACCATGTTGATCTTTGCAAAACTCTAAGGAATGGCCAAAGATGTCTTTTAGTGACATGTTCGAGTTTGAATTTTTGTCAGAACTACTGTTTCTTAGTTGCTCTAACAACGGCGATCGATGATACGTTTGCTGCTGTTGCTGTAGACTTTGAGAATGAGGATGAGAATGAGAGTGAGATTTATGGTTGTTGGCCGTTGACTCATTAGATTTGGAAGAAGCATTCTTTTTAGAGGTATTCTTTGTGGGTATAGAATTTTCTAGATAAGGATTTGCCTGTTTGTTGGCGTTGTTGGAGTTATTTGCAGGATGATTCTTGTTATTTCTTTTCTTGAAGGTTTTTTCGTCCTTGGGCATTTTGACAGGTATAGGATTTGGAGTAGGGTAGTAAATATAAGGATTCTCCTGTTGCTGTTGCTGTTGTTGGTCTTCTTGTTGTTGTTGTTGTTGCTGTTGCTGTTGTTGCTGGGGAGCAGAGAGTGGTGGAGGTGGCATAAACATCATTGGGTTGGGGTAGGCAAACGGGAACGGAGAATTGTTTGGAGGGGACGAAGGTGAAGAAACAGAAGAAGGTCTGTTTGCCTTCTTCTTTTTCTTACCATTTGAGTCTTCGGTGTCTTCATTTGCTGGAATCTGTACTGAAATCATCTGGGAGATGAAATTTGAAGGAGATCCGATCAAGTAGTTGGGGAAGTTTTGGTAATGAGGGCCCTGATGAAACTGATTGGGTGGGAAGCCGTTCATGTAGGGGGGGAAATTGTTATTTGCAGGCCCATCTTGTTGGTTAGGAAGCGCGACATTTGTGGCCCCAACAGCGGCTGGATTGTTACTAGGTCTAAATACTGGTGTGTTGGCTACGTTCCAGATATTTCTCTTGGGGTAATGAGCATTTTCGGACTCTAAAGACGCAGATGAGCCTGAATTTGAACTGGAGTGGTAAAGCGAACCACTGTTAGTGGTGTTCCTATTCAATTTGTTGAAGTTTTTGTCAGACTCGACATTTTGCTCGAAAGTATTCTGTGTGTCTAAGCTGGCGTTAGAGACGCTTTTTGATATGAATTGGGACTGAGTATTGACAGCGTCGGGTCTATCTTGAGATTCCAGTTCCCTTGTACCGTCAATCAAAGATTTTCCGAACTTCTCAAAAAACCCTTCCCCACCACAGTTGTTGTTGTCATTGCCATTGTAGTAAACGGGACCAGCAATGGAAGCTGAATACTGGCCCAGAAGATGGTTGACCTTGTTGTTTTTCCCGAGATTAGCCGCAGTATGATGAGTATGATAGTTATTGTACGATGCGGATGACAGGGAGGCAGTGTCGGTTGATCTGTACTGGTAATAATTGCCGCCGTTACCAAAAAACTTCTTCGAGTTCGTGGAGAATGGCGGAGCAGTACCAACTGATAGGGCGGTTTTCTTGAAGATCGGTGAAGATTCACTGGAACCGTGAAGCAGCAAGATCTCTGAATCTACTTCATTTGCCGTGGTGAAACTCGACCTTCTGAAGCCGCCAATTTGCTGTGATCCAGCAGCACCGCCGTTCACAATGCCGGCCGCGGCGGCCTGACCGCCGTTGTTGTTACTATTGGACAGGGCGCTTAAAGAAGAAACTATGGATGCGAGTTCCATATCCATATCCATATCCATGTTCATTTCCATTTATACCCGCAATATTGCGTTATTCAGAAGAAATTTAAATGCGTAGTTCTTGTTTGTTTTCTTGTTTGCTTGCGTACTTCTATGCTTATAGATATATCAGTAGCAAGGAAGTTTCCTTTTCACCGCCTTTCAATGTTCCTATCTTTTTCTTATGTTTCTCTTTAGAGACCAGATGACCAGAAAAAAATTAGCTAAGCAGTGTTATACTATTTACAGTAGATATTCAAATATGTGCAGGCACCACTTATTTTTCTTTTTCCTTCTTTTCTTTGTTTTTTTTTTTCTCCTATTCATCAAGCTTCATACATCCAATATACATTCTCAAGTGTGCTAATGGTACATTTGGGAAATTATCTTCCTCTCTCCACAATTTTTAGAAGGAAAAAAGAAATGCAGTTCAGGGTAACAGAGTGTGCAATTACCGTAGATAGCGATCGGATGTTTATCTTTAGCCCTCTTTTTCTAGCTCAAACCCCGGCACGAATTTTTTAGGTCTTGCTGCTCTGCCCTCGGGCACTTTTCTTCGAGAAGTTCTGGGGCGGTCTGATCGGGAAAAAACGTTCCCTTTTCGGACGTATCGCAGGCAATGTGCAAAAGCTTATTATATACGAGAAAAGAAACGCGAAGGAACGAAAGAAGATGAAAAAATGCAGCGATAAAATGATATTGTGGTTAATCTAAATTTATATATATATATATATACATATATATATAGAAATCTATTGTTATACACAAAAATACTTATTTTTTAATATAGATGGCTGCAGATAAAGTAATAGTTTTATATATAGGTATATTTACTGCACAATTCACACGATGGGTGTTTCTGCGGTGTTGAAAAGAGCTAGGAATTTACTAGCAACGTTCATAGTCTGCTGTTTTATGGCAGTAGTGCTTGTTCTGGCGCTGGCACACCATTTTATAAATGAGCACAGAGACACTAGGAGTTCATCGACCCAAATCGAAGTTGATGACGAAAGTAAAAGAAACGTACACCATGACCATGTTCTCACTAGAACCAATGCATACGCGACGCCATACCTCGATCTGGAACATGACAAGAAAAACGGTATCGTCTACGATCATACAAGAACGGTTGTCCGTAAAAAGAACCACGAAGTGGGGTCCTCGCCACTGCATAAAAACCTTTTTCACAAATTTTTGACAAAGCTTATTTTTAGGTTTATCGAGAAGGAAAAAGTTACCGAAGGCGTAACGCAAGGAAAGTTCAATAATAGTAGCAATGAAATTGCCAATCATGAACCGGTTTTTGAAAAAATTCCTGTACAGTGCGACGATCCATTACAGAATCTAATCTTATCGGAAGACTTGACATTAGTTGCGGATCTTAATTATTATTTTAACCAGTACAATATTCAAATAGAGGAATTTAGATTGGAGACCGAAGATGGGTTTGTTATAGATTTGTGGCACTTGATACCAAAATATAGAACGACAGATTCTGACAAGAAGAAGAGGCCACCCGTTTTGATGCTACATGGCCTTTTGCAAAGCAGTGGTTCGTTCGCATCCAATGGTAGAAAATCTCTGGCATATTTTCTGTATCAATCCGGTTACGACATATGGTTAGGGAATAACAGATGCGGGTTTAGGCCGGAATGGAACGAAGCGAAAGTACCGACACTAGCTTCCAGGTGGGACTGGGACCTTCGCGAGATGGTTAAGTACGATCTGACCCTTTTGATTGATACCGTGTTAGCTAAGACGCAGTTTGAAAAGCTTACTTTGATCTCGCATTCTCAGGGCACTACACAGGGGTTTATGGGCTTGGTCAACGAAGATAAGTTTTTCCCTCCCGGTTCGGGATCTAAAGAATCTTTTTTCACTTCTAAGATCGCAAACTATATTGCCTTGGCCCCCGCAGTGTATCCTGGTCCCTTACTTAACGAGAAATTGTTTGTTAAGCTTATGACAAAGGAAATCGACAATCCCTGGTTCTTTGGTGAAACGAGTTTTTTTGAGATAATGATGATTGTAAGAAACCTGTGCGTTGGTGAGAGCTTGTTCTCCTTTGTTTGTTACACCATCTTCAATTACCTGTTTGATTGGAACGATACCCTTTGGGATACCGCATTAAGAGATCGCCATTTCCTGTTTTCGCCAGTCCATGTTTCAGTGAAGTTGATGCAATGGTGGCTGTCACCCGACCCCAACAAGGTAAGTTTTAAATTTGGTTCCCATAAGATGTTCCCCGATAATGTTAAGTGGTTTTCAGACGCATCAAAGGCCCCAAATATCTACTTGTTTGTTCCAAAGCAAGATAGATTAGTGGACGGAGAAAGACTAATCAATCATTTCGTCAATGTGGAGTCGAATGTCAACTACAAGATCTGGTACATTGATGAGTATGCCCATATTGATGTCCTATGGGCACATGATGTCATAGAGAGAATTGGTAAACCAATTTTACAGAATTTGAACAACTATTACTCCAAGAAGCCATCCAGCGCCTTTGAAAGTGATTGTTCGGACACAGAGGTAGAAACGGAGCTGGAGATGGTTGCTGAGAAGGCTTGAAGAGGAAGCATGATATATAGGTTAATATAAATTATACTTGGGAATACATAGATAGAGGGCTAGTAAATTTTTAGTTTTTAATTGTTTTTTTTTTTTAGTATTGTGTCACAAATTGTCGGGAGTTGGGACATCACCGTGCATAACGATACTTTTTTTTTGAAAAATTTGATATTGAAAAAAAATCGATGAGTTTGAATTACATTACAGTTGTATAAAGCAACTGCATTTCACTAACGTAGTTTGACTCGCGAAGATAAGGCGTTAAAATGAAGATCAAGACCATTAAAAGAAGTGCTGATGACTATGTCCCTGTTAAAAGTACGCAGGAATCTCAAATGCCCAGGAATTTGAACCCTGAATTGCATCCTTTTGAAAGGGCACGTGAATATACTAAAGCTTTGAATGCCACCAAATTGGAAAGAATGTTTGCTAAACCCTTTGTGGGTCAGTTAGGATACGGTCATAGAGATGGTGTTTATGCTATTGCCAAAAATTATGGTAGTCTGAATAAATTGGCTACTGGTTCTGCAGATGGTGTGATTAAATACTGGAACATGTCTACTAGAGAAGAATTTGTTTCCTTTAAGGCGCATTATGGACTCGTTACTGGTCTTTGTGTGACACAGCCTCGTTTTCATGACAAGAAGCCAGATTTGAAGAGCCAAAATTTTATGTTATCTTGCAGTGATGACAAAACTGTCAAGCTATGGTCAATAAATGTTGATGATTACTCCAATAAAAACTCCAGTGATAACGACTCCGTTACTAACGAGGAAGGTTTGATTCGTACTTTTGACGGTGAATCTGCATTTCAAGGTATCGATTCGCACAGAGAAAACTCCACGTTTGCCACAGGTGGGGCCAAGATCCATCTTTGGGACGTTAACAGATTGAAGCCAGTTTCCGATCTATCATGGGGAGCAGACAACATTACTAGTTTAAAATTCAATCAAAATGAAACAGATATCTTGGCCAGTACTGGTAGTGATAATTCTATTGTTCTTTACGACTTGAGAACCAACTCCCCCACACAAAAGATTGTTCAAACAATGAGGACGAATGCTATTTGCTGGAATCCAATGGAGGCCTTCAACTTTGTAACTGCCAATGAAGATCATAACGCCTACTATTATGATATGAGGAATTTATCACGTTCATTGAATGTATTCAAAGATCACGTCAGCGCAGTAATGGATGTTGACTTTTCTCCTACGGGGGATGAGATTGTTACTGGTTCGTACGATAAGAGTATCAGAATATATAAGACGAATCACGGACATTCGAGAGAAATTTATCATACGAAGAGAATGCAGCATGTTTTCCAGGTTAAATATTCCATGGATTCTAAATATATTATCAGTGGATCTGATGATGGGAATGTTAGGCTATGGAGAAGTAAAGCTTGGGAGAGGTCTAATGTCAAAACTACTCGTGAAAAGAATAAATTAGAATATGACGAAAAATTAAAAGAAAGATTTAGACATATGCCGGAGATCAAAAGAATCAGTAGACATAGACACGTGCCACAAGTCATCAAAAAGGCTCAGGAAATTAAGAACATTGAGTTGAGTTCTATTAAGAGAAGAGAAGCTAATGAAAGGCGTACTAGAAAGGATATGCCATACATTTCCGAAAGGAAGAAACAAATCGTTGGTACCGTGCACAAATATGAAGATTCAGGAAGAGATAGGAAAAGAAGAAAGGAAGATGACAAACGTGATACTCAAGAAAAGTAGTTATTCTGTTTTATGTTGTCTGTATATACACATATGTACAATATTTGCATTTTTTTAATTTTTAATTCACATGTATTTGATAAATGTTCACGCCAGTTCCGTTAAATTAAAATTACCATTTTATTAGATTATGAATTTATATATGAATACATTGTGTCGTAATGGTAGAAGAAGTTGAAAAAAAAAAATGTCAAGGGACAGCATGGGTACAGTGTGTTGAGCCAAAAAAAAAAAAAAAAAAAGAAAAAACTTTTTGTTCTCTGGTTCTTTTCTTCATCTTCTTCATCTTCATTCTTTGGTAGCGGGGGCCACAAGAAATTCGGGCGAAAGTGCTCATTATATTGTTACATCCAAAATTTTGCCCACATCCAGTGAGGTTTTCACAGAAAGGTCTTCTAAAAGAGGAATAATATCTAATAATTCGTTATCATGAGTATCTGAGAACCAGGACGAAATCGGTATTGCATGTTGGGGATGAAAAATATAAGATGCCGGAGAGTTATCGAGAATGATGATATCTGATAACGGCCTTCCAATCTGGGATAAGTTTTTTATATAGTTTCCTTCATAGTTATAGCAAGCCTCTCTGAATAATCTGTGATGAATGACTTTATCTGTGTCTAATATATCAAGCAAAGGATCACCGTATCGAGAGACACTAGCCGTGAAGACTACAACCTCGAATAATTTTCCGACTCTTTCCAAAAATTCTTCCACACCAGGTCTTTTAATGACATAGACATTGTGTACTTGGTCATCTATTTCCACAGGCAAAACAAAATCCGCAGATCGTAAGTATTTGAAAGAAGAGTGTACCAAGGTTTCATCCAGGTCCAGTATTAGGCATTTCTTGCCCTTTGTACTTTCATCTTGTGGGGGGAGCAGAGTGTTGTAACCTGGTGCATGATACTGGCCCTGCTGCAAAAGCGTTAGATCAATATATTCTTCATCTTCATCGTCTTCGTCGTCGGCATCGTTGGAAGTTTCACTGGCTTGAGAGCTGCTACTTACCCTACTCAAATTCATATCTTGGATAAGATGGTCAGACGATACTTGTACAGTAGGCCCTCGCTGCTGCGACTGCGACTGCGACTGTGACTGGGGTTGTGGTTGTGGTTGTGACTGTTGTTGTTGTTGCTGCTGTTGTTTTTTCTGCCTGGAAGTATCTTTCACAGCATCTCCTTTTTCCTGTACAATGCCACGGCTGCGACGGTTATCTTCATCGTCGATCTCTTCATCTTCGTCAACCTCGTATTTTTCCTCGTAAAGATCATCTTTACTAATTCGCTTCTCTACTTTTGTCATATTATTAGTAGTAGTGGCGGTGACGGCTGCAGTCGGCGACGATGGCTTCTTTTTTTCATTATCGTTCGTGCTTATCCCAGATTTACCGGTGGATCGTTCAGTGGAACTGAAAGTAGCGGCTGAATTTGTCTTAGAAGGAGGAGAGTTTGTCTGATGTACGCCACGGGTTCGGCTTTTCGTGTTGGAATGTTTAACGCTTCTGTTTTTATTGAGAGAACTGCTCTGTTGTTGGCGATAAGCAGAATTGGAATTGGATTGTGTCGTCTCGGAAGAGCAGCACAGTATTGACGATATGAAACCCATACTGTTTTGCTACTTATTGTTGTTAAAGCTTACGAACACGAATGTACGAACACGAATGTAGGCAAATAAAAAGCTTGGATAAACGCACAATGAAAGGGGAAGTGCGATTGATTATGCTATAAGGAATGACACGAAGAGAGCAGACTATAGGCTAGGCAGGCGATAAAGGAAGGAGTTGTACTTGACGACAACGTAATAAAGAGTTCAATGAAAGAGTATTGTGAGCAGTATGGTTCAACGAGCACTTCTTCTCGACACCTATTTCTATACTTTTTCACTTAATATACACTAACTAATCCCAGACTTTTTTTTTTTCCGTTCTTTCCAGAAAAAAAGAAACAAAGCAAGCGTGCCCTGACTTAGGGTTTCCTAAAAAAGTTATTAGGTTTGTGTCACGTGATAGTCCTTTCTGGTCACGTGGTCTTAGAACACTCTTAAGGGGCCAAGCACAAGAGGACAGTGCTAGCAGTAGAAGTGGTGTAGTAGTGATGAGGTAATGTTAATTGTGCATCGCACATATTTACAGGTAGTATATACTATAGTTTGTGAATACCTATTCTTATATATACAAGAAATGGTTGTCGGCAGACTGTCAGTAAGACTAATTTGCACTTGGAACTTCGAAGCCATAACCCTTCATGCACTCTTTGTACTTTTCAATGAATTCCTTGCATTTTTCAGAGTCTTGTCCATTGAATAAGATGCATGTATCCCGCTCCTCCTTTTCTGGCTTACAGACGCAACATGGCTTAGGTTTGTCCTCGCACTCCGCGTGGTTTTCTTGTTCTTGTTTCTTGTCAGTTTCAGTCATTGGGTATAATTGATTGTGTAGTTATCTGATTGTGTACACTAAAATTTTGTTTAGTTGTACTAGAGACAAGTAGTTAGGTGGTTACTAGATTCTGATTCGCCGCTATATATCGTCATTTTATCTTTTTTTGAAGGAGATAGGTAGGGTTATAACATTATCCGGGTAATGATTTGAAAAAAAATTTTCAAAAAATGCGATGAGATGAGGTTGAAAATTGTAAGTTAGAATATGCTTAGATAGTATGAGTATTTACGTTGGTAACTTGGGTTTCGAATTGGAGCTGTGTGCCTACAACAGCGTCTTATATATATACTATGGTGGTAGGAACTAAAAAATACTCTAATTTGGACTTTGTCCCTACAATCAGTGACAGTGAAGACGATGTTCCAATTCTAGATTCTTCTGATGACGAAAAAGTCGAGGCTAAGAAGACTACGAAGAAGCGGAAGGGTAAGAATAACAAGAAAAAGGTTAGTGAGGGGGATAACCTCGATGAGGATGTTCATGAGGACTTGGACGCGGGGTTTAAGTTTGATTTGGACGCCGATGATACCACTTCGAACTTCCAAGGCTGGAACTTTCTAGCAGAGGGCGAGTCCAATAAGGACGATGCCGAAGCTTTTGTGAAGAAGGACGTTGACTTGGATAAGATTATTAGAAGAAAAGGTGGGCTGGTGAAAATGGCCCATATTGATAGTAAACAAGAAGAAGAAACCGAGAAAGAAAAAGTAGAAAAAGAAAACGATAGCGACGATGAGGAATTAGCAATGGACGGGTTCGGTATGGGAGCTCCCATGAACAATGGAGACGAAAATCAGTCAGAAGAAGAAGAAGAAGAAGAAGAAGAGGAAGAGGAAGAGGAAGAGGAGGAAGAGGAGGAACAAGAAGAGATGACGTTAGAAAAAGGCGGCAAAGATGACGAAATAGATGAAGAAGACGATTCTGAAGAGGCAAAAGCCGATTTCTATGCGCCTGAAACTGAGGGAGATGAAGCTAAAAAGCAAATGTACGAAAATTTCAACAGTTTGTCTTTATCTCGTCCGGTTCTTAAGGGCCTTGCAAGTTTGGGTTACGTCAAGCCTTCCCCTATTCAAAGCGCCACAATCCCCATTGCCTTATTGGGTAAAGACATCATTGCCGGTGCTGTGACTGGTTCCGGTAAGACTGCTGCGTTTATGATTCCCATAATCGAGCGTTTGTTGTATAAACCAGCCAAAATCGCTTCCACCAGAGTTATTGTTCTATTGCCCACTCGTGAGTTAGCTATCCAAGTCGCTGACGTTGGTAAACAAATTGCACGTTTCGTCTCCGGTATAACCTTTGGTCTGGCCGTTGGTGGTTTGAACTTGAGACAACAAGAACAAATGTTGAAATCTCGTCCGGACATCGTCATTGCTACCCCAGGTAGATTCATTGATCATATCAGGAACTCAGCAAGTTTTAATGTGGACTCAGTAGAGATTCTGGTTATGGATGAAGCCGATAGAATGTTAGAAGAAGGTTTTCAAGATGAACTGAACGAAATTATGGGCCTATTACCAAGCAATAGACAGAACCTATTGTTTTCTGCTACAATGAACTCCAAAATTAAAAGTTTAGTTAGTCTTTCTCTAAAAAAACCAGTAAGGATTATGATTGATCCTCCAAAGAAAGCTGCTACTAAGTTGACACAAGAATTCGTTCGTATTCGTAAAAGAGACCATTTGAAGCCTGCTTTGTTATTTAATTTGATTAGGAAATTGGATCCAACGGGTCAAAAGAGGATTGTCGTTTTTGTGGCTAGAAAAGAAACTGCTCATAGGTTAAGGATTATCATGGGTCTTTTAGGTATGAGTGTGGGTGAATTACACGGTTCTTTAACCCAAGAACAGCGTTTAGATTCCGTTAATAAATTCAAAAATTTGGAAGTTCCTGTACTTATCTGTACGGATTTGGCCTCCAGAGGTCTTGATATCCCCAAGATTGAGGTTGTTATCAACTACGATATGCCCAAGAGTTATGAGATCTACCTGCATAGAGTTGGTCGTACCGCCAGAGCTGGTAGGGAAGGTCGTTCCGTCACCTTCGTCGGTGAATCATCTCAAGATAGAAGTATTGTACGTGCTGCTATAAAGAGTGTAGAAGAAAATAAGTCCCTAACTCAAGGTAAAGCACTTGGTAGAAACGTAGACTGGGTTCAAATCGAAGAAACAAACAAACTTGTTGAATCCATGAACGATACGATTGAAGATATTCTGGTGGAAGAAAAGGAGGAGAAGGAAATATTAAGAGCTGAAATGCAATTAAGAAAGGGTGAAAATATGTTGAAGCATAAAAAGGAAATCCAGGCAAGACCAAGAAGGACATGGTTCCAAAGCGAATCAGATAAGAAAAATTCCAAAGTATTAGGTGCTTTATCAAGGAACAAGAAAGTCACTAACAGCAAAAAGAGAAAGCGTGAAGAAGCTAAGGCAGATGGCAATGGTGCACGTTCTTATAGAAAAACCAAAACCGACCGTATTGCAGATCAAGAAAGAACTTTTAAAAAGCAGAAGAGTACAAATTCAAATAAGAAGAAGGGCTTCAAAAGCCGTAGGTAATAATTTTCATCGTCATTATCATAAAATATCAACATACTTATCACTGTCATTATATTATTAATACTTTGTATTTAAATATCATTAATTCATCTAATAAACAGGGGATTAGTCAAAAATTCCTTTTTTTTTGTTGAATCTGTAGAAGTGAGTATTAATAAACTGCAAGCTATATGCTATATTAAAAGGATTTTTCAAGTACAAACGAACTGAATGGAGACTCAAGCTACTTGCGGGAAAGAATTACAAAATTACATTCCATTCTAGTAAAAAAAAGTTATAAATAAAAAAAAATCGTCTGACGACAAATTTGTATCTTAATCAAAATAAAAATTTTGGGTTACTTTCTTTAACGTTTCCAAGTTACAAAATTCTTCATCTTCGTCCTCGTCGCTTGGTTCAGGTGGAGGCACTATGATGTCCTGACGAACGTTCAAATTTATCATCTGAACATTTTTCCTCAAATCAAATAAAGTGTCTATTTGTTCTTTCGTGTCTTCTGATATATCTTCATGCTGGAATGGAGATATCAATTTCAATCCGTCTAGCCATATATATCTTCCCTCTTCTGTGTCTAAATAAAATTTCAAAACTGTCCTGTCGTTACGATCTTTTAATTCAACTCCAGTGTACACATTGGCTTCATCTAATTTGATGTAAACATTACTGCTCGTCCGACGACTCGGTGTAGTAAGTTCTATGCTTTTGAAAGAGGTTATATGTTTCAAAACAACAACTTTTGTTCTGCCATTAGCTAATGCCTCAGAACCTGGACTTGTTAAGATTTTATTGTCGAATAGATAAGGTAAATCGTTTGTTTGTGTTTCGAATTCTCTGGCTAATAAATTTGCGTGGTTATCTGAAACTATGAGGAAGTAGACTTTAGGCGTGCCAGCTTCAGGATTCAGTGGGTTCTCTGCGTAAACCCACGTTCCCTTTTGCAATTGAAGAAGTCTTTGATGACGAACGTAATCACGAACCTGGCCTGATAGCATGGTATCGAAGCTAGCGATACTAGATGACCAGGTTCGATACTGTTCTTTTTTAATTGAGTCTAATTGTAATGTTCTTGCAAATTTATATCTCATAGAGTCAAGTGCAACAACTTGGGTCTTGAGAAGGGATTTCGTCTGTATTGCTGCTTCCAAATCACTGGATGACAAACAAACATATTTTAAAGTGATAATAGCTAAATTTAACAGTGAAACCAAATCACTTTGCGATTTTGCTAATGATTCTATCCAAAATCTCAAAAACAACTCGAGTGTTTTGTAAAAACATGTTTGTCGATTGAGAACAGCGGTAGCAATTTGTAATTTTAAATCACGCTCTGAGTCTGAGTATTGGTTCTCTTTTTTCCCACTTAGATTGAAAAGTCTTCTAAATTGGTCTGAAAGTTTAAATATTGCTTCATAAAGAGGGAAATCGTTCTCGCCAAACAACAATTGTTCAGTGTAAAGTCTCTTGAAAGACCCATTAGGACTGTTTAAGAATGTGAATGTATCATACGCATTTAATAAATTTATACTGGGAAGATCGCCCATTTCCATTTCTAACCCTTTTTGGAATACGGAGTTATCTTTGATGGCTGTAAGAAGATCAGCTTTAAGCGAACAGGAATAATCATCAATACTAACCGAAGATAGAAAATTTATTAGCCTCTGCTTTAACGGTACAAATTCTTCAAGGATTAGTGGTTGCAAGTCTTCTATGTAAAGTAATTCAGACATGGAAGCTGGAAAGTTATACTGAAATAGCAAAATGAGGATTCTGGGTACAAATTCTACGGCGTGTGATAGTGATGTCTCACATAATGTAAGTGAGCATTTTAAAAATAGGGTTATGCATAGTATAGTGTCCGTAAACAACGGTATATGAATAGGTCTTTGGGACAAAAGTTGTAAAAGTATTCCAATGAGCTGAGAGTTCTCTCTGGAGATGTGGCAGATGCTCACAATAACTTCATTCTTATTAGAATCTTGGCATTTAAGGGCTACATTAAAAATCCTAATGAGATTTGCTACCAACGTTTCTGACCTTAGCTTTTGGCAATTATCACACAATATAGCCCAAAATCGGGAATCTGGAATTACGGTTTTACATAGGTATTTTTCATCACAAAGGAGGATATAGTTTGCCAATAACTTTTCGTATTCATCACTTGTCTTGTTCAAATTTTTATTACTGATCAGCGTATGATAGCAAGCTTTTGATTGTGCACTCGTAAGTGACTTGACTGGCTTTCCTAATTTAGGATTCAGTAGCACTTTTATGTTTTCCAAGCTTTCATCTGGCATCTGCCTGTTATGCTTCATTGCTTATGCCGTTATCTGAGGTTACTTTAATCTATTTTCCTACTGATGACACAATTGAGTCAATCCAACGTGGAACGGGTTGCCCTTGTATACATTTCAGTTTACTTCTTTTCATGTATTTCCTTAATAGTTTATTTTTCACTTTCTGCCTATCCGTTTCAATTCCGAAGAACCGTCAACATCCAATAAAGATCATCTACAACAATAAGTGCCCCTCATAATTTTCTCAATGAGATGAAAGAACTTTGAGAGAGTCAATATAATACCTGTAGCCTTTTTCTGAAAATGACTGATAGTGAGAATGAATCCACCGAAACGGATTCGTTAATGACGTTTGACGATTATATAAGCAAAGAGCTACCTGAACATTTACAGAGACTAATCATGGAGAATTTGAAGGGTTCTACTACTAATGACTTAAAGCAAACTTCAAACAACTCAGAGTTTAATGTCAGTAAAAACGGGAGCTTCAAAGGTCTCGATGATGCAATTCAAGCTTTGCAAATGCAAAGCGTGTTGCATCCTTCTTCGTTAGGATCGTTAGCAACGTCCTCCAAATTTTCTGGATGGTCGTTTGCTCAAGGGTTTTTTGTAGGACAGCTAAGCATAGTGTTGTTGTTCATCTTTTTCCTAAAGTTCTTTATATTCAGTGATGAGCCATCTAAAAGTAAGAATCCGAAACCTGCAGCCTCCCGTCACAGATCAAAATTTAAAGAATATCCCTTTATATCTCGCGAATTCCTGACTTCTCTTGTTAGGAAGGGTGCTAAACAACACTACGAGCTCAATGAAGAGGCAGAAAATGAACATCTTCAAGAACTAGCTCTTATTTTAGAGAAAACCTATTATAATGTCGACGTGCACCCTGCAGAGTCATTGGACTGGTTCAACGTTTTAGTTGCCCAAATAATACAGCAATTCCGCAGTGAGGCTTGGCACAGGGACAATATCCTTCATTCCTTGAATGATTTTATTGGAAGAAAATCACCCGATCTGCCTGAATATTTGGATACCATAAAAATAACTGAACTGGATACAGGTGATGATTTCCCCATTTTCTCGAATTGCAGAATACAATATTCGCCAAATTCAGGAAATAAAAAGCTAGAGGCTAAAATTGATATAGATTTAAATGACCACTTAACTTTAGGAGTAGAAACAAAACTATTACTTAACTATCCAAAGCCTGGTATTGCCGCACTCCCCATAAATCTAGTAGTGTCAATTGTGAGGTTTCAGGCGTGTTTGACCGTATCTTTAACTAATGCAGAGGAGTTTGCTTCTACTTCGAACGGTAGCAGTAGTGAAAACGGTATGGAGGGCAATTCAGGATACTTTTTGATGTTTTCTTTTTCTCCTGAATATAGAATGGAATTTGAAATCAAGTCGCTAATTGGCTCACGGTCTAAACTTGAAAATATTCCCAAGATCGGCAGTGTCATTGAATACCAAATAAAAAAATGGTTCGTTGAACGATGCGTTGAACCAAGATTCCAATTTGTCAGGTTACCAAGTATGTGGCCACGTAGTAAAAATACGAGAGAAGAAAAGCCTACAGAGTTATAAATATTTATGTACAAATTTTTTGTTCTATCTTTTTCCTATCTTCTCTGCCTCATTTTGGTGTTCCAGTTTTGGTTAGTGCAAGTGGCTATTCTCCAAGTGACAATCACCAAATAAATTCATTGAATACATATTAAGATCGAATTTCAGGTGATACGACTTCTCCAAAAATGATTGTTCTTCTTCAGAAATTCCTAGTTTGTCCCTTGGTAGCCAAATTTCATCCGAATTTCTACAAATGGAGAAAATATCATGGAAACTATAACTTTCTTGACAGAATTGGTCCTTTTTTTCCTCTGTTAGATTCGACAAGTATTCCAAAGTTGGTATGCGTTGAGGCTTCGATTTTATTTGTTTGGAGATTTTGGAGTGCGTGATTACTGTTAGAGCAAAGACAACAAGCATTATAGTTGACAATGTGTATTGATCAAAAAGAGTGAACAGCCCGAGTAAACAAAATTCCATGAAATAAATGCCCGCGTACAATTGCATAAGGGCCTGTATGTACAATTTACCGAACGTTTCAGAATAGTTCTCTTTGTTATATTGGTATTTGAACAAGTAACTGAAAGAAAAGAAAACCATCGAAAATGAGATGCAACATAATAATAATATAATAGGAGCAACAACACTGTATATGATACCAATACAGCCCAACACTGAGAATATAGGATAAATAGATCCTAGTTGGAAAAATAAAGATGTCTTTAACCTCTTAAATTGAGCATGTGGAGTACTCCTTTTCCATTTATAGTAGAACAATTCAAAAAGTAGCTCTTTTATTCTTAACAAATTACCGCCTGCATAAGCCATTCCCCTAATCAAAACAAAAGAACAGAAAAAGTTTGCGCATTTAGGCAAGTCGTTGGCCAGGAGAGCAGGGATACTGACAGGATTGTTAAGAAGCCTCTCAATAATTATAGAAAATCCAGAAGATATTGTAACAACTACGAAAAGATGAATGAAGACAAAGACGAAATACCAATTCTGGACATCAGCTTCTATTTGCGCTCCAGTTTTCAACCCTCGAAGGTAACTCAGCCAACGGAAAAAGTAGGGTACGATTTCTATTATTATTATTAAGGTTACTATTGGAATCAAATTCTTTGCCACTTCTCTTATAAATGGAGATTGGAAATGAATTATTTTTGTAAACGGTATTAGTGAGGAAATATTTGGTATTTGTGATATTAACCCAAGGAACGCGACAGGCAAAATCCAGCCTATAATCACAAAAATTCGCAATATATTTGCCGAGAAATATTTGGCACTTTTCCAAAGGGGTGATGAATCGAGGATATTTCTCCAAATAATGTCATTAACATTGGGGCCTATTATTACTTTTAAATTTTGGGTGGGTAGTCTATACGAAAGCAACTCACCTATAACGTTTGACAATAATGTGGACTTGAAGGTAATGAACATCTTATCCATATAAATGTCTGTGCCCGACGATAAATCGTCGGGCAGTGCCTGCTTGGTTTCTGAAGTTGCTTTCAAGGAATTTACTTGGAATTTAATGAGTTTTTCCTTGCGTATTATTTTATCAAGGATTCTGTATTTCCTTTCTAATATTGTTTCTGTATTTACATACAGTTTAGGGTAATATAACGGAAAGATGCTTGACTTTTTCCAGCGCAGACGAATTTTTGTGCAATAGTATGAAATTCTAAATTGAGTTAAAAATACCAATTTTTTGTACTGAAATAATAGATGGTTTTTCAACTTTGAAAAGAAAAATCTTTTGTGATTTGCTATCAAATGCCTGTGTATTGAAACTCTTCTAAAATATTTCTCTAAAATAATCTCAAAGATAATTTGTTCTTTTGATTTTTGTAATTTATTTAACTTTATTTCTAATTTGTGGACTTTCTTCAAATTTTTTGGAATGAAATGCGTCACGCCAAAGCAATCACTGTGTAGCGGCTGAAAAAAAGTTTCTAAAGAAATACTTTGGGTAACCAATTTACTTGAGAATCCTTCCAAATATAGAATGTTTTGGTATTTACTTTTCGTCAAAACGGAATATCCTAGTCGATTAACGAACCTCAGTTCCGAAGAAAGAATGAAGTGAAACCAGAGTACAACAAAGATACTCAAAAACAAGTGACAGATTAAAGTATTCGATGAATTAGGTGATAGATTTGACATGGTCCACTTGTCAAGTTTACTTGTCGTCCTGAAACTTTGCTCATAACGTTCACCTTCATTTTCTTTCAAAATATCCCTGGAAAAATAATGGATTGGAATTAGTATTGGAATGTTGATAATTGATAACACTGCAAAAAAGAATATCAAAAGTTTGAGAAACCGTAAAAATAGATAATTGTCTAGGCCATACCTTTCGTTTCGTTCGAATTTTTCCATAGGATCTAACATTCTTCCGGGAAGTTGCTTGAGAAATGCAAATAATGACCAATAATTTTTTATTTTTTTCTTAGCAAAACAAACTTTAGAACCTGGATGGATTTTCAGAACGACATTGGCCTGATATATAGTCTTGAATCTTGATCTTAAAATAATAAAGAGTGACAGCTGAAATAAAAAGTACAAAAAAGAAAACAATATACCAGATATGAACCCTTTTAGTGAGATTCCAGCATGTCTTTGCGCAGATCCAAATCTTTCTTTGTCTTGAAATTTATTCAGTAAATTAAAAGTCAGTTCTTTAGTAGCATTCATCTTCTTGGTAAGTCTTTTTCTTGTTTTTGAAAAAGAGTTCCTGAAGTTTGTCTACTGTGAATATACTTTGCACATTTGTTTAATTTTTAAACACGCTATAATTTGTGTCATAAAGAATTTTTTGTAGAATAGCTTTTTTTTTAATAGGAAAAAAAAATAAAAAAAGGTGGAAAAGACAATCTTTTCCAGAAACTTGAAACTATACTGGAGATGAAGGGTTGTCGTTGGTTGCGTTACGAGACAGGCTTGACAATTTCACAAGAGTAATGTTTCATTACCTGCTGTTTTATTATCTTTATATTTAGTAAGACCAGCAGAAACGCTACACGTGATGATAATGGAACTAAGCATTCTGTTAGATGGTAAGAATTTTTTTTACCTTCCATTACCACTAACGCCTTTTTTAGTGTCTTTTTGATATTTACTGACGTATTTTTCCGCACCGTAATTCGAAGAAAAAGAAAAGTGACAAAAGATGGCATTGTTTACATACAGAGTCGTAGTATCACAAGAGTAGTCCAACAGGATGAGCGACCTTAACCAATCCAAAAAGATGAACGTCAGCGAGTTTGCTGACGCCCAAAGGAGCCACTATACAGTATACCCCAGTTTGCCTCAAAGTAACAAAAATGATAAACACATTCCCTTTGTCAAACTTCTATCAGGCAAAGAATCGGAAGTGAACGTGGAAAAAAGATGGGAATTGTATCATCAGTTACATTCCCACTTTCATGATCAAGTAGATCATATTATCGATAATATTGAAGCAGACTTGAAAGCAGAGATTTCAGACCTTTTATATAGTGAAACTACTCAGAAAAGGCGATGCTTTAACACTATTTTTCTATTAGGTTCAGATAGTACGACAAAAATTGAACTTAAAGACGAATCTTCTCGCTACAACGTTTTGATTGAATTGACTCCGAAAGAATCTCCGAATGTAAGAATGATGCTTCGTAGGTCTATGTACAAACTTTACAGCGCAGCTGATGCAGAAGAACATCCAACTATCAAGTATGAAGACATTAACGATGAAGATGGCGATTTTACCGAGCAAAACAATGATGTATCATACGATCTGTCACTTGTGGAAAACTTCAAAAGGCTTTTTGGAAAAGACTTAGCAATGGTATTTAATTTTAAAGATGTAGATTCTATTAACTTCAACACATTGGATAACTTCATAATTCTATTGAAAAGTGCCTTCAAGTATGACCATGTTAAAATAAGTTTAATCTTTAATATTAATACAAACTTGTCAAATATTGAGAAAAATTTGAGACAATCAACCATACGACTTCTGAAGAGAAATTATCATAAACTAGACGTGTCGAGTAATAAAGGATTTAAGTATGGAAACCAAATCTTTCAAAGCTTTTTGGATACGGTTGATGGCAAACTAAATCTTTCAGATCGTTTTGTGGAATTCATTCTCAGCAAGATGGCAAATAATACTAATCACAACTTACAATTATTGACGAAGATGCTGGATTATTCGTTGATGTCGTACTTTTTCCAGAATGCCTTTTCAGTATTCATTGACCCTGTAAATGTTGATTTTTTGAACGACGACTACTTAAAAATACTGAGCAGATGTCCTACATTCATGTTCTTTGTCGAAGGTCTTATAAAGCAGCATGCTCCTGCTGACGAAATTCTTTCATTATTGACAAACAAAAACAGAGGCCTAGAAGAGTTTTTTGTTGAGTTTTTGGTAAGAGAGAACCCGATTAACGGGCATGCTAAGTTTGTTGCTCGATTCCTCGAAGAAGAATTGAATATAACCAATTTTAATCTGATAGAATTATATCATAATTTGCTTATTGGCAAACTAGACTCCTATCTAGATCGTTGGTCAGCATGTAAAGAGTATAAGGATCGGCTTCATTTTGAACCCATTGATACAATTTTTCAAGAGCTATTTACTTTGGACAACAGAAGTGGATTACTTACCCAGTCGATTTTCCCTTCTTACAAGTCAAATATCGAAGATAACTTACTAAGTTGGGAGCAGGTGCTGCCTTCGCTTGATAAAGAAAATTATGATACTCTTTCTGGAGATTTGGATAAAATAATGGCTCCGGTACTGGGTCAGCTATTCAAGCTTTATCGTGAGGCGAATATGACTATCAACATTTACGATTTCTACATTGCGTTCAGAGAAACATTACCAAAAGAGGAAATATTAAATTTCATAAGAAAAGATCCCTCCAACACCAAACTCTTAGAACTAGCAGAAACACCGGACGCATTTGACAAAGTAGCACTAATTTTATTCATGCAAGCAATCTTCGCCTTTGAAAACATGGGTCTCATTAAGTTTCAAAGCACCAAGAGTTACGATCTGGTAGAAAAATGTGTCTGGAGAGGAATTTAGATAAAGAATGCACGGATAAATAAGTAAATAAATAACCATACATATATAGAACCATAGAACCACGTTTTTGTAATGAACAGTCTACCTGTATCTCATCATTTTTCTGTGTTAACTATTATTATTATTATTATCGAATGGAGGGTAATATTATGTATAGGTAAAATAAATAGATAGTGCCATGATGCGCGAAGATTGGCAATGGGAAACTCAAGAAGGCAGCAACAAAAAAATAAAGGTGGCCTATTAATCACAATCTATTGCCTATATGTGCTAGGTTATGGGCAAATTCGGCACGACAAATAAATCAACGGAGAATCTTCTGCGTGATAAATTCGTACCCGAGACATCTCCAACTAATATTCCCACTGATGTACTCATCAAGCAAGGGCAAATAACGGATTCCACCGAATCACTAATTCATGGAGGCGCAGAAAGGTATATTGTTAACGCTTTAAAGCCTATAGAATTAAATAAAACTGAAGGCTTTTTCGAAGACCCGCCGTTCCATCTTCCTTCTCCACCGGTTGATTCGACAAATCTGGAGTATGAAGACGTTACCGATCTTCCTAAGAATGGTTTACGATATGATTTGAATGATATATCCGTTGAGGTAATGGAAGATTTATACCGCCAGATTGAAGCTTTTTTGGTTCATTTCAAACTATCCAGAAGTTTTTTACAAATTTTCAAAAACTATGTCAATATTCTTATTCAAGAAGGCATCAATCCTTTACGCGATGAGTACTTCACAATATTGGAAGATGAACTGAAAGGTTTTTTCACTTTCAATTCTGTTATAGAAGAGATTTTAGAAATATTTTTAATCCACCCTCGCAACAAATTCATTGCATTGTCCCTTGCAGAATATACCTACGCTAAGAACAAAATCAGAAGACATTTTAATCACTGGAAGACTGTATGTGAATTGAATGAAGAGGCAAACAGGTTTGCAAATCAAGCAAAGCTGAGGGTACAGGAAGCCGTCTTCTATATTTGGAGTGATAAAACATTAAAATACTCACAGATGGCCAACGATGAAGCTGAAAGTTTTAGGAATACTTGGCTACTATTTCGCTCGTTCCAACAATGGATAACTTTAACACAAACTCTTAAGGAGCAGTCAAGGTTAGCAGATCAGGCCTTTTTGAATAAGATGTTTAGGAAAATTTTAAAGGCACAAGAGCATTGGAAACACTTAGAAACTGTTAACACTGACAACATTAAGAAGATATTTTTACGAACAACATTTCATATATGGAAGCTAAGACATAAAGAAATAAACTACCACGGGTTGGAAAGAAGGATTTTCGAAAGAATAAAACAGAAAGTTATAAACTATGAATACAATAAGAGCATTGCAGAAAAAGTGAGGTCGTTTTCTCTACAAAGAAAATATCTGAATAAATGGGAAAAGAAAAACATTGAAAACGAAGATAAACTTGGGGCACTTTATGAGCTGGAGAATAAATTCATCAAACAAAAGTTTTTTCGCAAATTAAACCGGTCATTTCAACATAGTCAACAAGAGGCAATTGCAAAGAGTAAACTAAATCAGACACTTTTGAGGTGCGTTTTTGAGAAGATGTGGCTGAAAAGATTCGAAGACCATCTGCATTTGTATTCAATTGTAAGTCTAAAAGAGGCTAACCTCGTGAAGCGTATTTTTCATTCATGGAAAAAACTTCTATATATTGACCTCAAAGCAAGCGATTATTCGAGGACTAATTTGCTCAAGTCATCATTGCGAAGTTGGAAACTTGAAGTAAAGTTAAAAATATTTGAGCAGAAATGTAAAAAGAGTATTCAAGCAAGCGCGTATCGTACATGGAGGAAAAGAATACAGTATGGGAAAATATCGAGCGAACATGTTAAAACGGCATTTTGTGCAAAATATCTTGATGTGTGGAAAAGGAGGATGCTACAAATGAATTCTATGAATGACGAAGCATCCAAATTTTACGAAGAGGGTCTCGTAAATGAGTGTCTAGCTATATGGAAAGAACGCCTGATTAAAACTAAGGAATTGGAGGATAGATACAATTTCTTATGTAAGACACATGCAATTTTGACTGTAAAACGGACGCTAATGCATATTGATAATGTTCATTTGCTATATACGAAACTGGCGCCCTCTATGGATAGAATAAAGCTTTCTAAGGCCTTTTTAAAGTGGCGGAAAGCCACAAGGTTCAAAGTCAGGCATAAGTTAAACGATATTTTACACGTTTATGAAAAGAGTAAAGAGCGCGAACTTCAAAGCCAACTGTTCAACGCTTGGCGAAATAGATTTTGCTTCTACACAGAAGAATGTAACATTCAGGCTATTTCAAAGAGAAACTACCAGCTTGAAAAAATGGTGCTGAAGAAATTTAGAGAAAGACTTTTAGAGATAGTAAAATCAGAAGAATTAGCAGACGAAGTTCGCGAAGAATTTGTGTTAGTCAAGACGTTTTATATTTGGAAAACTCATCTAGACGAAATATTTTATATGAGTACATTATTGGAACAATCGGAAGCTAATAAACAATTCATAATTACATCCAAATTCTTGAAAATGTGGAGTCTTCGATTCCTAAAAATTAAGCGTAATGATGAGACAGTCGAGGTGTTTCGTCATCGGTGGGACAGGGCCACTGTAAGGGGATTGTTATTATTATGGAAAAATCGTTCAGACAGTTCTCCAAAGAGAAGGAAGGACTTCAATCTTAAACATGAACTAAAAACTCCCATAAGATCAGACTCTCAAAACGCCTCAACCATACCAGGCTCAGAAAGAATAAAGCAGCACAGAATGGAAGCGATGAAGTCGCATTATAGCAGGGCAAGAAGAGCCATACCAAGTCCGGTGAAATCTTCTAGTGTTCTTGATTCTACAGCTAAAAAACAGATCAACCTTGAAAGTACGACAGGCTTAAACGGATCTCCGACGCGAGGAAAACCTCTAAGGTATTCTCCTAGGCGTACCACTAGAAACATGCCATCCAAAGTTGACCATATTGATTTTGGCAGAATACCCGCTGTACCTTTTAGCCTAAGCGCCAATTCTCCTAAAATCGATCAAGATATGGATTATATAAGAGAGCATGATAAATCCCCGTTAAGTCGTAAACGTCAATAGATATATATATTATGTACGTATGTATGTGTGCATATGTAGTCGTAACCTTTCTTGCTTCTGAGATGCATACAATTACTAATAATATTCTCCAGGTCTATGAAAACATCACAACATACTATACTTTTCGTGTTCGCGTTGTAAGCTATAATGGAAAATGGACGCCATAACGCATTACTTAACAAACTACAGTTTGTCAATAGAGTTGTCCAGTAGAGTTAAAAGGTCAATTCAACCGGTCTTCAATAAGACATGTCACTGAATGACTTCCTAAGTTCCGTGCTACCTGTCAGTGAACAATTTGAATACTTATCGTTGCAATCTATTCCGTTAGAAACCCATGCTGTCGTAACCCCAAATAAGGACGACAAAAGGGTCCCAAAAAGCACGATCAAGACTCAACACTTCTTTAGTCTATTTCACCAAGGAAAAGTTTTTTTTTCATTAGAAGTGTATGTGTATGTCACGCTTTGGGATGAAGCAGATGCCGAACGGTTAATATTTGTATCAAAGGCAGACACTAATGGTTATTGTAATACGAGGGTAAGCGTTAGAGATATTACAAAAATAATATTAGAATTTATATTATCAATCGACCCGAATTACTATCTTCAAAAAGTAAAACCGGCAATAAGATCATATAAGAAGATATCCCCCGAGCTGATTAGCGCAGCCAGTACGCCAGCAAGAACTTTAAGGATTTTGGCTAGAAGGCTTAAACAGTCAGGCAGCACCGTTTTGAAAGAAATAGAATCTCCACGTTTTCAACAAGATCTTTATCTCTCATTCACCTGTCCTCGTGAGATTTTGACCAAAATTTGTTTATTTACTAGACCTGCATCCCAGTACCTCTTCCCAGATTCTTCAAAAAACAGCAAAAAGCATATACTAAATGGCGAGGAACTAATGAAATGGTGGGGCTTTATTTTGGATAGATTACTAATTGAATGCTTTCAAAATGATACACAAGCAAAATTAAGGATACCGGGCGAAGATCCTGCTCGAGTAAGATCATACCTAAGAGGGATGAAATATCCACTATGGCAAGTGGGTGATATATTTACCTCTAAAGAAAATTCTCTTGCGGTATATAATATTCCATTATTCCCAGACGATCCTAAGGCTAGATTTATACACCAATTGGCAGAGGAAGATCGCCTCCTCAAAGTAAGCTTATCATCCTTCTGGATTGAACTACAAGAGCGTCAAGAGTTCAAATTAAGTGTCACATCATCTGTAATGGGTATTTCGGGATACTCTCTTGCCACTCCATCTTTATTTCCATCTAGTGCCGATGTTATTGTACCGAAGTCAAGGAAGCAGTTTAGGGCAATCAAGAAGTACATTACTGGAGAGGAATACGATACAGAGGAAGGCGCAATAGAAGCTTTCACCAATATTCGTGATTTTCTATTGCTCAGAATGGCAACAAATCTTCAATCTTTAACAGGGAAGAGGGAGCATCGGGAGAGAAATCAGCCGGTTCCTGCAAGCAACATCAACACGTTGGCGATAACAATGCTAAAACCGCGTAAAAAAGCTAAAGCCTTGCCTAAAACTTGATACATATTGATATTTATTATTTAGTACACGTATGTAGCATCGATCTTAGAAAATGCATGTTTGTATTTATTGTTAGTACCTTGATCGCCACCTTTCTAGGTAATGATAGGTCCTCAACTTTTACTACGCGGTGCACGCCTGTAAGGTCGGGCAAAACAAAGTGTGGGAACAATAAATAAGAGGGTAGGATGAAATATTACCTTTACTCTACTGCTCAGGTTGGCCACAATTTGCTAAAGAGTTTATCATTAAGTAGCTACCAGCGAATCTAAATACGACGGATAAAGAATGGCTAGTTTAGAAGATCTTATTCCTACTGTCAACAAGTTGCAGGATGTTATGTACGACTCCGGGATCGATACACTCGATTTGCCCATTTTAGCTGTTGTTGGGTCACAATCCTCCGGGAAATCCTCGATATTGGAAACGTTAGTTGGAAGAGATTTTTTACCTAGGGGTACTGGTATTGTCACAAGAAGACCGTTAGTTCTTCAACTTAATAACATATCTCCAAATTCTCCTCTAATAGAGGAAGATGATAACTCAGTTAATCCACATGATGAAGTTACAAAAATATCAGGATTCGAAGCTGGTACGAAGCCCTTGGAGTATAGGGGCAAGGAAAGAAATCATGCAGATGAGTGGGGGGAATTCCTGCATATACCAGGAAAACGGTTTTATGATTTCGACGATATCAAAAGAGAAATCGAAAACGAAACAGCGAGGATAGCCGGTAAGGATAAGGGCATCAGTAAGATTCCGATTAATTTGAAAGTGTTTTCCCCTCATGTTTTGAATCTAACGCTAGTAGATTTGCCTGGGATTACAAAGGTTCCTATTGGGGAACAACCACCTGATATTGAAAAGCAAATCAAGAATTTGATCCTAGACTATATAGCCACTCCAAATTGTTTAATCTTGGCCGTCTCTCCAGCTAACGTTGATCTTGTTAATTCTGAATCCTTAAAGTTGGCCAGAGAGGTAGACCCTCAGGGCAAAAGGACTATTGGTGTCATTACCAAATTAGATTTGATGGATTCTGGGACTAATGCTCTAGATATCTTGTCTGGAAAAATGTATCCTCTGAAATTGGGGTTTGTTGGTGTAGTGAATCGCTCGCAACAGGATATTCAATTGAACAAAACCGTTGAAGAATCATTGGACAAAGAAGAGGACTATTTCAGGAAACATCCAGTCTACAGAACTATTTCAACAAAGTGTGGTACGCGTTATTTAGCTAAATTGCTAAACCAGACATTATTAAGCCACATTAGAGACAAGCTTCCGGATATTAAAACCAAGTTAAATACCCTGATCTCTCAAACCGAACAAGAGCTCGCTAGATACGGTGGCGTAGGAGCTACTACTAATGAAAGCAGAGCTAGCCTTGTTCTTCAACTAATGAATAAGTTTTCTACAAACTTCATTTCATCTATAGATGGTACATCCTCCGACATTAATACGAAGGAACTCTGTGGTGGTGCCCGTATTTATTACATTTACAATAATGTTTTTGGGAATTCTTTGAAGTCGATTGATCCAACTTCTAATTTATCCGTTCTTGATGTTAGAACAGCGATTAGAAATTCTACTGGTCCCCGTCCTACATTATTTGTACCTGAGTTGGCTTTTGACCTATTGGTTAAACCTCAAATTAAACTTTTACTAGAACCATCTCAACGTTGCGTCGAGTTAGTTTACGAGGAGCTGATGAAAATATGCCATAAATGTGGCTCCGCTGAGCTAGCTAGATATCCTAAATTGAAGAGTATGTTAATAGAAGTTATAAGCGAACTACTTAGAGAAAGGTTACAACCTACTCGCTCTTACGTTGAAAGCTTGATTGACATACATCGAGCCTACATCAATACTAATCATCCTAATTTTTTAAGTGCAACAGAAGCAATGGATGACATCATGAAAACGCGTAGAAAACGGAATCAAGAGTTATTGAAAAGTAAGTTGTCTCAACAGGAGAATGGACAAACCAACGGTATTAATGGTACTTCATCTATCTCTTCGAATATAGATCAAGATTCTGCTAAAAACAGTGACTACGATGATGATGGTATCGACGCAGAATCGAAGCAAACGAAGGACAAATTTTTAAATTATTTCTTTGGCAAGGATAAAAAGGGTCAACCTGTGTTCGATGCATCAGACAAGAAAAGATCCATTGCCGGTGATGGAAATATTGAAGATTTTAGAAATTTACAAATATCAGATTTTTCACTGGGCGATATAGATGACCTTGAAAACGCTGAACCTCCACTGACCGAGAGAGAAGAATTGGAGTGCGAATTAATTAAACGTCTGATTGTTTCATACTTTGATATTATAAGAGAAATGATTGAAGATCAAGTACCAAAGGCAGTTATGTGTTTACTCGTCAATTATTGTAAGGATTCTGTTCAAAACAGATTGGTAACCAAACTCTACAAAGAAACACTGTTTGAAGAACTTTTAGTTGAGGATCAAACTTTAGCTCAAGATAGAGAACTATGTGTGAAATCACTCGGAGTTTATAAAAAGGCTGCAACCCTTATTAGTAATATTCTGTAATTGCATAATTCATCTCATTTTTGATCTTACTTCAACATTGCGGGCGTGATTATAGGTCAGTGTTTATTCCTTTACTCAGTTGATGATTTCAAATGTGCTCTCCTCTCCATTCTTTTTCTTGTTAATAAAAATCCATAACTAAATAAATAACAAATATTAGCAATCGCAAAAGTATTAACTAAGCTAGAAAACCTTCACTAGAGAAGCTCTACCTAAAGGTATAGAACAGGAAAAAGTGTTTTTATTTTGGCGGACTTCGTGGAAGATTGCCATCCATCAATAATAAGCGTAGTCCATAGGTACGATCATTTCCTTTTTAACCGTTAAGCAAGCGACAAGATGTATTTTGTTTACCAGCGAATGCTCTTATTTATCTTCCAGGTTCCCCAAAAAATACAAACATATATTAATTATTGTCCTTGTCTCGCCGTATTTATCATTAATATAATAGGAAGTATTGTCTATGCTAGTAAAATAAAATACTGATTTCAAAAGAAAACCTTGAGAAACAAATGACTTTCAGCGATTACAAAATACGTACTCTGCTAAATTGGTGTGGCGCCCTAAAGTAAAACTGGAAAGAATACTAATTAATAGTTGACCACTCTTCTGTGCCTTTCCAATAATCTAATTATCAATGCTACGAATGATTATAGTTTTAACTAGATGAACGAAATTTCTAGGTTATTAAAGAGTACGTTATGCATCAAAAGAATATCAGTCATAATAAGCAGATAGACCTTCTACATGGTTTGTAGACAACCAAACTGGTGTATGCTAATATCAACGAGTAAACGCTTACTTTTCTAAAGTTGAATATTTGAAGTACACACCCGCGTAAAGAGTTTCTACCCCGAAAACAAATTTTTATGCTTGAAAAATAGCTAATAAAATGTTTTTATTGTTCGGATAACAAATACAATAGTGTTATTAAAAAATAAAACTTATTTAAAAATAGTAATTTAAATTATTATTTTATTTTAATAAACTTTTTAATAATATTTATTACACGTGATTTAATATATCCTTTTTTTTTTCCATCATTCTCTTTCTTTCTTATGTTAACCTCGTACTACAAGTTTTCTCCTTATAAAAAGCTGACTAAAATTAGAGATTGATAATCATAAATAAATTTAGTAGCCATTTCCATTTTTACATTTTGATTTAATCGACACTCAAAGTTCTTATTTGAAAGCTAGTTTAGAACTTATTTGTTTGCTCCTTGATGAATATAATGAGAAGAAATTCCACTCAGATTAAATATGAAGATTGTTAACGGCAAGACGCTAAAAGAAAAGGAAAGGAAGTAGATGATGGCAAATAAGGTCACTTTCTTGTTAGTTACATATACTTTCACAGAAACTTGAAAATAACCATAAAACTTAAAACGAACGTTATTTTGTTCAATTGCTTAATTTGTGAAGATATTATCTACTACTTAAATGATATATTAACACTTATGAGGTACTGACACTGCGACCGCCCTTTTGATCTGATCCCACCCTTCGTATATCTCTGGGGCTTTGTATAGCGTTCACAGAATATGAACCTTCAAAAGTGGGTTGAGAAAGTGGTGATAAATGCGCTGTTGCCGAGTAAGAAGGGTTGTGGATTATCGGAGAGTGTTGAATCAGTGGTGTTGTTGCTCGATCATTTCTCCCTCTTTGATTTTTGTCTTTTACTTTTCCACCCCTGGTAATTATTATGCAAAACAATAAAGAAATGGCTATGGTAACACCTATTATAACCCCAAATCCAACCGCTATCCCTGGCAAGCGCAGATGGTATTTCTCGCTGTTTAGCCAAGATAAGGATATGGGTTTGTCGATCAGAAATATGCATGAACTTTTCAAATTAGTAGTGCATCCTGTTTTAAGAACTCTAACTTCCTTGGTCCAGTCGCCCTGTATGCTAACAAAAACGTTGTCCAGATGATCTTTTCTGCAGTTTAGTTTTGTACCTAGTTTAGTGCTAATGGAGCCATTGCAGTCTAGTAGGTTTTGCGTTACATTAGCAGGAATCAAATGGAGTTCGAGGAATTTTCTTAAGTTTGTCGAGTTCGCCGTGATGCCACTTAATGGAATAGAAGAAGCCGTTGGAACTAAAAGCGAGTACTCTTCGTTATTCCAAATGATTGAAGAAAGGTCATCAAACAAGTTAAAAAAGTCAAATATTTCTTTTGTTCCAGTAGTTTCTATCAGCTCTTTTAGGGATATCTCCAAATCGACTGGAAAATCCAATTGGTCTATAGGATGGATAACTCCCTGGTTGAAAAATATATCGGAACTCTCCTCAATAATAATACTTTCCTTTATAGTACTCACTGAGATTTTCGTAAGGTTTTGGCTTCCCACAATTTTTTGTACGCCAATAGATACAGAGTTTCCGTATAAATTCTTGACAGTAGTCGAAATACTATAATTGTTGGAATAAATAAGGTCTTCGAAGATTAGGTTCCTCATAAGTAAATTTAGGGCGGTTTTGTTTGACCTCAAATAGTCTATAGTCAAATCATTATTGTCCCATGAATTCATACATGGAAGAAGTATCGTGTACCCCTTATGATTTGATGGTAGATCCAAAAGGTTAAGTTCCTTCAAGAGCATTAGGGAAATAGAACAGTGGTTTTCTGGTGCTAACGACAACACTAAGTCGCCCGGTAATTGAAGATCATCGTCAATAGAATAAATGGACGTATTACCAATCTCATAAGGTTTTGTGTTTAAAATCTTGAAGCGACCATTGATGTAATAACCTTTATTAGACCTTGTGATTTTGAACTTTTGGCAGTGTCCACCTAGTCTTTTAGCTGAAGAGCAAAAGGCGGAGTCATAAATTTGGGTAGGTGCGTATTGAATCGGGCGCAATGAGAAAAAGTCCTGTTCAAGGTCAATTTTACCTTCTACAAAATGGTACAGAAGTGATGGTTTTGTGTACCCACGATCCTCATTAAAAGAGGCTTGTGGTACAAATATGGTGATTTTCCTTCCGTTTTGAATGAATTTTTCAAGGTCTCTGAAGTATAACTCCTTTACGAATTCTGAGCAGTTCAAACCGTGCAAGTACTTTTCAGCATCAAACTGTATATGCGTTCGTAAAAAGTCTAAGTCAGAAAATCCATGCACGACGCCTATTTCAAAAATTCTGTTTGATATGGGTGAGTAATCTGAATTATTTACACTTACTGATGTACCTTCTGAATTACTCTTCATAAAAAGTTTTCGACTGTTTTTATTTTCTAAAATTAGTTCCTTGGGTAAAATACCACCATACACGTCATCAATAATGAGTTCTTGAAGAAGGGAAGTTCTATCTGCGGCCCATTTGGCCTGAGAAATTGTATTAGATTTACCCAATTTATTATATTTGTCAAGTAGATAGTTTATTTCGATTGTATTGAAGAATTTTCGAAAATTAACATCTAAGGGCACTAAAACTGTGGATGAGTTTGTATATGCATTATAGTTTGAAAAACTGCTGATAAAATCACTAAATATCTTTAAATCTTGGGTTTCTTCATCTAGTTGTACCAGCAACTCATTTATTTGAGGTTGAATTAGTAAAAGATTGTTAATACCTTGTAATGAAGCATTCTGGAAACTAGGCAGCAAATCGGGTTCGACAACAGCAATTTCATTGACAAAGCAATGGCGCTCATGCTTTCTCAGCAATAAAGGTGCTTTTGCAGCTCTTTTCTCCAGGTAGGTACCGTTTTCAAGGTCTCTCACTTGCAATACCCTATCATGAATAAGGAAATCTTCAATATGGAAATGCTCCTCAAATTGGTCTGTGGTTTGGTCCCCCTTAATAAATGCTGAATTAATCGGAGCAAAAAGTGTAAAGTTCTGTAGCTCATTTAAGTACTGTACGTGACCAGTTTTCTGAATAATCCTTAAAAAAGTTGAGAATTCAACATTTTCTGAGAGGATATCTATTACTGTGCTAAATGGAAAATCGTCCCCTGGGTTTTGTAGAAGTGCTTGTGTAAGCCCTAATATCGGCAGTAGCCAAAAAATGTATTTAATTGTTTGGATTGCCATGTTCATCAAAGGGCTCCGTTTGATTCAGTTAATACATGCTGTCACTCACAGCAGCTTAGATAAGAAGCCGTTTTGTCTTATTTTCTAGGCCCTTAATATACGCCTAATGGGGAAGTCCGACCGAACAAAATTCTCCTACCGGGTTTTCACGGTAATGTTCTTCCATAAAAAAAGACAATATAGTAAGCTGTTAATATTGATTTGGTGAACTTGAATCTGATATTTGTTTCTATTGCTTACGTATAATACTTTTGCGGTAATTCATTCAAATTTCATACAATGCTAATATTTATACAATTCTACTCGACACGGCAAAAATGATTGGCTAACGATAATCGTGGCTCTTTATATACTTAATATATAGGATCTAGCTATTTAGAACACTCTTTAGATCTAGATGATAGAGAGCGTAGCCCCTTTGTAACTACAGGACAATAATGCTTTTCAAGAAGAGCATTATCCCATAAGGTTGCTGCCTCTGGGTTACTCCTTGAAGGATTATCGGCTTCCATTATGAAATGACCGTTGCCTATTCTATCCTCGGAAGAGTAAAGGCCTGAAATTTCTGGATATCTATTCATTAATTTATCAATAAATTTAAGAATGGCAATACTTGTTTTTTCTGGGGTATGGCTGATGCACATGTACAATCTTTTGGTAAACGCCGTAGCCCTTTCTTTAGTCCCTGATTTAGAGCGGAAAAATACATGGTCCAGAGCCTTTAGCAGAAGTTCTGCTTTGGTAGAAACGTTAACTGATGGTTTTATTATTTCGTTATTGAGTGGGTCAGCCAACCTTAGCGATCTATAAGATAATTCGATGTCTGCATCAAGACAGATATAAGGTAATAGCGCGTAAAGCCCATCGACGAATTTGGACAAATCCACATTAACTTTCATATATTGTGTATTTGAAATAAGTGAGAATGCACTAACGATACAAAGCAAAGCCTTACGGACCTCAGCAGAGGAAAGGTTATCGAATTCAGTGTCACTAATAAGTTCTTTCATTACTTCGAGGAAGTCCCCTAATAGATCAAAGTTGGCCATATTACCAAACTTCGTTAGACCTTCCAAAACCGATCCAATGAGTGTTTTTGCATTGTTTTTCAAGATATTCAAATATATAGTGAAAACGATTTTTAGAATTTCGGATTGGTTTCTTTCTCTTTCCTCCGCAGAAACAGCTTGCTCAGCGTTACGCATTTCTTCCTCAATTTGTTGCATCTCTTTTCGAGCTTTTCTTTGCTTCTTAGAAAGATGGACCCTATCTTTCTTTTTGAGCTTAGGAGCGCTAACGTTACCTTTCGATTTAGTATTAGGGTCATAGTCATGTAAGACATCTAACGATAATAACATATTTAAAACAGATTCTTCGATGTTGAAGTTCCTCGTCTTTAGTATTTTGTTGAAAATTCTTAGTATCTCGAATGATATTGAGCCCTCTTCGTCCTCATTTAATAGAGTTTCAAATGTCTGGATTATTTGAATGGAAGTTGGATCTGTTGAAATTCTTGGTTTACAAATTCTACGCAACAGTAAAGTGAAAATGTCTGTTCTAAAGTTGAAATGGGATGCCGTTGAAATCAATTCTTTTGCGGCTTGAGTGGCCAAAATCCCTAATGAAACCTGTATAGGAGCAGCATTACTGGGAGTTTTTGAAAGACTCTGTAATCTTCCGACGTAATTTTTGTAGTTATAAACTAAGGCTTGCTCAAAGTTTCTAAGCTTGGAGACTTCTTTAGAAACTTTTTCCTTCTTTTCAGTTTCAGTTAGTGGTCGAATTCTATAGCCTGGTATGATACTCTTAAACACGGGGACCAAAGCCAACATGGAAAACTTACAAGTATTAGGATTTTTAGATTCCACCATTTTACATAGACGCCCCAACGCAGCAGTATTTTCTTCAGGCTCCTCCATAACTTTAGTGACTAAATCGGCAATGTCTTCTTTTAGTTGCAGAATTTTTTCCTCCGTATCAGGCTCATCCTCCTTTGCCTCTGCTTCTTGTTCTTCATTAGGTCCCTCATCATCTTCTGAAGAGTCATTAGAGTCTTCGTCTTCCTCATCATCGTCCTTTGGTTTTTCTTGGGCTTTATGCAATTTTCTTTCAACTTTACCGTTAACTTTTATAGGCAGGCCTTCAACAAGATTTGATGTATCAGACCGATTCTTCCGAGGAACCATTTCGTAATCCTGTTCTTCTTCATCCCAGGATGAGCCTTTTGCGCTATATATGGTATTTTCATCCATATCTTCCGGTGCATTTTGGAAAACATTGCCTTCTAACAAGGAATCTTCGTGCTTTCTTTTCTTTGCAGTCCTTTCCTGAATGCGAAATTGAGATCTATTTCTCTTAGCCATTATTACTATGATATCTCCAGCTTTTATCCCGGAATTATACTCTTATGATTGAAGACATAAAATGCCAAGTTTATACCATGAAAATACTATATATGGCAGGCAGGTGAATGAGATGAGATAAAATTTTCAGTTTTCGGGCATCGCTGAAAAAATTCAAAAACTAAAGTAAAACGACGTCCCATGGTCTACTCTACGGTGAAGAAAATGAGGGAAGACATTGAATTTCTGAATCTAAGTAACTACAAAAAAGCATACACTCCATGGAAAGAGTAAAATAGGATAAATTGGTTTTATGTAGTTAAAGAAAAAATACATTGTTATATATGGAGTTTGCTGCGCGCCTAGGCGTTCTCGAAGTTTCTCCTTTGATTTTACTTTTTGGAAGGGCTTTGGACAATTTAAAGAAGATAATTTGAAGTACCCCATCAAATGCTAGAATGAAATATTTAATATACTAAATTAAGGCTGGTATTTAAAAACGTAATCTTATGTGTAGAACCTCAGTGAAAAAGCGCTATTATTAATATAACAGTATTTTCACGGAGCTTTTTTTATTCAAAAAGGTTTTCAAGACTTGGCAGAGGACGGCTGCATTCTCGAATGATAATATAGTATTATCCTTAGGATCTAAATAACTTGCATCAAGAATGATATCTAACTTTTCCTTACCTTGGAAAAGTAAGTCAGTAGCTTCTATAATTTTCTGCATTCTTGTTGGAGTGGCAATAAAATATAGTGAATCTTTATTTTTGTTTGATTTTTTAGAGCTGTCAGTAAGTAAACGTTCCACGGTGGCTATGTCATCCTTTAGTTTACTTTTAGAGAATAATTTGACGCAATTTTTGCCACCGTTTAGACTACGATAAACGTCTGCTACTCTAATATTAGACATAGAAAAAACAATTTTTTTTGGAGCTACGGAAAATTTTTGAATAAAGGCTGGGAAATTGCTTAATCTGCGTTCAGCGTCAAATTTTTCTGTCGAAAGAAAATCATTTCTTTTGAAGTAAAGTTCCTCTAATTCTAAAACACTCAAGTCAGGATTTTTTTCTCGTATCAAAGTTGTTAGGTACTCAATAATTTTTTCTGGTGAACTTGCTGGAAGTGCTTTTCGTTGTGAGACGATATACTGGCTTTCCTCTTTCTTTTTCTCAATTAGCTTTGATTTTTTCTGTAGCTTTTTCTGTCTTTTCGAAATAGGTCTATTCGAATCATCTTCTGAATTTCTCTCCTCTTTTTTCCCATCTATATCATCAACGTCATCGTCATCTTGTTCTATAGACCTCTTTTGTACCTTTTTGGTTGGGGGACTACCATCCTTGGCGTCAAAAATTACTTCATGTTCGGCATCAAAATCATAGGCGAGTCCATCATCTAAATCATCTGGATTAGACATTTTCAGCTCAATTGTCCTGACGATATGTTTAGAAGTTAGTAGCGGGGATCAAATTTCGACTTTCATTGCCTCATCCATGGTCATCTCAAAAATTTTCTCTTCAATTTTTTGGTAAATACCAAGTGCAATGAATGTTTGGGTGTCTTTGAATATTGAATATTACAGACTAAAAATATTATATATTGTAAATTAAAAGTTGATTATTAGTAAATGTACCTGAAATTTCTGTTTTCGATATCAGTCAAGTCCAAAAATTGGTACTTCTTCCTTTCTTGACCTTCTTGTTCCTTATCACGCTTTTCGTTCTCCTTCTTGCAAATGTAGCCAATGTATAATTGTAGGGGAACACAAACACACTGAGTGACCAATAAGGCAATCTTTGCTGGTATGTAACGTGGAGCAGAGTATGCCCTAAACATCTGTGGAGCAATAATACAGGAGACATTGTATACAATCATTGTAATAGCATTTCTAAAAACTCTTTTGGTGTAACCGGAGGTGTTGCATGAATTCCAGATGTAAATATTGGTAATGACACAGGAACCACTGTAAAGCAAGTACAGAGAAAATAAGTTACCGATCTTATGGGATAAGGGTAAACTGATAAGAACGATACAACCTATAATAGCTGGAATATACATAGATGTGGTTATGAGTGTGATATGACCCCAGCGGGACAACATTTGAGTTGTTATAAGAATAATCATAGCCGTAATGGCACCAATAGGCAACTGCAGTAATGCTGTTTCGTACTTGTCGAAACCAAAAGTACCAGTGATGGTCACTGAAAATGTACCAATGGCACCAGTAGAAATTTGAGAACATGCAGTTAATAAAAGCATCGGCCAAGTAAACTTATCATGAAGGAATAGTTCTTTAACTTGCTGCTTCTTAAACTTCTTTGTTTCCAGGCCAGTTTGGTTAGCTCTGATATGCTCAACAACTTGAATTTTTTCCTCTTTGTTTAGGAACCAAGCATTGGTGACGTTATCTGGAAGGTATAAGAATGTTAGAACACCAAACGCAACTGTAACCAGACCAACGACCAAAAACATTATTTGCCAAGAGGTGAAAGCGGTACCATGATAATGTAAAAAGCCAAAAGAAATTAACCCGCCCACAATATAACCTGTACCAGCCTGTGTGGCCCAGAATCCAATTCTTGCACTCTGTTCAGATTTAGTATAGTACATACCACTAATAGCGATACAACCAACTGCACTCGAGGATTCAAAGAGACCTAGGAGAGTACGAACGACCATCAACGAGGCGTACGTCTTACAAGCAGCATGGCAAGCCAACACGATACCCCAGACGGTAATAAAAGTACCTAGGATTTTGGAAATGGGGAATTTTTGAATTAAGTAAGTGACCACAGGTTCCATGAAAATGTAAGCAGCAGAAAAGATAGTACCCAAATTAGAAAATTCGTTACCTTTCAAATGATCTTTGATACCCATAGATGCAGCGTAGTTCAGCAGAGCCTTATCCAAAAACATCAGAAGATATGTACAGCATAAAAAGGGCAGGATGAAGAGGTCAACTTTTCTCAGGACCTTAGGAGATAATTCATGGGAACCATAGAAGTTGGCTTCTTCGCCTGCTACAACATCGTCTTCATTAGCCGTGGAGCTTTCGTCGAGACCGTTCTGTTTCAGGAATCTTAAAGCAACGTCCGCATCGTCTACATTAATGCTCGAGGTACTTACGGAACAACTATCAGCGTTAGCTGCCTTCTTCTCCACGTCCATGGATCGTTGTGACATGTTTTTCATTGTATTGATTTGCTGACACTCTCACTACTTCTCAGCAACAACAAAGTAAACTTTAATCTATCATACTTTGAACTATCTTATATACGTGTATATATGCACCCGCTGAGATGCTCATCGAGATTGCTCATCACCTCTGAAAAGGCTGTCTGTCACCACCATGTTTTCGGCCGGACCAAATGACAGTTCCTTAAGGGAAACTCAAAGAGACTATATTAACTAAGGAGGATCAACCAGATATGCAAAAAAAACAAATAGTTATGACGGCACTCGAACCAACCAAACACCACCCTATAATTAATGTTGATAATGATAGCGACTCGAAATTTGCCAATAAAACCTGTCTATTACGCGTCATCTACTTGAGAGTAATATACTGGAAGTTCGAGATACTCCGCACAGGGTCTGGGTGGTAGGTTTCTTTGCTATTGTATAGTTTTTCAAGATACGTAAAAGGTCTTCATCTTATCTTATATAGATGCAGGTGATTACTAGTGGGGCAAGTCGGCAGCTAATTGCGTGTGTGCGGAAGGATTGTGCAGTAGAATGGCTCCTGTAGTTATTTCAGAATCTGAAGAGGATGAGGATAGAGTTGCCATTACTAGAAGAACTAAGAGACAAGTTCATTTTGATGGCGAGGGAGATGATCGTGTAGACCAACAGCAACAGCAGCACAGTTCAAGCCACAGGGATAGGGATAAACATGTGCAGCGTAAGAAGAAGAAAAGGCTCTCGAATAGAAACCTGCAAGGTTCAAATGGTGGGTACGCTTGGGAGGATGAGATCAAGAGAAGTTGGGATTTGGTGAAAGTGGACGATGAAGGGGATATGGCATCTCTTGTGGCTAGCATAGTCGAGGCCAGAAAGAAACGTACTGCTAAGAAAAACATAACGCCATACCAAAGAGGTATTATCAGAAGTTTAATATTAACACTAGATTGTAGTGAAGCTATGTTGGAAAAGGATTTGAGACCAAACAGGCATGCCATGATTATCCAGTACGCCATAGATTTTGTCCATGAATTTTTCGACCAAAATCCGATATCTCAAATGGGTATTATCATAATGAGAAACGGTTTGGCACAACTGGTCAGCCAAGTTAGCGGAAACCCGCAGGATCACATTGATGCGTTGAAATCCATCAGGAAACAAGAACCGAAAGGAAACCCTTCATTGCAAAATGCATTGGAAATGGCAAGAGGCCTTTTATTGCCTGTTCCTGCGCATTGTACAAGGGAAGTACTGATTGTATTTGGTAGTCTTTCCACAACTGATCCTGGAGATATTCACCAAACTATCGATTCGTTAGTTTCTGAGAAAATTAGAGTGAAGGTTTTGGGGTTATCAGCTCAAGTGGCCATATGTAAAGAATTATGCAAGGCAACGAATTATGGTGATGAATCCTTCTATAAAATTTTACTCGATGAAACTCACTTAAAGGAGCTATTTAACGAGGCTGTTACCCCTTTACCCGTTAACAAAATTAATAAGGGTTTCACACTCGTAAAGATGGGGTTTCCGACAAGGATATTCGAAGATACTCCAACTTTTTGTTCGTGCCATTCCAAGTTAGTTTACGGCGGATACTTCTGTCCCAATTGTCATAGTAAAGTTTGTTCATTGCCCACAGTCTGTCCATGTTGTGACTTGATGCTAATCCTTTCTACCCACCTGGCCAGATCATATCACCATCTGATGCCGTTAAAAACATTTGCAGAAGTACCTACAACAGAAAAATTTCGATCAGAAGACTGCTTTAGTTGCCAGTCAAGATTTCCCATACTGAAAAACCATAAAAATGGTAAACTACTGACAAGTTCTCGCTATCGTTGTGAAGATTGTAAACAAGAATTTTGTGTTGACTGCGATGTGTTCATCCATGAAATCCTTCATAACTGCCCAGGCTGTGAATCCAAGCCCGTAATAACTTAACGAAAATCTGTCAGCGTATAACACGATCACTCTTCCATCATATAACAAATCCAAGTAGTAGAGAACGAAATAGTTTTTGATGGACATATAACTACATAATTATTACAAAAATAACCTCATTTAATGTCCTATTGTTTATTACGAGAAAATCTTAATAGCACTTACGGCATTAAGAATATTTATTACTATTTTCAATTTATCAGGCACTTATTCAACTAAAAAAAAAAAAAAAATTCTTTGTTTTACAATAATATTAATAATTATTTTGAATAAATATCGTTACATTCTATCATAATGTCCTCTACACGGTACAACCAAACTCACAATTCTATTTGAGTGGGCGAGAGGTTTGAATTTTTTCTTACTGGGCTGTGTGTAGGGGTCATAGATGTCGCTTGTTTGAATGAGTGAGGGTTGGAAGGTGCAATAGGTTTCTGTGGAGATTTAACCAAAACACTGTCGGTCATCCGGCTTTCTCCCTGCTTCCAGCTGTCAAAATCAATCAAGGCTTGCATACATCCCCACTCTGTAATTTTCTTACTAAGCCAGTGTAAATTCACTGGTTTAGTCAGGTAGTCGTTACAACCAGAAAGAAGTGCTTTTCTTTTATCCATCTGAGAGTTAGATGCGGTCAATGCTACAATAATCACGGGCGCCTGAGAGAATCTCTTTGAAGTACCTTTTTCAAGATTGGAGTGTGAGTTATTGAGACTTTTTTGAATGCCAATGCCATTTTGTTTTTCGAAGTCCCTAATCTGCTTGGCAGCTTCTATACCAGACAAGACAGGCAGCTGTAAATCCATAAATATTAAATGAAGACCGCCTTCCTTCCAAATATTAACAGCTTCTTGACCATTTTTAGCCAGTTTATATGAGATTTTGTGTTTCCTCAGAAAGGAACCTAAGATAGCTTGGTTGATGACGTTGTCTTCAACTATTAAAACATTAATTTTGGGGAAAACTTTTTCACTTGTGGTGGTAAAAAGGTTTGGTAAAGGATCTGGTGGAGAGGAAACAGCAAAAGGTGCGTTATAAAGCGAGTTTGAGTAATGCGGCGTTTGACTACTTGTTAATATTGGTGATGCGGGCGTAACGTCTTCTTTTCTTCTTTGTACTTCCGACATGGGTTGCGTTATGCCTATACCAGCTTCATTAAGTGATCCGCTTTCTTGCGAAGGGGATCCGGTGTTCACTTCTAACTCTGAATGAGTAATTGTGTCTTCATTATTGAAAGATGAATCCGTGTGGGCCACTGGTTTATTTCGAAAATCTACCCCTCCTTTATAACCTTTTGGTAACAGCAAGATTGCTTGCCAAGGAGACTCGGCATCCTTTTCCTCATCCTTCAGTTCTTGTGACGCTCTTCTCAATTGCTCTTCATCAGTTATTAATTTAAATTCCTGAGGGCTGCTATTGCCATCTTTACCTTTAAGATCTGCTTTATCACCAATTGTTTGCTTAAGACCTTGTTCGCCCGGAGAAATATGGTCGTCTAGATGAAAAACACCAACGGCCCCATGGTCTGTTGGTTGAGTTTTCTGCTGCGAAATTTCTTCATTCGTAGGAACATAGTCTACAACATTTAAGATATCTAAAGGCGGTACATCCTGGCGTAAATTAACATTCGAAAATATCAGCAAAGGCTGCGATGCAGGTTGGGAACCCATGGTTCCGAATAGTTCCTTATATATGTTAATAGCCAATTCATCCGGTTCAAAGATGATTTTATAAGTGCAATCATTAACTGATTCTGTGGTAAAATTTAAACCTTTTCTAATCAACGGCCTTGTGTATTTATTTTTATTATGCGGTGAGACGTATGTAAGACCAGCTGATGCCATAATTTGATTATCAGAATGAAATTTAGGGTAGGGTGAGACTGAGGCAAATCGCAGTAACGGACTTTTAGTTGTTGCTGGAAACTGTTTAGGACTAGTAGAGTATGGTCTTTGCGGGCTTAGCATTGGCGCCTCGTTGGGAGGAAAATCCACATTGGTAGTCGCGGCCACTGTCGGCGCGGCGGCAAAGGCGTCGTATAATGCTCCTCTTTTCTGCGTAGGTTTAGGATGCTGGAGAACATTCCTGTCCTTTGCAAGGTCTTTTGAAAGACCAAATGATCCTGCTGTGGGGCTCACTGAACTCTTGGTATTGCTATTAACGGAAAGGTTGGCGCCACTTCCAGCACCGTTACTCTTACTTCGACAACTATTATCGTTAGTGTTGTTACTACTGGTATTGTCGGCTTGATTGTCAAATTTAGGTGCGTAGAGGCCTATTGCAATGGAAGCATTATCGTTAATTTCTCGCCATCGAGTCGAACTCAGTTTCTGAAAAAACCTGCTCTTCAAATCATCAACAGTATCTATTTCATCGAACTGTACAGCAATTGGTTGGTTTACTTCATCAGTGGAGTTGTCTATTCGTAGCCAAACCTTCCACAGTAACGCAGAATTGAGCATTTTTACTTGTCTCCCCAAAATCGATTCGTTTTTGATTTACAGCAGCCTTTCCAATATTTCTTATACAAAACGGCCGAACTTGTACTCAAAATAAACGCTATTCTGAGGTCTAAAACTAACAAAACACGTAATTTTTCTGAATAAAACAATGTCTCCAACTAGTTAACCACAGCTTGGCTAGTTTCAATGTAGTCATTCCTAACAAAAAGGCAACCAGACCTATTTATAAATATATAGCCACTATTAAATTCACTAGAAAAAAAGTCAAAGATTCAATCCAGGGGCGCTTTTAGGGCTTCGGAAAGCTGAAAAAAATAGTTAGGACACTGATATCAATAATATAGGGAATTTGAATTATTGGAAAATGGAAATTAGGTTAAGGGATACCAAAAAAAGAAACGCGATAATTATAGGCATGGAGATGAGAATAATAACTATATATGTATGCGGTTCGGTACATATTCATTGCTGACTGAAGTCTGATAGTAGTCGTGGCGAATGGAGGTACATGAAGAGCAGGTCTCTGCACCTGTAACAGGGGATGCTACAGCAAAATATCTGCTGCAATATATCTTGTCAGCAAGAGGCATTTGCCATGAAAATGCTCTCATTCTAGCCCTAATGAGATTGGAAACCGATGCTTCAACGCTTAACACTGAATGGTCGATCCAGCAGTGGGTCGACAAGCTAAATGATTATATAAACGCTATAAACGTAAAACTGAACCTTTTGGGTTACAAGATCATTCGGATCAACCACGGGATTGGTAGAAACGCAGTGACTTTAAAGGCCAAGCAGAATTTTGAGTCCTTCGAAGATAATACAGCAATAAGGGCTCACAATAATGATTATGCAGTTTTGCAATCGATAGTACTTCCGGAGAGTAACAGGTTTTTCGTATATGTTAACTTAGCATCAACAGAAGAGACTAAGTTAGCCACAAGGTTTAACCAAAACGAGATCGAGTTTATGAAATGGGCCATAGAACAATTCATGATCAGTGGAGAGACTATCGTTGAAGGGCCTGCACTGGAAACCTCGATAATTGTGAAGGAAGTCAACCGTATTCTAGTAGCAGCTACAGGAGACTCAAACCTCGCGAAATGGCGTAAGTTCAGTACGTTTACTGTAGGGTCCACCAATCTTTTCCAATTTCAAGAATTAACAGCAACGGACATCGAAGACTTACTACTCCGATTATGCGAACTGAAATGGTTTTACAGGACTCAGGAAGGGAAATTCGGTATTGATCTTCGCTGTATAGCAGAACTAGAAGAGTATCTAACATCCATGTACAATTTGAACACTTGCCAAAATTGCCACAAGCTGGCAATTCAAGGTGTCAGGTGCGGCAACGAATCATGCCGAGAAGAGAATGAGGAAACTGGAGAGAATAGTCTGTCTCAAATTTGGCATGTTGATTGTTTCAAGCATTATATTACCCATGTAAGCAAGAATTGTGATCGTTGCGGTTCATCGCTAATCACAGAGGGCGTATACGTTATTTAAACTAAAATACATAGCTTTCCGTGTTATTTACAAGACTTATCTATACAAACATTTGATTGCCCGAAGTATTTTAATCTCCTAAACGGCATGTGATTGAACACGGTTCGAGGTTTATACCACTTGTATTAGGCATATATGCAATTGCAATAACTCATTTTAGGTTCCCGTTTTACCTTATTTGCTAATACCCCTTTTTTCCAAAAAGTCCTTAGCTTCGTTTATCTTAGTGGCCAAAAATGGAGAACCACCTTTGTCAGGATGATTAGCTAACATAATTTTCCTATGAACCTCTTTCAACTTTTTTTTAGTCAATGTATTTTCTGTCAAATTCAAAATCTGTAGAGCCTCTTTAGAATTCATTTTCGGGTCAAATCCGCCTTTCAAGAAGGCAGTAGTGGATTTTCCACCGTTAAGTCCCTTCGATATTGATTTATATGCACCGGCTGTAAAATATAAAGTTAAAAAGGCCCCAAAACCTGTTATCACAGGATGTTCTCCCATGTAGTTCAAAGCTTGATCAAAATAAAGGTCCATTCCGGTCTTTTGACCCTGCGAACCATTCTGGATACCGACATTAACACCAGCTCCATCAACAGTAACGTTCGCAGAGCCATTAGTTTGACCAGGAATGGGTAGTTGTGGTGCCTCAATAGAATTACCAGTATTACTTTGAGAACTCATGATATTGTGCGGGTGGAAGTGTTTATGCAACCTTATTAAACTGTGCTCGGCCAGTGGAGACGTACAAATTCCACTACTATTCGTACTTTGTCTAGTTCAAGGGTCTCCGTCGAGTGAGTCCTACGTTGATTCAAATGGCTTTCACATTTGGTCCGATTCTCGCTCTTTAAATTTTTTGCCCGCTCGCCTCGAACTCAGCGGAGTGAAAAATTTTCACTCGTCTTTTATTAAATAATGTATTTCTAAACTCATCTCATCTCATCCCACCCTATCTCCAACTTACATCAGTTTCTATCTTGATCCGTGATATACCACTTTTAAGTTCTTCGACTTGTGATTTGAAAGATATTGCTATTCAAGCGTGAGTTGTCCATATTGTTACCACCACCTCCCCGTGATTTACATTCAGAAACTAAAAGGAAAAGGAAGTAGAAGTTTAGTAAGTATAAAAAAATGAGAATTTATCAATGCCATTTTTGCTCATCCCCATGTTATCCAGGTCATGGGATCATGTTTGTGCGTAACGATGCTAAAGAGTTTAGGTTCTGCCGTTCTAAGTGTCACAAGGCATTCAAGCAACGTCGTAACCCAAGAAAACTAAAATGGACCAAAGCTTTCAGAAAGGCTGCCGGAAAAGAATTGGCTGTGGATTCTACCTTGACTTTTGCCCAAAGAAGAAATGTCCCTGTTAGATACAATAGAGAGTTAGTTGCCACAACTTTGAAGGCTATGGCTAGAATCGAAGAAATTAGACAAAAACGTGAAAGAGCCTTCTACAAGAATAGAATGAGAGGTAACAAAGAAAAGGACTTCTTAAGAGATAAGAAATTGGTCGAATCTAACCCAGAATTATTGAGAATCAGAGAAGTTGAAATTGCCAGAAAGTTGGCTAAAGAACAAGAAAGAGCTGAATCAGTATCCGAACAAGAGGAATCTGAAGAAGAAGAGGAGGATATGGAAATCGACAGTGACGAGGAAGAGGAAGAACAATTGGAAAAGCAAAAGATTCTGCTAAAGAACAGAAGAAGAAATACAAAGAAAATTGCTTTTTAGTTAGAACAGAACCGGGCTAATTGCCTCTTTCCTTTCTTTTCTCATACTTATTTCATGGGATAAATAAGAATCACCTGTATACTATTATTTACATTACATAACATTACAATAACTATTTTCAAGGGTCCTCTTACATTCTTATCAAAGGTATTATATAATCTCAGTATATGCCAAACGTCTGACTTAGGAGTTAGAGATGTTCAGAAACTTCTCACCAAGTGGTGATTTGACAAATTCACAGAAATCACGAACGTCATTCCTGGATAGTATCTTAAAATCAATGATTTCAAAAATTGGCGGACTTTGGTGTATTCCATACCATACCCCAATGCGAACATCCAGTACCTGCCCATTTATCAATCTCAAATCATCTTTATGGGCTGAAAATAATCTTTCGCTCATATACAAACGCATCTCCTCTGCGCCATTTGTTGAATTGAGGCAATGAAGATTTCTAACTATCATTTGACAGAAAAAACCTTTAATGAATTCTTCATCCGATTTACAGAACAAGAAATCTACTAATCGAACAACAATCCTGAATCTTTTGGACGGATGAATAATGTTTGGTTCCATTCCGTTTCCACCGTAAACATTGTTATGAATATCGTAATTCGTTGCTATTTTATCCTTCAAACATTTTAAGTCTAGAACTAACTGGCTCATATAACACTGTCGTAGTTCTCTAAAAAGAGCAAATAGAGCTGTATGTAACCAATACAATATAGTGAATTATGTCCTAGAATAAGGGCATTCATTATTCTCCATCTCTGCTTCAGAGAAAAAAAAAAGAAAAAGAAAAAATAACGACAACTGCAGGACTCGAACCTGCGCGGGCAAAGCCCAAAAGATTTCTAATCTTTCGCCTTAACCACTCGGCCAAGTTGCCATATGACTATTGATTTATATCATATTACGAGCCCAAATAATACTGGGGTGTTTTGACAATCCTAATATAAACAGTCTTCGAGAAGTAACCAGTTGTCAAAACGGATTATCAGCTTGATTCAAGGAATGTTAACTGTCCTATATCATATAAAATATGAATCATACTAAATGGTGGAAGCACGGATCTTGGATCTAAACTAATTGTTCAGGCATTTATATGTTTGGGTAGTTTGGCTAAGGGAGGCCGGGTTTTATCTCATGTTGTTCGTTTTGTTATAGGATTGTTTCATATGTATTTTATGAACGTTTAGGATAATGTATTGTCAGACTGACGTATCTCATTTTGAGATACAATAATTTAACCTATTTTATGTTAAATATTACACAAGATGATAAATATGTCAACTAAAAACTTTAACGCCGAGCTTGGCCATTACAATATAGAGCACATGCTATGATCAAATGAATTAGATGAATACAAGCCAAGAAAGCATTTTTTTAATTACACTTCATGCTTTTGTTGGAATGAAACTGTAAAATACCATCTGTTTAGTAGTATTTGTGTTACCAGTATACCGTCACATGCGGTGTAACGTGAGGACATAAAAAAGTCATCAAAATTAATGTCCCCACGTTACACTGTATATGACAGTATATACTACTGACATGAATACTAGTCGATAGTTAATACATGATTCTTATTACAACATGATGATTACAGTCTCGTCTTGGTCTGTTGTTTGACCCTACTATTTTATGCTATTTTTTGTATCTGATTTGAATTCAAGGCAATTGTTGTAATTCCATTCTTGGCATAACCCTGTGTAGATTCTACAGATAAGCTGCTTTTTTCTTTGAGTGGTGCCCCCGTTGTTTATTACCCGTCAGTATCATAACATTTGAGCATCTCACATGGTTACGAATGTAAATATGAATCAAAGAAGGTGCAAAATCAAAAAAAATCGAAAGATTTGACATGCCTATTGAAAAGGGAAAGTTGTATATCTATCAATTGTTAATTAGTTACTTGGTCATCTCCATTACCAGCTGAGGTGCTTAGTCGACAACCGCATTAAACATGAAAGTGGGTATTATAATGGGTTCTGTGAGGGCAAAGAGGGTATGCCCAGAAATTGCAGCATACGTAAAACGTACAATTGAAAATAGCGAAGAATTAATAGACCAGAAGCTGAAAATACAAGTAGTAGATTTACAACAGATTGCTCTTCCCTTATATGAAGATGATGACGAACTGATCCCTGCGCAAATAAAGAGCGTGGATGAGTATGCAGACAGCAAAACTCGATCGTGGAGTCGCATCGTAAATGCATTAGATATTATTGTATTCGTTACACCTCAATATAATTGGGGGTATCCAGCAGCCTTAAAAAATGCAATTGATCGTCTTTACCATGAATGGCACGGAAAACCTGCCCTGGTGGTAAGCTACGGCGGTCATGGCGGTAGTAAGTGTAATGACCAACTTCAAGAGGTACTACATGGTTTGAAGATGAATGTTATAGGTGGAGTGGCGGTGAAAATACCGGTAGGTACGATACCGTTACCCGAGGACATTGTACCACAACTCAGCGTGCACAATGAAGAGATCCTGCAATTACTCGCATCGTGCATCGAAACAACGAGGAATAAATAAACCATAAAATTTAACTGTAGTCGCAATAAAAGATGAAAAGCTAACACAATTATCATAGGACACTGTAATCCAGACTTTAATTAGTATTAAGTATTGAGTACAAAGTACAAAGTATTATACTAACGGTAGTTTGGGCTCTTCGATTACCCATACACTTTTAATGGACTAATTTCATCAAGTTTCATTCGAAAATTTTCTTAAAATATATATATGCGTAGTGGTATAGTATTCATATTTCATGAACTTATTTCATAAAAAAAGATAAAGCAAACCTAATATTTGGATCGGCGCTCGAAATTATTCTCAGTATTCTTCAGCATTAGACATCTTTAACATATCAATCTTTAAAAGGTTTCTTCTTCTTCTGTAGCTCGGAATATAAGCATTCATATATGACCATGTTGTAACGCGATCGAACCAAGCAACTTCTTCTTGTGCAAATTTCCTAGCAATACCAGGCACACCTCCTTGACGATCAAATGCAATTCTTTCAGTCTCTTGTTCAAAATCTTTTTGACATAAAGCCAGGTATTTTTCCTGTTGTTCAGGTTGCAGTTGAAGATACTGCTGGTAGGTGATTTCTTTGTAATAGACAGTCTTCATTTGAATATGTTCGAGACTTTTTCTCTTAATCTCTATGAATATTTTCTGTCTTGAAGCTGCCGTCTTCATAGAATGTTGTTCTATTATCCACCTCGAACATGGCCTTTTTATACGTTTTTACATTAAACATCCCCTTCATATTAGTTTGTTCTCGACTTAATTCTACTCATGCTTCTGACATTTTTTCATGCCAAGACCGGCCCTGAAAAAGGGTCCGGATATACGGATAGCGCCACACATTCAATTAGGGGAAGTATTATTTGATACATTGTCAGCACACAGCGATTTAACCCATTATTTGGCATGACAAGCAAGCTATTCGACAGTGAAAAATGCACAGAACATTCAAAATTATACTTATAATATGACTCTTTTCTTTTATTGCAGTTGGTATTATATACATATATATATATATATATATATATATATATGTATATGTTCCCCGAGACAATGGTTTTATTTCCAAAAAAAGTGTAAGTAAGTTATTTTCTGTGTATAAAAAAATAAAAGAAGCCAGATGAAGTGCCAGGTGGCGTACCAGGACTTCAGCTTTCTTTAGTTTGCATAATGAAAGTATCACTTACAGCTCCCTTGAAGGATTAGACGCTATTAACCCCGATGAAAACGCATCAACAAAACCTTTAACACAGTACTTATTTGGTGCAATACATACTCACACAAACACCTGTAGAAAATCCCCTTATATGAAAATCCCTTTTTTTTCTTGGCAAGTATTTCTGATAAAATGCGGACAACATTACCTGCTTAGCCGCCTGCCACAGAAAATAAGTAGGCTTCTCTGTAAAATGGAATAATAGGCTAGAGGTCAAAAACCTCCTCTTCAGTCATATCTATGTTTTTAAGGGTCTAGGGTCCAATTTGATGGAAAAGAACAAATGGTCGAGCATGTTAATTAATATTTGTTGCTCTGTTTGAAGAGTATATTATAAGACGAGAGGTTCTTTGAGGGAGCTTATCTTACCTTTTCTTGATTTGAAACAATTTCATTAAATGTAAACAATTATCAACTAGAAGCAAATATAAAGCCAGAAGGAAGAATTTGCTATGAACATTAAGACTTTGTGTCATCCAGAATATAAAAGAATCTCCGTTGAATCGTTATTGAATCCGGTAGAGGAGACAATAGACTGCGAAAAACCTCACTCTCAAACAAAAATCAATACTGCTAAACCCATTAGTGCATCTTTGTATGTCACAACGAATAATACTGCTGTTGTTCAGCACAATGTCCAAAAGAGGAAAGGCGTCACCAGGAGATGTCCACAGTGTGCGGTGATAAAAACTTCTCCGCAATGGAGAGAGGGTCCTGATGGAGAGGTGACATTGTGTAATGCCTGTGGATTATTTTATAGAAAAATATTTTTGGTTTTTGGCAAGGATCTGGCAAAACGGTACTTTAACGAAATAAAAGGTGTGAGCGTCAAACGAAAAGTTCCAAAGAGCCTCTATGGAGTTACAAGAACGCGTTAAGAGAATTTATTTCTGCTCGGAATGTTATATACTTATGTCAAAGCAGTGATTATACATTTATCGACTTTAAACAGTTGATAACGAACATTATGTGTTATTCGAAAGTCAAAGTGCCATACAAAACAAGTGGTTTCTCAGTTCTTGCAATTTTTCTTTATCAGCGTAGTCCCAGAAAAAAAAATCATCACTGGAAATGTAAGATGAATTCAAGTATCAAGTGCCGTTGGTATTATAGTTTATCAATTAATACGTAAATATATATATATATATATATATATGACTATAGTGGCATACTTCTCAATGGACTGTTGCTTCTATCATTTTATACATGCGTTCAACTTTGAAGATTATCACAAAAACCTCAAACTTTTCAATTAATCTGCCCCGGTCATTTAAGTTAGCTCTTTTAGGACTCTCATGTTTTCAAAAAATAGATTGAAAAGAGCATTGGTGGCCCTACTTTCAATCCATTGATCATGATTCTTCGAGCTATCGCTAAAATATTCCACCGGATTCAGAGTTCTTTCCTTTACTGATATCGTAAGAAGACTCGCCTTCGTTTCCGTTACCAGACCTGACAAAAAACTCATCCCATACAGATCCCGAAGTAACCTGGAAAAGGATATCCATGATATCTTGATTATTGGTATACGACTGGCAATTCAATGCAGAAGACGTATTTGTAGAAGCACTTTCATTTATCACTTGATTACCTTCGCTTACATCTAAAGTATTAAACTGGGAAACATTGCTGTGTTTTTCCAGTTCGGTAAAAAATTCATCTAGAGGTATATCAAAAGGTGCTTTTTCTTCAAAATTGGTTCTATTAAAAACCTTGTTATCAAAAGTACCGTCGTCAAAACCAAGTACGTTCGTTTTTTTATCATAACTTGACATGCGGTTTGCCTGAGAGGTTAGGGGATTTGAATCCGAAAATATCCCTTTGGCATCATTTATTTGCATAAATTTTAACTTTATTACAACTGATGATAAAATTTTGTAACTCGTGTAACAGGTTTTCGCAGATTCGCAAAAACCTATCAGATTCTTCAGTACTATCAACACTTTTTCAGTGTACTCTGACACTTTTTCTTGACAATCATTTATGTTGTTTTTTGAGTAAAAATTTACGTAAAGGTAAGTCATACCTGTCATGAACATGTTATGAACTGCTACCCACGTGTAACCAATTTTTTTATTGACACAAAGATTGTAAAATACGTCTATGGTGCCCTTCGTACTGTCCAGGACAATTTTAAAAGCGGTATCATTCAAAGTAGGGAATTTTGGAGAAAGTCCATAAAGAATGCTCTTCGAGTAATGATAGTTCAGATCAAACCAGATGCTGTTAAATTTGCAATTCATCATCTCAAAGTTTTTGGGAACGTCCACTTGGAACCAACGCTCAAGCTCATTGTAGGTTTCAATCCGCCAGCTCTCGAGATCCATAAACCTCCTCGGCAATTCTGCACCGGGCGCGTAGAGTATTCTCACTATACTAGCTTGGATTCTTCTGATTTTATACATGGCCAATGCGATAACTTTTGAAGACGGATTTGGGCTTGGTAAGTCTGAGTAGTCGTCAATTTCTCGGTTAGTTAATGTGATGAAGGAATCGTCCAAAAGGCTAGGATACCTGGTGGTGATGCTTTCTTCAGGTATACCAAAAGGTCGACCAAAATACGAGCAAATTTGCCGATCTAAGGAGTAAACGCACCAAAATAGACGCCTGCGTATTTCTCTGGTAAAGGCGTCATAATTTTTATTAATTTTTTCCGAATGTAGTCCTAGGTCAACCGTTAGTCTTAGTACAGAACCCATAGTATACCAAACACCGGGGACATTAGGTCTCATTATTGAATAGATTACCATGAGCAAAGTGCCTGCCAATGCCTCCAACCTGTCTGAAGATGAAAATAAAGATGCAATATATTTAGTAGCGCGTCTCTTATATGTCGCGACAGTAGTAATATCTGACTTAAGTACCTGCGTAGCATGGCCAATAGCAAATATAATGTTTAAAAAAAAATAAGGTATGTGAAATTTTGTCGGTAGTTCAACTATCGGACGCATGTTGACTTTTTGAGATGTCTCCCAAGTGTCATACCATGGAACATCCTCGGAAGAGCATACGTCAATCTTCTCAGTAACGTTCTCCCTTTTTGGTTCAGTATGCGCACTAAAAGCACTGGTAATTGGAATTTCGAACGCGCTATTTATGCCTGTCTGATCAGATGCCAATGCAATATTGGGATTCCAGGGACCATAAATAGGTTCAAAGTATTTTTTCAGGAAAAGTTCTCTATGCAGCAAAGGTAACTGGGAATTAGTATCTACAAAAAACCTGGATATCATAACTTCAGCGGCATGTCGAGGTGGTAGTTCCAATGGATCAAAGTGTGGATTGTTTTCAGCCTCTGCATATCCATTGTATTTCTGTTCCCTTTGTTTAATATCTTCATCCAGAACGTCATCTCCGGAATCTTGACGAAAATTAGTTGCCGTGAAGACTAATTTCGCAAAGGAAATACCCGATGAATCTCCTAAAAAAGAGTTAAAACTACTTTCTCTCATCGTGCCCAGCGCACTGATCTCCTTATTACATCGGCGTAGCTCTTCCGCTCTTGCATCTGAAGTCATAGGGCTGCCTGTCTCGGGTAATAAAGCGCTACCATCTTGTTTTTTTGAGTTTACCAGAAATTCCTTGCGTTGTACATTTATAGTCTGTGGGCTTGCCATAGACTTGCTCGTTATAGCTGAGGATGCCATAGAATTCCCTTTCTGAACCAAATAATCCGCCAATAAGCCATTATGTGGCAATATTCCCTCTTCTCCCAAAGATGAAACTGAACTGTACTTTTTCAAATCAAAAGGTTCATCATCACTTGTAGCAGGTATATTTCCTCGTATTTTCGTGGGATCTACTCCATATTCTTTCAACACACGCATCATGACAGCCAATCTATCTTCCAGAAAAAAGACGTAAGATCTTGGAACGTCCTTTCCGGTGGCTGGGTCCAAAGAAACACATGGTACCTCTAATTTTGCACACCTCTTACAGCTAGGAAACTCCTGATCACATTTAATTTTTTTCAATCGACATCGTTTACATGCAGTTCTAGATTTGGAAATTCCTATATTAGGAGAATCTCCTCTTTTTGATAAATCTGTTCTATTACTTTTTTTGGAGTTAAATTTTTTCTGCTTCATGATTTAATCATCATCTTCGTATGTTTTATGTACTCTAAAGGGTTACTCCTGTGCGAATAAAGCAAACCACTTTACGTTACTAAAATTTTTCACATTTGGTATTGTGAGTATTTTATGAAGCTCATCGCGGTAAAAGAAAAAAATAGAGAATCTGTGATTATAGTTTAAAAAGGATGTAGACAAAGGATATCAGCGATAAAGGTGGCCATAATTGGACGAAGACAAATAATTCACTTCCTTAATAATGAAGTTGGGTATTATACCTTACCAGGAAGGTACTGATATTGTTTACAAGAATGCTCTCCAGGGTCAGCAAGAAGGGAAGAGACCTAATTTACCACAGATGGAAGCAACGCACCAAATCAAGTCATCGGTTCAGGGTACAAGTTATGAGTTTGTCCGCACAGAAGATATTCCATTGAATCGAAGACATTTTGTGTACAGACCGTGTTCCGCAAATCCCTTTTTCACTATTTTGGGGTATGGCTGTACAGAATACCCATTTGACCACTCTGGAATGAGCGTCATGGACAGATCTGAAGGGTTGTCAATTAGTCGAGATGGAAATGATCTGGTAAGTGTCCCGGATCAATACGGTTGGAGAACTGCAAGAAGCGATGTGTGTATTAAAGAAGGAATGACGTATTGGGAAGTGGAGGTAATTCGTGGAGGAAACAAGAAATTCGCAGACGGTGTTAATAATAAGGAAAATGCTGATGATTCAGTAGACGAAGTACAAAGTGGCATATACGAAAAAATGCACAAACAAGTGAATGACACCCCGCATCTACGATTTGGAGTTTGCAGAAGAGAGGCCAGTTTAGAGGCTCCCGTAGGGTTTGATGTGTACGGGTATGGTATTAGAGACATTTCGTTAGAATCTATCCACGAAGGAAAATTGAATTGCGTCCTAGAAAATGGTTCGCCATTGAAAGAGGGTGATAAAATCGGATTTCTACTGAGTCTTCCTAGCATTCATACACAAATCAAACAAGCTAAGGAGTTTACCAAAAGAAGAATTTTTGCACTGAACTCCCATATGGATACGATGAATGAACCATGGAGAGAAGATGCTGAGAATGGGCCTTCAAGGAAAAAATTAAAACAAGAGACAACGAACAAAGAATTTCAAAGGGCGCTATTAGAAGATATTGAATATAACGACGTCGTCCGCGATCAAATCGCCATCAGGTATAAGAACCAGTTGTTCTTTGAGGCAACGGACTATGTAAAGACAACGAAACCGGAATATTATTCTTCTGATAAGAGGGAAAGGCAAGACTATTACCAGTTAGAGGATTCATATCTTGCTATCTTTCAAAATGGTAAGTACCTAGGCAAAGCATTTGAAAATTTAAAGCCGTTGTTACCACCGTTCAGTGAGTTACAATACAATGAAAAGTTCTATCTTGGATATTGGCAACATGGTGAAGCTCGTGATGAGTCCAATGATAAAAACACAACCAGTGCCAAAAAGAAAAAGCAGCAACAAAAGAAAAAGAAGGGATTGATACTCAGAAACAAATACGTAAATAATAACAAACTGGGTTACTATCCAACAATCAGCTGTTTTAACGGTGGAACAGCGAGGATAATTAGTGAAGAAGATAAATTGGAGTACCTCGATCAAATCCGATCAGCTTACTGTGTTGACGGGAATTCAAAAGTTAACACACTGGATACATTGTACAAAGAACAGATAGCTGAAGACATAGTATGGGATATAATCGATGAGTTGGAGCAAATTGCCCTACAGCAATAAAGCAGCATTCAAAGAAGAATAATTAAAACACACTGAAAGTGTGTTTCTTATATATGGTTATACATTCATGAAGATGAGTTCGTAATCGTTATCTTCTTCAAATTCTGAAAGTGTAAGGACGTCACCACTTCGTAGCTCTATATATCTCGCTCCAGGAATTACAACGTTGTTCAAACATGTCCCATTGGACGAATCCAAATCCATTACATAACATTTCAAAATGCCACGAACGTTCCTGAACTGGATGACGCAGTGCTGCTTTGAGGATGTTTCTTCGGGTATACCAATGTCTGCGACAACGATCTCCGTTCTATCGTCGAGATCTGTATCCAGACTGTGGCCCAGTTCACGACCGACTAAATAACAGCTCCTGCCGTTCAAATCGTATCTTTTCCACGGTCCTTTATCCTTGTCATTCTTTCTGTATATCACTAGTTCATACATAGTCCTATCTCGCGCCTCCAGTCCTAGCATATCCATGTAGTTATCTGGAGAAATAGCGTCCTGCGGCTCCACATGTTTTAAAGCTATACCTTCTTTGTTATTCGACTCCAGCTCTAACAGACCGGAAGGGCTGAAGTCTGGCATAATATCGATGTACTGCGATTTGAATTTCTTGTCATCATGGCCATAATTTCTGGTGTTATAAGGTCTTTTGCGTCTGTGAAACATGTCTATACGCAAATGGAGTCGGAAATGAAGTACACCATGCTTGCTGTGGCTTTTACGTTATACCAAGGCTTCTATTGTAGGACGCCTTTATTGTCAATTATGTGAAAAGAAAGCAAAAAAAAGAAAAAGAAAAATGAAAAAAGATGAACGTGTGAATGAAAAAAAACTATTTCGAGATGAGATGAGATTAAATGAACAGGATTAAGAATACATTTTCTGTTGCTAAGAGATTAAAACTAAGCAAAGTTATGACGAACTCAGAATTACCGAGCATATTCGAAGGAACTGTTGATTTAGGGATTATTGGTGGTACAGGTTTATATAACCTTGACTGTCTGGAGCCCATCGCTTTGCTTCCACCTATGGTAACACCATGGGGTACCACATCGTCTCCTGTCACAATCTCTCAGTTCGTAGGAACTAACAGCCACTTTCACGTTGCGTTCATAGCCAGACACGGTATTAACCACGAATACCCACCCACTAAAGTCCCATTTAGAGCAAACATGGCGGCCTTAAAGAACTTAAATTGTAAAGCCGTTCTTTCTTTTAGTGCCGTGGGGTCTTTACAACCCCATATAAAGCCTAGAGATTTTGTGTTACCACAGCAAATAATCGACAGAACTAAAGGCATAAGACATTCTTCATATTTCAACGATGAAGGCTTGGTAGGTCACGTTGGTTTCGGACAGCCGTTCTCTCAAAAATTCGCAGAGTATATCTATCAATTCAAGAACGAGATAACAAATCCTGAATCCGAAGAACCGTGCCATTTGCATTACGACAAGGATATGACCGTTGTGTGTATGGAAGGCCCACAATTCTCCACGCGCGCTGAATCCAAGATGTACAGAATGTTTGGTGGCCATGTTATTAACATGAGTGTTATTCCAGAAGCCAAATTGGCGCGTGAGTGTGAGCTGCCTTACCAGATGATTTGTATGTCTACCGATTACGACGCATGGAGAGATGAGGCAGAACCTGTTACCGTAGAAACCGTTATTGGTAATTTGACGAATAATGGGCGCAATGCAAATATTTTAGCTTCTAAGATCATCGTCTCAATGGCCAAGGAAATCCCAGAGTTCATGCATACTGGCGATGGGCTGCGCGGTTCCATCAAGAAATCTATCTCTACCAAACCAGAGGCTATGTCCAAGGAAACCTTAGAAAGACTAAGATACTTATTTCCAAACTATTGGTAATGGTTGCCGCTAATCATATGTAAAATATAAATAGGAGAGAAAACATATATAGCTATGGAAAGTATTAAATGTTTTTTTGCTGTTTTTATATTTTCCCCCTTGGGGACTGTGAGTTCATCATATATGCATATTTGCTACTTGGAATGTAGCCCTTCCTAGTTACAGGGGTATGCGGCGAGTTATTGTCATTGTTAGCGCTCACTAATGTGCTACTGATACCGCTATGCCTCTGCAGTGTGCCAAATACATTCTTTGTGTGTAAGGATTGAGATTGTAGTTTCGTCTGTTCCTCCGCCATTTCCCTTTGTCTTGCTTTCAAAGGCGTCTCTAAGCCTTTGAAGAGATATGCTGGATGATTTTTGAGATTTGTTTGAGGAATATGTGTTTTGTTCTGTGCCATTTGGCTGATCTTAGAAGTGGATACGTAGTGGGGGTGTTGTGGCTGCAACCCAGTATCGACAGATGATTGCATGTCTACCCCCAGGAGCTTCTTTTGCCTGTCAGTGAGATTCAAATCACTTACTTTGACGGTGGATAAGAGCTTCCAAAGAGAAAACAGTATATTGAGCGAGATTAATAGGTGGAACAAGTAGTCAAGAAGTTCTGCATTCAACCAACTGAACGTGGTGTGATATATGATGTTAGCCTTCTTTAACGTGTGAAATGTCAACATGTACAGATGGATTCTGGATAGCCGGTTGCAAAACTGTCTCCCAACATGAGTGTTGTTCCAAAAGAACTTGATGAACTTCACCAGCAGGTTCCAGAACGCAAACGCAATTACGTTTGTCATAATTCTCTGCGTCTCCATTTCCTTGTTTACCGTTCGCCGTGATAGCTCCTTGAGCACAGGACTTTCAAAGTTGCCCAATTTAAACATTGGTGTGTCATTTTGTGATTGTGATGAGGGTTTGCTGTCTGTGTCCGGCAATGGTCCCGGCACGTCATTATCGTCCAGGCCCAATTGGCCCGCCTGAATCTTCATAGTTCCCTCTATTATTTTTTTGCCTCTGCGGATATATTAAAAGTCTGTATATTGTCAAGTTCTTATAATATAAATCTTTTTGTTCATCATAACCATCTTATTAATTGTTATTATTTCTATCATTATTACTATTAGCACAAATTTCATTTTTTTTTTTTTTTCATTTTTCTTTAGACTTTAGCCCTAATTAGACCTGAGAAATATTATTATAACCTGAGAAAGGTTTATAAAAAGAACATTATAACCTACAAAAAAGATACTTAAACCCTGAAGTTAATAGGTTTGGACCCTCTTTTCTTTTTTTTGCTTTTTTTTAGAAAACCTCAGTATTCACAGTCTAAGGAACAGATAAAGAGAAGCTTTATGAAAGCAGTCCACAGTGCCACGAACTTTGACATATATAATTGACTTGTGGGGGCTACCGACTGGCTTATATTTCTAAAATTTAGAGATTTGATTATCTTTTTCGCAGCGCGTAAAAGAAACCCACGAAGCATCGCTTAATTTACACATATTCTTCGTTCTCCCCTTTTGGAGAGGATTTAAGCTAAGATATATCTTTCTTCGAGCGCAGTGCTGCTTTTGAGTTCTTTCGTTTTAATTTTCCACTTATTTGGCAATAAAAACTGAGTGAAGAGTGCTTCTCTGTCTGTTTTAGGGAGCTTTTTCAGATCATCATCAGATGGGATTTATAGCAAATATACTGTGCTGTTCTTCAGATACTTCCAAAACACATCGTCAACGCCAACCACCAGAAACTAATCACAACCGCAACCGCAACCGTAAGCACAGTTCAAACAAAGCTCAAACTCAGGGTCGTAAGCAGAAGGCTACTCCAAACGGCGACAAGATGCAATATTCCACACCGGAGATCCTTTTGTCTAGTTCCGATTCAGGCAGCAATGCGGGTTCCAAGACAATGCAGGAGAATGGGAATAGCGGCAATGGAAAACTAGCACCTTTATCAAGAGATCACTCCAACAACTCGTACGATGAGGAGAAAGAATATGAAGATTATAATGAAGGAGACGTAGAAATGACGGAGGTTAACAATGCCGGAGAAGAAGAAGAAGAAGATGACGAAGCAAAAGAAAAGCAAGACCATGTCGTTCATGAATATAACGTTGACGCAGATAGAAATTCCAGTATTAATGACGAGGCGCCACCACAACAGGGTCTGTATCAGGTGGGTCAAGAAGATATGAATCCACAATATGTCGCCAGCAGTCCTGATAATGATTTAAACTTGATACCTACAACGGAGGAGGACTTCTCTGACCTGACGCATTTGCAACCAGACCAGTACCATGCCCCCGGATACGACACTCTGCTACCACCCAAGTTGCAAGAATTTCAACAGAAAAAATGTCTGATATTGGATCTAGACGAAACTTTGGTACATTCTTCCTTTAAATATATGCATTCAGCTGATTTCGTTTTGCCCGTCGAAATCGATGATCAAGTTCACAATGTCTATGTTATTAAGAGGCCAGGCGTCGATGAGTTCTTGAACAGGGTGAGTCAACTATACGAAGTTGTTGTGTTCACGGCAAGTGTTTCGAGGTATGCAAACCCCCTTTTAGATACGTTGGACCCTAATGGAACCATCCATCATCGATTATTCAGAGAAGCTTGTTATAACTACGAAGGTAACTACATCAAGAACTTATCGCAGATCGGAAGACCATTGTCCGAAACAATCATCTTAGATAATTCGCCGGCCTCTTACATCTTTCATCCGCAACATGCTGTTCCGATATCTTCTTGGTTCTCTGATACTCATGATAATGAGTTACTAGATATTATCCCACTTTTGGAGGACCTTTCATCAGGAAACGTGTTGGATGTGGGGAGCGTGTTGGATGTGACGATATAGATTTCTCAGTAACATAAAAAGCAGGCTCTTTTTATTACCCCCCCCTTCGGTTATATGTTTGGACGAACTCATGTTTCTCTTTTTATACAGAAGACTTCACCGGATATTTATAAACTTAATGAATTAATTTGCTTATTACATGTATCAATTGTACTTTACGTGTAACATCTACAGATACATATATCCGTATATACTAGCATATATATAAATATATACTCTATACATATATCTATTTATTATGCTTTTCTTTCCTCTTTTTATGGCATATTATATTTTACAAAGAAACCACAAAGAAAAAACTTTTACCTCACCTTGCATTAGGAAACCTCAAATTTTCTATCATTGGCTTACCAATTCTATCTATAACATCATGCGCCCATAAAACGTCCAGATGGGAATACTCATCAATATACCAGATTTTGTACACTGCATTTGCTTCATGATTAATGAAGTGATTAATTAATCGTTCACCATCTACTAATCTATCTTGCTTTGGAATAAACATTATAATGTGTGGAAATTCTTCACTATTTTGTCTTTTCGGATTTAAGTGTAGTTTGTTGTTATCCAAATTATTGCCACTGTCATCATCATTCTTGGCAATAGGAAACCATGTCTTTTTATCTGGAAAAATTTTCTCTGCACCCTTCTTAAAACTTAGCTTATTAGGAAGAGGTGACAACCACCATTGCATTAGTTTGACGGAAATATGGACTGGTGAAAATAAGAAATTTCGGTCCCTTAAAACTCTATCCCATAAGACATCGTTCCAATCAAATAGGTAGTTAAACATGATGTATGAGAGGAACGAAAAAATCTTGGTCCCAACCATTAGTTTTCTCATTGTCATCATAAGAGGTATAAACGATCTTCTACCAAAGTACCACGGAGAATCAATACCTTTTGCCATTAGCCTCACAAATGCTTTTTCATCCAATAAAGGTCCAGGGTACACTGCAGGTGCCAAAGCAACAAAGTTTTCCAGCTTATCGACTAATTTAAAATCACTTGCGTATAGTTTCTCACCGTTGACAAGCCCCATAAACCCTTGTGTTGTACCTTGTGAATGCGCCACGAGCGATAGTTTAGCATATCCGGTACTATCAAGTACATAATTTATAAGTGCTTTTAAATCGTATTGAACCATCTGGTGCATATCCCAATCCCATTTTTTGGAATGATCATTACCTAATTTTTTCATGTTCCACTTGGCATTTAAGCCACATCTGTTATTCCCCAACCAAACATCAAATCCAGATTCATAAAGGAAGTATGCCAGAGATTTTCTACCTGAAGATGCGAAGGCCCCGCAACTTTGCAAAAGACCGTGTAATAGCAAAATGGGTTCACGTTTCACTTCCTCTACGCCATCGTTTAACCTGGACTTGAAGTGCCACAAATCAATGATAAAACCGTCGTCTGTCTCCACCTCAAATTCTTCAATATCAATACCATACTCTTTATAATAGTACTTTAAGTCAGGTACCAGCTTGGTATCCTCCGCAAGCGCAATGTTTTGGAAGGGATTCTCTGCAGCATATGGGGCTTGGTTCACATTCGTTTCCATTTTAATATTAGCATTTCCATCACCGTTCTCTGATAAAGAGGTATTACTAGTCATGGACAGCTTGCTAGTCACAGTACGGTCATATTCAATATTATTTTCCTGATCCCGCTGTAAATCTAAGGGCGTTGTGGAAGATATTGACAAAGGTCTAGAGTGACGTGCTGGTCGTTTCTTCTTCTTGTCATTTGGCTGGATCTTGGTTCTCGAACTTCTTGTATCTCTTGGATCATTTTTATGTTGGAAATGAACTGTCACGTAATTCTTCCATAGTGACAAAATGAATAACCCCGTCATAAACGAAGTGAGAATTATTGCGCTCACCAACCGCTGAACCTCATCAACCACCTTATTTACCATGCTTATCGTAAAGGTGCCACGGGGATCCCAATGATAGTTGAGTATTTCCCAACAATTTTAATTATACCTTTGATGAGAAACATTTGCGTACTATTTGTGTGAAAAAAAATGAAGAACTTAATGCGCGAATTATTGGGATAACAACGCCAATGGTGAATCAAAATATTAACAATGACAAAAAGAATGGGCTATTTTTGTACAAAATACTGTTGCAAATATGATATCATATGAATTCCAAACTCATCTACCGAAAGGAAAAGATAGCTCATTGAACGCTTCATCCGAAAACAAAGAATTGTATGTACAAGCCACGCACTTTAATAACACAATTCTATTGCAAATCAGACTAAATGGGGAAATGGATTCCACCTATGAGGTATCTTCAAAAGGACTAAACCCAATTCTCGATATCAACGTACCACTGGCAGGAAACCTAGGAAACACGGGTGGCGATTATGACGATGAGGAAGAAGAATTTGTAAGAGACCATTTATCTGATTATCAAGTGGTTACCAAGTTGGGAGATAGTGCCGATCCTAAAGTACCCGTGGTATGCGTACAGATTGCCGAACTATATAGGAGAGTTATTCTACCAGAAGTGAGCGGTACGATGGCCCAAGACAACATGCAATTCAGCTTGCTGATATCCATGAGCAGTAAGATATGGAGAGCAACGAAGGAACAAAGCGCTGACGATAATGATTTTGGCAAATTAGTTTTTGTGTTAAAGTGTATCAAAGATATGTATGCAAAGTGATTCTATATAAATTAGTTATGCGTTGTATTATCTATGACTGCCATATCCAAGACTTGCACAGTTCCCTTTTTATCACATAGGGTCATCAAATCTCTATAATTGACAGGATCGATAAGACCTGTACATGTCCAAGGATCCAATTCCGGCTTCGTTGACTCTCCAGGCGATGAAGCTATCAATTTACTAATCTTCTCAATAAGTTCGGGTTGTCTAGATGGCTCACTTATGGCCACTTTGACTTTCATCTTCGCCCTTACTATTGGAATAATTTGCTTAGAAACCAATAATTTGATAGCCTCTAAAGCTTGCAATTTGGCAGGTTTGTTAATAACAGGGCTGAACTTCAGTTCCTGTAAAGCTTTGTGGATCATTGTGGGCGGATATCTTTTCTTTGACACAGGATTTATACATTTAGCGCTAACTATTGTAAGCATTTCGTTATTAACTTTATTAAGCATTAATTGTCTTTCTTTTTCCGATAATTGAATCTCTCCCTTATGCATGATCTCCTCGATGACATCATCAACATTTGTAGTCCCGAAACACTTTTGTAGATCTTCCTTATTAGCAACCAAGCCTTTCGAAACATTCATGAAAACTTGATGTATCTGCAGCACTTCATCCAGATCTTTTTCAATTCCTTTTCGATAGTCTTGGACCTTATTTTGGTAGCACGCGACTTCAAATCTCTTGCGAGCCTTTTTTAATCTCACTAATGAAACATTAGTTAACTTAATCTGTCCCGACGGTTGATTGATAGGCATTGCGTGTTTTACCTTTTCTTTCTCAGAACTATTTTAGTAAAAATTTTAAAAACTTTTACTACTGCATGAAATCACTTAAGTTCGGCCTAGAAAAATTTTTTCATGAACATTATTATATATACAAGGCACTGAGCAGAACAATACACGCTAAGTTTTGTTCTTTCATGAGGTCATAATAAGTTAAATAACAGTCAATACATAAATGCAAAACTAAAAGTACACAGTTTTATTATTTTCTTTTCGTCGTAATGTAGTTTTTATAATCAGTCAACTTTTTTTTTGCTTTTAGATTTCGTTTGTTCCTTTTGTCTTTGGATCCAAAGTTTCTTGAAAATGTAGCCAAAACAATGCCAGCAGGAATATCGAAAAAGATGGGTATAATATAAGTAAAAAAAAAATTTTAACAATGAAATAATACAGGAGAATTCGTGGTTTACAATTTCTGGTTTTTTTCGAAATTGCTATGTGGCTTCTCCAACAATGTAATTGTAGGCTTTTCTTTCTTTTAAGTCCGTTTATCGTATACAGAAAAAGTGCAGGATGTTGTAAGTAAAGGTAGTCAGTCATACCATCATGACAAAATCCACCTCTTGGCAAACATATCTAAAATAGCTCTATAATGGCCGATGACACCCAACACTACGAAGAAATGCCAAAAAGTGTGCGAACAACCAAAATAGTCAACCCACCATAGAGATTTAAATGATTTGGCATGAGACGGACAGGAACTGCATTTGGAATGGGCTGTTGGCACCTCTCTAAAATGAATTTCCCTTTGCTTTGTGATGATTTCTAAATCAGTAGATAATTCGTAGTTTGTTGGAATGGTCTTATCAACCTGAACGTCAGATCTGAACCGTTCAGGAATGAACGAACCGTAAAATACCACACCAACCAAATACCAAACAACAGATTTGTATGTGACGGGGCTAAATAGCGTTGCAGCATAATGAAGATCAGTCAAAAATATCAAATGTAAAAACGACAATACACCCATAGTAGCCAGCAAAATGAAGAATCTAATTCTTAATGGCCTTGCTTCAGGTCTATCAAAGCGAGGCGACCAATTCATAAACACACCAAATACACCCAGCGCCAGAGAAATACTCATGTAAGTGCACATCGCCCAGTAACATGAATACATGGTAACAAACTCCGTTGTCAATATCGAAGCTGTAATTAAGATCGTAATACCGCTATAGTCGACACACGCAAATTTAGAACGTAGCTTCAAGAAGGACGTTCCGTTGAAAGTATGCCAAAACACGGAGCTTAGCATACATTTCAACGCAGCTGCCAAAAACATGAAAACAATCCATCTAGCCTGTGGTGGAACCTGGGAATTCCGCCAAACTTCAGACTGAGGGAAATCGTAAATTGCCAAGTAGATTATATAAATGGCTCCTAACAAATGAGACCAAATATTTGAAGTTTCATTATGCCAGCCGTACCAGTTAAAGATAGACAACAAAGATTTGGAATGGGTATTGTAAAACCTATAGCCATGGATTATGTATCTGTTTTCCCTCCATGGGAATGGCAACTGATAATAATGTAAATGTTGAGTTTCACCTAGACTATACGCTTTGCCATGGTTGTATGAGTTTATAAAAGACTTGATATCGGTAGTAGGATTCAAAGGTTCTTCAATGAGGATTTCCGTCTTTACCATGGATTTTCTCATTGGACCGCAATAGTCTTTCACGCTGGAAATATAATTGTTTTCCTCTTTGATTTTTGTATCATTGAGACGACTTGTTGGGGAACGTAACGAGGACTTCGCTTGAGAACATACAGTTGAAGATGAAGACACCAGTGAAGTGGATGTAGAAGCATTGTTAAGCTTGAAAGTAGCGACTGAATTCACCAAAGTGGCTGCATCTGAATCTCCCAGTGAAAACTGAGATTCTGTATTCAGAGACTTGCCACTGTTTCTTTTGTACACAGAACTTGTTACTTCCTTTTCTTTTGTTGGACGAATTATCTCCAAATCATCATACCGCCCACTTTCAGAGTGTTTAACACTTTCATCAATAGTTGAAAATGGATGAGGAACGAATTTTGAGTAGTTGTAATTATAGATGGATTTACCGGATTTTTTCACCTTCTGAAAATTGTCCACACCCTTCTGCTTTAGCCTTGATAGAGATCCCATGGGTGAGGGTATATACTGAGTTAAGCTTTTGCTTGACGAGTCCATCATGTACTTAATTGATTGTCTGTTGGGATGTGAACTATTTTTCAGCTTATCTGCGTTGCAGCTTCTTCTTTGTCCACTTTACAATGGCTAAACTTTACCAGACGACAAAACAAGTGTAGAATTTGAATCAACTGTGTCCTAAAGAAAAAATAATGTCCAAAAACTCTTATTATAAAACGAGTAAACCACCACTTCGCTCGAATCGCCAAGCTTTCTAGATGTACACCCACGCTGTGTCACCTTATGACTATATACCTTATCCATCAACACTTTCTCCATTTCCTGCAGGGTAAAAAGAAAAGTGAAGTCACCCTGCACTATACGAGCTTCAGCCCATACCCCACACTAAAACATTTCTTTTTCTGCGGCATTTCTTTTTTTTTCGGTCCGTCCCTGTCCCTTCCCACGAGAAAGCGTAATGATCCTCGACCCTACCCCACTTCCCCACGCCAATTAAAACAGATAAAATTTCTTTTGATTTTTCGGATACGCTAATTTCGTAGCAATTTTGAATGACTAGACATTTGTTGGATAACTACATAGTCTCCCACCCACCAAGATCTGCATTGCCGTCCGTTAGTCGGAACACTATGTGCGGAATCATGTTGCCAAAAACAATCTCATTCGCTAGATTCGCGTATCTCGCCCGATTCAAATAGACGGGAGTACCGAATTTGTAGTCTTCGTTGGTCTCTCCGTATTTACTTAGATAAGGTGCAGCATAAAATGTACCTCTTTTGCCGTATGACAGATATATCGCATTTGTGCCGGTCATTAAGAAAACTCCGTAAGCGGAGGTGATTTCGCATCCATTTCTCATATGATCAGTACATTCCCCCTGTAAATAACCTTGCAGTGCTATGCTTTTTTGAATATGGCATTTTTGGCCACACAACAAGCATACTGCGATTTCGTATTTATCACATTTATTCGATATTTCATCATTATCAAGGGAAAATTTGGAAAGGTTCAATGGTAGTTCGATAAGCTGGATATGCTCTGGTGAAGGATATGCTCTTGTGTTTATGTTCTGCACCATGTCATATATTACTTGCTGAATTCTCAAATTATCATTACCATCATTATACCTTTCTATATTTTGTGTTAGTTCGTTGTAGAAAAAATCCTTCAAAAAGTGAGTTAAATTGGGTAATTTAAAATACCGGAAAATAAGCTCTATTTCACGCTGTTTGACGTCCATGAAATTATTGCTGCGGTTATTATTATTATCACCATCACCATCATCATCATACTGAATGTTGAATAATAAGAAGGTTCTTCTACAAAAAATGGACAATGACTCTAGTAATAGAGAGCATATAAAGTCTTTAATTTTCTCTAAACTTGTAAAATCAAACCGAACGTCGTCTGGTTTAAAGAGATCAACATACTTTTTAAAAGTATTGAATAGATATGAAAAGCTTGTCGATGGTTCCTCAGATCCGTTTGATGATATTTTGATTTTATTTCGACAGTCTTTGTAAAAGTTTACTCTCATCATATCTCTTGCAAGCAACAGTAGTAGTTGATGGAACCTTCTTTTGAACATTTCATAGATACATAGGTTAGGCGGTTGCGGGGTTTTTCCTCCATCAATATTATCAAAATTTTGACTCATATACAAAAGTAGATTCACATTATTACCCTTTATTAGAAACTCATTCCAATTCCATATTTTACGAGAGATTTCGCTGCTGAATGTTTTTGAATTAACAAATTTTTTGTAAATAAACGACTTTAGCTCACAAACTAAATGTAAGGTTAAAATGCACTGACTGGATATTCTTTCCATATTCACTATTTTTCCTTCCTTTTTGTGCGATCTTAATCTGAGCTCAGTATTTGAAATAGTATTAATAAAAACACTATTAACAACTTTATATGCATCTTCGATAGTCGTGACTTTTTTACCCTGAAGATCACCTAGAATCATCGCTGCTTTAATACAAATAGAGCTCATTGGGTCAAGGTTTTCTTCCGCTTCACTTCGCTTTTCAATACACATAAAAAACTGGCTCGAAGTTCTCTTATCTATATCATTTGTTTTTGGTAGAAATGAATTACTTAAGGAATTGCATACGGGACAATATATCAACCCTGAACCATACGATAATGGAATATTTTTTGTAGTTTGGTTTTGTATTCCGCGAATCGACTTCATATGGCCACTTAAACATTTGGTATGAGACCCATGCCCGCATGCTCTTAATACTGGTTCACAGCTAGTAAATTTCAATCTCGTTCCATCATCATCCTGGGGGTTTTCTTGGATTGCACTGTCTTTTGTTTGCTTACCACTGAACAGCGAATTTATTCTATTAACATCTGTAGGATTCGTAAAATCAATTCCATGATCACATATGTTCCGTTCTTGGTATGAAAAATAAACAAATACATCGTCATCCTTCGGCATCTTGCAAAATACGCAATCATCATCGCAGCAACTGTTGATTGTGTTACTACTATTCTCTGCATTTATTCTAGTGGGAGATAAACTAGGTGATGTGGTTCTGGGTGTACTAATATCGGAAGTATCTACACTATTGTTTTCCATGAATTTCATTTGCTGTTGAGCCAACTTCTTCATTAATTTTTTCTTTCTCAATCGAGCAAGATGTTTTTTCCTTTCAAATTCTTTATCCTTGTGGCTTTTATCTTCCTTTGTAGGCCACAATATTCCTGGTGTATATGACGTGGTTTGCTCCCTCAAATAACTGTTTACATTTACGTGAGGCGCTGTTTCCATTAAATACCTGAAAATTTCCCTAATCTTACCATGAGATTCCGAAAAATTATCCTTCAACAAACAGTAATACAGGATAGAACCAATGCTGTGGTAATGACAGAATTCTGTGTCCACAATTGCGTATTCATGCCACAGTATCCCCATAAATTCATTCAGATTATTAACCACGCATAAATGAATCAAATGAACCACTCTCGGCAATAAATTGTCATAATCATATTTTATAATGTGATCTAAAGTATTTTTCAAAAATAAACCAAAAGTATTCACTGATGATATTGAATACAGCCCAGAAAATAATGTATTCTTCAACAAATCTTTAACCTTTTTTGCTGGTACAAAAGTATCTTCATATTTCATTTTCTTCAAATTTGCCATATTCAGCCTGATATTTTTCTCTACATCATACCTCCTACTGGAAGACAACCCTATATAATAAGGATCAATCTCATCTTTATACTTTTCTTTCAACACGAAAACGCCATTGTCAGTCAAGCTTACAGGAGAAGTGTAATTGGCGTATTTTTCGAGATATATATCAAATGAAGGGTGCTTGGTGATATGTTCTGGAATACAGTTAACAATTTGTGCGTAAGAGCATGTATCAAAGCAAAGGGCATGAATTATTTCTGATTTGAACGTTCTCTCGAAGCCTTCCTTTGATGATTTCATGACCAATGATCTCACTTCAGTAAGCAATTGAATCAATAACAGAATGCATTCATTAACAACGGCTACAGTTGTTTCTGTATCAGGATAATCATACATAGGTACACCATTTGCCCAGTGCTTCAAACCCCACCTTGAGAGGTAAGTAACCATCAGTTCATCAGGATTGCACATTGCCATACTAAATTGCACATTGAAAATGTCACTAATATAAGTAAATTCTCGCATACTGTATTTTGTATACATCCGGGCCTGGTGAGTAATTGGAGTTCCGTTTCTTACCCAGAAACCGACGTTTATTTGCCCGATTAGGACTAGGGTTGACAAAGCAGATTCTGATATATATAAAGCCTTCTGCTTATCTTGAAAAACTTCGAAGAGATTAATGTAGTTTGTCAAAGAAGCAGGAATTGGCTCATATCTACCACATTGACTCCATTGAATAACAAATTTGAACAAATATGACATTGGATTGAAAAAATACTGTGTATTTACACCTACCTGGAAATTAATAGTCTCTGCGACATAATTGCATATCGTCTCTCTGACTGTAGACAAAGTCGCTTTGTTCGAATCATTTTCATTCGTTGATGCGTTATCAGGTGATATAGCTTTTCTAGAATTGGTTAGTGATTCAAATTCCCTGGTTTGAGCAACATCAAGTAGTTTAAGGACGATTTGCTTACGGAAAGCCGCATCTTTGACCAAAGATATACTACGTGTGTATCCATCTGTCATTATTAGTATTGATGAGAAAAAAAAATAAAATGCAGAAAAATCAAAGTTTTCAACCTCCACGTGTTCTTTAGTTTCCCTTTTCAATGGCAGCACGTTACTGAATTCAGAGAAGGACTCAATTATTGCGTTAAAAATTGCCTCATTTGAAAGTAGTTCTTCCGGAACAGTGTTCGCTGACATTATCGTACAAAGGTCTTTAAAGCAAATAATTGTCCTTCGATTTCGTATTGTTTCGGTGGGCAACTTAAAGCCATTGTATAAAGAGATGGGCAAATATGACATCAAGTCTTCTGGATTGAATGCCATGAGAGTAAAAGCAAATCTAATAGTTCGTTCAATGAATCCCGAGCTTATAGTCATATTTGCTATGCTGGGGTCTTGGAAAGTGTATTGCCCTAATATACTCATAAGAGTTACCTGACATTCTTTAGCATCTGATGCAACTGCATCATACAAGACCGATAGATAAACATCAATATATTGTGCGGCAAGAAACTTTCTGCTTTCATCCCTTAACGAGAATAATGACGCCATGATCTTTAACATTTTGAATTTAGATTTTTTTGAGAGGATATTAATAGAATTGATGATAATATATTGGAATCTAGATCCATAGAAATTGTAGAAATGGCTTACTGTGTTCGGCGAATGGGCTCTGATCAACCTTTCATTGTAATTAGTGAGTATTTTTGAAATTCTTTCGTCTTCAATGTTCTCTAATGACCAAGGTTTAAACCATGATTCATCACTATCTTCGTTAGATATTAAGAATCCACCTAATAAGTTAATCTTAGAAAAGTCAGGATTGGTATTTGTGGGAGATACTCTCATTTTAGAAAAATGGGAATACCAAACATCTAGCATGGAAATTCTAAGAGCATATTTATTTTGCAAAGACGTGGCCGCCTTAAAGCACAGAGAATATAACCAATCTGTTAAATCATCTGTTAACTTTCTCTTGAATATATCATCCGCTTTTCTTACATGAACTACTATGTTTTCCTTTTGAAACTCCTTGGCTATTTGATCTATTTCGAAAAAATTCTCACTTTGTAGCACAGTCACTACATCGTGTGAATCTTCTAAAGCCTTCGTTATTGAGATTGCATATTCAACCGGTGTATTCAAAATTCTTGTTATTGTAGATGCTAAATCCATGTAGTGTACGTTACACTCTTCTTCTTCGATTTGAATAGCCCACTCCATATGTGCTTCTTTTCTCGTATTGGACCAATTGTTATCAAAGAAAACAAAATTTTCATCATTGACCAATGGTTCACATTCGTGTTTTTCCATTATATCATCAGTAATGCTGTTTTGATTAGGATGCATTAGGGAGGATGCTTTTCTCTCGCTTGAATGGGCTTCTGCCTCCTCTTTGTATGAAACAGTTACATCAATTAAAAAATCCAGAACATAATTCAATAGGGAGATTACGTTTTCATCATCGGTTACGTTACTATTGTCGTTAGAAATAGGAATATTATTTAATTCGTTCTTGCACTTGAACGCGTCGCTTGGGTCATTAAAGGCAAAGGGGTCACCACAATGGCATATTCTGCCTTCTGGGCGCATTACCACTTTAGCAACATAAGAATGATTTACATGTTTTTCTTTATCGAAACAAAGCTCACATATTTCATACAATGGATTTGTGGAGCACGTAAAACAGTAATAAATTGTCTCAGAGGGGAAGCATAAACGCGTACACGCTGTTCCAATATGCATATTACCCACAGAGTGGTGGTCATTCTCGAACTCCAGGGTCCTCCACTTTCTTCCATTTAGTATGTCTCTGTACTTTTCGTTTTCCCAGGCTTCAGAATTGAGTATTGAAACGAGAGAGCGCCAGTTTATATCGTTATCACTATGCTTAAGGCGTAGATTTAAGGTTTTCCATAGTAAATAACTAGTGGTTTCGCTATATTCGCATTTCGCGAGTTTGGGGAGCTCGGTAAGAAAATCTCTTATATTGGTTATAGACAGGTCAGAATCTTCCATGCGTGCTTGTTAAGTAGCTATTAATTTAGTTAACGAATCTTACCTTTACTATCAGAGACGAGTAAATGATAATAATTAGAAAAAAAAGCCGGCTCTTTTTTTAAAAAAGCTTGAGCAACTTTTTTTTTTTTATAGAGTTGTTAGTAATATGCCAAGCAATTGAAAGTATGAATGCGTTGATTATTGGGTTTCTCCCCACAGCTGTACATTGACGATGCTCTTTATTGATATCGCCTAAAAGTTCAACAAACGCCACTGGAAATTGCCGCCGTTGTCACCACAACGTGATAAGTGATGGTGTGCTTTTTGCACATCTAGTGAAGAAACGGGCAATTAGGATCTAGGACCAGTAACACTTGCCCCGCAAATATTATAACATGGGCCTTATGATTGCTCGGTTTGTTACATCTAACATCCTAAGAAGTGAGTGGCATGAATACGTAGCTATATGTAGATTGAAAATTGATGAGTCGAGTCATCACCTTCCTCTAAACGGGGGATAAATTTTGGCGGTATTTTCCCTAATTTTATTCTTCGTTATGTCAGCCATGTGAGACTAATTAATTCAAGTTTTGACTTACAATTGCGGCTTCGTCGGAAATCAGTATTACGTATAAACTGTGTACCATAAAATTGGCGTACTCGGTATTGTTTATACTAAGCCGGCCATTCTAGTGATTTCGCCTCTATAAATGGTTGTTATTCGAGTATAATATTTCAACCGCATCAAAGAAAGAGGTAGATAGCTTGCGTTCAACACCGTTCTTTTCTTTCCCCCTTAATTTAGCGCTTGGCGGTTATGCTATGGTGACAGTTAACTTTTTTAATTATAGGATGACTTGTCATATTGTTATATGCCGCATACTTATGTAAAGTAGTTATTGAGGTGGGGGTGAGCAGAGTAACGACAACGATGGAGTTCCGTAACTAACCAATGCTTAATGTTGGTAAGTAATAGCAAATATATATACTACATAGCTTTTGTTATATGCATCACTTTATACGATTCATGTTCGACCCTTTTGATAAAAGATGGGATTTTTAAATAAGTCGGTGGGTGATTTCGAATCATGAATAGTTGGCAGAGCAGGGGAAGTACGAGCTTCTAAAGGGTAAGATATTGTATCTCGGACGGAAGCAGCAGAAACATAACAGTATTGATAAATAAGGCATGTGGTCATCACTTTTTGGTTGGACATCAAGTAATGCCAAGAATAAAGAGTCACCAACAAAGGCCATAGTGCGGTTGAGGGAGCATATCAACCTTCTATCCAAAAAGCAATCGCATTTACGTACTCAAATTACAAATCAAGAGAATGAAGCTAGAATCTTTTTGACGAAGGGCAATAAAGTAATGGCGAAGAATGCACTTAAAAAGAAGAAGACAATCGAACAACTTTTAAGTAAGGTAGAAGGCACAATGGAGTCTATGGAACAGCAGCTATTCTCTATAGAAAGTGCAAACTTAAATCTAGAGACAATGAGGGCTATGCAGGAAGGTGCTAAGGCAATGAAAACTATTCACAGTGGCCTTGACATAGATAAAGTGGATGAAACTATGGACGAGATAAGGGAGCAAGTCGAATTAGGAGATGAAATAAGCGACGCTATATCCAGGCCTTTAATTACTGGGGCAAACGAGGTGGATGAAGATGAGCTGGACGAGGAATTGGACATGCTGGCTCAAGAAAATGCTAACCAAGAAACGTCCAAGATCGTTAATAATAATGTTAATGCGGCGCCTATCTCAGAGAACAAAGTCTCACTACCTAGTGTTCCAAGTAATAAAATTAAACAAAGTGAGAACTCTGTGAAGGACGGGGAAGAGGAAGAGGATGAAGAAGATGAAGATGAAAAAGCATTAAGAGAACTACAAGCAGAAATGGGGCTTTGAACGTGTTCTATGCGGTTTAGATGAAAGAAAAAAAAAGGTGTTCTTACTTTCCATGTTCTGTATACGCTCTTTTATATACATGAAGTTCATAATGCTAAGTCATAATTAATAGTTTTTATTTTTTTGTTGTCTTTTTTTTTGCGTTCATAGGTATAGAAGGGAATGTGCATTCATTATTTTTATCTGTTATTGCTATATTATTGTACAGAAAAGATGAGAGAAGGAAAAAAAATAAATAATCAAATATGTATCTTTTTTTCTTTTACTTTGCTTTTAATTGACTAAAACCCAAATAACGAAAAATACAAAGATTATAAAAAAAACCTTTGCGGCTAACCATCTATTACTTTTTATCCTGTCGAAGTATTTCAAAAGTTCCCTTTGAGCACCACTAATGTTTAAATCGATGTCGTCTACGTTTGCATCAATCCTTTGGATTACTTCGCCCTGTTCTTGAACCATGGAGGCCAGTTGTTGGAAGAGATTTCCCACTTCCTGGATTGTGGATTCTATTGTCTCCACCGCCCTATTTCTTTCTTGTAAGTAGACGTTATTGGATAACTGTCCCTCTTCCATTAACATTAGTTGAGAGTCGTTTTGAGGGAAAGACAGTTCTCCTTGGTTGGACGAGTTGTTATTCTTTTCTGAGGATTCATCTAGTAGTGAGGTCATGAATGGGTTGGAGTTGTTATACGTGGTCAAGTCCGCGGCGTGATTGCTTTGCGTTTGGTCATCAGCTGGTGCATGTCCAGTGTCGGTGGTTAGTTTTTGCCATCTGTCTTTGTTAGCCATTTCTAGTCGTTGCCTTTCCTCCAATACGTCTTTAAAACTTCCTGATATGTTTTTCATTTGCGTGTTTAAAAGATTTACGACATTTTTGGAGTGCTGTACGGCACTAGGTTGCTTAGAAGATTGATTTGATGTGTTGCCATTCACGTCGGTTTTCTTGAGCTGACTTAATTGCACTAAACTTTGTTCGATGGCATAAATCTTCCTTTTGATCAAAAATGATAGCTCGGCAATCTCTACAGGGTTGTCATTGAACATCGGTTTCCTTTTGGCCAGCACTGCTAATTTCGATAATAATTGTGCGGTGGATGAAATTTCGTGAGCTATGCCAGAAGCCTTTTTTTGAAACTCAGAGACACTTTTCCCATTGCCGGTTGTGTTGTTGGCAAAGTTTTCACTTTCTTTCTCTTGTAGACGTTCCCTCTGCTGTTCTCTAAAGTTTTTGTTTCTTTTCTTGTAACTCAACACACTTTGTTGAAATTCTGAAGTTCTATCCTTTATGTTCATGGGAGTTGTGTGGTATGGTGAAATGGTCGTTGGAAACAGAGGTGGAATAAAATATATACAGTAAAGAGTGGGTGATTTCCGTTCAAAGGTCTAACAGGAGCGTCGATGCGGCGGTAGGATTTTTTTTTTTTTTCAATTTCTATATTGACATTATTATCATAATGATTGTTTCGAATATGCCCTTTCGCCTCGCCTCGATCAATAAACCTACCCGGATATTATAACAACATAATAATACACCTGTGAAGGTAAAGAAAGAGCATTTCTCTTTTTTTTATTTTTTTTTTTTACTTTCTTTACATTAAAAAAAAATATGAAGAGTGTAATAGGTAAGTATAAGTATTATTTAATCATTACAATTTAGCTTCAGTAGCATAGAAGCGCACCACTTCATCAATGGCTTTAGCCACGTATTCCACGTTTCCTTGATTCAATCCAGCAATAGAAGCTCTACCTGAGGCAACCAAGTAAACTGCGTGGGTTTCTTCAAGTCGTTTAACCATTTGAGGAGTCAACCCTGTAAAGGAGAACATCCCGCATTGATTTACTATATGATCCCAGTTGCCAGGAGTGCCCAACTTGACTAAATGGTCTCTTAATGCGTGCCTCATTTTCGTAATTCTGGAGGACATGGTAACCATATCCTTGTGCCACTGTTCCGTTAATTCTGGCGTTTCCAACAGTTTAGCGACAATCTTAGCGCCGTAGGCCGGTGGGTTGGACACTTCACTACGAATGATTTTGGCCAATTGAGATGTAACAGCAGGCTTTATAGTTTTGTTTTGAGCTTGTTTTGTAAGTGCTAGATGGAAACAACCTACACGCTCACCGTACATACCGGCGTTCTTGGCAAAGGACTGACAGACAAAGACGGGAGAGACCGTTGAAAGCTTCTCCACACCTAGACGCACAGCATAGGCATCCTTGTCCAAATCTCCAGTGGCAAACCCTTGGTAGGCGGTGTCAAATAAGGCGATGTGGTTTTTTGAGGCGATAGCATCAACGATTTGAACCCATTGTTCACTAGTAGGGTCCAGACCAGTTGGGTTATGGGCGCAAGAGTGCAGAACGAAAATGGAGCCCTCTGGAGCTTTTTGAATAGCATTTAGAAAGCCGTTTAGGTCCAAAGACTTAGTTTCGTTGGCCCAGTAAGGGTAAGTCGCCGTTTTCAAGCCTTGATTCTCAAAAATGGCCATGTGGTTGGCCCAAGTAGGCTTAGACAAATAGACCAGTTTATCTGGGAAGAATTTTGAAAAAAACTTCGCAGATATATGAAGAGCACCCGTACCAGACAGTGATTGTACTGAGATTACTCTGTCTTCCTGAAAGGCATCGGATTGCGTACCGAAGATGATCTTGGCGGCGTTAGATGTCAAACTTGGCAGACCGGTAATACCGAGGTATTCATGGTTGTAGGAGCTGTCGTTATGAATTAGCTTTTCGGCGGCTTTAACACTTGGCAAGACCCATGGTTTACCGTTGTCGTCTCTGTAGGCCCCGATACCCAAGTCGACCTTGGTAGCACGTTGATCTTGCCCGTACCTTTGCTTAATACCAAAAAGGGCATCAGGGGGCAGCAATTCGATGTTATTGAACAGAGTGGCAGACATTATCGCTCTTGTGTTCTTGTATTCCTGTGTTCTTTTGTTCATTAGAATTTGGACGGTTGCGCTTTCCCTTCTTAAAGTATCCACATACGTTTATATACCGACGTGCAAGGCGACAAGGTAAATGAGGCCGATCACGCTGACTCACTCGGTCCGACTCTCGGCGATCGTTATTCACGAAGACGAAAGATAGCCATTTCCAGTGGTGACCATTAGTATTGACAATATGTACATCGCATTAAACAGTAAGAAAACATTAATATTCCGTCAGGAATTCCTGTAAATTGCTCTTACTACAAACCTGCAATGCCCATATCATCATATTCAAAGTAAAAATTTCATTTTCCGTAATTATTCTTATCTTTGGGTGCTTTGTGGCAGCTACTGGAGTAATTGTGTATAATAGATGCCACTAGTGCAGTTAAATGAAATATCCTACATTGAGAGTTTAAAAAATTGCCTCCTTGTATGTTTCTTGTAAATAATGATTTTATGTCCTTCTAGCGTAGTAACCCTAAACCATCAGCGGCTATTATTAACATTGTTACCCTGACCATGCTTTTTTATTTCAAGAAAAATTTTCCTTTAGATTCTCTCGCCTATATAAACACTTTGAAACTCTCATCGTCGTGCATTTAACTTCTATGGTAAACTTCTTTTCCCATTCAAGTTTCTCTTTGCTTATTTGTAAAAAAAAAAGTAACCATAGTCTCGTGCTAGTTCGGTACTATACAGGGAAGGGAAGTCACTCGCATACGTGTGTGTGCATTTCTTGCTATTGCTGCTTAGCTTCTCTAAAACACTGGGCTAGCGTTTTTCAACGCTCGAGAGGCAGAGTCTCAAGGAGCCTCCAATGGGCCTCACGTATTCATCTAGATGGCGCTTCGGACAACGGCATCACATAAGAGATGCAGCTCCTGACTTCTCCTCTGATCTTCGTGATCAGAGTTTTGAGTCGTCGGACTACGAGCAGTTTCTCTTAGTCGTTGCATCGGGTGCTGTTGCCTTAACGATGTGTATATGGGGTTCGGGGGCTGTTGCCATGATATATATGGATGAGACAGAAGTGGCCCCGTTGACGAGTTTAACTTAGATTAAGTAGGACGCATGATCTTGAGCTCTTTTCCTATACTTTGTCCTATGGCCAGCTTTCTCCTTATTACGAAGAGATTGCGGGATGTGGGTGCAGAGTGGGAAAATCTGAGTTCGGTCATCTTTGTTGTTCGTCCTACCGCAGTATATTCCTAAACACTATGAAATGACCCTAGTTGGTCCATGATCATTTGGGTAAAACCATACTGCAGACATCTCTATAATTCACATATTCACATCTTGTCCTCTCGCAGAAGAGGAAGGCCTTTGACGTAGAAAATTAAGTAAATCGTATACGTTTACGTATATACACTTGTATTCAGCTATATATGTTGTTTCTGTTCTTCTCATAAAATGTACCCTACTTAGTGGTGGAATAAACGAATTGGGTTCTCCACGTAGACGATATCAAATGAATCCGCCGCTTGGAAGACAACTTTGTCCATGACAGACCCCGAAGGAGCCGTGATGAACTTTACACCAGACTGCACAGCTCTATAAACGTTGTCTGGGAAGGGAAAGAACGCATCGGATGATAACGATACATTGTTTAATTTGCTTAACCATTCTAGTCTTTCTTCTTTGGTGAAAGGTTCAGGGACTTCTTCAAATTTGCTTTCGTAATCCACCTTTTCCGGGCCTTCTATTCTTTGCCCTGTAACAAAAAGATCAATCGCATTCGACTTGTCCGCTCTCTTAATTCCCTTGGCCCACTTCATGTTCAAAACCTTTGGATGTTGTCTCAACCACCAGTTGTCCGTCTTGTCACCAGCTAATCTGGTACAGTGTATACGCGATTGTTGGCCGGCCCCAAGCCCCACAACCATACCATTCTTTGCGTAGCAAACAGAATTTGATTGTGTGTATTTTAAAACCAGCGTAGCAACAGTTAGATCGATAACGGCTTGCTCGGTAAGTGCTTTGTTTTTGGAGACAATTTCTTTGAAAGTGGATTGGTTTATGATCGCATCGTTTCTCTTTTGTTGTAACGTTACGCCAAAAACCTCTCGGGATTCCATTTGGCCAGGAACATAGTTTGGATCGATTTGTAAAATACAGTATTTTCCGTTTTTCTTCTTAGATAGTATATTCAATGCCTCTGGTTCATACCCTGGAGCAATAACACCATCGGAAACTTCTTTAGAGATGATTTTTGCAGTGGCGACATCTACAATGTTGGACAATGCAATGAAATCACCAAAGGATGACATCCTATCTGCACCACGGGCCCTAGCGTATGCGCATGCCAATGGTGATAAATCCTCCATATCATTCACAAAATAAACTTGTTTTTCCACATCGGATAATGGAAGTCCCACAGCAGCACCTGCTGGAGAAACGTGCTTGAACGATGCTGCCGCAGGCAAGTTCAATGATGCAGATAACTCTTTCACTAAGGGCCATGAGTTCAAGGCATCCAAAAGATTTATATATCCTGGTGTACCGCAGAGCACTTTGAAGGGCAACTCCTCCTGCTGAGTGATATAAGCTTGTGCAGGTCTTTGGTGGGGATTACAACCATATCTTAGCGGTAATTGGGCTTTCCCTTCGGAGTACTGTTTCCTGAAAAAGTCAGAAATGGCCGCATCATAATCGGCCGTATGTTCAAACGCCTTAAGTGCAAATCTATTTCTTAAATCCTGAGAAATTTCACCGTCCTTAGACAGGTCTTGCAGAAAGATAGAATAGTCATTAGGGTCTGAAAGAATAGTCACTCTGGAATGGTTCTTTGCGGCTGCTCTCAACAAAGTCACACCGCCAATGTCGATCTCCTCTACAGCTTCTTGAACTGTAACACCAATTTTAGCCACAGTTTCTTTGAACGGATATAGATTACATACAACAAAATCCACCTTATCAATGTGCTGCTCTTTTAAATCTTTTTCATCGCCCTCTAAATTTCTGGCAAGAATACCTGCATGCACAGCAGGGTGAAGAGTCTTGACTCTACCCCCTAGCATTTCTGGTGCATGCGTAATTGAAGAAACATCGTCGACCGGAAAACCAGCTTCTCTGACCATGTTGGCCGTACCACCGGATGCTAGGATACGAACATTGTTCTCTACCAATCCCTTGGCTAAGTCTAATAAACCTGTCTTATCATAAACTGACAGGATCGCAGTCTTGGTATATTTGCCCATTTTTAGCTCTTTTGTTTTTTGTCCCTATTTATGGTATATTTGGATTCTTTGTTTGGAATGGGGTATTGATTAGATCTTGAATGTTATCTAATCGCTAAAAAGAGCAAGAAAAAAACACAAATGCTGAAAACTGGAAAAAAGGACGATCTATTTGCCAATTATTAAGGCTTATTCTTAAAGTGGAAATAGCCCTCTCTTTTGCTTTTCTTGAGTTTTATCTAATGGCTCTAATAAGGAAAAACGGGAAGAAAAGGAAAGAAAAAAAATACAAGAAAATAAGGTGCGACTAAAAAGAACATGGTGTTAATTTATGCGGCGGAGAAATTTACTTGAGCGTAAAGATATTATATATAAGTATTATGGTAGTGCCACCACCTATGTAAGCTGCTAGCATTGGTATACGTAGAACAATTAGGACTCCCTCGTCCGCTCCTTGATACAGGTAGATAAGTTCTGCCTGAGGGGAGGATTGAGAAGAGGGGGTAGGGGTTTGCTTGATAGCAGAATAAAAGTACAGCTCTAGGTCTATAAAAAAAAAAATTGGTTAAAGAAAAAATATACAGGTTTGTATATAGAATCATTAATTAAAAAGATAATAGTATAAAACACATCAGATAAACAAAAGTTTGCCCAATAAAATTATATTTTCCATCAACCAGCTTATTTTCTGTATCTCCACAAGGACAAAGTGTTTTGTCTCTTCCAGGTCTTTCTTCTACCAGCCTTGGTGTTGTTGAATTTGTGACCCTTGTTGATACCTCTGGATTTCTTACCAGTGGCAGTCAAACCTCTAGCTTCACGGTGCTTGTGAACTGGGTCACAGATCCAGTTGTAACGAGCATCTCTTCTGATAGCCTTGTGTTGAGGGTCGACCAAGATAACTTCGAAGTACTTGTAAGTAGAATCTTGGTTAACCCAGTAGGAGTTCAAGACTCTCAAGTTAGCGGCACGACGACCAACTCTTTCTTCAGCGGTAGCTCTCAAGGATCTTTGGTATTTCAATTCATTGACACCTTGGTTAGTTGGCTTACCGTAAGTAGCACCCTTTGGAACAGGTCTCTTTCTGTTACCACGTCTAACTCTGACACGGTAGATAACGAAACCTTGCTTAGCTTTGTAACCCAATCTTCTAGCCTTGTCTGGTCTAGTTGGTCTAGCGGCTCTGTGAATGACATTCTTTTGTCTGTATTCCCAGACTCTGACTCTTTGCAAGAATCTCAAAACATCAGATTGCTTCTTTCTTTGCAATTCTTCCAAATATTTGTAGGCACCCATTGCTGATTTATTTGTTTGATCGTGGTTTTCTTAGATTGTAAAAGAATTACTTAAGGATAGGGAAAGAAACGTGAGAAATAGCAGTTAAATGTACCGGTGGTAAAAATGCAATGCCATCATTCTTTGTTACCAAGCAAAAGTGAGAAATCTTGAAAAATTTTAGCACCTTTGAAAATTTTGCGTCAGCTCCAAGAAATTTCAGAAAATATATTCGACAGCTTTAAATCCGTACATTTATCAAAAAAAGAATATAATATCATGTTTGACGATGTATGCTATGTAAATCATGTCATAATACGCATCAATTGATACTACAAATGCATCTCGGATAGAGACATTGTCATGATAATCGCAACACATGTCGCACCTGGTGCATGTTCTGAACCTTAACACTAAATATTTAAACGTCATGTAGGGTGCGAGTCCATCTCATTCTTGCCCAATAAATTTTAGAAACACCCTCTTATGAAGGGCGGCAAAACATATTAAGTAAGTGTCGATTGTTAAACACTTCCCCTTTTTTTATGCATAGTAAAAGGTACAAAGAAAATAGCGTACCGTCCTTAAATCAATATAGAAATATAATGAAAAAATAAGTGCTTTGATAAGAATATCTTGAATACAAATTAAGAAGTGTATATTTATAGATATTTTCGTTTCAGCTTGTGTCTGTGTGTGGCCTTATATGTAATATATGAGATGGAAGGTGAACAAATTATGGAGTATGTTCAAGAGACACCGATCATTCCAAAAAGGATTATCCATTATTCGATTCCAAAACAAATGATCACAAAGCCCGCTCCCCATGTCGAGATGACGTTGGTAGCTAATACTTTTCGGGACATGGACTTGCCGCAGCATCCGGTTATCCATGATTGTTGGCAAAATAAAGAGTACTCAACTCAAAGATATTCAGGAAATGTGGCTCAACAGAGATTAAGTTTTGAGGAACATCCAAATGAAGAGTGTCAAAATTCTGTTGGGTTAATCAAGAGAGTGAGTACTTTCTTTAAAAAGAGGCCATTGTCTCGAAAGAATAGCATAAAGTCAATCGGTGACGTAAAATCGGAGGCACGTAACCGGGGAGAAGGCCTCCTGGGTGAAGTTGATAATCTTAACGAGCAGAATGTCCGAGAAAACCTGACTAGTGAACATGAAAAGAGTCCTGAAGGAGATTCCAAAAGGTATGGCCTGTTCTCCTTTGAAGAGACCCCCCCTATACAAGTGTTGGAGCAGGGCAATATCAATTCTGAGCTTTCTTCATTTAAAAACACTTCTTTGGCGGAAAACAAACGCTCTTCTGACAGCTTCGTTTCGTTAAAACCGGGTGAAGATGAACATAGCCCTTTAGAGATTAGTACGTGTGGTAATTTGACTGAAAGAGAGGATTTGCAATCTGGCGAAGAACGGTTTGACTCAGCAGCCCAAAATATAAAGGTAGCTTCGATGAAGGAAAAAAAAAAAATTCTTCAAAGGGAACAAAACAGATTAATCACTGAGATTATACGCCTCGAAAACATACTAAATAAGCATAGGAAGGCTGAAGCTAAGAATAATATTAACAAACTTGAAAAGAAGTTGAGTGAAACAGATGGTTTTACATCTGTAAACACATCAGTTCCAGTAACTCCTATTATGCCGGTCTTAAATACGAGAACTTCTTATCCCAATATCGACTTTCATGGTACTAAGGTTTCTGATGTTCTAGATGCCTTTGAATTTGAAAAGCATGATGATCCCTTAAGGGATAAATGGAACACTTTACAGTTTTTGGAAAAGAGCTTTGAATCTAAATTTGAATCTGCATCAGAGTTAATCCAAGGAGGCGAGCTAGCTGCTATTAAAGAAAGAAATTTTCAATTAGCCAAACTAAATAATCTTTGCTTTCGGGTACGAGAGTCCATCAAAAGAAGACAAGACCTGGAGAAAAAGTTAAGAACTTTATCGCAGGACACTGACAACGAATTGCTTTTTCTGATGTTGGAAAATGAGAGAAGAAAGAAAAGTTCAGTGATAATAGAGTTTCTTTCTGAGATAATCAGAGAGAAATCCAAAAGATTAACTGCAGAAGAGCAAGGCTTTGTAAATCAAAATGAAGTAAAACCCCTCATTCTGGACCTTTCTGCACGGATAAATAGATTGAATTCTATTCTAGAAACAAAAAATACTTGTATTAGAAGATTAAGTAATCAATAAGTAGTTAAATTTTCATAAATTATTACTTTCTTACATGTTAGTTGGCGCGTCGTCTGGCTGAAAATTTTACGCGTCATAAACCCTTAACTTTTCCACACATTATTCCTTACTGCTAAGCGCATTGCTCACTTGAAAGTAAATTATCTACAAAGTTACATTATCAAAAGGCCTTAGAAACACACCTAAAGTCTTACAGTATCACAATATGAGTCATATTGAACAGGAAGAAAGGAAGAGGTTTTTTAACGATGACCTTGACACTTCAGAAACATCGTTAAACTTCAAATCTGAGAATAAAGAGTCGTTTTTATTTGCAAATAGTCATAATGATGATGATGATGATGTTGTTGTATCAGTGAGTGATACAACAGAAGGAGAGGGAGACCGATCTATTGTGCCAGTCAGGCGAGAAATAGAAGAAGAAGGCCAGAATCAGTTTATTACAGAGCTTTTAAGGATTATTCCAGAAATGCCAAAGGATCTTGTGATGGAACTTAATGAAAAATTCGGCAGTCAGGAGGAAGGGCTCTCTTTAGCATTATCACATTACTTTGATCACAATAGCGGGACGTCTATCAGCAAAATACCGTCTTCCCCGAATCAACTAAATACACTCTCAGATACCTCAAATTCAACCTTGTCCCCATCTTCATTCCATCCTAAAAGAAGAAGAATATACGGGTTCAGAAACCAAACACGATTAGAAGATAAAGTTACTTGGAAAAGATTTATAGGTGCTTTGCAAGTCACTGGTATGGCTACCAGACCCACCGTCAGGCCCTTGAAGTACGGCTCTCAGATGAAGCTAAAGAGATCAAGTGAAGAGATTTCTGCTACTAAAGTATATGACTCACGTGGTAGAAAGAAAGCGTCCATGGCTAGTTTGGTAAGAATTTTTGATATCCAATATGATAGAGAAATTGGCAGAGTTTCGGAAGACATTGCTCAAATACTATACCCTCTTTTAAGTTCACACGAAATAAGTTTTGAAGTTACATTGATTTTTTGTGATAATAAACGGTTGAGTATAGGTGATAGCTTTATTCTACAATTGGATTGCTTTTTAACATCTCTCATTTTTGAGGAACGTAATGATGGAGAATCCTTGATGAAAAGAAGACGTACAGAGGGAGGAAATAAAAGAGAGAAAGACAATGGAAATTTTGGAAGAACATTGACTGAAACTGATGAAGAGCTAGAAAGCCGCTCGAAAAGACTGGCTCTACTAAAGTTATTTGATAAATTGAGGCTAAAGCCTATTTTGGACGAGCAGAAGGCATTAGAAAAGCATAAAATAGAGCTTAATAGTGACCCCGAAATCATTGATTTAGATAACGACGAGATTTGCTCTAATCAAGTGACTGAAGTCCATAACAATCTCCGAGATACTCAGCACGAAGAAGAAACAATGAACTTGAATCAATTGAAAACATTTTATAAGGCCGCACAATCATCAGAATCTTTAAAAAGTTTGCCTGAAACAGAACCTTCTCGCGATGTCTTCAAGCTAGAACTAAGAAATTATCAAAAGCAAGGTCTTACTTGGATGCTAAGGAGGGAGCAAGAGTTTGCCAAAGCAGCCTCTGATGGTGAGGCTTCAGAAACGGGTGCTAATATGATAAACCCATTATGGAAGCAGTTCAAATGGCCAAATGATATGTCGTGGGCAGCTCAAAATTTGCAGCAGGACCATGTAAACGTTGAAGATGGCATATTCTTTTATGCGAACTTACATTCTGGTGAATTTTCGCTAGCAAAACCTATATTAAAAACTATGATAAAGGGTGGCATATTATCAGATGAAATGGGGTTGGGTAAAACAGTGGCAGCGTATTCTTTAGTTTTATCTTGTCCTCACGATAGTGATGTTGTTGACAAGAAACTGTTTGATATTGAGAACACAGCAGTCTCAGATAATCTTCCAAGCACTTGGCAAGATAATAAGAAACCATATGCTTCAAAAACAACGCTAATCGTGGTCCCAATGTCTTTGTTAACGCAGTGGAGTAACGAGTTTACAAAAGCTAATAATTCCCCCGATATGTATCATGAGGTGTATTATGGTGGGAATGTTTCCAGTTTGAAAACCCTATTAACCAAGACAAAAACCCCTCCAACTGTAGTCCTTACTACATATGGTATTGTTCAAAATGAATGGACTAAACATTCCAAGGGAAGGATGACAGATGAGGACGTCAATATATCTTCAGGCTTATTTTCTGTCAATTTTTATCGCATAATAATCGACGAGGGTCATAACATTAGAAACAGAACGACAGTTACATCTAAAGCAGTCATGGCTTTACAAGGCAAATGTAAATGGGTTTTAACAGGAACACCAATTATTAACAGGCTTGACGATTTATACAGTCTGGTTAAGTTTTTAGAGTTAGATCCCTGGCGGCAAATTAATTACTGGAAGACCTTTGTATCAACGCCTTTTGAGAGTAAAAATTACAAACAAGCATTTGATGTGGTGAATGCAATTCTGGAACCCGTATTGTTAAGAAGGACAAAACAAATGAAAGATAAAGATGGTAAGCCATTAGTAGAGTTGCCACCAAAGGAGGTCGTTATTAAAAGACTTCCCTTCAGTAAATCTCAAGATCTTCTATACAAGTTTCTGTTGGATAAGGCTGAAGTTTCTGTTAAATCGGGTATTGCACGCGGTGATTTATTGAAAAAGTACTCCACTATCCTTGTCCATATTTTAAGATTGAGGCAAGTCTGTTGCCATCCCGGTCTTATTGGGAGTCAAGATGAGAACGATGAGGATTTATCTAAAAATAATAAATTGGTTACGGAACAAACGGTGGAGCTTGACTCTTTAATGCGTGTTGTTTCCGAGAGATTCGATAACTCATTTTCTAAGGAGGAATTAGATGCAATGATACAAAGATTAAAAGTTAAATATCCAGACAATAAATCGTTTCAGTCCTTAGAGTGCTCCATCTGCACAACGGAACCTATGGATTTGGACAAGGCTTTATTTACAGAATGCGGCCACAGTTTTTGTGAGAAATGTTTATTTGAATATATTGAGTTTCAGAACAGTAAGAATTTGGGTTTAAAGTGCCCCAATTGCCGTAACCAAATAGACGCTTGTCGGTTGTTGGCATTGGTACAAACGAATAGCAACTCGAAAAATTTGGAATTCAAACCATATTCACCAGCCTCCAAATCAAGCAAAATCACTGCTTTATTGAAGGAGCTTCAATTGCTACAGGATAGTTCGGCAGGCGAACAAGTTGTCATTTTTTCCCAATTTTCTACATACTTGGATATCCTGGAGAAAGAGCTAACTCATACTTTCTCAAAAGATGTTGCAAAAATTTATAAATTCGATGGACGTCTCTCATTAAAAGAAAGAACTAGTGTATTAGCAGATTTTGCCGTTAAAGACTATAGCAGGCAAAAAATCCTATTACTCTCGCTGAAGGCTGGTGGCGTGGGTTTGAATCTAACGTGTGCTTCCCACGCTTATATGATGGACCCATGGTGGTCGCCCAGTATGGAAGATCAGGCAATCGATAGACTGCATAGAATTGGCCAGACAAACAGCGTCAAAGTTATGAGATTTATCATACAAGATAGCATAGAAGAAAAAATGCTACGCATTCAAGAAAAGAAGAGAACCATCGGTGAGGCCATGGACACAGACGAAGACGAGAGAAGAAAAAGGAGAATTGAAGAAATCCAGATGCTGTTTGAATAGTCATACCACATACTCATATATAAAGACTTTATTTATTATTATTTTCAACCCGAAAGAACTAATTATTCTTCAGCTACTTCATGCAACTTCTATTATCTTCCTTTTCCGTTACCCGTATTTTTAAGTTGCAATTATTAAAAAAACAATTAAGAAAATAAAACAGCGCCATAAGGCATGGACGATAGAAATACGAAGACGAAGAAAATCATCATCAGTCGGGATCAAATAAGAGATAATTTTGAAAATCGAAAGTTTTCATTATGACAGAAAGTGTAGGTGGAAATAAACTAGTAGATTTTTTGGTAAATGTTCAATCCATTTTGAATGCTGCCTCTGTGAAATGTCATGTAGTAGATGAAAGTTTTCCAGCCAAGTTCTTTGAGAAAAATCCGGATAAGATATATGAATCATATTGTAAATTCATTAAAAATAGAAGTAACTCTGAAGGTTTGATACGTAATGAAGATAAATTAGTTTTGACAACTATCAATAAGAGGTTTGAAAATGGAGAGTACGAACCCATACAAGGTGGGTTTTATAAGCTGTATCACGACATTAAGCTGGTTTGTACAATCCTCATTCACTTTTATCCTCAGGGTACAAGAAACTACCAATTAGTCGACAAGTTCTACAAATTTTCTTCAGAGCTTTTATTACGAGAATGTTGTAGGATAGGAATTGCTCTAACGCAAACTAATAATATTAAATCAAGAAGTGGTAAGTTGTTGAGCGGAAACGAGATGGATGAATACGACGATGACGATGCAACAGAACTAGACAAAATAATCTCTTATGATTTTATTAAGATTTCTATGAATTACACAGTGCCGATTTCTCAAACATATCAGATAAGAACGAAGGATATGGACCTTTTTTCTTCGATAATTTCTAAATCTAATCTTGACAAAAGACCTCATGAACTTCCTAATACAAACTTCAAAATAAACAACGTCTTACCTCAAACTGATATAGAAAACGAAGCTCCAAGATTAGGATTTGTAGGCGCTAATACTAGTAATATTCCGGACCCTACGTTACCACCAACTGAAATGATGACTAGATTTTTGCATCCAAATTGGTATGCTTTACCTACAACCGTCTGGCTAAAATATGGTAATTATAATTCTTGGGCACCTTCCTTTAATGAAAACGGCACCGTTGTGGATTCGACAACAAGGGGTCTTATTTGGCTTGAAAGAATTGGTTATATGGACTTGTATGAAAAAAATGAAAAGAAAGTAAAACAAGAAGAATTACTGAACACGAATGAAGAAGGCATAAACAGGAAGCAGAACGATGAAAACAACAAAAATGTTGACGGCAAAAGCAATGGCGTTCAGGACGATGGTGGTGATAATGATAATGATGCGACTATCGCTTCTGCAAATTCAGAGAGTACTGAGAATAAGGAACAATTCATAATCAAGCTTCAAAACTTATATAATTGGACACCATCTAATTACATTGGAGATGACGAAATTGAGAACTTTCGAAATGGCACACCAGATAAGTTGGTTTCAGACTCTCTCTTAAAACTTAAAAGACTTAGAAAGGAGAGGATTTTAAATAAAGTTTTGAAGCCTACTACGGAGGAACGAGAATTATACTTCAAAGTGAAAAGAATACTAAAGGAGGTTATCTTAGCAAAGAAGGTTTCCAAGGTTCCTATAAACAATGTAAGGGCCTTTCCAGTATTACAAACAAACTATAATGGTAGCATACCTGTGGTAAGGGCGCAACCAGGTCGTAAACGGAAACACAAGAAATAAATAGTGTCAGCGGTAGTGGAATCAAAGATAAATAATGAATTATCTTTGTTTTAGTTTCATGAAAGCTCATCAAGTCTTTTTTGACTAATGTATGTTTATATTTTGATATTAGATAAAGTATGCATTTGTTCTGAAGGCTATGCATACGTAAGTATATACTTGGGTTGTATTATGCAGAATAAAGAAATGAGAGAAAACAAGAATCGAGAGAAAACGACACACTTGACAATAAATAGGTTCCATTAAAAATGGATGTCGGCACCTAAGAGGTAGGAAATCACCAAATAGCAATTCAAGCTCCCGATTAAAGCCCATACGAAAACAGAGGTATAGGTCAACAAACGACTGTTAGTAAAATCAACTATTTTACTGTGCTTGGAGTTCAATGGAGTGGTTTCATCAGCAATGGCGTTAACATCGGCAGGTGCTCTTACCACACCATTTTCGTCATGAACAACCATCAACTTTCTATTTGCGGTAAAATAAATTAAAGGAGCGGATACGATTGGTAAAATTAAGGACAAGACCACTTGAGAAAAATTCAAAATATCTGAAATTCCCTTTTCCCCCATGGTTAAAGTAACAAATAAACATGGTACAATGGCAATCAATCTGGTGCACAATCTTGTGGCCCAAGGTGGTAAAGACCACTGTAAAAATCCCTCAGAAACGATTTGCCCGGCAAGTGTACAGATGATACCGGCAGATTGACCAGAACATAACATGGCCAATGCAAAGATTAACCCTGCCGCAGGAGATATGTAGTGGACCAGTAATTTGTAAATAGATAACAAATCAGCATCCTCTGCCTCAGGTTGGCCTGATAAAGTAGCACCTGCAACAATTAAAATAGCGGAATTAACAAAGGTGGCAATTAAGAACAAAGAAATGATTAGTTCAGCGTACGCATAGTTTAACGTATATTTTATAGCGCTTAAACTTGGGCGGGCATTAACCTTACCGTATTTCTTCAAATCGTAATCGTGCAATCTTGGTTTAACAATGGATGAGCCCAAGTATAATGAATGAGGCATCACAGTGGCACCTAAGATACCCAATGAAATGTAAAGAGCTTGTTGTTCCTTAAAAATGATATTTGAAGGCAAAAACCCTTTAAACAATTCAGCTTTGTCTGGGATTGAAACTTTAAACAGCTCCAAAACAAAGCAAATGCAAGTTCCAATGACCAAAATCCCAACGCCAAATTCGAAAACCCTAACTTTTTTTAAGGACTGGCCGTTTGGTGTGTAGAACATTAAAATTACCAAAACATCTAGCACCGTTAATAAGACACCCCAAGTTAGTGGTATTTTGAAAAGAATTTGTAAAGCGATGGCAGTGCCTACAACCTCGGCCAGATCAGTAGCAATGATTGCCACTTCAGCGAAAAGGTAAAGGGTATAGTTTAGCTTTTTAGGCAAATTATGACGACAGTTTTCAGCCAAATCATAGCCAGTGATAGTACCCAGCTTCACACAGAGACATTGCAAAAGTACGGCAAAAATGTTGGATATAAAAATAGAGAATAATAAGGTATATTTGTATTGAGCACCACCGGAAACACTAGTGGCATAATTTCCTGGGTCCATATAAGCCACACTGACTAATATCCCTGGCCCAATAAATTTGGCAAATTTTTGAAGAATCTGCATATAAGATCGCATTTTTTTTCTCTTGTGATGCTACTACTGTTATCAATTAGCTTGGAAGAACGATATATTTAAAGGAGTTCAGAAGGAAATAATAGTTTGGGTATGACAACTGAAAAAAAAAATGAACTAATATATAAAGGAACCCCGTATATTTATGTGGAGTGATCTTTGTCTTCTAGCTCCTTTGAAATAAATATTCAATTATGCAACCTCACAGAATCAGATGAATGAGATATATACAGTATAAATACCTTTAGTCGCATGACAACAGGATGTCGTAACAATGCAATATTAGAGCATTTTTAAGTTGACCCAAAACGGAAATTTCAAGGTGCGGAAACTGGAAGAGAGGCAGGGCGGGCAACAGGGTGCGGTTACCATGAGTTACAAACAATGGTCTATTATGAAGTAATCTATTGTGCTGAGTGGTGATAGTGCACCCGATCATCAGGGGCTGTCTGGCGTGAAGAGGCACCATTCATTTGTCGTGGCTTCAATGTGTCCCGGTTTCTTCACATGCGCTCGCAAGGCTTGCAAAAGACTGGAAGAAGGGCTTGTGGCATCGTCCCTCGATCGTAACCACAGAGTTTCTTTGGCAAAGTTATCGCTGTCATGCTTAACAATTTTTTCATTCTTCAGGGTATAGACGTAGTTGTTGGTATACTCGGAAAAATGCATGAGTTTCGGCCTTGTTTTGTGCATGCAGGATGCTTTCTTTATATAATTATCAGTTACTTTTTTTTTCGAATTTCGTGGAATGGTCATGTCCACGGTATTGTTTCTTTTACCGTAGGTTTGCTGAAGCTTTATTAGTTCCTTTTTTTCTGTATTTGAAAGCTGTCTTTCGTTGGGCATTCCCCTTTTATTGGCATCTCCACAGCTAGTACGTTTGGCCTCAAGTAAGTTTTCGCTCAGTTTCTTGTTGACGTTTCTTATTTTTGTGATCATAAAAGGATTAGAAATAGAAGCGTCCTTAGAAAGTTCTAAATCCTCGTTCTCTGGAATAGTTTCTATATAGTTATAAGTTAATGACGAGGGTAATGTTGAGGATCCAGCTCCTGCTACTTCACTATTTTCGCTTAGTTCTTGTTGGAAATTATGTCGCCAATTAGTACTGTCCTCGGAAGCCATAGACCCGGAACTCGAGCTTCTATAACTTGAAATGGTCAGCTGAGTTTGTTCGTCAAGAGCTTTATCCTCGCTAAATTTTGTAGGTGAAGGAGTAGCAGCGACAATGGTCGTATTCTCTAAGTTTGCTTCATCGTAAAAAGTTGGTACTATCAAATCTGAGTTTTTTTGTGGGATGTCAGTCTTGTCTTTACCACTAACAGCACCACAGCCCTTTGATATTTCATTCTCTGCGTCGGGTGTAGGTATCACCAGTGCGGGAGAAGTTTTTTCGTTGATAGAAGGCTGAACATGTTTATCTCCCAGCATATTTGTTTCGATGCCAATTCTCTCCTCCAATAACAACTTTAACTTATTCTCTATCTTCTTAAATATCACTTCAAAACTTTTGATCATCACGTCATTTTTCTCTGGTTCGATATTTACGTCAAGAAGCTTTGTATCGCAATTTAAATTAATAAACCAAACCATAGGATCTAGTAAAGAGAAATCTCTATAGATTGACGATAGTAACTTAGAAATAGTCTTCCCCGTCTCCAAGTTCAAAGATAGCGCTCTCTCATTAACAGATAAAAATTTAAATCGTCTCTTTATATTAATAACGTCAGATTCTGGCACCATCCTCGGTAAGATCAAATCTAAATTTATTTTTTCGTCGATAACAAAGTTTTCTTCTACAATAAAGTTCAGCGGCACAGGCTTTTTTAGTCTAGCTAGTAGGGACAAACTTCTAGCTCTAGAAATCTTAGGGTCTAACGTTTCTTGCATTTGTTTACGCTCTATGGCACCATTTTTTTGTAATGACACCAACGAAAAATAAAACCGAATATTTCTATGAATTAGAGAATAATGGTTTATTAAATAGATTAGTTCATCGAATGTTTTTCTTGGCCTCGAAGAAATTTCGAGATACCTTGCTCGTAACCCTCCCAGAAGTTTCCTTAATGTTACTGTAGTCCCCACGGGACAAGATACCTTGTACCTTTTTCCATTGGTAATACCACCCTTACTATCAACTAACCATTTTTCTCCAATGACATCATCTGCAGTTTTTGTTTCAACCTGCATTGAGCCTTTCTGGTTACACAAGTTTGACAAAAGAAACAATGCTTCACCTCTGAATCCAAGAGTAGTCAGAATCGAAATATCTCCGAGACTACTCATCTTTGATGTGGTGTATTCCAAGCACATAGAAGGTCTGTCGATAATATCCACACCTGATCCATCGTCCTTGACTGATATATATTCACATCCTCCCGTAGTGGAATCTACATCGATGAATACTTTTTTAGCACCCGAATCGATGCTATTATCTAATAATTCCCTTACAGCAGCTACCGGACCGTAAATAAAGGAACTAGAAACAATCTTCCATTGGGATTCTGGAGATAACTGATGTATAGTCATCCAAAACTATGAAAAGGCGTCTGTTCCTCAAACCGAGATGATGGGATGTGAAATAACTTTATATGTTTATAAAAGTGATTACTTTTTCTTGTATGGGCGCCAAAAAAGGGCCATGTATATGAGGGATATGGACGATAGTGAGATTATTTAAATAGCAAAGACTACAGTAAAAGCAAAAAAGCATTGTGCCAGGGCAATATAGCGAGCACTACTTAAACCCAAATTAGGTGACAAGTGAAAGGTTTGTTATGCGCAAAACTTATAGATAATGCAGAAGGTAATCTTTTCTGCTGTACTATATGTTCACATTGCAGTGTTACGAATAAATATAAGGATATATAGCTCTGCTTAAGGGGTTTTCTTGGAATCGAGTCGAGTTATTCTAGAAATTGTTAAAAATAAAGGAGAATAAAAGTAAAAAATAAATGGACGCAACCGGAATCGAACCGATGACCTCTTCCTTGCAAGGGAAGCGCGCTACCAACTGCGCCATGTGCCCTAAAACGCGTACAAAGGAGAGGAAATTATTTGACTACTTAGTACTGTTTTCATAGGTAAACCCTCCACTGTGGCTAAGATGAGTGTTATTCTTCAACCTCATAGAAAGCACGCATGTTACTTTCATACGTAACGGGGGTAATATTACTAGCTGTTAGAATAAGAGTCAACGATCATAATTGACTAGTAACGCAAATACTACTAAACAGATGATGTTTTAGAGTTTCATTCTAACAAATTGATAATGTAGTAGAATAATGAATGACAAAGTATAAAAGAAAGGAAGACAAAGTGATTTTATTATTAGAACTATCAACTCCCTTTCGTGAATTCCAAGACTGTTGAGGAGAACTTCTAGTATATTTTGTATACCTAATATCAACAACGAAATCCCAACAATTAATACGAAGTTCACCCATTTTCTGATAATTGTTACGTGCAAATAATAGAACTACTTTTGTCGAGGTGTAATCTCGTATTCAAACTATATAGTAAATTATTCTCAATGGTCGAGTAATGCAAGAAGATGATATTGAATACTTTGCGTAACTTTACCAATTATCCAATATGCAACAGTAAAATGATACCTTCACATTTCAAGCTAATTCCAAAATAATACATATTAGGTAAAATCCTCAATTTAATTGCCCGGTTTTACCTTCAGACATCGCTCCCTTTCCATTGACACATCTATACCCTTCAATGAACCCGCTATGTAATATCAACGCATCGTAAAAATAGAATAATAATGCAGTAGTACATATCCAGCCTAGCTGCAATCTAAATAGCTGTGATAGTCGGTGTAAATTAATAGTTTGGTCAGTTTTAAAAAAAAACCTAATTTTGGTACAAAAGTAGAAGCTGAAAGCAGTCATTGATACCAATAACAAATACTTTAGCTGAAACCATTTAGGATACTTTTTTCTGGCAGCACAGCTGGGACATACTACCTTCGAACATCTCTTTGGCTTTGTTTTATTTTCATTTTTAAAATGACCGTTCTTTCGATATAAAAAGAAAACTATAATAACGAGGGAAATTGTTACCGCCCCCAGAATCATATCTATGATCTTAATGATGATTGCTTTTGGGTACTTTTCAATCAAATTATCTACTGATGGCACCATAAAACAATTTATAAAATAAAGGCTACAAACGGCCTTTGTTAATTTTTCTATAATTAATAAGGAATTAGACTTTGGGATCTCATCTTGGCTTTCTGTCGCACTAAGTTCTGCCTCTTTCATTATTTCCTATACTTTGAAGGAGAAAGTAAACTTTAACGGCAAGTTCCTGTCTTAACTACCTTTTAGTTCTCGTGTGTTGTGAAGGGCCTTTGAGGAAAAACTCGAAAGTTTGTTCCGTACTTTTAAACTTTCAATTTTTTACCAAAAAGGCTATTTACCGCTTTATGGGAAGATCATGGCAAGTCAAATCCACGTTAAATGGAACAAGATTAACTTGCCACAGATCAAATGCTGAATTGAAGAGAAGTTTTAAGCATTAAGATTCTTAATATGATCATTAATATATCAGTACGTGTCTCAACTGGAATCGTATAAGGTTCTTGTAAGTACAAATTGTATGCAGAAATTTAAATGCGAGAACAAAACTTGAATCTCCCCCCGCATTTAAAAAATATCTTTTTGAACACAGTGCAACTGATTAAAAGTACCTGTAATACATATATATGTTTGTATACGTATGTATATCTAATTATTTCTTACCGTCAAATCATAATTATTTTTATCCGTTCGTAAAGCAATCCAGTGCTAAATACCAATTGTGAGGCCATCGGCTTAGTTTGGAACAGCAGTGTAGATACCGTCTGCAGATAGAGCGCTGGAGATGGCTGGTCTCAATCTGGTAGAGTACCATGGGACACCAGTGATGACTCTAGTGACTTGGTCAGCGGGGATACCGGTCAACATAGTGGTGAAATCACCGTAGTTGAAAACAGCTTCAGCAATTTCAACTGGGTAAGTTTCAGTTGGATGAGCAGCTTGGAACATATAGTATTCAGCCAAATGAGCTCTGATATCTGAGACGTAGACACCTAATTCGACCAGGTTAACTCTTTCGTCAGAGGGAGATAAAGTAGTGGTGGCTGGGGCAGCAGCGACACCAGCAGCAATAGCAGCGACACCAGCAACAATTGAAGTTAGTTTGACCATTTTTTTCGATTGAACTTTTGTAGATCTTTTTAGTGAAGATGTGAGCTCACTCGAATGTAAATAACAATGCCAAATTGTCGGAAAGAGTTAATCAAAGCTGCTCTATTTATATGCCGTTTTTTAATAAGCGACGGACGAACAGATAAATTGTTGAATAGCTATTTCACTGCTGATATTTCTCTTACTTGGGCTCCCCTACCCCATACTCTTCACCACTACAAATATGCAGTTGCCCTTTCTTCAACAATGCTTTTTTTATAGATCTCGTATACGGATCCGCGCCTTTGTACTACCTATATCTTATTATGATATATACAGGAGCACAGGAATGTTCGGTACAGGGATGATACCTTTAAAGGAAGTTTTGGCATGCCTTGACAACTTCAATTAATCTTTGGCCAAGAAAATGAACCAGAAATCAAATTTTATTCTGTGCCCTCTGAACGAGGGCAATATCCAATGTTTGACACTAAACGGTTGTCAGGAGAAAAATTGAATGTTTCCCAAATCAGAAACATTAAAATCCCTCTATATGATCAGAGGAGTCGTACCTGTTAGGGTATGAGCGAGGAAACGTGATTGAGAGTTATAAACTGACCATACGAAGAGTTACGGCCATTGATTGGGTTCATGACACCCAGGGAAGTTTCTTTTGGATTAAAATCACAAGTCTTGCAATTGCTGTATGTATTGCATGAGTGAAGTAGTTGGCATCTAATGGATACCCACTTAGGGAGTTTATGGATGAATCTTGTCTTCATAGGGTAGCTCGAGAGTGTTTTTTAATCTAGTGATATCCACTTAGCTAAGCGCGGCTGGAGATACAATATTTACAAAGGCAATTTCAAAAGTAGGAGCGTTTTCAAAGGCCTGCTCCATTCTCCGTTGAGGTAGTAGAAGCAAATATAAACGGTTAATCTTGCTGTTTTCCTTGTTTTGTCTGTTGGTTTTCACTTGCTGAAGCCTGTGGTTCAACAGTACTCGGAGAATCGGCCTTATCTAGTCTCCTTCTGACCTGTAATGCGTAAAATTACGACAAACGTATTTCGTGAAACAATTGATAGGAAAATTGTCATTTGCTTGTTAAGGCAGTGCATTGAGGCTCTTTAAAGGTACTTTAGAAGTTTATGTTACTATCCTTCTAGCCTGATAGAACAATAAGTAAAGAATTGACATTCAGAAATCAGCCATCATTTCGTTTAGTAGTAGCAATCGCAAGTAGTGACTGTAAGAGATAGAAATGTGTACTTCAGTCTGGAACTGGGGCGCTTGTGAAGGATGTGTGCCGATCTCAGGCTGTTGATGAAGGTCTCTTCAAATACTATATTATTATCTTTTAGTAGGTCCCAGGAAGTGCCTTATTCTCAACATGTTCAGCGTTTATCTTTCTCAGCCTGAATGTATTTCAAACGATGACTAGAAGAGATTAGTACCCCTTATATAATCCTCGAAAATGTTGCTATCTCAGTGAATTGAAAGTTCATGCTGACGTCTTTATCAGCGTTATCCATTGCCTTGTTCTTTTCAGTGCAGTGGCAGATGTTACGAGGGTCAAATAATTTTTGAATATATATAGAAATGGCTACTTACTATAATTAAAAATAAATATGAAAAATAAAACTTCAGTACCCCACATCATTCTCATTTTTTTCTGTTTGTTTGATTTTTAGGAATTTGGCTCCATCATGAACATTCGTTAGCGTATGATATCACTTTTTCATTATCTCCTATTGTTACTTTACTTTTCATATAGATATCCTTCATCCCGTGTAGGTCTACTACGCAAAAATGAATTCTAGTAATTAATAATAATGATATAAAAAAGGCTAAGTGCACATTACTAAAAACGAAACTAAGATCCTTAGTCTGAGTTGATATCACCTGCGAAAATACCTTTTTCTCTTTGATCATCCCATTTTTCGATCCAGTCTAGGGGACATAAGGCGTTATAGGTCTTCCAAAAGACCTTGCACGGAGCAAAATCTTCGCCCTTCATATTAACACACTTGTGATAATCCACATAAGATTGCCAACAATGCTTTGTTTGGTTTTGTTGGGGAAATCTAGCATCGAAACCAACTGTATGTAGTGGAGAGTTTTCTTGATCAGCCATGTCTATTATACTGTATTTATGTGCTTGTTCCTATTTGTGAAAGCAAAGATACTTTATGTATTCTTACTAAAATATTTGTATATCTCTGCTAATCATTTTAATGCAACTTTTCTATCTGGTGCATCTTTCATCACCTTTTAAAGATCCTGAAGGGATGGGGATATCGGGCAAAACTACGCGCGACGCATTTCTGAAAATTGATTGGTCAATGTTATGAAGCTATATGGTAAAGAATACATGGTGTCATATAGATTTATTTGAATCTCTCGAGTGCTTTTTGAACCAATTGTGTGTTGTTTTCTCTGTCTAATTCCTTGAGTAAGCGTATTAATTGGAAACACATGTCCCACGAATCGGTAGCTTTAATTGGGTCTGTGGCGTTTGCAGCACTTGTCACCAAAAGCTCTAAGACTTTAAGCATTAATTCTTCATCCTTCAATAAATTAGTGACAGATTTCTCTGACTTTTTTGTAGAGTTATCATTTAGAGCTTTGCTTTCCTCAGTCCCTAAATCTGATTTCTTAAAATGTAGATCATCTCCCAAATCTTTCTCATCGTAATTTAAAAACACTAACAGAAGTACGCCAAGCATTTTAGCCTCATTTTCTTCGATACAGAGTGCTAATAAATCTCTTGGTGTCATCTTTAGATTAGTGAATAGATGGTTCCAGTATTTAGTTTCGATCTTCCTTAAACAATTACTAATAATTTCTAACATACCACTGTGGGTTGGTGGTGAAATATTATGCTCAGGATCGGTGTTGTCATACATCTTAATTAATTTCAGGATATCATCCAAAGAGTCGCTTCGCAGTATTTTAGTAGACAAAATCTTTTCGAGTGCAAATTTGTAAGGCTTTAAAAAACGATAATTGTGTGAAATATCCTCCAAATCTGTGTTGTCTTCTAATTTGGCTAAGATTAATTGGTCGAGGTATATTTGGTGTTTCACCACCAATTTGGAAAATCGCGCGTTAAAAATGCAGTGAAGTGTATGTGTTGTAGCTGTTTCTGGGGTGGTTGATATTGGATACAAATCTTCTTCGATTGGAATGGAAACTAGTGGCTTTTTATCATCCCATAAATCTTCCAAAGAGTATACGACGTAATTATGGCCTTGAACTACAAATATTTCGTCCCTGATAACATCGATTATTTTTTCTATGTTATCCAACAAAGTTAAGGTTTGCCAGCCCCCTCCATCCACTTTGCCAAGCTTTATAAATTTCCTATCGGCAAAAAATAACAAGCCCTCCTTCATGTTAGTTATCCACTCAATTTTGTTGGGTAAAACATCAATTGGAATGTTAATTTTGAGATACTGGTAGAATTTTTTGATGATGTTTAATCCACATGGATGTACAGTAGAAATTACATCGAAGACAATCGTCTGTGTATCAGTAACTAAAATAATCTCGGCAGTTTTAAGCAATGCATCAGGTTGTTTTTCAGAAGCATTGTGATTCTTGGATTTCATTTTCAACAACTTATACCGGGATAAAGTATTAACATGTAAACTGAAAACAATCGTATTCTCTGGAACATTGTATTCCCAAATGACATAATCTGATAGTTCCACGTCCGGATTCGCTTCTTGCAGTGGAATCTGCAGACATTTCAGATTTGTTGAGCCATCATCATTCTTCATATGACAAACCAAATAATTATCACCTAGCCAATGTAAATCCAACACGTTTTGGTCAGCAAAACTAGACCACATATTGGTCTCTAGATTGTGGATAAGCAGTATGTTTTTGTTCGACACATAAGTAGCAAATAACCTCAAGGAAGAATTAATTTTTACAAAAGCAATATGATTATTGAAAGTCTTTGTAGGAAGTTTTATGACTTGTAAATTATCATTATTGATTGAAGAACTTGTCACAGGTGAATATATGATTACATCATTGTTCGTATTGGTTAATACGTAACATTTTGGGTTTCTGAAATCAAATTGTGTTTGTTTTATTTCTTCCCATAATTTCCAAACTTGATATTTTCCGGAATGAGACACTGTTATTAGTGATTTATCCAAGCATACAAAATCAGAAATTTTATATTCAGCCGCCTTTTTCTCATTTTTATCCTTGCTGTTGTCATTATTGTTATCACCATTATAATCATCTTCGTCAAAATATGTAGCGAATAGCAGATTCCCAAATTCTGTGTAAAAATGAATGTTAACACTATCCTCAGAAACCAAAAGTAATATTTTATCATTAATTTTATCGCAAAGTTTTATCACAAATGGTGGTTTCCAAGAATGGCTTACTTTTTTAATTCTTGTATCAAAGCAGATTATTTTTTCTTTGTAAACGACCACCAGGTATCCATTAACTTCTAGGCAAGTCAAAAGTTCATCTGGTGTGTCCGTTAACGGTATTGCTTCAACAGCTTGCTTTTCAATGTCTATAATGCTTACAATAGTCTGCTTTTCGACGGAATCATGAGATAAAACCATTAATTGTTTATTACACACAATTGTCTTGGATCCCTTCTTCACTTCAACCAACGAGCTCTTGCTAACTTTAAAATCCGATATTGTAAGTATTTGTAATCCATGAGGGAATAAAACTATCAAAACTTCTTCATAACGCCCATCCCCGACTTTGGAAAATGTCTTGATGCCAATCATGTCTATGATTTCATAGTCAAATTTAAGAACTACTTTTAAACGAAGTTCTAGTTTTTTCACGGGGAGTTCATCAATGTTTTCTTGATTAGAAAGAAAGTGTAAAAACCCTTTTTCCTTAGTTATGCCAAATCCATTCTGTATAATTCTTGAAGAACTATTTTTATCAAATACCGTGAGAGTATCATCATCGTTGTTATAGTCATATTCAGCACTGTTCGCTTCTTCTTCACTCATTAAAAGAGGCTCTATGACGGGTATGCCGTATTCTTTGAAAATTATTTCATTTGTGCAGTTTTTTAAAATTTGGTATGTTAAAAGGAAGTTTTTATCAGTCATTACGTAAAATATCAGCTTTCCCTGGTGCCACAATAAGTATTGCGAGTCCTTTTTTGAAATAAGCCCTTCGATGATATCATTATATGGAGCTGATCGTTTCATTGATCTGTTATCGCCAAATTCCTTAAGAGAAGCCATTGTTCGTTCATGGCTAGCTACTAGTGCCATTGGTTTGAAGTTGTAAATGAGCACTCTTGTTGGGGTTAGCATGATAAGAACATTGGCCTGGGGTAGTGTCATTGATTGAAGAATATTGCAATCATCTATTTTAGTACCCTCACCTAATTCGGCGTTGCGGGGTGGAATTCTAAGCAATTGGGGCGGACTGACTGGCCATAAGTGCATTTTCCACGTGTTCAGTTTCTTACAGCTTCCGGTCAATAACACTCTTACCTTACCTTTTTTTTTGTAGAGGCATTTAGGTGTATTTTTTTCAGACTGTTTGATGAACATCAAAGGCGTCGGTATTGCCGAATTAACATCAAAGAACAAAAGCCTGCCATAAAACGACAGAAAAGACAAGATTTTGGCCAAGATGGCAACGCCATTCAGAAGTTATAATAATATGTTAAAAATAAATCGTTTGATACTGTACAAAGTTGATGTTCATCGTTGTCACTAAAAACGCTCTTAAAATCGAATTGTCCATTGAAAAAGTACATATTTATATACATATTTGTATAAATAATACACATATTATAAAAAAAGCGAAAAGGGATGGCGGACCTCCCATGGAATTAAATTGTCAAATTTGGTTGAGGCACTTAAAGGGCAACTGCAAAGATTCCGAACAACGCCATGGGGAAATATAAGCTTTTGGCATGGGCACCATTCTGTGATTGACTAGTTCTGGATGTTGAAGAAGAGTTTGATGCGGATATAAGTGCTGTTGTACTGTTTTCTTCATTAGCCATGGAAATCATGGACTGGCCTGCGTTCGCTGTCGAGAAAGGAACAGAATTGGAAACGGAGTTTTTTTGGCTGGCATAAGATGAGTTAGTCATGGTAGCTTCTGTCTCACCTGTTATGAAGTGTTGGGGAAGGTATATGGTGGTGGCGGAGGCTTTGTTTAGCAAAGAGGTATACCATGGAAAGGCCGTAATGAATGTTTGGAATTGAGTGAACGGAAAACTCTGAGCAATATCAGATTGTAAATCTGCTGTTGAGGCCAAATCAACCATGTGATAGTAGTAGTCAGCAACAGGTTGAGGTAGTGTTAAATGGTTTTGCATCATGTATGAGGTATACTGTGGAAAAGCGGTGTCGAAATCGTTTAAAAACTCCATGAAGAATGCCATGTCTGCATCTGCAGCTGCGGACCTGGCAAGTGTATCGTCATTGGAACTAGACGTTAAAGTTTTGGCAGCAAAACTGTGGCTGATTAGAAAGCTTACCAGGAGAATATTTTTAATGAGGGAGAAAGAAGGAGCAAATATCATTGATACGCAATATTTTCAGGAATGTTGTAAATGGTTCGTAACTGGATATCGAAATCACTTGATTAGAAACAATACGCCGGAATATGATCAGGTAAAGCAGAATAACAAAGAATAAACTTTCTCGATTGAGAGTGTCTTTTTAAATCATCCAAGCTCTTGAATTTTCTAGCATAGCCTTGGATGACAGCAATAAAAAATTTGCCAGGATTTTTCCCTATTTGGGCGTTCAATGAAGATAACGTTTGAAATATTAAAAACTAAAAAAAGAAAAAGGTTTGAAGCAATTAATAATTTATTAAGTTTTTTTTTATTTATCATACTTAAGAATATGGAGACCACGGGTTTTCTTACACCTGCGAAGACCTTGAACCTAATATATTTGTTTAAGAAAACAAATAAGCGATTGTTTCTAACATTAAAACGAAGTAAAGACATGGCTTGACTGAACCTACACCTCCTGTGCTTGTACTTGAACTTATAGTATTAGTTGTTTGAGAGCTTTTTGTTTCATTTCTCGACGAAGAAGGCAATGGCGTGAACTGGGTGACTACCGTAGAATTTGAGGATTGGTAATTTATAGATGTTATGACGCTGGAAGTGACTTTTGGTATAGACGACGATGATGAAGAACCGGTGAAATTAGCAGCAGCTAATGAACCAGTAATAATGCTGGAAGAGGTGGTGCTTGGAAGATGAAGTAGTTGATCGTTAGAATTTCCAGTGTCAAGAAAGGTGTATTGCACTTTCTGTCCAAGGGCAGTATTCAAATCCTGAGCATTTGAATCTGTGAGAAGTTGCGCTTGAACAATGAACAGTTGTAGTAGCACAATTGGGGCGAAAGCTAAAGAGCCAAATTGACTGATCTTCATATTTTTTTTGATTTGTTGACGAGCTATAGGATGATGAAACGGAGGGATATCAAAGTACGTTCTTCAAGCTTACAATTTCTCAAGGTGCTTTACTGGTCAAGATATTCAATATATAGCTAAATATTTATACAAAATGTTTGTTGACGGTTTGTTTATAGTGTTTTCAAAACACCACGAAAAGACTTCATTCTTGCATTCTTTTTTCTACAAGATGAGTCTATACATCTGAAACTGCGACGCCATTTTTTCCGCTGTTCGGGGCATTCTTGGCCAAATCCTCGAAAGAAATAAAACGTCAAAAGTAAAAAAGGTGGGCTAGACGAAACGTTATTATACGTCATAATTGTAGCCGTGTATGAGTGGGTGGAACTTGTATAAATAAACAAGTTCTTACTTATCATATTCTCGCATGCAATGAAATTCTCCAGATTATGACGCTTAGGTCTGGCCAGACGGCTAATGAGGTCCAGAGGAAATAGAAGGATTGTAAGCGGCCTCCACTAAATTTTGACCCCTCATACATGCTTGTTCAAACACAAAAGATTGAGGTTGAAAACTTGGCAAGAATTGGGCTAGGAGAAAGTGGCCAGGTGCTTCTTGTTCAGAACCAAGCAGATATGCTAGCACAATGTGCACCGTTCTATTTTTTTCTATAGTGTGTTTACATTTCTTGGCACATTGCGTTCGGTTTCAAATTTGTATAATTATTATTGGAGCGAGACAGGCGTTTCTGTACCGCTGTTATTTTTAACATCCACTGCGTTTTATGTATCTCTAAAAATTGTGCGTTGCCTTTCTTTTGTTTATATTTTTGTTCAAAAAATGAGTTATTAATGATTTTTCATCTTCGGCTTACCGGTCTTGAAAATATTTGTTAAGACAACAGTGGATAAAATAAAACTAAACAACTCAAGCAAAAGTATTCCACTTCTTAAACAAAGCCCAACTGAAAGGTTGCGAAATACTATGTCATTTTGATTTAATCATCTAATGCTCGAGAAAATTTCAGAGCCGTAATACTTAAGTAATCGGAAGAAAAGTATCTCATTCTTCATTTTTCTCCAAATATATACCTCTTGTGTGAAAAATTAATTGTTTCCTCCACCTCCTTTGTGTGGTGGGCAATTGTGTGCTTCCGAGTAAATAACAAAACATAAGGATAATATATAATTCTGTTTTTTTGTCTAAAAAAGGTAAACTATATATAACAAACACAGTATAGAAACACAATATATCGGTCATTGGGTGAGTTTAAGCATTAGCAGCAATGGCTTGCTTAATAGCCGCTGGGTTGGCACCAACAACCTTTGCAACTTCCTTACCGTTCTTGAATAGAAGCAAAGTTGGCATAGCGGAAACTTCATTCTTTTGTGCAACATCACCCAATTCATCGACATCCAATTTATAGAAATCAGCTTGTGGGTATTGTTCAGAGAATTTTTCAATCATTGGAGCAATCATTTTACATGGACCGCACCAAGTGGCGTAGAAATCTACGACAACTAGCTTGTCTTGAGCAATTGCAGAGTCGAATTCGCTGGCAGTTTTGAATTGAGTAACCATTATTTGTATCGAGGTGTCTAGTCTTCTATTACACTAATGCAGTTTCAGGGTTTTGGAAACCACACTGTTTAAACAGTGTTCCTTAATCAAGGATACCTCTTTTTTTTTCCTTGGTTCCACTAATTCATCGGTTTTTTTTTTGGAAGACATCTTTTCCAACGAAAAGAATATACATATCGTTTAAGAGAAATTCTCCAAATTTGTAAAGAAGCGGACCCAGACTTAAGCCTAACCAGGCCAATTCAACAGACTGTCGGCAACTTCTTGTCTGGTCTTTCCATGGTAAGTGACAGTGCAGTAATAATATGAACCAATTTATTTTTCGTTACATAAAAATGCTTATAAAACTTTAACTAATAATTAGAGATTAAATCGCTTATTGCTTAGCGTTGGTAGCAGCAGTCAACTTAGCTTGTTCAACCAAGTTTTGTGGAGCATCGAAGACTGGCAACATGATTTCAATCATTCTGATCTTAGAGTTGTCGTTGAAAGACTTGTCTTGGGTCAACTTGTCCCATTCACCGGTGGTAGCGACTCTGTGGGTTTCATAGTCCTTAGCACCGAAAGTTGGCAACAAGGATAGGTGGTCCCAACCTTGAATTTCGTTGTATTGAGCCTTTGGACCGTGAATCAACTTTTCAATGGTGTAACCATCGTTGTTCAAGACGAACAAGTATGGCTTCAAGCCCCATCTGATCATGGTGGAGATTTCTTGAACAGTCAATTGCAAAGAACCGTCACCAATGAATAAGATAACTCTCTTCTTTGGATCAATTTCTTCAGCAGCGAAAGCAGCACCCAAGGTAGCACCAGTGGTGAAACCAATGGAACCCCATAAGACTTGAGAGATACCGTAGGTGTTGTTTGGGAAAGTGGTTTGGTTGATACCGAAAGCGGAGGTACCGGTTTCAGCAATGACAACATCACCTTCTTGCAAGAAGTTACCCAATTGGTTCCACATCCATTCTTGCTTCAATGGGGTAGAAGCTGGGACAGCAGCGTTAGCTGGAGTTCTAGCTGGGACAGCAACTGGCTTGTAACCCTTAGCGGCGTCAGCAATAGTGGTCAACAACTTTTGCAAAACGAATTTCATTTGGACACCTGGGAAAGTGGCGTTTCTGATCTTCATGTGGTCGGAGTGGAATTCGACAATGTTCTTGGTCTTGTAAGAGTAAGAGAAAGAACCGGTGTTGAAATCAGACAACAAAGCACCGACAGACAAAATCAAGTCAGCAGATTCAACGGCTTCCTTAACTTCTGGCTTGGACAAGGTACCGACGTAAACACCACCGTATCTTGGGTGTTGTTCGTCAATGGAACCCTTACCCATTGGGGTGACGAAAGCTGGGAATTGAGTCAAGTCAATCAACTTCTTAGTTTCAGCCTTGACGTCGTGTCTGGAACAACAAGCATCAGCCAAGATAACTGGGTTCTTAGCATCCTTGACCAAAGCCAAGATGGTGTCAATGACTTCCTTTTCGGATTCAGCATCGTTTGGCTTCAAAGACATGTCAATTGGAGTTTGCAACAACTTAGCTGGGACGTTCAAGTCGACCAAGTTAGCTGGCAAACCTAAGTAGACTGGTCTTTGGGTGACGTAAGTGGTTCTGATACATCTGTCAATTTCAGCTGGGGCGGTAGCAATGTCAGTGATCATAGCAGTGGTTTCAGAAATGTTGGCAGACATTCTGTGGAAAACAGTGAAGTCACCGTTACCCAAGGTGTGGTGCAACAACAATTGCTTAGCTTGAGCAGAGATGGATGGGACACCAACAACGTGCAAAACACCGACGTGTTCAGCGTAAGAACCGGCAATACCGTTCAAAGCAGACAATTCACCGACACCGAAGGTGGTGATGATACAAGACATACCCTTGATACGAGCGTAACCATCAGCGGCGTAAGCAGCGTTCAATTCGTTGGCGTTACCAGCCCATCTCATACCTTCAACTTCGTAGATCTTGTCCAACAAGGACAAGTTGAAGTCACCTGGCAAACCGAAAACGGTGTTAACGTTGACTTGCTTTAATCTTTCGAACAAATATTTACCCAAAGTAATTTCAGACATTTTGATTGATTTGACTGTGTTATTTTGCGTGAGGTTATGAGTAGAAAATAATAATTGAGAAAAGAATATGACAAGAAATATGAAAATAAAGGGAAGAAACCCAAATCTGATTGCAAGGAGAGTGAAAGAGCCTTGTTTATATATTTTTTTTTCCTATGTTCAACGAGGACAGCTAGGTTTATGCAAAAATGTGCCATCACCATAAGCTGATTCAAATGAGCTAAAAAAAAAATAGTTAGAAAATAAGGTGGTGTTGAACGATAGCAAGTAGATCAAGACACCGTCTAACAGAAAAACGGGCAGCGGACAATATTATGCAATTATGAAGAAAAGTACTCAAAGGGTCGGAAAAATATTCAAACGATATTTGCATAAAATCCTCAATTGATTAATTATTCCATAGTAAAATACCGTAACAACACAGAATTGTTCTCAAATTCATAAATTATTCATTTTTTCCACGAGCTTCATCACACGAAAAGTCAGAAGAGCATACATAATCTTTTAAATGCATAGGTTATGCATTTTGCAAATGCCACCAGGCAACAAAAATATGCGTTTAGCGGGCGGAATCGGGAAGGAAGCCGGAACCACCAAAAACTGGAAGCTACGCTTTTAAGGAAGGTATGGGTGCAGTGTGCTTATCTCAAGAAATATTAGTTATGATATAAGGTGTTGAAGTTTAAAGATAGGTAAATAAACGCGGGGTGTGTTTATTACATGAAGAAGAAGTTAGTTTCCGTCTTGCTTGTTTATCTTGCACATCACATCAGCGGAACATATGCTCACCCAGTCGCATGTTGTTACCCTCATGAAACATGTATGAGATATTACTTTGAATAGGTTACTTGCATGCATTTCGGCGTGCGGGTACCACCTCTTTGCATGAGCTTGTTCCTTTTTCAAGTTGAAGACTATATATTTTATTGAGTTTATGTTATGGGGAGGCTACCCTTTACGTCCTGGTTGTCCCTTCCCGCCTTGATTTGGCCTTCATTTTTTCAATTCTGGCCTTTAGGGTAGATGTCACTGCAGCGGCACGTTTATAACTTTCTTCTGAGGCAAAACTATCGTTGAAATCGATATCCAAATCGTCGGAGACACTGCTCACTCCAGTGCCGTTTTTTCTGTACGGCCGTATGTTAAGAGAGTTTACGCGGTGCGGCAGGTCGCCGATGGACTCGCTTGATCTTCTTTCATAGTTGACGTCCTCTTTCCTTCTGACATCTTCCTCCTCCTTAAATGGCAAAACGGAAGATAAAGATTTTACTCCATAGTTGCTTGACACGGTGGAAGAAGGTATGGAGTATGATGAAATCGTACCCATCGATTGCAAGTTTGTATCATTTCTTTTCTTATTTCTATCCAATTCGATCTCCATGTTTCTAAGCTCGTTTTCTAGTGACAGTACTCTATCAGACAGCTTATTGACATCAATCTCCTTGGATCTTAATTGAATGTTCTTTTCGTTCAATTTAGACTGCGCTTCCTTTAGTTGCTCTCTTAGCATTTCGTTTTCTTTAATCATTTCGATCTTATAATTTTCTGTATTATTCATCTTTTCCAATAGGCTTTGTCTTTCTTTGGTCCATATCATCTCATCATTTTGTAGTTTTTGCAGTCTGTACTTGTATTCTTCAATCAACTTTTCATTCTTGTCAGTGCTATTAGCTACTACGTTTTTTGGCGTTGCCAAAGACTTAGACGTCAACAGGATCCTCGATTTATTGTTAGCAGCTACCATTGATGGTTTTGATGCGGAGGCTACTGACCCTATTGGGTTCACTTTACTTTTGTTATCATTTCTCAACGGTGAAGATGCCACTCTCTTGGAGGGAAGTACAGAACTTTTTTTCAGCAGAAATTTATTCTCCATTGGCCCAGTTTGTTTATTCGTTTCAATAGTGCTATGGGTACTACCACTTGCAATACTGAAATTAGGTAGAGTTTTGACCGTTTCTTCAATTTTTTTCCTTTTCAAATTATCCAAGTGCTCTAATGTTTTCACAAAGGTATTCATGCCAAATATTTTAATTAGAATAGCGAAACTCTCAAATCCAATAGTTCTTATAGCAGGTTGGGTGTCGTTGACGATCTGAATCACAATTGGTACCACTTCATCCTTCAAGTATCTTTGCAGGGTCGAGTATCCATCCTTTTCTTCTTTCATGCTTGCATTAAACAATTGCGTACACTCCATTCTGATTTGAGGTGTCTTGTGCTTCATATGCTCCAAAATATCTTTCAACATATCTTCATTGCGTCCACTGGAGGCTAATGGATCGTAATACTTGCAGATGGTTAATAATGCCTTCCTAATGGCCTCTATCACAGAAGGTTTCTTTTCCTTTGTCCTGTCTAACAAGGGAGTGAAGACTAGTGAAACATAATCCTTGGAAAAGCCTGGTGTTTTTAGTTTGTCGCAGATTAATTCTACTGATTGAGCGGCTAGTGCAACAGCTTGAATGTTTGCATCTTTCTGGATAATATGGCCATATATCCCCAATAAGTTGGAATAATTTTGCGAGGAGCTTTTTAACTTCTTAGTCTGCGATAAAACACTATCCCAAAATTCTTCCAACGCTTCCACTCTATCTTTCCATTTGGACGACGTTATCCTTTCCTGGAAGTCCTTAGGCAGTTTATCGAGGATCGTCTCCTCCGGTAGCATACTGAAGGTGTCTATTTGAACTCCACTTTGCTGTTTTGATGGTGGCATATCCGTTTCCATCCCCATCAATGTATCTCCATCCTTATCTATCTGATATTCCCCCTCATCATTCGATAATATGGACTTTCTTTTCCTGGCTTCCTCCTCTTGGCTTCTTTTCTTTTCCAATTCTCTTTTCTCCCACTCGAATAACATTTTCGATGACGATGGCTCGTCACCAACTTTTGCAAACAATTTATGAAGATCTTTCACTTGAATTGGTTTTAATTTTTTAAACAGTATCTCCTCTAACAAGTCGCTATTGTTGCCCGTAACCTTATAGATCTCAACAATCAAATTCATCGTTTGTGATCGAACGTTTCTATCACCATGACCGGCTAGTTGAGGTACGTGCTTTAATAATTCTGGTAGAAACGTTTGAACGTTCACATTAGTGAGCCCGAATGCAGCCATCAACTCATAAACACAATTGACTGCCGCAGCAATTAATTTTGGCAGTTTTTTCTCGAAAAAGGGTATTACCAATTCCACCGATTGCGTAATAGATGTATCAAGACCACATAGTGAGAGTATACAGCTCATCGACTGCGTCTTCGTTGTAGCCCTTGAGGACGTTAAGCCCTTTTCCACAAGCAATGGTGTCCATGTTGATATTAAAGTAATATTATGTGCATTTTTCAAAGACGATGACGCAAAGGCATCTATTAAACTATTCAAGGCAACAATGGCTTGTTCTTGAGCGACCACATTAGAATCAGTTATATATTGTGCAAATAATGTAGGATCCCTCCAGTAAATTTGTATGTTGTCATCCCTACTGATGTCGCCAACGGAGTTTCTAAAAAGCTGGTTTAATTCCTTATAAGCTTCTAAACGTGCCTTCCATAACTTGTACGTTAATCGCTCTTCTAGGGGTAACGTTGTATAATCTACTTCTTCTTCTCCTGACATAGTCAACTTCAAACTCTTTAATAAGAACTCAAAAATACTTTACACTGTAAAGATAGCTGTTTCTTTGTAGTTTAGTAATGCTATTTGGTCCCTAGGTCTGGTAGGTTCTTTATTTACTCTTCCTATGGAGTGTCAAGCAGACAAAACAAAAACAAAAACAAAAACAAAAACGACACGAAAAAAAATAGATTCGTTAACCATGATAATCTTTGCACCATATAAAGGAAAAGACAAGATTGACTTCTAAAGCCCAGCACAAATATTATCCAACTATTTAACTAATAAATTTTTGACTACTTAATCTTCAGACACAGATTCCTTGTCTAATAATTTGTTTAATTGAATATTGACAGATTTATCCTGCAGCTTGGACAAATTTCTTGCGCGAAAGGTTGCTAGGAAAATCAAAGGTAGTAAAAACATTAGAACTGTATCGAAAACGTAGAGGCACCATTCGTGCTGACCTATATAGCTTTGTAAGCCCATTAAAAATTGTACTACTCTGACAATGGTTCTACCATTAACCAGCAATATCCCAGCTAAAAGTATAAAATTGTACTGGAACCATTCATTACTATCCCGCACAATTTTACTAGGTGCTGCCTTCATTTTATAGTGAAGAAAAAGTTGACTGAACGTTAAAAAGGTATAACAAAATATCTGAATAAAAAGACCCACAATAATTAGGATACGCCCAGTATTCCTGCTGTTCCATGAGGATAACAACCCACCTCCTACAGCCTGTAGGACACGCCCAATCATGTCTGCCACTACGAAAGAAACTGTACTAAATTTCGCAGGAATTAACATATATGCCTCCATAAGAATTAGACGTGCCATTTTGCTGAACAACATAAAAATACTAAGGGCGTAAAGTGAAGGTGCTATCAATAGAAGCACCGATTGAGCAATGAAAGTCGAAATCGAGGGGCTATTGATAAAGACTATTTTCAACACATAACCTACGAACTCTAAACAAATCCCTAAAACGAAAGGAAAATGTGTCCACATCAAACCGCGGGCAGGAAAGTATATTATTGTGGAATTTTCCTCTAACAACTCATTGTTTTCCCAGCGATGAATACGTCTCTTGCTCGTGTGTGTTGCCATTATGATCTGCACCAAGGCAGAAAGGATTAAAATGCCAAACAGAACGACAAATGCAATCGCTGCACCTTTGTGAGGATTGTATGCATAAAAACCTTCATAATCAGTCATTGCTTTAGTAAAAAAATTCCTATTGAGGCAGTTGAGTTCTTTTATCGATAATAAGTCTCTAGTACAGTAGTGAGAGTGTCATGTATTCAGTACCAAGAAGAACTTATATGCCTTTTATAATTCATCTTATAAGTTGCTAGACATACAAATAATCAATATGGAAATGTGCTTATTCCGGCTAATATCCATTAATATCCGCTGTCATTTTTCGCAACTATCACCAAGTGGAGAGAGGCTTGACAACCACCAGAAAAAACTAAATCGGCCTGCGGAACTTTTCTCGGAAAAAATCAGTTAGAAAAAGATCGTACATAGGGCCCTTTTTTGACAGTAAGATTAAAGAGCAAAACGGGACATTATAGATATGCCACCATCAAATACGTGAATTTTCCAAGCCTCATAAACTAATAGCCAACTTGCAACTCTTATAATGCAAAACTTTCTCCGTGAAAGTGTAAACCACCATCTGTCGCCCATCTTTTGGTGCTTTCAATTAAGCCTCTAGGGCCTGCAGCGAGAACCCATACTTGTGACAAATATTCAGCATGGTCTCTGCCTTGATTCGCCCACCTGCAACATTGAATAGAATCCGTCTCTGCATCACATTCGGTTTGCAGACACCATTCATAATCCTTATCTCCAAGTGTAGGCCTCCCAAAGAACACTTTAACACCTGCGGGAATTCTGATCTTTTTAGGCGCCGCCTCTAAACAAGGATCTTGGGCAGGTGGCTCAATGATCTTTGGTTGTCTGAAAACGCTCGATCCGTTAAACGAAGAATGTGTAGTTAGAGTTCCTTGTGCAGTATTTTTCCTTGATTTGGATCTGCTAAAAGCATATGTAAAATCTATCTCGTCATCAGCATTGATGTCAGGTATATCATTTGTTTTTGGTGGGTGATGGTTTCTCAAGGTAGATTTCTTACTTAGAAGGGCTGTGTTCTCATTGGGCTCCGTAGGTTGGGGATTTCCATCAGATAACATGGAATTATCTCCCAGTTCTGAAACTCGGCCGCTCGAAGAAATACTCCTGACTTCATCATTAATATCAGCAGCGCAGTCATGATAGTCAATATAATCAATTTCTATGTCCTGTTCGTTGCCTTCGGTACCACTAATATATATCTCCATACCTTCAAAATTGTTTTTGAAGTGGTTCAATACTTCCAGATCCTTATAATCTCTAGAAACCCAAAGGAGCCTAACGTTTACACCGTTGAAGTTTAGAATACGAAGTAATGGTAAGCCAAAGGAAATTCCTGAACCTCCAACACACATAAACACTCTTTGCGCTTTAATTAGAAAATTTAAAGGCGAATTTATTAGTGCAGAAGAATTGTTTCGAAATGGATTCTTGGAAGATTTCGTGGTAATATTAAAAGGAACAGTAGGTTTAGAAATGAAACTCAACTCAGGTTCAAAAGCCCCTGTAATGTAATACTTTTCATTTGTACGCAATGGAAAATGCCCGTTTCTAATAATTAACCTGACCAAATTATCACTTGGAATACTAGCAATAGTAAAAGGATGTTGGAAGGGTATCAAATGGGAGAAAAACCTCCTTAAAAAATTTCTATGGTAAATGTTGATCCTTAGATGCCCTCCTGGTAGGATGGGCTTTTTGGGTAAATCGGTTAATGGGAACTCCAAAAGAGACAATGATGAAGAAATGGGTACTATCGTAACTCTCGTAACATTGGTGATATAGAGCCTATAGACGATTTGTCCCGTTAATATGAGCACATTTAAAGTGGTATAATATGAAATTCCTGGGCGAGCGTGATAATGTAGAAACACCAAAATAAGCCATGTGCTTACATAGTGAACATAGTAAAAAACTCTGTAGCTCCATCGTCTGGCATATCTCACAGAAGTGATGGCAATCAGTAGGAAAAGGCCGAGGGCAATAACCCCATAAATGTTGGGTAGTTTTCTCATTTTCACGTATAACGTATCATTAATGTACATGTAATAGAGATAGAACCACGTGTGTAGAATAGATTCAAGCACAACAATTCTGGAAATCCATTTGTGGAGAGGTAACAATGCTAAGTATAACGTGTGAGGTAACGGTGATGGCCTCAACGTTAGAAATAGTAAAGGTGGCATCAAAGCAACGGAAATTCTCCCCATTCGCTTAGTAATTTCTAACAGATCTCCGTTAGCGCCTTGTATAACAAAAAACGAGGTGAAAACAAAGCATATTAAACATAGTTGTAGTGACTGTTTGTGATACATACGTGTTTTGTGAACCCATGATCTTCTGTTGAAAACATGATGCTTTAAATGGTGACATATTTTGAAGAATTTGTCAGTTAGCAACAAATAATTCATTAAGGGTATAATAACACATATTATAATGAAAGAAATTAAAAGACATATCTGAGAATATTTGCGGACTCTTAAAGTTCTAAAATGCTTGTCCACGTCGACATCAAAACTGGGAAGATGTTCCTTGAACCAGCTAACGATGGACTTTAAATTCATGCTGAAAATAACAACAAATAAAATACAGTAAACTTTTTTAGCGGAACTTCTATTGTAATTTAACGATTTAATCTGAAGAGATGTAGATGTAATAAAACTGTTAAAGTGGCAACGTGATAATTAAAAGCTTGGCAAAAATAAGAGATCAACACTAGCTTTTTCTTTTCCACCTAAATTTGAAGGGAAATAAAAAAGAAATTGAGGCTGTACAGAGTGTTAATCTTCCATAACGGATACCACCAAACGTTTTTACCCTAAACTTAAATTTTATTACTTATTTTACATGCATAATGGCTGCCATGCGTAGTTCACACATGTTATTTGCACCCTTTTTCTTTTTCAATAACAGAAAAGAGCTTGGGCATTACGTTTTCAACACTTTTAATATTTCCTTTTACATCCGTACATATAAAATGTAAACCCATGCATTCATGACAATTTTACCTATCTCTTAAAGGCCTTTGTCACTTCTTTATGGGAATGGCGCTACTTTAGTTTTCCGCCTACTTTGAAAAATTTACCAAGGCGAAATTGAGTGCGCTAGGCGGAAGTTCCAGGGCACGGTCACCGAACCTTTGTGCTGTTTCGAACGAGGGTCCCGCTGGAGGTTGACGGACGCGGGAGGAGCTGGAAAGATGGAATGGAAGGACTGCAACACTCAGTAAGAAGGTTCGTGGTAGGGAACATCACGTTCTCTAGTTCCTGTAAAAATAATATGATCAAGTTTGAATCCTCGTATTGAAAAATCGCGAGTTATTAAGTGTGTAATTTAGAATACCGAAATAGCACAAGAAGAGATAAGATAAGATACTGATAGGATAATGTCTTTACCAGCTACTTTTGATTTGACTCCAGAGGATGCCCAACTTTTGTTGGCCGCTAACACCCATTTAGGTGCTAGAAACGTTCAAGTATGTACACATATCCCATACGATTATGTTCTATAGATGATAATAGGTCTCGAAAAGAATATGTCCCCGATTTAATCATATTTGGAGGTCAGAGGACCAAAGGTAATTTCAGAGGAATTTTGAACACGCCGGGTTTAGAAGAGTTAGAATTTCACTTCTTAGTGAGGGTAAGGAGAAGAAACTCAATAAGAATATACATCCTCGACTGTGTCAAAGATTATGAACTCCGATGAAACAGTAAAACGTCAAAAAATTCCACGGGATATAATTCGGTACTTTATTGGATATGGAAGAAAACATTATATATGCACAAATGAACGCTCTTACTAACATAATTTATCTTTCCTCTCTTTTTTTAGGTCCACCAAGAACCATACGTTTTCAATGCTAGACCAGATGGTGTTCACGTTATCAACGTTGGTAAGACCTGGGAAAAGTTGGTTTTGGCTGCTAGAATTATTGCTGCCATTCCAAACCCAGAAGATGTTGTTGCCATCTCTTCCAGAACCTACGGTCAAAGAGCTGTCTTGAAATTTGCTGCTCACACTGGTGCTACTCCAATCGCCGGTAGATTCACTCCAGGTTCTTTCACTAATTACATCACCCGTTCTTTCAAGGAACCAAGATTGGTTATTGTTACCGACCCAAGATTAGACGCTCAAGCCATTAAGGAAGCTTCTTACGTTAACATTCCAGTCATTGCTTTGACTGATTTGGACTCCCCATCTGAATTTGTTGATGTCGCCATCCCATGTAACAACAGAGGTAAGCACTCCATCGGTTTAATCTGGTACTTGTTGGCTAGAGAAGTTTTGAGACTAAGAGGTGCTTTGGTCGACAGAACTCAACCATGGTCCATCATGCCAGATTTGTACTTCTACAGAAACCCAGAAGAAGTTGAGCAAGTTGCTGAAGAAGCTGCTGCCGCTGAAGAAGGTGAAGAAGAAGAAGTTAAGGAAGAAGTCACTGAAGGTCAAGCTGAAGCTACTGAATGGGCTGAAGAAAATGCAGACAACGTTGAATGGTAATCATTTGAAAACCTTGCAATGTGTGTGAATATTGTAAGGAATTGAGAAAGAGAGATAAAAAAAGAGACAGAAGTATTACTTCCTTTTCTAATTTTTCTTTTTCATTTTTTTTTTAAATTCATCTATCGTTTATCTTTATCTCATATATATTTGCTTCTCTCTGAAGCGTCATCATCTATCTGTATTTTTAATGCAATCATAGTATAAAAATTTTTAACCAAATTCAAAAATTATAATATTTTAAAAGTTTATGCTTTTGTCCTTTTATATTCGTCATTTGGCCATTATTAAGCTTTTTTCTTTTATTAGGTAGGTGGTTTCAATAATTAAATTCTTTAGGGGGGAGGCTGACTTCCTATAATATTGAAGATAAGTTAAATTAATGTTTAGTTCTGATATTTCTTTTTATTATTAATTAAATTTGCACTATTCGCCATGACGGGCTCACCCGAGTATTTATTTTGCTTTCGTTATACATATATATATATATTCTTCCAGGAGAAATACCTGCCTTCTCTCTTACCCCTTGCTCAATCTAAATCAATCCGTGACCTTAAATCTTCTAGCAGAATGACTAAGTCGCAATCGATTTTAGAAATTTGAATAACCAGCTCAGAGATATTACTGACAAAAAATTTGTAATGGCACTGTTTTAGCAAGTTTAAGATAAATGTATCCATTAAGAAAGCATTGATTTTATTCGGACCATAATAGGTAGTCACTATTAGAATATCTAAAAGTTCTAGACCAATACCATCTAATTTGTGCTTATTCAGTGCGTTGGTCATAAAATTTCTTATCACAGGCTTGATGAAATCCATTATCACATTTAATTTCAACTTGTCCTTTAAATGGTAGTATAAGTTAGGAAAGTCCTGATAGAACTTCCCCTCAGTAACCGTGTAAGAATTCTTGTTGTCCTTATTGTCATCGAAACGACTATTCAACCAGGTAACGTTTTTCGTCAAATTGATGAAAATAGACCGGGATAGAGTTTCCTGCTCTTCGTTGTTACAACATTTTCTTATTGCTAGATACAATGAGTTGTTAGCATACTGACTGAAAAATCCGGCTTCGTCTAGTTCGCTATAGTGATATAAACATCTCTTGTATATTGGAAGACGAAAATCGTTCGGTATCCCAAACCAATATAAGTTATGCTTACTTATCACCAACAGCAGGTCCGTCTCATCGCCAGATGTATGACAACTTCTCAAATTGCTCCAAAACTTTTCCAATTTTAGTTCTCTTCGAAATAAATTTCTATTTTGAAACTTTAAATTTAAGATGTTCCTCTTTGTTTCCGATTTAATGAGATTTTGTATGGATGGATCAGTATGAGTGCACAAGGTCTCATCGTTATTATTGGCAATTAATGATAACGATTCTTTTTCACTATTGATTTTCCTTTTATTTTCCTGAATCAAAGAATCTACACTCAAATTTTTTTGTGGTCTAATGACTAATGAAGATGATCCTGATGAGTTCCTGTTGTTGTTTGGAGTAAACAAACCATCAGAAAACACAGAAGACGCAGAAGAAGATGAAGAAGAGTACATCGTTGATCTGTGATTCGGCGAAGGGGCCACAGGACTCCCCTGAGAGTTTGCTCGAGGAATGGCAAAGTTGTCTATTATAGGGACAGCATAACTAATGAGATTAGTATCTTTATCTATTGTTGTGTCCAGAATTGTTGTCCAATCTGTGGTCCCGGAATGTAGGGCCTCTTCTTTCAAATCGTTTCTTGTTATTCTATGCCTGCTATGGAATAGCCGCTGACTGGGTGGTACGTACTCGTGCATGATATTATTAACCATGAGTTGTAGCTGTTTTGTTATATCCAAAGAATTTGGCTAACGTATCCTTGTACGCGTGATTTATTTATATATACGTGCAGCACAATATATATATATATGTATGCGTGCGCTTGGTTATGGCTCAGTAAAGCGAAAGTAACGGAATAAGCGAGGGAAGGGGGATCTAGCGATGAGGGAATGGCAGTAACAGACTGTTCCCTTACAATACACTCTTGCTAAATTACATCAAGGATAATATACTATTTTAAAACAAAAACCAGCCATTTCCCTAAGGACGCGAAACTTTTGTGACGCGTTTCAAATAAAAAAGGATACTGCAAAACGCAGCACAATAATTAGATAAAACTAGTGGCATATGTCACTAATTAACTATATAGTCACTAATACTGTATATATAGCCGACACAGGCTACACAAAACACAAACGCAAAGGAATTAGGAATGTAGGTAGGTACACTGAGGCTAACTGACACTTCTGGGTCATGGACAAGCTTGTTTTTAGCACATCGTAAGGAATGTAACCACGCTTGAAAATAACAACGATACATATCAAGGTAGTTAGAGAGGCATTCCAGCCATAGATACGCAACCACTTTTTCAATCTGCTATTTTTATTAACTTGTAATTCGCTTGAATTCCAGAATTCATTGACGAAATAGACGAAAAGGGGTAGTTGCAGAACTAGCTCAAGGACTACAAACCAGTATAGCCATTCTGGTTTCTCTGATAGCAGGAAATCGTGTTGCTTTGCGATGTGATCACTAACAACCTTTTGCGCAATCCCTAGTTGCCATTTAGCGGGAATAACCACTGATGAGTCGATGAATATGGTGATGGGAATGTGAACGATGAAGTACCACAAGTAGAATTGTTGCTCACGATGTCCTAGCTTCATTATCTCCGGTCGCTTTTCTCTATATCTTTTCACGTGAGTGGCTCGTTTCTCGTACTTATTTGCTGCGGTTGTTCCTTTTATACCTACTAATTCGTATCCTGTACAAAAGCCGATAATTCTTTACTATGTTTTCAAAGATTTTTTTTTTTAAACGATATGCAAATTATTAATTCTTTTGAATATTTCTATGTAATCTAAACTACTTTACAATATACTATATGGAATACGTGGCGAAGAAAATACCATTATCTCACCTCCGCTTCTTTCTCATCTCTTTCATTTTCTTGTAATGTGCCTTCCTACCGCTCGTAGATTTCTCCTGAATTTCGTTGTATTTACGCTTGAAATACTTATTAGAAGCTTCATCACCCATGAGTGTTTCCAAAATAGTCGACTTTCTTTCCTTTCTGTTCATACGACTACTATAAAACTCACTCTTGTCTTCAATTATGGTACCAATGGCAAACCTCTCTGGCACCTCCCAACGTTGCTTCTTATAATGTCTCTTAGGATCAAGAGCAGCTCTATGTTTAATCAGCAATAAATCTCGTTGAACTTCACGACGCATGTTATCATCTGGCTTTGGTAAGGTAAACCAGTCATTATCGTTTTTGTCGCTCTTGTAGGGTTTTCTTTTATCTTCTGTCTCCACACTAGGCAAGACGTTCTTCTTCTTCTTCTTGTTTGCTAAAGCATCAAATCCGGTTTCTAACTTAGGAAGCTTTTTAAGGTTAGTTTCGATCTCTTGAAATTTACTTTCAATTTCTACTTCATCATCGTTATTGCCTATCTGCAAAACATCCTCTTGTTGAAGAGAAACTTGTTCCTTCGCTGAATTTTTTGCTTCTAGACTGGCACTAGCATCTCTTAGTGCTCCAAATAAGTCTTCCACACTTTGATCCATGTTTAACAGCTCCTTTCTCACGTCCTCTTTACTTGGAAAACTTGACGTCTCATCGCATTTTCTATTTCTTTTCTATCTTCTGTTTTAATATGCTGAAAAATTTTTAGGCCGGCACTAACCACGAATTATGATAAAAGAGAAGGATGTTTAGAGAAAAGGTTTCCGTGTGAAAGGGGGAATTGCGTTGTTAACTGACATAGCTGTCTTCAATGGAATCATAACAATGAAGTTCGAAGACCTCTTGGCAACCAATAAACAGGTGCAGTTTGCTCATGCAGCTACTCAACATTACAAAAGTGTCAAAACTCCAGATTTCTTGGAGAAAGACCCACATCACAAAAAGTTTCATAACGCAGATGGCTTGAATCAACAAGGTTCTTCGACCCCATCTACAGCCACTGATGCAAATGCCGCCCCAACTGCTTCCACTCACACAAACACCACGACATTCAAAAGACACATTGTTGCCGTAGATGACATATCGAAAATGAACTATGAAATGATAAAGAATTCTCCAGGGAATGTAATAACGAACGCTAACCAAGATGAGATAGATATAAGCACCCTCAAGACAAGGTTGTACAAGGACAATCTTTACGCTATGAATGACAACTTTTTACAAGCTGTCAATGACCAAATTGTAACATTAAATGCAGCGGAGCAGGACCAAGAAACTGAGGACCCTGACTTATCAGATGATGAAAAAATTGATATACTGACCAAAATCCAAGAGAACTTGCTTGAAGAGTACCAAAAACTTTCGCAGAAAGAAAGAAAGTGGTTTATATTGAAAGAACTACTGTTGGATGCAAATGTAGAACTCGATTTGTTCAGTAATCGTGGCAGGAAGGCAAGCCATCCAATCGCATTCGGAGCAGTAGCCATACCAACGAACGTCAATGCGAATTCACTAGCATTCAACAGAACCAAGAGAAGAAAAATCAATAAGAACCGCCTTTTGGAAAACATTCTTTAAGCCATGATTAACATAAGACAAGTTTGCAAAATCCCCAACTTCACTTCCATATGCATATTCATTTAGGTATATATCGTATATTTGAGAAAAATTCATATATGACACGTTATTAAAACATGAAAAATAGAATGTGTTATCGGGCTTAACTATATTCTGCCATTCAATGCGTGTTTCTTGACCATCTCTCGCACTACCTCTGACGGTACATAGAATGGGTTATGCTTCTTTGTCTTTTTCGTGTGCTCATATTGTCTTTGGTTCTCGAACTCAACCTCCTGGGTTAAATTTATATTAAAGAACAAGAAATCCTCTATGTTATCATTATTATCTTGAGATTCCATCTCAAATAGTTCAGAAAATGCGGTGTTCCCGAGGTCATCGTATTGCAATTTTTGTTTGTCTACCTCATTACTCAAATTGCTATTGGAGGTGCTTTTGATAGCATCACTACATTTATTATGAAGCATATCCATTAACTCCGTCCTGAGTTGTTCCGACGTGTGTCAACAAAAGGATTTACTAAGAATGTTGTATTTTGAGTTTTAAAAGGACGTGCATATGCACATACATATATATACATATATGCGTATTTATCATCACTCCTTGCTGTTTAGAAGCTGCACATATTATGCATCTATCGCGATAGTATTGTGAGTTGGGGATAAAGATTTAATCATTTGTGCAACAACCGCTTTCTACTTTAGGCATAGAATTTCGCGCATCCCACCCCTTATTAACAATCACATTTTTTTTTTTAATATTAATGACTCCGGTGGTCGTGATTGTAATCTTGATGACAATCGCGATCATGATCACGTTCTTTAGCCTCATTATCGAACAGTACTGGAGGTGAATAGGCACACCGTTTATCTAAAAGTTCCATGATCGTGGATTGGTCCCTCAAGATGGAATCATACGTATCTACACCACCGTATCTACTAGTGGTAAATCTCAAAATATCCCCAGTGTTGCCACGGTTCAAAACATCAATGTGGTCCAGTAATAGCTCATACGGATTCGTTCGTGGACGAGGCAGTGCTCCTCTATGAATATTGAACCGATGTTTAATTTTCCACATCTGAGATTCTAATTCAGCATAGTTTCGACGTCTTGCGTCCAATTCTGATTGCGTCCTTGGTTTAACTTCGTAATATAATTGTCTATGTAAGTCTTGGTATTCTTTGGCGAACATAAAGTGATTTGACCTTAATTGCAACTCCAAGCTGCTTGTAGTATATGGTCTTTTCATATCATTTGATTTATCCTTACTCGACCTTTTAATAGAAAACCTCCTGATGAAGTGTGGCACAGCAACCACTCCAAATTTTTCTAGAGGCTTTGTGGGCTTTGTTGAGCTTCTTTTGTCAATTCCAAGGCAAGAAAAGTCGTCTTCATCGGCCAAATATTCATCTTCAAATGTATGTATCGTATCATCAGGCAAGTGTTTATCATCGTAGCCTGTATCTGCTTTAGTTGGAGATTTTACTCGTTTTTGACCACCAGATGTATTTGCGTCGCAATTGCTAATGTATTCTGCACCTAAATACAACTTTTCTAAGTCCGCTGGTAAAGCTGGATCATTAACACCCAGTGGACTTGTCGTCGTGAATCGTTGTGTTAAACTAATGAAAGAACCTTCCTTTACATTTTTGTCCACTCGGTTTTTGCCTTTATCTTGGTCCTTGTTATCACCATCGGTAAAATCTTGGCCGCTATTAATTCCTGAAGCAACGTTAATACCACCACCAATCCTGCTGTCCAACATCGACAAGGCATGCTCACACCTCCCACCATTTATTGATAGCCCACTTAGTGTCAGTAACCTCGTATAGAATCCATATAGGAAATTTAAATTTGAACACGAAACACCATACTTTTTGGCCAAAATGATGGGCTGATGCAAAAGAATTTGAGCAGGATATTCAAATCGGTGGTAGAAACAGTAAGGCTCAAACGGTAAGGATAAATATTCCGGATGTTCGTTTGCCGTAGAGTTGATAAGTTGCAGTTTTTTACCTTTGCAATATTCTACGATTTTCCCAAAATTAATCTCTTCTTCACCTTGTGATTTTACTAGCAAAAACCTTGCAATTTTGCTTCCACATTGTGCAAAGCAAATTCCAAGTAACTCTTTCACCAGATCTTTAAAAATAATTTCTGTGGATTTGTTTTCTAACATTTTCTCATAATCAAATTGTTCATAGATGATAGAAAGGATGTTAAGTGAGATTTTAGGAATAAGCAATTCCCACATTTTCAATGCCATTTGTTTTGGGTCCAAAATTAATTTAGATTTCATCCATTTCGCAACGGTCAATCCAAGAAGGAACCTGCGAACATTTGAACCCTTAATCCCTTGCAATTCTAACGAAGCTGCTTTGGTGTTTTCCAGAATGGTTGGATTTGCTTCAAAATTAGCATCACAATAAGTTAATCCCAAAGTTATTACACATTGGTCGTCGTTGACCAATGCATATGATCCAAGCGATAACTGTCTGCATTCAACCTCACACGAAATGGAAATAACACACTTGCACTTCCCTCCAAAATAACTTATGGCTATGGGCTCCAGTTCGCAACCAAAATCAGTGCTAATAAGCACAGTCGTATTGTCGTTCGTGTAATCAGACAGCAATCGACAAGTTGTTTCGAAAGACTGTAAGGAAATTGCAGACACTAACACAATGTCAATTGAATACGTATTTGCACCGTTATGTTTTAATTTGTGGTGCAGCTCTTTGATATCCTTAGTGAAAATGTTTGGCGTGTAGAAATTGGCGCCTAGTTTTGTCGATTTCCAGGCAACTAACTCGTCACTAGACACATATTGCGAGACCAGTATTATAAAAGAGTTGCTCAAACTTAGTCTCCATCCTAGAAATTGTGCTGCTGGTGTTTCTCCAACTGTAAAAAAAAGGAAATTTAAATTTACATATATATGTTAGTAAATTTTTGTTCGAATGTCTGTTTTCTTAAACTTCTTTGCCATACCTATTAAGCACGTTAATTGGTTTTCTTCCATTACTAATGCGAGTTCTTGCCTTCAAAAAAAGAAAGAAAGGCTTAGGAATACAATTTGAACTAGTATTTGTATCGTGCGTCTATGTGCTTTTGTTAATATGAAGCGTATTATTAACTCCATTCATTTTACTTTTCATTCAAATTTTGATAGTATAATATGCCTTTGTCTGCCCGGACCCTGAATTACTGACACAAAATGAAGGGATCAGTGGCCCTGAAAAAAAAAAAAAAAAATAAACGGCGCGCGGAGTAATTATGATTATGATTATGGTTATGATTATTATTACAACTCACTATTCTAAGTCTATATCGTAAATAAGGGTCGTGTCCGTAGAATTCCCCTGCCAGCCTCTGTTGCCACTTGTGCTTATTATAAATCTTGAAGTGGGGTCGAGGTATAAGTTTGATATAATACCACCGTGATGGCCCGGCACGATGAGGAACGGCACTTTAGAACTCTTTGTAGTCGAATTCGAAGCATCTACTGCAATTTCAACGTTGTACAATCTGATATTATCCCGCGATGCACATAGTAAATGCTTGTTATTAGGCATGGCTTTAACACAAGAGACAGGCCCTGAAATAGAAGGCAGTTTCAAATTATGGATAGGTTTCGAGGGCATCTTCAAGTCAAACTGCTCCACACAGGCATTCCTTCTCCCTGCATACACATGATCACCATCTACACCCCAACATGCGGACAAACACCACGGTGGGACGCCTGCACCTCTCTCCAGAGACAATGCTGGCGACTGCGTCATGCGTCGGTCCCAAATATGCACGGAACCGTTCAACCCTGAGGTCATAAAAACGGATTCATCATAGACTATGTTCAAAGATTCTTCAGATATCTGTTCTTTGTTCTCTTCACCATTAGAACCATCCCCCGCCTCGACGGGTTCGTTGCCAGCATCTTGCTTTTCGTCTTCGTCTTCATCACCAAACAGAGAATCCATATCGTCATCTGCATTTTCATTCTCTTTACCACTGTTGACGTTACCGGACACATCCACGGACGAGTACAGCGGCCGCATTTCCAAAGATGACAATTCAGACCTTGATTTTTTAAACTCATTAACTATGTCACCCGTCTGCAAATCCCATTCCAAAAGACGCTTATCCCAGGAACCACTCAAAAACCTGTCCTCTTGACCGTTTAATCTCAGTATGTTAACGATTTGGGTATGTCCATTCCTGCCCTTAAAATAGTGCGCAATGCTCCCCTCCATGTAGCGAACGCCCTGCATGGTAATCCCACCATTCTGTAGCCCGCTCAGTATAAAGAGGCATTCGCTTTGGACTTCCAAAGAATGAACGGGGCTAACTTTGGGCTCGTAATCTGTCTTATTAGCGGAGAGTTTCATTTCTGATTTTTTCTGCGGGATCTCATTTTCCCAGTACGACTGCAAGATACCCGCGTTCTGAATAGACTCAGCCAACGAATGCTTCTGCAGGATAGTTAGAGAAAGCTTCCCCTCAAGCGTGTTCAGCAAGTCGTACTTCCTTATGTATCCATCGCTACCGCCCAAAAACAGGTACTTGAGACCCCTGGACACGGCCAACGCATTGACGTGCGTCTGGATGGGTATGGCTGCCGTGGGGTAGATATTGTACGAATCCGCAATCTGTGCGGCATGCAACATGTGCTTATAGTACTCATAAACCTCTCCATTAGCAGAGGCTTCGTGTGTAGAGGAAGATGCTTCCCTGGACCCCACTCCTCCATCAACATCGCTCAATTTCACATCCTCGGATCCAATCTTAGTAACAGCATCGCCACTATCGCCAGCACCGCCAGCACCGCCAGCACCAGCAGCAGCAGCCTTTTGCTCATCATGTTGGTGCCCATTCGTCGGTGTAGCAGTCTTATCCATTCTTGCGGCGTCGTCCTCCTGTTCATCGTCGTCCTCTCGTTCGTCCTCGTCATCATCATCGTCCTCATCATCATCATCGTCATCCTCTTCATCTTCACCACCGTCATCATTCCCCTCGAGGTCCTGCTTTGAGTCGTTTTCCAGCCCACTCAGCATCTCTTCGTCATCCTCCTCGTCATCCACCACCTGGTTGTTAATTAGAATATCGTCAACCTCGTCCATTACGTAAAAGAAGAAAAAAAAAAAAACTGAGCCTTTAGTACACTACAGTTACTGCTACAGCCTTTTACAGCCCAGCATCTGGCACCACTACGCTATAATATATGATGCGTCTATTATGCTAGAATCCTTCCTGAAAGGGCATTCTGGAAGCCCTACGTACAGAGTGACAATATATTAGGGCATCCATAAAAATGGATTAGGGCAGCTCTGCCATTTTTTTCATAGCCGAAAGAAGAAAAACTGAAAAAAAAAATGATACGAAAAAACCGCGAAACGACGCCTTTTGTTGCGATTGTCGGGCATCGCAAGTTACGACGCGTTGTCCCTTGCATCGCTGCCGTGTGGCACGACCCACTGCGGCCTAAACGACCGAGATCGGTGCCCGGGGCAGACCACCCGAAAACTCCCGGGCATTATTTCGGTCGTTTAGTTGCGCCCCAGGGCAACCGGGGTGTATACGAGGCCGATGGCTGCGATAAACGAAAAATTCAGGCTCGTATAAGTGGCACAATAGAAGGTGAAGAAGAACAGCAGGTGCATTGAAACAAGAGGTTCAGCAGCGATCGGGTATTGTTGTTGCTGCTATTATGTAACGGTCGAAAGAAACATCGCGGTATATATTAGAGGCGGATTTCTATCTTTCTTATCAATTCGTTTTTTCATTCACTTGTTCATTCATTCTTTACATTTGTCTTGTTCTTTGAAGTGGTTGCAGAGGAGGTCAGCTTGTTGCATTTGTAAAAAAAGATAATAAGAAAAATATTCGTCTAGATTTGAGATATGGATTTGGTCTTAGAAGTCGCTGACCATTATGTCTTAGACGACTTGTACGCTAAAGTTCTGCCCGCTTCGTTGGCAGCTAATATTCCTGTCAAGTGGCAGAAATTGCTAGGGTTGAACAGTGGGTTCAGCAATTCTACGATTTTGCAGGAGACTTTGAACTCCAAGAATGCCGTCAAAGAATGTAGAAGGTTCTACGGGCAGGTGCCATTCCTGTTTGATATGTCGACGACGTCTTTTGCATCGCTATTGCCTCGTTCCAGCATCTTGAGAGAATTCCTCTCACTATGGGTTATTGTTACGATCTTTGGTTTACTACTTTACTTATTCACGGCTAGTCTCAGCTACGTGTTTGTGTTTGACAAGTCGATTTTCAACCATCCTCGTTACTTGAAAAACCAAATGGCAATGGAAATCAAGTTGGCAGTCAGTGCTATCCCATGGATGTCGATGTTGACCGCTCCATGGTTTGTTATGGAATTGAACGGCCATTCTAAACTATACATGAAGATTGATTATGAAAACCACGGTGTAAGGAAGCTCATTATCGAGTACTTCACTTTCATCTTTTTCACTGATTGCGGTGTGTATTTAGCGCACAGATGGTTGCATTGGCCAAGGGTCTACCGTGCTCTGCACAAGCCTCATCACAAGTGGCTGGTCTGCACACCTTTCGCATCTCATTCTTTCCATCCTGTAGACGGGTTTTTGCAATCCATCTCGTACCACATCTACCCATTGATTCTGCCATTACACAAGGTTTCTTATTTGATTCTGTTCACTTTTGTTAACTTTTGGACTGTTATGATTCATGACGGTCAATACCTATCGAACAATCCTGCCGTCAACGGTACTGCCTGCCACACGGTTCACCATCTATATTTCAACTACAACTACGGTCAATTCACCACTCTGTGGGACAGACTAGGGGGTTCTTACCGTAGACCAGATGACTCATTGTTTGATCCTAAGTTAAGAGATGCTAAGGAGACCTGGGACGCTCAAGTTAAGGAAGTTGAACATTTCATCAAGGAGGTCGAAGGTGATGATAATGATAGAATCTATGAAAACGACCCAAATACCAAGAAGAACAACTGAATACGGTTGCCTTGTTTGTCTCATCTTTTTTCTTTTTTTCACGTTCAAGAACTTTCACACAACGAATAACGTTTATATATTTATATACACATACATGTTTTAAGATACGCATATCATTATGATGTACACCTCACGTTAGTGCAATATGCGCTATTCGTATATTAAATTTTTGCGTCCATTTAATGGCTCTTTTTCCTATTCTAGTGAAAAAAAAAACAGAAAATCGAAGAGCTGGAAAATTTAAGAACAGGCAAATAGGAAGCTGGAAGCTTTAAAATGCCCAAGATTTCGGTGAAGCGCAAGTGTTAACTAGAAAAAGGCCGCCACTACTCTATAAGCAAAACCTTATGTCCATAGCGCGATTAGTATACTCTCTTTTCAGAAGAGTACGATCGGTTCTCTTACTTTTCATTACCATATCGCTATTGTTTTACTATACGTTCCAGAATGAAATCGATATCTTGAATTCGTACGCTTTAAACGACTCACTACCGTCCATAAACAACTATGAGCACAATACAGAAGGTTCTTCGAAACTGGATCCTCCAGACCTATCGTCAACCGGTTCTGACCGAATAGCCACCGACAAGGAAAATGGCAACGTTGCAGTGGATTTGTCAGATCCAGCTACATTGAGAGAAAAAAACAAGTACTTTCCCTTGCTGTTAAAGGGATCGTCTCACCAGATTGGTTCGAATTTACCAATTTCGTCTCTTTTGACATATAAGGAAAAGTATCCCGTCTTGTTCGAATACTCATCACCTTCCTTAACTTCTACAAGCCAGAATGACGTTCATAAGATACAGCCGGCAATGCAATTGCCACCAGATGTTGATATGATAAAACAGATAAAGGACATTTTCATGAAATCATGGAACCAAGAGCAGTTGCTGCTGAAAAGTAACCTCAGAAGGGAATCTACTTGGCCCATAGATCTAATTGATTCTCTAGATACATTGTATCTATGTGGCGAGACGAAACTTTTTCAAGATTCTGTTAATATAATAGAAGATTTTGACTTTCGAGTACCTCCGTTAGCAATGGAAGTTATTGATATTCCTGACATCACTACCCGTGTCCTAGAAGGGTTACTGTCTGCATACGAATTATCTATGGATAAACGATTACTTAACAAAGCAAAACATGTTGCAGATTTCATATTAAGATCATTTGATACCCCTAATAGAATTCCTATTTTGAAATATTTCTGGAAATCTGATCTGAGAAATCGATTTCCAGACCGCACTGTTCCATCAGGGCAATTGACCACTATGGCACTCGCGTTTATCAGATTGTCACAGTTAACCCGTTTGAATAAGTATTTTGATGCTGTTGAAAGAGTTTTCACCACTATACGTCAATCATATAACGAATTTGATATGGAGTTTATGCTGCCTGACGTCGTTGATGCCTCTGGTTGCCAGTTATTAACTGAAGAGGAAATTGAGAATGGTGCACACCTAAAGGGATCCAGCATCATGAAAAGTATCAATGAAAATTTCAAGTTCGTACACTGTCAGCAGTTAGGGAAATTCTTAAATCCTCCAATGGATGATAATAGCCTCCGAGGACAATCTCAATACCAGGCTTATAGAATTAATGAAAAAACAGTACCCATTCTAGAAAATCTATTTAAAATCAATGACCTCTTCCAATCTTCTTATGATATCCTGGACGGCTCAAGTAAAAATACTAATGCTGCAACGATGGACCCCAGTATTGGTTCAGAGGTAGAAGCAGTCGACGAAATAATTGAGAAAAGAAACTTCAAAGACGGTGCTAAAAAAGATTCGACAAAAAACACCGTAGGTGATAAATCATTAATAGACTCGCAAACGTTTTTAACAAATTCCATCAGTAACATTTTCAAATTCATGACTTTTCGACCCATGTTGCCCAAGCAAACGGAAAACAAAAAGTTTAATTTTCTGAATTCCATTCTAACAAAATCTCAATTCATGCCCACGACTAATGAGCTAGATGTCACGATAAGAAAATCTTACGATGTCTCGTTATACTCATGCAGACTTGGCGGCATTCTAGGTTTAAGTTCACGTGTTCCCCACCGAGGCGGTGTCAACACGAAATATATTTTACCATCGTCACTATTGGAAATGAGCGAAATAATAACACAAAGTTGTTTTATGCTAATGGAGGAGTTCGACGGGCTGCTCCCTCAAAAATTCGAGTTGGACCCTTGCACTGATGAGACTAATGGGAATTGCGAGTTTAACGGCGAAACTAAATCACGAATGATTGCCAACGGCGAATATGAAACTTTTGAAAATGACCTAGATGTCGGGATCAAAGTTTCGAATTATGGGAAAGGTGGGAATGACCAGAAAGCTAAGAGAAATTTACTAAGCAAAGATGGGGTAACAGAGACTCAAAACATAAAAGGTGATACAGTTGGAAGCTCGAAATCGATTGCTGAAATAGACGGCGACGAAGTAACGCAAATACGTAGAGTTTTTACGCTTGGTAAGGATATCAAACCGCATATTACAACGGACGATACCATGGGTTCTCAGTGGAAAAACCATCCGGACTGGCCATTTTGGGTCAACAAGGTAGAATCCAGAAGATTGTTGGATTCGAATATCATTGAATCTATATTTTATATGTACAGAATCAGTGGAGAACAAAAATGGAGAAGCATGGGTAAGCAGTCTTTTGGAATCTTAATGCAAGAATTGATGGAACTAAACAGTGGTGCCAAAGGATTGTGGCAAATAAAGGAATTTTATGAAAACGGTGAAAAAGTGAACAATGATTTACCTAGCTATTGGTTCTCCAGAACATTAAAATACTATTTGCTACTATTCAGCGATGGTGACAAGGTTTCCCTGGACAAACACATCTTAACTCAAGGAGGGCACATAATCAAAAAGAAATGAAGTTAACGTTAGAAAAATCGTACGCACATACATACATACATATAGGTACATATATACATAACGAGAAGAGGAGAAAATGAATACTTATACAGTAATGTTTATTTTTTTGGGATTAAGTGTCGTTGTGGTGATTTCTTTACACAGCCAATGGGTATTCGCCAGCCCAGTCGTAAATTTCCTTTTTCCAGGTGTTCAAAACATCAGAGCCTTCGTCGACCTTGGCTTTGAAGTCCTTTAATCTACAAGCATCCTTTGGCAAGCTTTGTTGAACTTGTTGAGCGAATTCTACAGCCTTGTTAATGTATTGAACAATTCTGTGGAAATCTTCTTCACCCATTCCTCTAGTGGTCATGGCTGGAGCCCCAATACGGACACCACCTGGAACCAAAGCAGATTTGTCACCTGGAATAGAATTTTTGTTCAAAGCAATGTTAATCTTTTCACAAATGTATTCAACACGAGCACCATCAACACCCTTTTCTCTCAAGGATACTAGAACCATGTGAGAATCGGTACCGTTGGAAACTAATCTGTAGCCCAAGTTCTTAAATTCACTTTCCAAAGCCTTAGCATTCTTCAAGACTTGAGTTTGGTATTCCTTGAATTCTGGAGTGGCAGCTTGCTTCAAAGCAGTGGCCAAAGCAGCAATGGTATGGTTGTGTGGACCACCTTGGTGACCTGGGAAAACAGAGAAGTTAATTGGGTTTTCCAAGTCGTATAGAACTTCCTTACCGGTCTTAGGGTTGATAGATCTCACACCTCTTCTGAAGAAAATCATAGCACCACGTGGACCTCTTAAAGACTTGTGAGTGGTGGTGGTAACGATATCAGCGTATTCGAAAGGAGATGGGATGACACCTGCGGCGATCAAACCAGAAATGTGGGCCATGTCTACCATCAAGTAAGCACCACATTTGTCGGCGATTTCTCTCATTCTCTTGTAGTCAATTAAACGACAGTATGCTGAAGTACCAGCAACAAGAACCTTTGGTCTATATAGGATGGCGTTCTTTTCTAAAGTATCGTAGTCGATAATACCGGTTTCTGGGTTAACTCTGTATGGGAAAGATTCAAAGTATGTGGAAACAGCAGAAATTTTTCTGTTTTCAGTAGCGTAACCGTGAGACAAATGACCACCATCTGGTAGGTATAGACCCATCAATCTTTCATGAGGCTTCATAATAGCTTGATAAACTTGCAAGTTAGCAGGAGAACCAGATAAAGTTTGGACGTTAACACCCCATTTGTCTGGAGTAACATGGAAAGCTTTCAAAGCTCTTTGTTGACATAGAATTTCCATTCTGTCAATGTGTTCATTACCACCGTAGTAACGAGCACCTGGATAACCTTCAGAATATTTGTTGGACAATGGAGTTCCAAGGGCATCGAAAACGGAGGTTGAGGTGAAATTTTCAGAAGCAATCAAATCGATGGAGTGCTTTTGTCTTTCAATTTCATCCTTGATAATGGAGTCCACTTCAGGGTCGGTGTCCACCAAATGAGAGGTGATCAACTTATGATGAGCGTCGGATAGAGTGTAAGGCATGTTAAGGAGGATTCGGTTTAAGCTGTTATGCTTTGCTATGGGGTAGTATCTTTCGTAAAGGTTACACTATAAGAAGGAAAGATTACTGAACGCAAACTAAGGGAAGCAAGTTCTGCATTATATATAAAACAAGATGAAGAAGACTCATGGTTCGGTCTAAGATGATTATGAATTTAAAAATTATACAGAGTAAAAAGCGAACATGAGAAACCCAAGAGATAGAGTCAAACCTTTATGGTCAAAGCAACCTGAAAGGGTCATTTCTCACCAGGAGTCATGTTTCGTGTGTGAAATATTTGAAAAATTTCACTTCTTTTTTCTTTTTTTTTTTTCTACATTAAAAATCGGTGCGTTGTCTTTTGAAAGATGAGGTAGATGAAGATGGTGACTCCGGCTGTTCAGATCCGATTGACTCGACCGACTCTGTTTCCTGTGGTGGCTTCAAGTAGTTGTCCATGTACCATTGCAATTGAGCTATGCTCTCTTTGATATCACTATAAGCAGTGTGGGCAGCTTCTTTTTTTGGATTACGTGCTTGTAAAGCGGGATTGTGTCTGCGGGCAACTTCCATGATGCTACTGACGTCAACTATTCTGTAAAACAGATGATCAATGACCTTGGGAAACTCGCGGACCATGAACAAGCGGTCCATATGTACACTATTGCCTGCCAAGACGCCAACGTTCTTGTCTGGGATGTAGCGCTGGATGTACTCTAGCAGCTCATCTTCTACCTGGGCCAAAGTCTTCTCACTTGCCAAAACTTTGGCGGTGAGACCGCTATTACCGTGGTGCTCGATACACCACTCGTTCATTTTGTTCATCACCTCGGGACCATAATGGATGACGCTCTCATAATGCGAGTCTCCTTGGCCATCGGCCGCTTTGACGGGTGCCAGGTGTCCATCGGTGATGATGCAGCAAATCTCGATAATTCTGTCATTCACGTGGTCTAAACCGGTCATCTCGCAGTCGATCCAGACCAAGGGTTTGAACAGCTTGGTTTTAAGTTCGGGTGTTTGCGCCATTGATTGCAGGTTTTGGATGGTTCGAGGACGTAAGTACTGTGAAACGGATCTTCTGTACAGCGAGAAGAAGTTTGGGCGAGTGCGAGCTACGATTCTTGCCGGAAACAACAACCACTTCATCTTGATCTCTTCTGTTTATTTGTGAAAGCTCCTTTTCTTTTTTTTTTATTTTCTTTGCAAATCGAAAAGTTCACACTGATTTTTTATTAGTTCTTTTAAGTGCCCAACTTGACAGGAAAAAGAAACACCCCAAAGGGAATACCAGTGTATGTAAGGCTTGAATTATACGTATGAGCATGCGTTTGATGGTTGTCGTCAGAGCCAGTGCTCTGAGAGTGTCCCAGATGACTACAACCCTTGTATAAAAGTACATCTTCTTGATTATTTATCACGACACACGAGGTGACCGATTATTCAGAATCGGTACCAAAAAAGAAAGAAAATTGAAGGAAATGAAAAATTTTCAATGTATTTCTCGAAAGCCTGGAGTTGATCAAATGTTCAAAAAATAGGGCAGAATAGCATAACACACATCAATAACACCGAGCCAGCATGCCTACCGTCTCCGTGAACAAGCAGCAATTATTTGATCTTCTAGGCAAAGACTACACTTCCCAAGAGTTCGACGAATTATGTTTTGAATTCGGTATGGAAATGGACGAAGACACCACAGAAGAGGCCTTGAAAACCGGGGAGGAGCCGGAATTGAAGCTTGATATCAGTGCCAATCGTTACGATTTGCTTTGTATCGAAGGTATTTCACAGTCGCTGAACGAATACTTGGAACGTAAAGAAAGACCTGACTATAAATTAAGCAAGCCAACCACTAAGTTGATCATCGACAAATCAACGGAGCAAATTAGACCTTTTGCTACCGCTGCTGTATTGAGAAATATCAAGCTTAACGAAAAATCTTACGCTTCTTTTATTGCCTTGCAAGATAAATTACATGCCAATCTATGTAGAAACAGAAGCTTGGTTGCCATGGGTACTCACGATTTAGATTCAATTGAAGGTCCATTCCATTACAGAGCTCTACCACCAAAGGACATCAAGTTCGTACCATTGAATCAAACCCAAGAGTTTACTGGTGACAAATTGATCGAGTTTTATAAATCTCCAGAACAGAAAAACAACATAGGGAGATACGTTCACATTATTGAGGATTCTCCAGTCTTCCCAGTTATTATGGACAGCAAAGATCGTGTTTGCTCCCTGCCACCATTAATCAATAGTGAACATTCGAAGATCTCTGTGAACACCCGTAACATTTTGATTGATATAACCGCCACCGATAAGACCAAAGCCGAGATCGTTTTGAACATATTAACTACAATGTTCTCACGTTATTGTGACGAACCATTCACGGTTGAGCCTGTAGAAATTGTCTCTGAACACAATGGCCAATCCCGTTTGGCGCCAAACTTCAACGATAGAATTATGGATGTCTCCATTAAGTACATCAACTCCTGTCTTGGCCTAGATCAATCCGCTGATGAAATTGCTCATTGTCTAAAGAAGATGTCGTTGCATGCCGTTCAATCAAAGGAAGACAAGGACATCTTGCACGTTGACATTCCGGTAACTAGACCTGATATTTTGCACGCTTGTGATATAATGGAAGATGCCGCTGTCGGTTATGGTTTCAATAATTTGCCAAAGGGTGAGAAATTATCCAATGCCAACTTCATTGCCAAACCATTACCAATCAACAAGGTTTCTGATATTTTCAGAGTTGCATCCTCTCAAGCCACGTGGGTTGAGGTTTTACCATTGACCTTATGTTCGCACGATGAAAACTTTAAATTTCTAAGACAATCCGACAATGGTGATTTAGCTGTCAAATTGGCCAACCCAAAGACTTTGGAATACCAAGTTGTTAGAACCACTTTATTGCCTGGTATCTTAAAGACAGTCAAGGAAAACAGAAAACATTCCTTACCAATCAAAGTCTTTGAAACCGGTGACGTTGTATTTAAAGACGACAAACTAGAAAGGAAGGCGTACAATGAACGTCACTGGGCTGCCATCTACGTGGGTAAGAATTCTGGGTTTGAAATCATTCAAGGGTTATTGGGTAAAATCATGCAAACTTTTAGAACAGAGTGGATTGCAGACTACGGTGCTGCTGCTTCTGGCAGAGGTTACTGGATTGAAGAAGACGATTCTGTGAAAACCTATTTCCCAGGTAGAGGTGCCAAGGTCATGTTCAGATCCAAAGAAGGCGCTGAGCCAAAGCAAATCGGCCACTTGGGTGTCTTGCATCCTGAAGTCATGATGAATTTCGACGTTCCATTCGCTGCATCCTTTGTAGAGGTTAATGCCGAAGTCTTCCTATAATGTAATGTTCTAACAAAAATTTTTACTGATTTATAAAACTTATATAGATAGATAGACACATATATATATCTATATATAGAAACACAACTAAAGTTTACCATGTTTTATATAATATTACTACCGCTACTGAGTAAATGTTTAGCTTGTACTTAACTTTCAAAGACAGCTTTTTTGAAAAACATCAGTACATTTAATAATACATCCATACATTTATGTTAATTTGTTTTTCCTTTCCACCTCAGTGCGCTTCTCTTTTGAAAAAATCCTCAACAGGCCACGCGAACAATCTTACCGAGAATTTCCTAAAACGTTTCAAACTATCATTTAGCTGCATACAATATGTACATTATTAATTGAGATTAACAACTTTACCTCTACTTTACTGTTATCAAATTATAAACCACCAAAACAACAGATTAAGAAACAATGGCCCCAAACGTATGATACTTTAAAAGGAATCCATGCCCGATTACGAAGTCTATGTTTTACTGTTATTGTAATGATTGATTGTGCGCGAATAACAAGGAAGATAGTAAAACCAAAAAAAAAAAATATAAAAATGTACGAAACGAAGAAGCGTCTATGTGTTTAGTTGCTTTTCTGTATTTTAAAAATTCACTACTTGAACATTGAACTCTATATCGACTCCCTTCTTTTTATCCGTTTCTGAATGTTTTTTTGTTTGAGATTGTCATATGTGATTGTTAATAGCAGTAGGCAACTTTGTGGTTTCGGGATTGAAAGAAAATCGTGAAATATTCGTTTTTTACTAACATTACTGTTCTGAAAATTTTTACTAATTTTCAATCTTTAATTTTTTTGATATAGACTTCCAGAAAGCAAAAGATTGCCAAGACCTTTACCGTCGATGTCTCTTCTCCAACTGAAAACGGTGTCTTCGACCCAGCTTCCTACGCTAAGTACTTGATCGACCACATCAAGGTCGAAGGTGCTGTCGGTAACTTGGGTAACGCTGTCACTGTCACTGAAGATGGTACCGTTGTTACTGTTGTTTCCACTGCCAAGTTCTCTGGTAAGTACTTGAAGTACTTGACAAAGAAGTACTTGAAGAAGAACCAATTGAGAGACTGGATCAGATTTGTCTCTACCAAGACCAACGAATACAGATTGGCCTTCTACCAAGTCACTCCAGAAGAAGACGAAGAAGAAGACGAAGAATAAATTCATTAATATTATTTTAAATAGAGCATAAGTTTTGTATAATTAAAATCTTCTAAACCTAATAAATATGTTTAATGAATGATTCAATATCAAAAAAAGAAATCCATTGGGCCCTTAGTGCATTTTTATTTTTATTTTTTTTTTTTTTTTTCTCTTTCTGAATTAGAGTACATCTCATCGCAGGGTCTCTTTTTGCACGTTTTTGATGTTGCTTATGAGACGCTTTGCCTTTTTAACTTCTTCAGTATATTTTAAATATATACCAATTTATTCACAATATCATTACTCTTCTCAGTTTCCAATTAACATGAATCCTAAAAAAGTGGCCCAATTGCCCGTTCACAATAAATCAACGCTTCCACCACAGGAAATAATCGATCTTTTTAAAATAACATTCTTAGAAGAGCTATATCCAAAAGATCAAGACAATGAAAAGTCACCGTTAACTGAACAAATACAGGCGGTAAAATCTGACCTTTATAACAGAGATTACAATGCTGCTTTCAATAACGACTCGAAAAGAATAGCATATTGTTGTCGTTGGTCACCGTCCAGAGCAACAAGTTACGCATCAGTATTTGCACATTTCCCTGAGCTTCTAAAGATTATCAGATGCGAAATTGATGACAAGGACTCAAATGTGCTATGCATAGGTGGCGGCGCTGGTGGTGAGCTGGTTGCATTAGCGAGCATATTCACTTTATCGAGAGATTTTTCGTCTAAATTTGCCTCTGCTTTGAAAATAGACAACGAAGTAAACAAAAAGCCTAGAAATTTAAACATACAACTAGTAGATATCGCCGACTGGTCCACAGTTGTTGAAAAGCTAACAGCTACAATAAAGTCGAAATGGCTATATGGTGATTCAGAAGCAGAGTCATTTAACGTCAACTTTACCCACAAGGACTGCCTACAAATGACAGAGCCACAAGATATCAAGATATATCAAGGTCTCGACCTAATAACTCTACTTTTTACTACAAATGAGCTATTTACACAGAAAAAAGTGGAGAGTATAAAATTTCTGCAACGGTTAAACGAGAACTGTGCCCCAGGCTGCCATCTTCTCATACTAGAGAGTGCAGGAAGCTATTCTCACATTACCATCAACAACAAGAAGTTCCCAATCCAATTTCTTATCGATACTATCTTAGTAGGCAATAGAAAGGACAAGGGAACGACGGGTCCATGGTCACTAGTATCCGAGAACGACAGTATTTGGTATAGAATGGACCCAAAACTCGACTACTCGATTCCATTGGAAAACATGCGATTCTTTTACCGTCTTTATGTCAAGAACTAACAGGCTTTATGACGTTTTACTGTTCTCTTTTGATTGTTCTTTTCTCGAAGAGTTTAGAAAAATTTTTTTTCTTCTCATCCACACCGAAAAAATATTAATAAGAGAGTTGAAAATTCGATTTGGAATCAGAAATAAAGAAGGGGCCACGATCAAACAAGACTCATTTCGAATAATTGTAAAAAAAAATTAGCACAAAACAATATGACCGTTCCCAGGAATCGTCCCATGGCACCATTTGGCACCATTATCAAATCAAGAATAAAACAACCCCAGTTTTATTGGTTTATAGGCCATTTTTTAACCATCTTTAACTTTATACAATTTCATCTTTCAATCACGTCCAAACAAAACCAATTGTCATGCTATAGAAGATCATTATTTTACATATCCGTTACATATGCCATCGTTCTTTACCAGTTTTTCAAAAGTGACCAGTTAAAGTTCAATTTTACGCTTTTGCGCCAAGAGATGAAGAAATTGGATAATTTGCAGTATTTTGCCATGCTATTCATACTTTTTCTCTTATCACAGTTTAACATCATAATCAGCGGCTCGTTATACAGTCCCGTTATCTTTTCAATCTTTCACTTCCTGAACTATTTTAAGGAAAACCTTTTGCCATTTTTGCCTTTGATACCACTTAATTTGAAAAATTTGTTGAACTCCAAAATAACGGTATTCATCCAAAACTACAATGGATTTTTCTTACAGATGGCACAAGTATTTGAGATTATCTGCGGCCTACGTGTGGGCCTCTTCTTAGTGCCCTTCAATTTTTTCTTGTTGTTGGTAAGAAGAGCAAACGTGTCGTTTGAGGTAGTGGGTACAATGTTGGCAGGGCTAACCTATGTATGGTTTTTCAAATTAAGGTACCTACAAAGTGAATCTATGAGACAGATATTTAAACAATATGTCCTTAGGTTGGATGCATATGTCAGCCGTACTTTGCCCCCATATTGTTCCCGTTTATGGAACGGCTATAAGAATTTCGTTATGACAGTGTTTTGGAAGATACCTGTGTAGCATGCTCATTTTAAGTATATCTAAATATTATTTTGTATATACTCACACTCCTCTATAGAAAGCAAAAAATTTCAAAAACGTTTGAAAAGCTTTGTTTAACGATACTTGTACTTAATTTTAGAGTCAGTTTCACCCCTCCTCTCCCTTTTCATCTGCCTTTTGGATTTGGATTGTCCCTCATTAGCATTTTTTGAGCGATTATCTGCCTGAGTTTGTTGAGCGCCAGGCATGAACATGTTTTTGAGGCCATATAACTTGTAACCAGCATAGATGGGGCACAATAGTAGACACCACCAAAACTTGAATGTCCTGAAAGCTATAATACCAATGTTACCAAAAAGTGATAGATAGATCAAATCAAAAAAATATGATATCAAATTTGTATTGTCGTTCAAGTCTATACCTTGTTTTACTACGCGATTGCCATCATATTTGGGCTTACCGGATAGCACAATGATATATAGAGCAACGAACATAGGAACGTTCAAAGCCACCAGCTTAATCCATTGGCCAATTGTAACCTTACGTGAAATGAATAGACGTACGATAGCCATTCCTAAAAACAAAGAGACTTGCTTGTATAAGCCCTGAATTATTTTTGCATTTGAACTGGCCTGCTTCTTCCCTGCTTTGCCAGCCATTCTACCAACACAAACTTAGACCACTGCCTTTGGTGTCTTCTTGAAGCTACACGTAAATACTACCTTTTTTTCATCTATTATCTTTTTTTAATTACGTTGAAATTTTTCATTTCAAAGGCGCAGAACGAAGGTCGACTAATTTCATGACAGTCGGTAGACGTGGAGAAAAAAGTTGATTGTTAAGCCTATTAAGTTCCACTGAGACAAAGACCCACAAAGCTAGCTAGCATTGCCGCACTTCTCCAGAACAATGTTCTCCTTTGTCCAAAGATTCCAGAATGTATCGAACCAGGCCTTTTCAATGGGAATTGTAATGGTTGTATTCATCATGGCATCCTCATACTATCAATTAATCAATAATAACGCGTTCTCAGTACCTAGTAATATCGATAACGTCAAAACTTTAATAAATGTTAGAACAAGTAGATATTTTGGCTCGCAGAGAGGCAAGGCAAAGGAAAATATGAAAATTAAATTTGATCTAAATACAGATCTCACTCCCCTATTCAATTGGAATACAAAGCAAGTTTTTGTCTATCTAACTGCTGAGTATAACAGCACTGAAAAAATAACAAGTGAGGTAACATTTTGGGATAAGATCATAAAAAGCAAGGATGATGCTGTGATTGATGTGAACGATCTAAGATCCAAGTATTCTATCTGGGATATTGAAGATGGAAAATTCGAAGGCAAGGATTTGGTTTTCAAGTTACACTGGAATGTTCAACCATGGGTAGGTTTGCTAACTTACGGTGAAACTGTAGGCAACTATACACTGACCGTGGAAAATAAAAACAAAGTTTAGACTAGTCTTTGCTCTCTCAATTTTTGTTAATTATTTACATGATTTTTTGATATATATGCAGTTGATTATACAATATGATATATGCATTTCTAGAATTTACTCACAGGTAATACTCTCTTAGATTTCCTCAGTTCTTTAAAATATGAAAGATGTCTCATTTCAATCTGTTCCCATTTATTGATCTTGCTTCTTGGCATTAATAAGTAATCTTTCATAAAATACTTGTAATTTGATATGAAGTCACGTACCTGATCTTCTAAAGTTTTTAAATCATCAATACCGTCCAAATATGTGTCTAACTGCCTCATTATACTGTTATATGTATCGCTTTTTAAGTATAGTCTGGGCTGAAATTTATTGGGCTCTTTTTCCTTCATTTTTAATGTTGGCCAAGATTTATCACTGGACTGCGTCTTATCCTCGGATAGTTTCGTTAATAGTCTAAATTTATGGATCAAATTATACCCATGAATTAGTGTGTCATCAACGATTTTCATACCATACGAAAGGGTTCTTGGATCCTTAAATAACGCTTCTACAGCGCTGTTCCACGATATATTATCTAAAATAAAACCTTTTTCTCGCAATTTCTTCCACAGTAATGGCAGCTCATCGATTTTATTCATTGCAATCAACTGACTTACTTTATAAGGGAACAATCCGCTGAATATGCTTCTTAGTTTAATATTTGGCGTTGTAGATGATGGCAAGTTTTCAATGTTTTCAATACGATCCATGTATTTAGCGAAAAGTGTTTCGAAATCTTTCCATTGTTCAATTTGAGCTAGTAATACCAACAATGATCTCATCATCACAAATTTATTATTATTTGATACCCAATCATGCTTTTTGAAGAAAAGCTCATTGTACCGGTTATATAATTCTAAAGCCCGCTGTGGGCTATCATGTTTCACAATCATTCTCATTGGCCATGCCATGACCGAGGGATGCAGTTTGTTATACGTAACGTCGAGAGTTCCATTGGCAGCATTTTCCATGATGTCTTCTACCATATTAATCGTTTCCTTGATTTCCTCATTATTTTGTAGGCTTTTTTTGGCAACGGCCTTCAATATATAATATAAAATTTTGGAATTCGCTGGTACCTTATTTTGTGACATTGTCTTGTACAAGTTAATTATACCGTCACGATAACCCTCTTTGTCATATGCCTCCATTATTATTTCAAAATGTGTAGCGTCCACCTTGATTACAGAATGTTTTATTAGTTGATCTATGATGCTCAATGCCGTTTCGCAATCTTCGTTCAGTGTAACTAAAAATTTTATCATCATCTTGTAAAATTCACTGTTAACAGCCAGTTTTGAGTTTGTAATCTTGTCGAAAAGTTCTTCACACTTGTTGGCATTTCGTAAACCAATATAAGCTTTGATGGCTTTGTTATACACTGAAATTAGACCATCTCTCCAAGATAAATTCTTTGAATGTTTTTCAAATAATGCTATTGCCTCTGTTGGCCTGTTACTCTCACTATATACATCCATCAATGCAGAGATACTTTTTCCAGTGTGTTGGATATTATAATGTTCAGTCATAAGGTTGAATAATTCTTGAGCGATTAAATGGTTCGTAGTTTTGCAACACATTTGTATCAATAAAGCAAAATGCCCCTCTGTGATTTCCACGCTAGGATCCTCGCTTAGTCTTTTTAATATCCTAAACGCACCATCAAGGTCATTTAAACCACGATACACTTTAAGCATTATGGTATGCGTTGCTGTTGAAGGCGTTATGTCGTATTTCTTGAATAGTTCGAAGTGGCTAAAACAGGCTGCGAAATCTCCGACTTTATAATGTGCATATAGTAAAGATTGTAAAACGGCGTATGTCGGTATCATACCTCTCCTCAATAACTGTGTATATAGTTTATTGACACTATCCAATTCACCAATTCTGGCCATAGTATACATCAAAATACCATAATGTTGTATGGAAGGTAGCTTACCGATACCGAAAAGAGCATTGAACTGTTGTTGTAAGGCGTCCCAATTATGCAGCCTAGAATGAGCCACCAAAAGATAATCAAATTGGTTTTGGTCGTGCTGAGCATCAGGGTATTTCCAATATGTTGACGAAACCAAATTAAACTTCTGCATGTGACAATACGTCTTTAGAATACACGTCAGGTCAGAACTCACTATCGGCAGGTTATGTTCGCACTTGTAATTCCAAACTGCTTCTGCAGAAGAAAATTTCCTAATATAAGTTAATAAGAACAACAACGTAGTTGCAAATTGAGACGCTATTGCGGGCCCTTGCGTTAGCTGAATTGCTTTCAAATAAGATAAATAATCGGGGCGAACATTTGATTGCCTCATGAATGATAAAAAGTTTCTCAAAACTATCTTGTTCTCCATATAATTCGTAAATTCACAATGTCCATTCACTAGTTTCATCCATTTGACCCATTTATATACAGCTTCTTCATGCATATTCATTATAACCATCCTAGAGAAAATCGAGTTAATGAGGTCTATCACCATTGTCTTTTGTGTTAATAGAAACCGTTGTATGATATCAGAGATTGCCTGATCTAATTGAATACCTCTTTGTAAAATCAATAAAGAGAGAAGGAACTTTTTCAATTCAGGTAATGAGGCATCCTGTTTTAACAATCTTTGTGAACCAATAGTGGTATAAAGAAACTTCTGTGCAATTTTTATAACGTTCCCATAGGCCTGGTGCCGATAAAGATACTTTATAAGGTACTGTCGTTCAAATGTTGTGGTAGCTGAATTACTTGTTATTGATGTTGTTGCTTTCTTTGTTAATCCACTGCCAACCGACTTTAGAGGAACACTTCCGCGCGCCATAAAATATGAGACCAGGTTTCTCTCATCCTGTGAGCATAATGGTGACGTCGATTTATCTCGAAGCAGCTTCCTTATATGATCAGGTACGCCGGTACTCCATATACCCTTCTTATAATTATAATTTCTTAATACGGCAGGAGCACACCTTTTCATAATGGCCAAAAAGCGTGTTTCAGTATACTCCAACACCCTTAATCACTTAAATTCGAAGCTTTGTACACTATTGCGGCCTCTTTCCTGGGTATCGAGGCTGCGTTAGCGTCACCTAGAAATCCCACTTTGACTTACACTACATGATTTTTTATTTTTATTTCTCTATTGGCCCGAAAAGTTACTTTTCCTTCAAACAATGAAAAATTTCAAAATCAAACCTCATCGCGATAGTATTAAAAGTGCTTTCACAAGAATGATACAGGAAGGTGGTCAAGTAAGCAACTAAGCAAAATCAATATGGGTACAGCCAAGCAAAATCAAAATAGAAAGAAGTTTACGAGGGAGTATAAGGTTAAGGAGATCCAAAGAAGTATTACAAAGAAAACTAGACTGAGAAAGGAATACCTTAAAGCTTTAAAAGATGAAGGGTATGCCGTACCAGAAAAGGAACCAAAAACCGTGGCAAAAGAATCTGTAAGGAAGATTAAGGAAGCCAGGGCAATAGAGGGAAAGAAGAAACTAGACGAGAAGAAGGAGATCAAGAAACAAAGAAAGAGAATGCAAAAAGATGAATTAAACAAGCAAAGAAACGAGCAATTGGAAAGAATCAGAGTTTCGAAGGAAAAATTTCAGAGGAGAGAAGATAGAAAGAAGAAATTGACTCAAAGAACAAGGACAGGCCAACCCTTGATGGGCCCTAAGATAGAGGATCTTTTGGATAAAATTAAGACGGATGATACTTATACCTCCTAGATAATGATATTCTTCAAAATTTCTTTTCATTCGTGTATTTACAGAAAGATCTTTTTATTTAAATTTACTTAATTAGTGTGTATATTAATTTTATTTCCTGCCTTTTGTTAATTCCTTTTTATTGGAATTTGTTATTTACAAGACTGTTTTGCCCATGAGGACTTGACTATTTCTTCGCTTGCTTCTTTTGGAACTCAGATATCAATTCTTTTTGAACATGGGGCGATGTTGGAGCGTAATGACTAAACTCTAATGAAAACTCACCTTTACCTTGAGTCGAGGCTCTTAATGAGGTAGCGAAACCGAACATCGTGCTCAAGGCACATTCTGCTTTTAATGTAAATTCATCATGACCATTTTCGGTATCCTGTATTACTGCTTGTAATTTATTCAATAAACCGATGACGTTACCTTGAAACTCATTTGGCGATGTTACTGAAACATTCATGATAGGTTCCATGATCACCGGCTGTGCCCTCAGGAAGGCGTCACGGAATGCTGACATAGTAGCTGTTTTGAATGATAATTCATTAGAATCCACGGCATGAATAGCACCATCATTGATTAGCATTTTAACATCCAAAACACGATGACCGATCAATGGTCCCTTTTCACATACTTCTTCAAAACCCTTACCACATGCAGCCAAATACTTGTCCGGTATACGGCCACCAACAATAGCGGTCTCGAATATGTTGCCTTTGGTAATGTCATCCACGGGAGATAAGGTACCGATAACTCTACCATATTGACCAGCGCCACCAGATTGTTTTTTATGTGTATAATCAAAATCTGCCGGTATGGTGATAGATTCTCTATAGGAAACCTGCGGTTTACCCGTGACACAGTCCACATTATATTCACGTCTCATTCTTTCAACGTAAATCTCCAGATGCAATTCACCCATCCCAGAAATAATTGTTTCTTTAGATTCAGGATCGAACTTCACTCTGAATGTAGGGTCTTCCTTTTGAAATCTGTTCAAAGCCTTTGAAAAATTCGATGCGTCCTTTGAATTTGGCGTAATCGATAAGGAGACAACAGCATCTGGAACATACATGGATGACATAGAGTATTGAACGCTACCATCAGTGAATGTATCTCCAGAGGCACAGTCAATACCAAAAGTAGCGCAAATTTCACCTGAGCCAACTTCATCAACATCTTCCATCTCACTAGAATGCATCCTGACCAATCTTGCAACCTTCACTTTTTTACCAGTCTTTACATTTGTAATGTAATTACCCTTTCTTAAACGCCCCTGATATACGCGAACATAAGTCAATTGACCATATTTGCCTTCTTCCAATTTGAATGCCAATCCAACAAATGGCTGTTGCACCGCAGGAACTAAGTTAACCTTGGCTTCGTTGTTGCTCACATCTAGAGCTGTATTCAACACTTCAGAGGGATTAGGTAAGTAGTCTACAATAGCGTCCAAAACGGGCTGAATACCAGTATTTGCCAGTGCGGATCCCATCAAAACTGGTGTAAAAGACCTAGCAATTGTGGATCTGCGAATAGCATCTTTAATTTGTTGCGTGGTAGGCTCCTTCTCTTCCAAAAACATTTCTGCCATTTCATCATCCACATCAGCAAGTGTTTCGATCAAAAGTTGTCTTTTTTCCTCCATTAATGGCTTCAAATTTTCAGGCACTGGCCCTTTTTCTATAATTTCACCATTATCACCCTTGTTGTAAATAGCAACTCTATTAATCAAATCAACGACACCAGATAAGCTTGATTCCGATCCGATAGGAATTTGTACAGCAGCAGCAGGTATTTTTAGTTTCGAATTAAGTTGTTCTATTGCACGGAAGGGATCTGAACCCATACGATCCATTTTGTTGATGAAAGTTACTCTTGGAACATTATATCTACGCATTTGACGATCCACGGTCACAGTTTGGGATTGAACACCTGAAACAGCACAAACAACAAGAACTGCACCGTCTAGTACTCTAAGAGCACGCTCCACTTCGATAGTGAAATCAATATGACCTGGAGTGTCGATCAAATTGAAATGATAGTTTTTGCCCTCTTTATCCCAAGAGCAGTAAGTAGCGGCAGACTGAATAGTAATACCCTTTTCCCTTTCAAGATCCATAGAATCCATCTTGGCTCCAACATTATCCCTACCACGAACCTCATGAATGGCTTTGATTCTTTTTGTATAGTACAGAACACGTTCAGTGAAAGTAGTTTTTCCGGAGTCAATATGAGCAGATATACCTATGTTACGCAATTTATTACATCTTTCAATATCGTCTGGAGTAAGTTTTTGTTTGATTTCATCCACCAAAACTTTTTCTTCTTCATATGTAGAACGAGCAAGTGGACTCTCATGAAAAGACCTTCTCGAGAAACCTGAAAAAACTTTTGAACATGTGAAAAAGGGTATTCTACCTCCAACCATTTTTCGAGGCACCCGCATCATTTTCTGGACACTCATATTGGTGATATATTGCAGTGCTTTCTACCTTCTTCCGTTTCAATCTCCTTTATTAAATCTCGTTTTTTAGATATTTTCATCTTGGAAATTTCGGCCGCTTGTGAAGTTCCACCCCCACAATAATAGTGCAAAGTTATCATATTAATATATATATAAAAGACATATAAAAAAAATCAAATGTATTGTGCATCTTGGATGCCAAAAGTTACATTTTCTTTCCTTCATTCCGGGCCCTCAATGGTTGTCTTGATATTATTTAACGGGTGGTGGCTTGTTTCTTCGAATGCCTCGACAGCATCCTTAAAGCTATAGCGATGTGTAATCAATGGTTTAAGCGAGAGTTTTCTGCTAGAGACTAGCTCGATGGAGTCACTATAATCACCTTGACAGTATCGGAAACAGCCTTGGAATGTCAGTTCTTTTGTTGGAATGATCGAGATGGGAAATTGTATTTCCTCTTGTCCCATTCCAACTTGAACGATCGTTCCACCTGCCTTACAGACTTCGATGCCTGCTCGAACGCAAGGCTCTGCACCAGAACATTCAAACACAACGTCAGCACCTTTCTTGCCGATTGCTTTTTTTATAACACTATCTACAGTAACGCCATGTGGGAGATCACCTGAGTTGACGATGTGGGTGGCACCAAACTGCCTAGCCCTTTCCAGCTTGTTTTCTAATAGATCTACAAAAACAACATCTGCAGCACCAAAGACACTGGCTACTTTCCCGGCTAGCAAACCTATGGGCCCAGCTCCAAAGACGACGCAACGGGCTCCAAACTTGATCTTTGCTAATTTATTAGCATGGATTGCCACTGATAATGGCTCTATTAGTGCTCCTTCCTCGAATGACACATCATCAGGAAGTTTATAGACGAAATCTTTCATGGTCTTATAATACTTTGTCAAGGTCCCATCAAAGGGAGGTGTCGCAGCAAATTTTAAATTGGGGTCCAGGTTGTATCTGCCCTCTTTCATCTCCGGTGAAAACCTGTCAGGTATTCCGGGCTCAAGTGCCACCCTATCTCCTACTTTAAGTGTCTTGACGTTCTCACCTATGAGGGCCACTATTCCTGATGATTCATGTCCCAGCACCATTGGTGATTCTACCACGTAATTGGCTATTCTTCCATGGGTATAGTAATGGATATCTGACCCGCATATTCCTGTCGCCTTGATCTGGATGATTACCTCGTTAGGATCTGAAATCTTTGGGATGCTGACATTAGTTAGGGTGATTTTACCAGGTCGCTCTAGAACAATAGCTTCTTGTGTAGTTAAGTCAGTCATGCTTAATGGTGTTCTCTATCCTCAAGGCAGTATGAATATGTCTTTTTAGTGTGTATGGATATATTTATGTATATATTTATACAGTTTTCAATTTTATTTTGAATTAATTCAGGAGAGGGGTTACAATCTCCTAAGGGATAGTAGCGCCGGTGACATTTTATTCGCTCTAAGATGAACTTGAGTTCGAGTCCACTTTGAGGATATTATGGATTTCCATTAGGATAGGCTCTATCTCACTGGGATCGCAAGCCACGCCATTGCCCAAACGAATGGCATGTGATGCGTTTGCGGGTTTGACAGATTCTGGGGTACCTAATCTCTTAGTATCCAGCATAAATACTTGATTTCTCACTTGATGCATCATTGGATAGGCGGGAGATTTCGTGGTTATGTGTGCTACGTCTGCAAAATGAATGTGAAATTGAATTTTATCACGGCCGTTATGCAAAACAGTTTTCAATTCTATACATATTGTAATCTTAGTGCCTGCCTGAGGGTTATAATATACTATCTGATACTCGTTTAGATTATGCAACCCAATGTTCACCATAGTGGAGTACTGACTTCCACTCTCATGGAATTTGCCCCCTCTTTCATTGAGAATTACTTTTAGAGCTTTAAACAAGGATGACGTGAATTGTAGGTAGCTAAAAATAAAATGATAATCCATTTTCGAATTATCTAAGAAAGGTTGAATTATATGTTGTGGGTTTGAAGGTGATAGTTGAACTGTCAGATTTTTAATAGAGTCGTCATTTGTTGATATCTTTATTGTGCAGTCTTTATCATCTTCGTCATTATTGGAGAGATACTTGAAGGAAATTTCATTCGGTTGTAGTGCAATTATCTTGAAGTTTTCGGACTCAAAATTCTTGTGCAATCTTTCCACGACATCCGTTAGTACAACCAATTGCATCAATTTTTGCCTAAATTTGGTTAGATATTGCACTATTATACCAAGATTTGTAAAACTCTCCTCCAAATAAAAGGCTAACGGTTCTTCTTGTACAAAGTGAATGTATAATTTATCAATCTGGCATTGAATCATCATTGTGTTTCTTTTAAATTTAGCATACAATCGTATTTGGGAATTGGAGTAATCTATCCTCAGAAACATGGAACTTTCTAATATGGAGTTCAGCGCTTTTGAACCTTCCAAAAATGACTCCAATTCTAGAGCTATTATTGATATGTTATCATTAGTATTACTTCCTTGGATAATATATTGAGGTAGTTTTTGCTCGTTGATCATTTCAGAAGAACAAATCTTATTGCGAATTTCTAGTTGGTTCAAAGAATCGATCAACATATGGTTTATAATTCTGTTTAAAATAGTTCTTTGCAATATCATAATTTTTTGATATGTTATTGACTCCAATTTGACAGTCATCACGTTGGAATTGTCTAAATATTTGAGATGCCATTTCCCACGTTGAGAGACAATTTTACCGATTCTTTTTTCCACCACACATGATGTTTTAGAGGATATTATCGATAAAATTAAATACCAGTTGAGCGGCCAATGTGGTAGTCTGATAAATAGGTCCCTTTGTAATAACAAGGAAACATCACTATTAGTAGTGTTGTTACCAGCAATAGCATATTTATTATCTTCTTTTTTAACAATGCTTTCGCCGCCAGTATTCACTTGAGTCCTGATTGGTTTATCAATCTTAATAATCCTGCTGCATGACCATCCCGTGTTTTCAAACATGGTGGTTAAAACATGAATAATCTTGTCCAGTTTCAGCTGCTGTAGTATCCTTGCCAATTCCTCTGGACCTTCAGCTCTATTTATCTTTGACGCGTAATTTGATAATAGTGGAGTAGGATTCCTAAAATAAAACTGCCCGCTCAATAAATCAATTTTTAATTGAATAGGCGCCATGGAAACACATGTGGTAGGGAGTTGAAATAATAGAACATCCGAATTTTCTTCGTCTTCTTGGAATATATCCCTTGCCAACAGCTCCGATCTGATGATTCTAGCATGATTGAACATAATTTCATCCAAAATCCCTTCGATATTAGATACAATATTGTTATAAATTACAGGCATATTTTTGGCCCTTGATGCACTCTGGTTGTCCCATTTCAAGATAAGACTTTCTGTTGTTCTTTGAATGCCAATAGTGATCTTACCCTTACTGTCCATTTTCCCATTCAGCCAATATCTAACTGTAATTGTACTTTTTTTAGAGTCATAGTTATGGATCAAATTACTTTTGGAAAATTTACCGCCGTTGGCCAGCTTTAAAAACTCTCTATGAACCATGTATAGCTGTAATGTCAACACGTATTTGTGCAGAAAATTGTATAGGGATAATAACGGATCATTACTTTTCAAAAGAATTTCATTGATTAACTTCTCTAATCTTGGCTTATTCAAAGGTAGGTTATTTCCGTTGGAACTTGAGTTTTCTTCATTGTTCTCACTATCACCGTTAGTCGAAGTAGCTTCTGTAACTGCTGAAACAGTTTGTTCAGCTTCCGTGTTAAACAACAATTTTAAATCCACAAAAAACAGAGGGGACTGTCTATTAACAGTCGATAACTGGATTTCAAATTCATTAGGGACAGTAAAGTAGATTCTACCGTTTTTGATATGATAGCTGTTTAATGGTTTAGGAATGTTCATTAATGCAATTTTTATTGAGACAGTCAAGTTCAAATCTTTTAATCTCTGTAAAATCAATCCAATGGGAACTTTGGCCATTCCATCTACCATATCCATAGAGTTACTGACACCGCTTAATTTAAAGTTGTGTGTAGGTAGATTTGGCCTCCCAAGACTCAAAACTTCCAAAGCGGTGACCAAATCCACGTTGGGCAATTTAGCATTGGTCATAGAGTTTAGACTGCTTTTCAAAGCCCAAATACAATTGTTGACATTCATGTTAGTCGTTCTAAACCAGTTCAACAGATCGATTAGTACGTGAAAGTTGTTTTGTTTTATAGTACGGGTCCATTTCACAAGCACGTAAAGTTTCAAAAATTGTGTCCTTAGGAATATAATCAGCTGTAAGAAACGTATTTTCTTTGCGGAGTTAGGCTCATTTGCCTGGGTGTGAACATTAGTTTTCATGTACTGAGCAAGTTCCTTCATTGTAAATACCGTCAAGTTCCTTATTACTAATGCCAGACTGACTTGATTAATCTCAACATGCGGCAACGCTGGCGGAGGCGCACTTGTCATAGTCGCTGCACTTGTATCTTTCGGTACCATTTCTAGAGATTCTTTTTGGGTGGTCGTAGTTTCCGGGACGGTTGCAGAAGGGCTATGCAGTTGAGTGTTCTTAACGGGACCCTGTTGCTCTTGCCCATTCTGCTCGGAGCGGTTCTTCAGTGCGTGCATCTCGTTAGAAAGTCTCTCCTCATTAGCCAGCATTTGTGGGGATCCTATCGTGGTAGTCATTGCCCAGCCAAGAAAACCCTATACTTTCCTGCCACTTTTTAACTCTTTTTCTGATGATCTTTACAACAGACCTCTACTAAACAATTGAAAAATTCACCGTTTTTACTTGAACCAGCGACCGTGCGATGGGACAATCGTTTAGTTAACAATAAGCGGGACAAAGTAATTAAATTTAGTGGCATCTAGAGAGAATAATTGAACGCAATGAAGAGAGCATGGTACGTTGAATTGTAGGATGTGGGGGGATAGTATGCGCGAGCTTGGTGACGCTATGGATAATGAGTTGAATTCAGTGAAGCCGGTGGTGGAAGAAGGTGGCATGGATGGTGCCAGAAAATTTATTAAGGGTAAGAGCTTTCAGAAGTCTTCTACCGAACATATGTTGATTTCGCCCGGTAGGGATGGTTCAGTGCCATTGAATGGGTTGAAATCGTCGCCGGCAGACCCGCACTTGTCTGATGTTAATTCTATCTTGGACAATCATCGTGGCGGTGGCGAGACAGCTTTGACGTCTGTAAATAATATTATCATGGCCACTTCGACGAATGGGGACAGTGATGGCGTTGATGGAGATGCCAAGAGGCCGTCTATCTCTAATTGTTCGTCGAGATCGTCATTTTTTGACACCGTACTGAGCACGTTTTCTCTAAAATCAAATTCACAAGATACGGTTACTAATGAAGTCAAAAATATTGAGGTCCAGTTTGCATCCGAGGAGGCTAATATAAAATTCCGCCAAATGTTCAAGCCATTAGCTCCTAATACGAGACTTATTACGGACTACTTCTGCTACTTCCACAGAGAATTCCCCTATCAGGGCAGAATCTATCTCTCCAACACACATTTATGTTTCAACTCAACTGTGTTGAACTGGATGGCAAAGTTACAGATTCCCTTGAATGAAATTAAATATTTAGATAAGGTCACCACAAATTCAAGTGCTATTTCGGTGGAAACCGTGACTAACAGGTACACTTTTTCCGGATTCATAGCGAGAGACGAGGTTTTCCAATTGATTACAAGAGTTTGGTCAAAGGAAAACTTAACCAATATCAATGACGTTTTGGAGGTTGATGAGAGGGTCTCCAAGAAAAAGGGAATATCATCGACCCCTTCTTCTATATTCAACAATGTTTCTACCAATGCATATAACGATTTCATATCGACAACCACTACTGAACCAACAAGCAGGGCTTCCTACATGAGCGAGAACGACATGCTCATCGAGGAGGCCATAAGGTCCGTGGACGATTACATGGGCACACCAAGAGCATCGCCATCTTCTTCATCTTCGTCGTCATCGTCGTCATCGTCTTTAGGCTCTTCAACAACTTATTATTGTAGGCCCGTATATAGGTTAAAGCCAAACGCACCATTTCAATATGAGGGGCCATTCCATGTACAAGAAACCATGGACTTTCCTTATAAACCTGAGGCTAATAATGAATACGTGCTTCTGGAACGTCAATTCAGCGTTCCACCCGGCCTACTTTTCATTATGATGTTCAATGAAGATAATCCAGTTTTTGAGTTAAGCTTTTTGAAAACTCAAGATTCGTCCAACATCTCACGCATAGGGACTTTTGAAAAAGTCAATAAAGATGGACAACATTACAGAGAATTCCAATACACCAAACAGCTGCATTTCCCTGTGGGGCCCAAATCCACAAACTGTGAGGTAGCGGAAATTCTTTTACACTGCGACTGGGAAAGATACATAAATGTTTTAAGTATAACAAGAACACCAAATGTTCCTAGTGGTACCAGTTTCAGCACCAGAACGAGATACATGTTCCGATGGGATGACCAGGGGCAAGGTTGCATATTAAAAATAAGTTTTTGGGTGGACTGGAACGCATCCAGTTGGATCAAGCCAATGGTAGAGAGCAATTGTAAAAATGGACAAATTAGCGCCACTAAGGACTTGGTAAAGTTAGTCGAAGAATTTGTAGAGAAATACGTGGAATTGAGCAAAGAAAAAGCAGATACACTCAAGCCGTTGCCCAGTGTTACATCTTTTGGATCACCTAGGAAAGTGGCAGCACCGGAGCTGACGATGGTACAGCCGGAGTCGAAACCAGAAGCTGAGGTGGAAATCTCAGAAATAGGCAGCGACAGATGGAGGTTTAACTGGGTGAACATAATAATCTTGGTGCTCTTGGTGTTAAATCTGCTGTATTTAATGAAGTTGAACAAGAAGATGGATAAGCTGACGAACCTCATGACCCACAAGGACGAAGTTGTAGCGCACGCGACTCTATTGGACATACCAGCCAAAGTACAATGGTCAAGACCAAGAAGGGGAGACGTGTTGTAACAGAGTAATCATGTAATATTGTATGTAAGGTTATGTATGTTCGTATGGTATGGAAAAAAAAAAAAAAAAAAAAAGGATGCTATGTGGAGAATGTAAGGCGTGGTAGCTCCGGATAATTCAGTCTGTAGGCTTCATCACGGGCAGTGGCCTGACTCTGAGAGCTTGCTCCGGTATTAAGTTGTGCGTTTGAAATTTTCTGGAAAAAAGAAATTGATTGGTTGAAGCTATACTCGTCGAACGATTTCTTCGGCAGTGGTTGTTGCTCCACCTGCACGGGAGTTGTGTTTGCGTTTATGTTCGGCTTGGCTATATTATTAGCGAGTGATGTTTGCAATTTGCTGTATTGAGAGTCAATTTGGGTGCGTAAGCTTTCAATAATTTTGCAGACCGCAGGCACTTCCAACTTTATGAGTTGCAGGTATTCTCTTTTATGAATATACGATGACGACGATGACGACGACGCATCCATGCGCAAAAGCTCAGGGTGTCTAGATAGTTTGTTAGTCAATAAATCCACATATCTAAAATAATAAATAAACGACAGCGACAAGTCGTTGGCCTGGAACGCACACTGTGCCTTTTCCAATATGCCGATGCATGTTTTCAGGTAAATTCTCAATGGTATCGCCGGATTGAAGCGATAATCCTTAGCGTCCTGAACCAATTGCTTACTAGACTTCATGACCTACCGGGGCCAGATAAAGATGCGGAAGGAAGAGAAAAAATGTATAGTGGTTGGTGAACCGCAACAATAATTCGTGCCAACACTTTAATCGAAGCAAAAATTGTCTTGTATGTTATTAATATTATCTATCTAACCATTGATTTACGTATAAAACTGTCGATGCTCATCGCCTAGCAATGAAGAAAATTTTTTTTTTTTTTTTTTCATTATTTCTCTTTGTTGCGTACTTTTTTTCATTGCGTTTCGCGGCAAAAGCGATTCGAGTTGACTGGACGTGTGTTATACTATAAAAAGTGTATATGCCTATTTTTGGTTCTGATCTTTACTTTACTGTTAAGTACTGGCTGAGGCAGTAGACTCTGCCTCTGTTACGGCAGCGGTATTCGCCTCGGCATCAGCAGCCGCCCACGGTAGAGTAGGTTCTGTTGTTTTGACGTTTGCCAAGGTACTGTCCAAATGCTCCTTCAGCAAAGCCTCATTACTTTCCTTCTCCGGACCCACCGATTGCGTGATCTCCTGTACACGGTTCAAGAACTTGTTCAAATTGTAGCCCGCAGCAGCATCAGAGACTTCTTGTGTGTAAGGGACACCCTTCAACTCCTTGACTCTTCTTTTGTGCACTTTGCCCTTTAAATGCGTTTTTAACGCTATAGCAGTCTCCATGTATTTGGCACAGTGTATGCAATAGTGCTGACCAAGGCCCGGTTTGGTTTCATCCAATGGCTGGTTCAGAAGCTTCTGTACTGATTCCTTGGTGGACAAGTCGTTATAGATCATGTCCAAGTCTCGTGTTCTTCTTTTAGTCTTGTATCTCTTCACCGAATATCTACCCATGATGCGCTATTGTTTTATCTTCACTTGTCTGTGTGTTTTACTGCCTTTTAATTCACCTCATCTCATCTCCCGCTACTTTCCATATATAAAAGCAAAATTATTTTGCTTTTTTCCCCTGTCAGTATAAAAAAATTTTCCGCAGGATATAGAAAAAAAAGAAATGAAATTATAGTAGCGGTTATTTCCGTGGGGTGCTTTTTACACCTGTACATCTTTTCCCTCCGTACATTTTTTATTTTTTTTTTGGTTTTTTTTTTCGATATTTTTCCCTCCGAAACTAATTAGCACAATAATGCTGACTAAGGAAACTTTTCATCTCAGAATTGATGGTCAGTTTGGTTTCTCTAGAGAATAGTTTATAAAAAGATGTTGATGTGGAGCAACCATTTATACATCCTTTCCGCAAGTGCTTTTGGAGTGGGACTTTCAAACTTTAAAGTACAGTATATCAAATAACTAATTCAAGATGGCTAGAAGACCAGCTAGATGTTACAGATACCAAAAGAACAAGCCTTACCCAAAGTCTAGATACAACAGAGCTGTTCCAGACTCCAAGATCAGAATCTACGATTTGGGTAAGAAGAAGGCTACCGTCGATGAATTCCCATTGTGTGTCCATTTGGTTTCCAACGAATTGGAACAATTGTCTTCTGAAGCTTTGGAAGCTGCTCGTATCTGTGCCAACAAGTACATGACTACTGTCTCCGGTAGAGATGCTTTCCACTTAAGAGTCAGAGTCCATCCTTTCCATGTCTTGAGAATCAACAAGATGTTGTCTTGTGCCGGTGCGGATAGATTGCAACAAGGTATGAGAGGTGCTTGGGGTAAGCCACACGGTTTGGCCGCTCGTGTCGACATTGGTCAAATTATCTTCTCTGTCAGAACCAAGGACAGCAACAAGGATGTTGTCGTTGAAGGTTTGAGAAGAGCCAGATACAAGTTCCCAGGTCAACAAAAGATTATTTTGTCTAAGAAGTGGGGTTTCACCAACTTGGACAGACCAGAATACTTGAAGAAGAGAGAAGCTGGTGAAGTCAAGGACGACGGTGCTTTCGTTAAGTTCTTGTCCAAGAAGGGTTCTTTGGAAAACAACATCAGAGAATTCCCAGAATACTTTGCTGCTCAAGCTTAAGTTCTTTTCAAACATTTGAACTAACTTAAAAGAGAAATTTTTTTGTTTTAAAATCTAGTTTATTAAACAGTAAATATATTTATACATTATTGTAATACATATAATTATGTGTTTTTTCAAAGTTCAACATGTTGGGTAATGATATATCCTGAATTCAATGGACACTGTTGCTTTTTGTATACCAGCAGGAAAAAAAAAAGCTTGAGCTGCAGTAACGAAGAATTGTTGAATGCGTCTAACAAGAAAGGGAGCAATCGATAACAGGGACGTGCGCCGCTAATGTCATTCAGATTATTCACGAGGACTTCTCAACGTCTCCCTCGCCTTAACTGGGTTAGTCCCATCAGGCGATACGCCAAACAACCTCAATACGATGAAGCAGAGTTGTTTGCAGAGAACATTAACCATGGCGCATATAAAGCAAAGAAAAGGCCATCAGACGAGCATTTCCAATGGCCTGAGAAGTCTCCTGATCAGATCACAAAGGAATCTGAACTCCAATGGGAAAGGATGGCAAAATTATCTGCTGTTGGGCAAGGGATCCTCATTCTCGTGGTAGTGGGTGGGTTGGGAACGGCCTACTTGCGTTGGCCAGAATTAAAATCCTGGTGGTTAATCAAGATGAATGGCGGTCGCATAAATGCAACGCAAGAGCAAAGTGGACAGGATTCGTTGGAGAAATTGATCAGACAAAAGGCCAAAAATCTATTAAGGGAGATTCCTCAAGTGCCTGCCTTTCAACTTGGAATAGATCATCCTGGTGTATACATATGGGGAAGGTGTCATTCTAAGGACTCATTGTTCCCTGTTAGAGTACCTAATTTGGATGGTCGTAAATTCAGAGATATCCTATTAGCTCCCTCTGACGATTTCAACACCAATTTTGCAATTGACGAGAAAGGCGATTTGATATCGTGGGATGATTTGGGACAAACAAAAACGATATTGCCAGATCAAGATTTGACCTCAATGAAGTATTCTAGTCACTTTTTGTACGCTTTAAATAAAAAGGGTGAAATATTGGTCATACCTATTAGAACGCCGGATCTGATAGCTTCGCAAGTATCATCAAGAAGGTCGAAATTGTTGCCATGGAAGACAAAACTAAGATATGATTGGAAATTACAAACAAATCAGATTTTCAACGGTAAGGAAGGAGAAAAACGTGTAATACAATTTGACGCCGGTAGCCATCATCTGGTGTTGCTATCTAATTTAGGCAAGGCTTATTGCTGCGCGACGGGAAATGATCAAAAACAAGCTCAAGTATCCAAAGGACAATTCGGTATACCAACATTCTCACAATTCGATGAGTTTCCTCCCAATAATCAACTATTCGAAATTGAACTGCTGAACAAATTTAAGCATGAAGGAGAAGACGTTGTTCGCAAAAGAGAAATTAAAAAGATAGCTTGCGGGTCGTACCATACACTGGCAATAGATAAGACTGGTGAAATTTATGCCTTTGGCTGGAATAGGTTCGGCCAATTGGCACTACCTATTTCGTACAATCTAGAATATGTTTCTTTCCCAAGATCGGTAACGTATGCATTTAAACCGCATTTCCCGGGGATGACGAATTGGAAATGTGTGGATATTCATTGTGATGATGAAACATCGTTTGTGACCATTCGTAAGCCTGGCTCAACGTCAGACCATCATTATTTCGCGTTTGGTAATGGACTTTTTGGTGAATTGGGCAACAACACTTTCAAGAACTCGCAATGTGATCCCATAAAAATCAAGTCGGATGACAAGAAATTGACCAACTGGAGTTGCGGCTCTCATTGTGTGTTCACTGAAACTGAACAAGAAAACGAGGTCATTGCATGGGGTAATAACGACCATGGCCAACTAGGTATTGGAAAGAAAACTATGAAATGCGCTAAGCCAATGAACATTCCCGAAGTTCTCAAACCAGGACAAGACACGACAGATTTGGACTCAATTTATAACAGTAAATTACACTTAAAAAAGGAGCAACGTGTAGTCACCAATGGTAATAAAAGTTGCTTATACTGGCGGGTTTGAGAAACGAAAGAGCATAGAAGGAAAGTAGCGAGATTCGCGATGTTTTTTCAACCCTTATAATGATGCATGTATATATGGTATGTTTATTTATATATAGAACTCACGGTTACTTCTATCTTAACCATTTCAACACATAATAAATACCTATGATCAAGAGAATTAACGCGATCCAAAAGACTAGTTTATCTTTGAACACCCGTTTATTGATAGAGGTGATAGTTTGTTCCGAAACACCCAATGTTCTTAGGCCATTTGACATTCTATCTTGTACCTTGGATAAAATTTTGTTTTGTTCCACTATATTTTCGAATGATTGTTGGCCCATTTCTAGAATGTAATCTAATTGAGCGTTACCCCTTTCGAAAACAGACTGTTCCTTTTGTAGCCCTTGGTACAACGGTAGTCCCCCACCGTTGCTAGAGCCCTCTTTACCATTTGCACTTGCACCACCAACGTTCCTTTTATTCATGATGGTCTCTGATGTACTAAAGGGGTTATCGGAGTCCATAACATGCGATGCTCCTGAGCCAAACAACTGAGTTCTGGAATTATTTTCGTTGTAGGATTGTTTTAAATCCTTAAACTTGGCAGTAAAGTCGTGCAGATCCTGTGTTAAAGTTGCTAGTCGATTAGCGAACTTAGGATCAATTTCCTCTGCATTAGTATCTTCTTTATATCTGTTTAAATGTTCTGCATATTGCTTAACTGTCTTCTCCAGTGAGACTAAAGTTGCAGAGATGGACCCTTGTAAAGAAATAGGGGCGGTCACAGAATTCTTTTCAAACCTGGCCAACTCTTGTTGTAGTTGATTTTTTTGCTTCACAGCATGGTTGTAAAGAGCGTTCTATTTGATGGTAGTAGCAAAATACCCTGTTAGTATTACATCTTGTTTTAGCAATAATGAGAAAAGATGCCTCCGGCGATCAAACATACCATTCCCCCCTCAAATCAATATGATTAAGTCACGATAATATCTGCACTATTGCCGTGTTTCCTTCTCCATCGACAGCGTCGATCCTGTCTATTATAGCCAGCACACTGAAAATTTCAATGGCTGGCTTGTTGTTCGCGTCGCAACTTTTGATATTTATAAAAAGAGAGAAGGTATATCCAAAGGATAAGGTATTGTCTTTGTAAATCAATCAACCAAACCTCTACGGAATTTTGACCCTTGAAGCAGGGACTATTACACTAAAATGACTCCTTCCACCCCACCAAGGTCCAGAGGGACTAGGTACCTAGCGCAGCCTAGTGGCAATACTAGTTCTAGTGCCCTAATGCAAGGTCAAAAGACCCCCCAAAAGCCTTCACAGAACCTAGTCCCTGTCACTCCCTCAACAACTAAGTCTTTTAAAAATGCGCCATTATTAGCACCTCCCAACTCGAGCATGGGTATGACCTCTCCATTTAATGGGCTTACGTCTCCTCAACGCTCGCCGTTTCCAAAATCTTCAGTGAAGAGGACACTATTCCAATTTGAAAGTCATGATAATGGAACAGTAAGGGAAGAGCAGGAACCATTGGGTCGTGTAAATAGGATATTGTTTCCCACGCAGCAAAATGTGGATATAGATGCAGCAGAAGAAGAAGAAGAAGGAGAAGTTCTTCTTCCCCCCAGCAGACCTACATCTGCCAGGCAGTTACATTTATCACTTGAAAGAGATGAGTTTGATCAGACACATAGAAAGAAGATTATTAAAGATGTACCTGGTACGCCCAGCGACAAGGTGATAACATTTGAATTGGCAAAAAATTGGAACAACAACTCTCCGAGAAATGACGCCAAGAGTCAAGAAAGTGAAGACGAGGAAGACATCATCATCAATCCAGTGCGGGTGGGTAAAAATCCCTTTGCATCAGATGAACTGGTCACTCAGGAAATTAGAAATGAACGTAAAAGGGCAATGTTGAGAGAAAACCCAGATATAGAAGACGTAATAACATATGTCAATAAGAAGGGAGAGGTGGTAGAGAAACGAAGGTTAACGGATGAAGAAAAGAGAAGATTCAAGCCAAAGGCATTGTTTCAATCTAGGGATCAAGAGCATTGAAGAAATGAAAAAAAAAAGTTTCTGGAACGATTATATTTTATTTACTTACTTATTCTACATTTATTTGCAAAGGGGCATTAACATCAACATTTTACATATTATAATATATACAGGATATTCTATATTACAACATTAACAGGATTTTTAACTTTTCCTTACCGTATTCTTTTATTCTGGTTTTCTGTCTTCAGAATAATAGCATATTTCATTGTAGTATTTCGTCAAAGCGAGTTAGGGGAGGATGACTACAAGAAAGACAGGTTCCTCTCTTCAGCTTTTAGGGAAAATCACAGGAACAAAAGCTGGAACTAAGCAAAAGAAGATGAATTTCATTAATGGACTGATATGGTTATATATGTGTGTGTGGATGGTGCACGGAAAAGTGACGCAGAAGGATGAATTGAAATGGAATAAAGGATACTCGCTACCAAATTTGCTAGAAGTGACAGATCAGCAAAAAGAACTTTCACAATGGACTTTGGGTGACAAAGTAAAACTTGAAGAAGGGAGGTTTGTTTTAACTCCTGGAAAGAACACAAAGGGTTCACTTTGGTTGAAACCTGAATATTCAATAAAGGATGCAATGACAATAGAGTGGACGTTTAGAAGTTTCGGGTTCAGAGGCAGCACAAAGGGGGGTCTTGCATTTTGGCTGAAGCAAGGAAATGAGGGGGATAGTACCGAGTTATTTGGTGGAAGTTCGAAGAAGTTTAATGGTTTGATGATATTGTTACGATTAGACGATAAGTTGGGAGAGAGCGTGACAGCGTATTTGAATGACGGAACAAAAGATCTTGACATTGAATCCTCACCGTATTTTGCGTCATGTCTGTTCCAATACCAGGATTCCATGGTACCATCAACATTAAGATTGACTTACAATCCACTAGATAATCATTTGTTAAAGTTGCAAATGGACAACAGAGTGTGTTTCCAGACGAGGAAAGTTAAATTTATGGGCAGCAGCCCATTTAGGATTGGAACAAGTGCTATCAACGATGCATCCAAAGAATCGTTTGAAATCTTGAAAATGAAGCTTTATGACGGAGTTATAGAGGATTCGCTAATTCCTAACGTGAATCCTATGGGACAACCCAGAGTGGTTACTAAAGTGATCAATTCTCAAACTGGTGAAGAGAGTTTCAGGGAAAAGATGCCATTTTCTGATAAGGAAGAAAGTATAACGAGTAACGAGCTTTTCGAAAAGATGAACAAGTTGGAGGGGAAAATCATGGCAAATGATATCGATCCATTACTCCGCAAGATGAACAAGATTGTGGAGAATGAACGTGAACTGATTCAACGTTTAAGACCACTGTTAGATCTGAAGAAAACAGCCATAAGTGACGATAGTTTCCAAGATTTTCTTTCGATGAACGCAAACCTGGACAGATTGATAAAAGAACAAGAAAAAATTCGACAAGATGCCAAGCTGTATGGCAAGCAGACCAAAGGTCATGATGAGATATTTTCCAAAATAAGTGTATGGTTGGCACTGCTGATTTTCATTATGATCACATTGGCGTACTACATGTTTAGAATTAACCAAGACATCAAGAAGGTCAAACTTCTGTAAGCTCTTGTGTCTTTGTTATATGGGTACAAGATATAAGAAACATAACTATTACATACGAAAATGTGCATGTTATCTATATCCTTCTTTATATAGATGCTGTTAACTTCTTTTTTTTTTTTGGAAAAATCAATTGTTAAACGCGACGGTAAAAGCAGCAAAACATTAATTTTGCTTCCAAGACTACAGTAATATGTCTCCTACAATACCAGTTTCGCTGCAGAAGGCACATCTATTACATTTACTGAGCATAACGGGCTGTACTAATCCAAGGAGGTTTACGGACCAGAGGAACTTTCCAGATTCAGATCACAGCAATATAGGACTGGAAAACATCAGGTAGCCGCACTCAACTTGTAACTGGCAACTACTTTGCATTAAACTCCAATTAAATGCGGTAGAATCTTTTCAGAAAAGGTATTCAACGTCAATTCGGAAAGCTTCCTTCCGGAATGGCTTAAGTAGGTTGCAATTTCTTTTTCTATTAGTAGCTAAAAATGGGTCACGTGATCTATATTCGAAAGGGGCGGTTGCCTCAGGAAGGCACCGGCGGTCTTTCGTCCGTGCGGAGATATCTGCGCCGTTCAGGGGTCCATGTGCCTTGGACGATATTAAGGCAGAAGGCAGTATCGGGGCGGATCACTCCGAACCGAGATTAGTTAAGCCCTTCCCATCTCAAGATGGGGAGCAAATGGCATTATACTCCTGCTAGAAAGTTAACTGTGCACATATTCTTAAATTATACAATGTTCTGGAGAGCTATTGTTTAAAAAACAAACATTTCGCAGGCTAAAATGTGGAGATAGGATTAGTTTTGTAGACATATATAAACAATCAGTAATTGGATTGAAAATTTGGTGTTGTGAATTGCTCTTCATTATGCACCTTATTCAATTATCATCAAGAATAGCAATAGTTAAGTAAACACAAGATTAACATAATAAAAAAAATAATTCTTTCATAATGGCAGTTGAGGAGAACAATATGCCTGTTGTTTCACAGCAACCCCAAGCTGGTGAAGACGTGATCTCTTCACTCAGTAAAGATTCCCATTTAAGCGCACAATCTCAAAAGTATTCCAATGATGAATTGAAAGCCGGTGAGTCAGGGCCTGAAGGCTCCCAAAGTGTTCCTATAGAGATACCCAAGAAGCCCATGTCTGAATATGTTACCGTTTCCTTGCTTTGTTTGTGTGTTGCCTTCGGCGGCTTCATGTTTGGCTGGGATACCGGTACTATTTCTGGGTTTGTTGTCCAAACAGACTTTTTGAGAAGGTTTGGTATGAAACATAAGGATGGTACCCACTATTTGTCAAACGTCAGAACAGGTTTAATCGTCGCCATTTTTAATATTGGCTGTGCCTTTGGTGGTATTATACTTTCCAAAGGTGGAGATATGTATGGCCGTAAAAAGGGTCTTTCGATTGTCGTCTCGGTTTATATAGTTGGTATTATCATTCAAATTGCCTCCATCAACAAGTGGTACCAGTATTTCATTGGTAGAATCATATCTGGTTTGGGTGTCGGCGGCATCGCCGTCTTATGTCCTATGTTGATCTCTGAAATTGCTCCAAAGCACTTGAGAGGCACACTAGTTTCTTGTTATCAGCTGATGATTACTGCAGGTATCTTTTTGGGCTACTGTACTAATTACGGTACAAAGAGCTATTCGAACTCAGTTCAATGGAGAGTTCCATTAGGGCTATGTTTCGCTTGGTCATTATTTATGATTGGCGCTTTGACGTTAGTTCCTGAATCCCCACGTTATTTATGTGAGGTGAATAAGGTAGAAGACGCCAAGCGTTCCATTGCTAAGTCTAACAAGGTGTCACCAGAGGATCCTGCCGTCCAGGCAGAGTTAGATCTGATCATGGCCGGTATAGAAGCTGAAAAACTGGCTGGCAATGCGTCCTGGGGGGAATTATTTTCCACCAAGACCAAAGTATTTCAACGTTTGTTGATGGGTGTATTTGTTCAAATGTTCCAACAATTAACCGGTAACAATTATTTTTTCTACTACGGTACCGTTATTTTCAAGTCAGTTGGCCTGGATGATTCCTTTGAAACATCCATTGTCATTGGTGTAGTCAACTTTGCCTCCACTTTCTTTAGTTTGTGGACTGTCGAAAACTTGGGGCGTCGTAAATGTTTACTTTTGGGCGCTGCCACTATGATGGCTTGTATGGTCATCTACGCCTCTGTTGGTGTTACCAGATTATATCCTCACGGTAAAAGCCAGCCATCTTCTAAAGGTGCCGGTAACTGTATGATTGTCTTTACCTGTTTTTATATTTTCTGTTATGCCACAACCTGGGCGCCAGTTGCCTGGGTCATCACAGCAGAATCATTCCCACTGAGAGTCAAGTCGAAATGTATGGCGTTGGCCTCTGCTTCCAATTGGGTATGGGGGTTCTTGATTGCATTTTTCACCCCATTCATCACATCTGCCATTAACTTCTACTACGGTTATGTCTTCATGGGCTGTTTGGTTGCCATGTTTTTTTATGTCTTTTTCTTTGTTCCAGAAACTAAAGGCCTATCGTTAGAAGAAATTCAAGAATTATGGGAAGAAGGTGTTTTACCTTGGAAATCTGAAGGCTGGATTCCTTCATCCAGAAGAGGTAATAATTACGATTTAGAGGATTTACAACATGACGACAAACCGTGGTACAAGGCCATGCTAGAATAATGCGTTTGAAGTGAGACGCTCCATCATCTCTCCTAATTTTTCATGACTGACGTTTTTTCTTCATTTTAATTATCATAGTATTTGTTTGAAAAAAAAAAAAAAAAAATTCCCTTATCAATGATATCCTTACGATTATATAAATTCCTTACCTAAACCTATTATTTGTGTACATATATCAGAGTATTATTACATATATAACCTTTTTCTCTAAAACAGGAAAAAAAAAAAGAAAACGATAACATGCTCTGCCATCCTTTGTTCACCGAGCAAAATTAAAAACGCAAAATGAATTGTCCCTATGAAATTATTAAAGGACCACATCACCAGACTTATCTCTGGGGGGTCCTCTAGAAAATAAGTCAGGTACTTGCCTGGAATTTCTTCCAGTTGAATTCCTGAGCTAACATACAATTAATGGAGTGAGAATGTTCGAACGATCCAGGAGTTGCTTTTTTCAGTCATTTGTTTATCAGTGTAACAAGCATTTCCTTTATTTCTTTTATATCAACCTGCAACCTATTAATATTCAATTCAACGTCTCGGAGCTTTTCTCGTACCGTTTTACCATCATCCATTTCCATGGTAACTAATTCCGAGATTACGATTACATATTGTCTCAGTTCTGGTTCATCAATGGCTGATAAAACTTTCATTACATTTTGGAAAAAATCTTCGTCATTTACGTCTAAAGTCAGGATTTGGTTCCTTATAGACTCTCTACGATCTTTTTTCAAGTTTTTTTCTGAAGAAATATGTCCATTTTCATTAGTGACAGCGGTAGAGTCCTCTTCCGCTCGAACCAAACTATCACTGCCGGTGTTTTCCTCTCGAAAGGGTTTGTCTTTACCAATGGAAAGACGCCCGTCTTCTGCGCTTTCATATAATTTGACAGTGGCTATATTGAACTGTTCTTGCAAATCGCTAGTTTTGGCATCCCCTACCCAACCTTTTTCATGCAATTCCTTTCCTTGAGTGACCCAAGCGACGAGGTTATCTCTAATATATCTTGAAGTTATGGGTACTCTTGATTTCTCCTTATAAACTCTGTTAAAAAACTCAGCTATCATTTGATGGCATAATATAGGTCTCCTTTTACTTGCTCTCTTTGTTGTGTGGAGCAAGAGAGCCCAATATATGACTGTTAACTTTTCACAAAGACTTTTTTCTTTATTATTGGACCATCGAAACTTCCTTAGTTGCCTTGTTTCCGCTTCGTCATTACTGTTTCCCCCCAAGTCTGTGGGGGCTCCAACGTGCAATATGTCGTTGTCAATATCACTAGAAGTATGAGTTTCCACATTCAACTTGGTATTAGTAGTGTTAATTCTTTTATTAAAGCAAATAGTATGTGTAGATTGCAGGAGGTCGAAGCTCTTCGGATTGGCAAAATCAATATTTTGCTCTATAATTTTCACAGGTTTTGTTGGCAGTATTTGTGCAATTCCTGTCATTGAGTTTCTAAATACATTCTTTTGGTCATATTTTGAAGTGCTCTTTTTGCTTTTATGTACTTTTTTTGAAGAGGACGCATTCACATTTGTTACTTCCAATTTCTCTTCCTCCATTTTTGGCGTTTCAGAGGGCTTTCCGTAATAATCTTCAAAGGAATTTAAAGTAAAATTCTTAAAGTTGGACATCCAAAAGGATCTTCACAATATAAGCGTTTTTCTGTCCACCAGCTTCAACAAGCTTCAGCCTACTACCAATTTCTAATACTGTTTTATCTTATTACTTGCTTACTTATCCACTCCCATTGTTTTGTCCTAGATGACAGCATCACCCGGACTGAATATAAAGCGTCAGTGTCACTTATTTTAAGTCATAATCAAGTCCTTTTAATGTGGCTATAGATTAACCCTGTACACTAAAGCTGTATATTATTTCCTTAAAGGAGCATTTATTTCCAAACTGTAACGCAGAATGTCATTCCAGAATCATGGAAAAAGGATTCAAATAAATAAATGTATATACACCAAAAATTACAACTTCGAATCCTATAGTACTTTTAATCTTTTTGAAAAAAATATTACTAAAAACTATGTATCATGTCCAAAGGCCATAGGGCCTAGCATTTTCTTTGTTAAAAAAGATAAACAGTAGAGAAATAAATAAAAAACGCCCTAACCCAACATATAGGACCTCTTTTTCGTTGGTCTAGTCAACTTTAATGGATGAGTAGATTTTTCTAACAAAGAGCATACTGCTGATAAAGCCAATTGACCCCGTTACCAAACAGCAGAGTAATGAAATGACTGAGGAGTATCCCACGTATAAGACAATAGTCGTGAATCCACCCAACTTAAATTTGGTGAATAAAATAGAATGAATAAACACATACAAAGCACAACCGGCACCTCCAATTATGAATCCTCTCCATTGCCACTTCCAGTTCTCCAGGCATAAGGAATGATAAGTGATCAAAATAGTGACGAGTGAACTTGTCAAAGTTAATAGGAGGAAAGAGAAAAAGAGGAAACCAAACATGTAAAAAATCTTATTAAACCATAAACTTGTGTATATGAAATACAACTCAACGGCGATGGAGCCAAATGGAAAGATACCAGCAATCAAAGTAGCTGGTATAGTCTTTAAATACCAAGGCTGGAAGGGTATTTGTCTTGCGATTTGGTTTGTCTTGGTTGGATGTTCATCCCAGTGACATCTTTTCCTGGCAATCAATGAACCAGCAAATGATAATGGAATTGAGAACAAAAACCATAGAAAAACCATAAAAAACAGAGTACTTGCTGGTATGACACCAGAAGAATGAACAAACATTAAAAAAAAGTTCAACGCAATAATTATTAGCAGAATAGCACCAGGAACTAGAAGTGGAGTCAATATCAAGTTTGCCTTCCAGTATGGCCCATTGAAAAATTTGTAGATGCCCATAGATGTATAAGAGCCGACAAACCCGAATAATGCATATAAGATAAACATAACAGTGGCTAAGGAACCTCTAGAACTAGGTGATAGGAAACCCAATGCAGCGAAGAAGATACTGCAAGTTACCATCAAAAATAATTGAACTCCTGAACCAACCAAAATTGAAAGGGTTAGCGATTGACTTGGCGAACGAAAAACATCACCATGATTCAATTTCCAACCTGAATCTTCTTGAAAATCGTCGTCCAAATTTAACTCGTTGTAACGTGCGAAATCACTTTTCAGTGCGCGCAATAGCGAATGGATAACAACAGATGACAATAAGACAACAACTAAGGAGAAATTTATCAAAGAAAACCATTGAATAGAAGGATCATATACGTGTAAATATTTGTCCCACCTGGTGGCCCAAGAAGTCGCTGATTCATTGAATTTAACGGAATAAGTAAAATAAACTTCATTATCATTTTCTTCGTCTAGCATCAATGGGCTGCCAGTCGTTTCACATGTACCTGGACTGGAACGTTTTATGGAAACTGGTTCGACGATAACACCAACTACGCGATAGTTACCTTCACCACGATCGTGATATTCAATCATAATATCGAAATGGTTGGCAAAGTAAGGCAATTCGTAAGTTTTCACCATGTTACGATCATTACGTGTTTCCAATTCCACATCCTTATCGGTGGTTTCTGCCCCTTTTGGAGTAGCCTCAATGTCGGTTCCTTGAGTTACCTGTACAAAACCAAGGTTGAAGCCAGCACCATAAAAACTAGTCTTAGTTCTGCCATCATAAACCTCTCTTGCAGCCGGTAATCCATCAATAAGCCAGTTTTGGAAGAAGCCATTTTTTATCAATTTATTGATGAATTTAGCATCATCTCCCGGAATTACGGTCTTACACAGGGATTCACACTCTTTTTCTTGTAACATATTCAATTGGAATGGTGAATTATAAATTCGATCACCAAATATAACGGATCCCAAGGATTCAGGTTGCTTTTCGACTTTTTCAGGCTGACAAAAATGGAATCTATTGTAATAGTAGTCGTATGAGTACAAGAAATTTTCTTTATCGCCAGAAACGTTATTACCGTCCTCATCTTTGTGTTGATAATTCATTGATGGAGTTAAATGATTAACGAGCAATGGGATGTTGTCATTTTCCCTGTAAGTGGTAGGCGCTACACCTGGTAAATAGAAGGCTTTGACTGTTGACACAAAAAAATACAACAACAAAAGCTGTACGTGTGCCATTTTGTAAATCATTCTGTTTTGTTTTCCTTTCGGTACTTGCTCTCTGCTACTAAATTAATATCTGAAAATATAACGGTAGCAGATGAAGGAAAAGCTGGACAAGGAGCCAAAAATTAACTTAACTAACGTACCAAAAAAAGATACAAATAAAAAAAACAAAGCAGTTCAAAAACCTTGAATTACCTTTTTGTTTATCATTAGGCCTATTTCTTCGAACCGATGACATTTTTCATGGCTTCACCAAGTAAAGAAAAATTGCCGTGAAAAAAATTTAAAGGGCTGTAACCCGGACTTTTGTATTATAAGTTAAAATCACTCATTCTCAGGCAGTATTGGTAACATTCCAAGTGACTTCCAATACGTGTTGAATTTACTACTAACATTCCAGTGTAAGTAGTAATTTTTATTAAGTTTTGATCAACTTAGGATTTTCCTATTTTATTTTTGTTTATTATATTAAGTGTTCATTATTTTAAGTAGTTATATATTATATAATACAACCCCGATTAGACAAACTTCATAAGTTTTTCGGGTGGGACGGTATCAAGCATTTCATTCTCATCAATTCGCGGTTTAATGGGCTTATAATCACCCTCTGGATCCTTAAACACGTAGGCAAGAATGACGCCTGCAATACCAAGGACAGAAACTGTCCCTAATGCTAGTGCAAGACCAATTAAAACGACAAAACCACGACCTATTTTCTTCTTCTTCGATTTTGATTTAGATTCACTGCTTGCCGATGAAGATGGAGGCTGGGATGATGTTGACTGAGGACTTGTCACAGTAATGTTCACATTGGCAAGTGGTGACTGAGAGTTGAATTCAGTTGAAACGTCTCTATTAATAAAAATTATTGGATTGTAATTGGAAGTATTTGTTGTTTCTGAAATAAAATATGGGGTCCATTTTTGGAAATCAAACAACATACTTTGTAGGTATCCGTATTGCGAAATATTAAAATTACCATTAAGTAAGAGGATACTGCCATTATTAACATTGTTGATTCCTCTCTTGTTCAAAGTGTTGGATTCAATATCTGTGTATATAGCTGAAACAGAGCTAATAGAGCTATCATTGCCAGGTAACGAGGTAATATTCCATTCTTGGTTTCTATAGATAAATAATGAAGTATCATTCCATGCCACTATGGAGTCTTCAGTGACAGTAAACGAATTCAGTTTCCCTTCAGAACCACTCAATAATGGAATCATAGTAGAATTGGTTAAGTTAAAGGATCCTAAACGTATAGATTGGTATTCTTTTGTTTCAAAAAGGCCTGAGATAATTAATTCTGATGAGTTGGTGAAGGAAAGTTGTGTGATTTCACCAAAAATCGTGTTATTGAGGAAGGTAGACCAAGTTTTGCTTTCATAATTGTATAGACATAATCCGGTGCAATTCGGCTCAGTCATTTGGAAATCTCCGCCGACAAGCATACTACAGTTTTTTTCAAAGTTAACTAAAGCATTTATTCTAGCATTTGATCCTAGTGTTTCATTAGCAATCATGGTCAAATTTCTCAAATCAAAAATCGACAGTTCTGCTGTGGTTGAAGATCCTGCACTGACAGCTAGTAAAGTTTGATTATCAGCGTATAGCATTTGAGTAATACCGCTAGACCAATTCCAGGAAGGATAAACTTCATTAGAAAAATAAATTTTGTTTAGAGAATCCACCTCATATGCATATGCCGTGGCAGACTCATTTAAATAAGCTCCCAGGTAAGGTACAATACCCCCTTCTAGGTTAAGTGGCTCTATTTCATTTTCGTTCAAAAAACGTACAGACCCATTCAAATTACCATATTGCATATGAGATACTGCACCTGAAAACAAAACATCGCCATCGCCATTGTTACCAGCCGCCCAAAGTGATAGACTAAAGGAACTGGAGTTCCGTATAAGCGCATTGGAAGATGCATTGACCACATAATCGTTATCAAGAACAATAAAGTCGTTATTTGCAAGACTTATATTAAGGGCACTATTCACTGTCCTCGATTGGTTGAAGACATTCTCAAATGATCCATTAAACAAAAAAACAGCTGATTGATTATTTGATGAAAGAATATCTCCAAATATTAGTAAACCTTGGTTAGTTTTCGTTATACCATGTACATCACCTTGAATGGTTTGGTTTTTACTTGATGTAACCTCAAAGTCGTCATTAAGGTCGACAATGGAAATACGGTTGCTTACTCCACCAATTACTAATTTGTTATCGTAAATGTCAGCATAAAGGGAAGAATTTTTAGGGTAATTTTTTACTGGGAAAAGATTCAAAGTAGTATTACCTACCTTTGTTTCGTTCAATCTCGTGCTGGTAAAGTTTGATTTCTGGTATTGGAGAATACCATTCAATAAAGTTTCTTTTTTAGCGTTGCTAGAATCTGAAAGTGTGTTAAAAGCATCTAAAGAAACAGTAATGACATTAACTTGATCTGCCACGACCACTGTTGCAGTGTTGGTTGTATAAATTCCTGAGACATACTCCAAAACGATCTCCGGTGAGAAATCTAGATATCCCGAGTAGATTTGATCATATTTTAGATTATCATTGTTCTGGTAAATCAAGTACGTCTTCATTATTGTGTTATTTTGTTGATTCCACATGGTCACGTTTACAATACCTCTTGCGGAGCACGTATTATCCTGAAGACACCCTGGTGTATACATGTTGATAGTGTAGTGACCGGGGTGGATAATGTTTGGGTAAAACTTTACGCGTGGAATTGGCTCATTTTGATCTGGAACATATTTCGCGGCTATATAACTTTCACCTGTTAGACCATTATACCAATCATTGCTCGACAATGTAGATGACGACGAATCATTGGTAAGCGCGCTGCAGCCATATTCGTTGAGAGAATCATTAGCATAAGTGGAGAATGTGTCCTGATAGAGCTCCAAACCGGATAATCCAACACTACCACCGTATGAATTTAATGCTACAAATTTTAACGATGAAACGGGAAGTTCATTCACAAACGCAAAGTCTTGGAAATCTGACGTCCATTTTACGTCTGTCTTGTTGTTATCAATGAAGGTAATCATGTCCATGGATGAAGATACATTTTGGCTTGCTGATAGTAAAGTGGCTCGGCTATACAAAGGGCAAAATTCATCGCAATTCTTCAACTCCCCACTTAGTGGGTCCAGATACGTTAAATTCATTATGCTACTGGATGGATCAGTCAGAATTTGGAACACGGAGATTTCACTATCGGAACTTTGGGAATTATAAAGCCTTATTTTTGTTGGTGAAACTTCATATGGTAAATTACAAACTAGAGACCCAGACGTATCCGGATAAAGCCATGCATCCTCATTAGTGTTAGGACAAACTAACGAATCAGATGCAAACGTTGTACTTCCCTGGGAATCCCAGGAAGCGTACCTCAGTGGAATTCGTTGGCCTAGCTCCAATGTAGTAGCGTTTAACGAGGAGGTTGAGTTCGTACCGTTATTTGAACTACTGATAAGCGCAGAAGGATCATCCAGTGTATAAAACTGGCCTGCAAATAAAATGTTGTCATTATTTAGCTTGACTATGGAATTCACACTGGAGTTTTCACCAAACCCTCCAAAAGGTAAAAGTTGGGTGGTATTTGATATGGAGTCCCAAATGAGAGCACTATAGCCCGTCATGAAGCCATTATTATATGAAAAGTTTCCTCCAAAATAGATAGAAGAATTGTCTGCGAGCACAGCCTGAACAGCTCCCAAAGACTGGTTGAATATAGGCGTCATAGACAGTGTCGACAAATTGTATAATATCTGGTTTCCGACAGAGATATTGTTTATCGTGCCTGATCCGCTAAGAATAAACGAATCAACGCCAAATGGTGTAATTTTGTCTATTCGAGTATCATCAGAGGCATCTTCCAACTGGATATAGGTGTTGTTAGAGTAATAAACTAATCCATGTGAGCTTGTTTCTGGACCTATTTCTTTAGTGAAATTTTGTTGGCCTGTGTACTCGTAAAAAGATAAGGCGTCCACACCCCCGAGGATTTGTACTGCGTTGCTATTATTTTGCGATATATTCAAATTCGGTAGCACATTATCTTCGATGTCCAGAAGAGATTTAATATTCTCCAACTGTGATGCCTTCGATATCTCCACAAGAAAAGGAAATGCGAGTGTCCAGAGACGATGAACAAACATTTAATTTCTATATCGTAACGAAGAACAGGTGTATTTTGATCGTTTTCTCTTGCGTTTCTTCGTTTCCCGGTCAATCAACTGTATAAATATAAAACGAAAATTGTATTATCTTCTCCTACAAAGTCTAGTATGGGGATGATTAAAGCGCACACTTTCCTTCGAGACTTCTGATGATGACATTTCCACATTTCCATATATTTCTTTTTTTGTATCGCGAAAAAATGGGAAGAATGGCGTTTCTAACCACTAAAAAAGAGGAATTTTTGCCTAATTTGGGAATTTGTCAACAAAAATGTAAAACATATGAGATGTATTATTGCCTGCGGAAGATTCTTAAAAACATGACAAAATCCAAATTGAAAATGACCTGAAGGTCTCGACTTTTCGGATTTTCATTGTTGCTATGTAAATCTATAGTTAATTATATCCAATTCTGGTAACCAAACCTGTGCTTCGTACACCAATCGGGACCATGCTCATAGTATTCTTCTCTTGTGACCCTCGCTTTTCGGTAGGAATCTGTCTTTGCAAACTGTGACATCACTTCCCACCCAAACAGAGCACAGTCACCTTCGGGCACCGAAACATGACAAGTCCAATCTGTGGGTAATTGCCTTTGTAGTTCTGCCGCAAGCCGTTGGGCGAAATTGGGCAGATTAAAGTTTCCTCCTGTACATACAATGTTTCCTACCATAAGAGGTCGCACTATTTCGGGCAACATGGAAAGGCTCTCTAGGATGGCCTCCACAATGCCTGGTTTAGTAATTTGCGAAATTTCTGGATGGAAAAAAGTTTCTGGTATTGTGAAAAGCTCATCTGTCAGTGTTATGATCTGCGCATCTTCAGGTAACGGTACATTTTCTTTTCTGGGATTTCTTACGTAACCAAGAAAGCTTGTTTGGAAGTCAGGAAGTACATATCCTAGTGCATGCTTATCCTTCGTTTTGAAACTATCAAAATAAGACACCGGGCTAACGAACAAGCATTGTTCCTTGATATTGTTAACAAGTATGGTTTCATCCATCATATTGTAGTGTCTAAATGATAGAGTTTCCTTTAGTAGCCCAGTTAGGAAACGGCCTCCAATGTCCAATTTTTTTACCGCTTTATAGTACGGTATTCCCTTCAGGACAGGAATTATCCAAGTACAATTAAACCCGGAATCAATAACTAATTGGAAATCATGATAATCGCTACCTGAATCCTGCGCATTCTTGGACTCGCTTGATGTGGAATTTGTACTGTCTGAGTTGCCACGGACAATATCGATATCTTCGTCCTTACCTGAAATTGTTCTCATTTCACCCTTATATGACTTGGTAAATGGTACAAAGACTGCTACAGGAGACTTGAAAAGACTGTCGAATTCATATTCTTCAAATATCACCTGGTCGGCATGCTTACTTAATTCTGGTAAAGTCATACAGCTCTCGCTAGCAACCAAATGATGACCCTTTCCCTCTTTCAGATCAAACCCATCAAACTCTGAAGGATTGAAAAGGCAATAATCCCATATACAACTCTCTAATTCCCATAATGTGAGCTGTCCTAGTTCATGTGGCCTCCTGAAGGTGATAGATGAAATATCTTTGATGTTTTTGATATGATTTGATAAATACGATGTCCCAAATTTATCTTTGGCCAATGCATTTAAAGCTCGGAACGGTTTCTTATTCGTGGAAGGACCAAACTTGATTTCGTATGAACCATTATCGATCACAATGGGTGGTGTTTCCATAGTTTAAATTATCTTGTCCACGATTCTGCGCTTCTTCTCCTTTGGTCTTGCATTAATTCTCTTGTTCTTCTTGGCCCATTTTGAAATGCATTTGTAATTATGGACGGAAAGTAAACTGTTTACAATAATCACGAAAATACATATAGGTTTACATCATCTACACACTGGAATCGATTTCATACCATAAAAGAGGCCCTATAAGAAGCGGCATCACCTTAAACACTAACCACGTGCAACCAACAGAATATATTTGATGTCTGATAGTCCATTGAGCAAAAGACAAAAGCGGAAGGCCGCCCAAGAACCAGAATTATCTCTTGATCAAGGTGATGCCGAAGAAGAATCGCAGGTAGAAAACCGAGTTAACCTAAGCGAGAATACACCAGAGCCGGATCTTCCTGCGTTGGAAGCATCTTATTCCAAATCTTATACTCCCAGAAAGCTTGTTTTGAGTTCTGGGGAAAATCGGTATGCCTTTTCTCAACCTACAAACTCAACAACCACGTCATTACATGTACCGAACTTGCAACCACCAAAAACCTCTTCTAGGGGTCGCGACCATAAGTCCTACTCTCAATCACCACCAAGGTCTCCAGGAAGATCGCCAACTAGAAGATTAGAATTGCTCCAGCTTTCGCCAGTGAAAAATAGCAGGGTTGAACTACAAAAAATTTATGATAGCCACCAGTCGTCGAGCAAGCAACAGAGCAGACTATTTATTAACGAACTAGTCTTAGAGAACTTCAAGTCCTACGCTGGTAAACAAGTAGTAGGTCCCTTTCATACTAGCTTCTCGGCCGTGGTAGGCCCCAATGGTTCAGGTAAATCAAATGTCATCGATTCCATGTTATTTGTATTTGGATTTAGAGCGAACAAGATGAGACAGGACAGATTGTCGGATTTAATTCATAAATCAGAAGCTTTCCCAAGTTTGCAATCATGTTCCGTAGCTGTACATTTTCAGTACGTTATTGATGAATCTTCGGGTACTTCCCGAATCGATGAAGAAAAACCTGGATTGATCATTACAAGGAAAGCCTTTAAAAACAACTCATCGAAATATTACATAAACGAAAAAGAAAGTAGCTACACAGAGGTGACAAAGCTTTTAAAGAATGAGGGTATTGATTTAGACCATAAACGATTTTTAATTCTACAAGGTGAAGTAGAGAATATTGCTCAAATGAAGCCTAAAGCAGAAAAAGAGAGTGACGACGGACTACTGGAATATCTGGAGGACATAATTGGAACTGCAAACTATAAGCCGTTAATTGAAGAGCGAATGGGACAGATTGAGAATCTAAATGAAGTTTGCCTGGAAAAGGAAAATAGATTTGAAATTGTTGATAGAGAAAAAAACTCTTTAGAGTCAGGGAAAGAAACGGCGTTAGAGTTTTTAGAGAAGGAAAAGCAGCTGACGCTTTTAAGATCAAAATTATTTCAATTTAAATTGTTGCAAAGCAACTCTAAACTTGCCAGCACCTTGGAAAAGATCTCCTCTTCGAATAAAGACCTCGAAGATGAGAGGATGAAATTTCAAGAATCTTTGAAAAAAGTGGATGAGATTAAAGCACAACGTAAGGAAATAAAAGATCGAATATCATCTTGTAGTTCAAAAGAAAAGACCCTGGTTTTAGAAAGAAGAGAATTAGAAGGCACCAGGGTGTCTCTAGAAGAGAGAACAAAAAATTTGGTAAGTAAAATGGAAAAAGCAGAAAAGACTTTGAAATCCACCAAACATTCAATATCGGAGGCCGAGAATATGCTTGAAGAGCTTCGTGGACAACAAACCGAACACGAGACGGAGATCAAAGACTTGACTCAATTGCTGGAAAAGGAACGAAGTATACTTGATGATATTAAACTATCTTTGAAAGATAAAACGAAGGATATATCTGCAGAGATTATTCGGCATGAAAAGGAACTGGAGCCTTGGGACCTCCAACTTCAGGAAAAAGAATCACAGATACAATTGGCTGAATCCGAACTATCTTTGTTGGAGGAAACTCAAGCTAAACTGAAAAAAAACGTTGAAACTTTAGAAGAAAAAATTCTTGCCAAGAAAACACACAAGCAGGAGCTACAAGATCTTATCCTCGATCTGAAAAAGAAGCTGAACTCACTTAAAGATGAAAGGTCGCAAGGTGAAAAGAATTTTACTTCTGCTCATCTAAAGTTAAAAGAAATGCAAAAGGTTTTGAACGCGCATCGCCAGCGTGCAATGGAAGCTAGATCCTCTTTATCAAAAGCTCAAAATAAAAGTAAGGTTTTAACAGCTTTATCGAGACTGCAAAAGTCAGGACGTATAAATGGTTTCCATGGACGTTTGGGCGATTTGGGCGTTATCGACGATAGTTTTGACATTGCTATTTCTACTGCTTGTCCGAGACTGGATGATGTCGTGGTTGATACTGTAGAATGTGCGCAACACTGCATCGACTACTTAAGAAAAAACAAACTTGGTTATGCAAGGTTTATTCTCTTGGATAGGTTACGCCAATTCAATTTACAACCTATCAGTACACCAGAAAATGTACCGAGACTATTTGATTTAGTTAAACCTAAAAACCCAAAATTCTCAAATGCATTTTACAGTGTTCTTAGAGACACTTTGGTTGCTCAGAATTTAAAACAAGCCAATAATGTAGCATATGGGAAGAAAAGATTTAGAGTTGTCACTGTGGATGGGAAATTAATTGATATTTCTGGTACAATGAGTGGTGGTGGCAACCATGTAGCAAAAGGTCTAATGAAATTAGGTACGAATCAGTCAGACAAGGTTGATGATTACACCCCCGAGGAAGTAGATAAAATTGAGCGTGAGCTATCTGAAAGAGAAAATAACTTCCGCGTGGCAAGCGATACGGTCCACGAGATGGAGGAAGAACTGAAAAAATTGAGGGACCACGAACCAGACTTGGAATCACAAATATCAAAGGCAGAAATGGAAGCTGATTCCTTGGCGAGTGAATTGACACTGGCAGAACAACAAGTGAAAGAGGCAGAAATGGCGTACGTCAAGGCAGTTAGTGACAAAGCGCAACTAAACGTGGTGATGAAGAATTTGGAACGCTTGAGAGGCGAATACAATGATTTGCAATCCGAAACAAAAACTAAAAAGGAAAAGATCAAAGGCTTGCAAGACGAAATCATGAAAATTGGTGGTATCAAATTGCAAATGCAAAATTCAAAAGTTGAATCAGTTTGTCAAAAATTGGATATTCTAGTGGCCAAACTTAAAAAAGTCAAATCTGCCTCAAAGAAGTCAGGAGGAGATGTCGTAAAGTTTCAAAAACTGCTCCAAAACTCTGAAAGAGACGTAGAACTATCATCAAATGAGTTAAAAGTCATCGAAGAACAACTAAAACATACAAAACTGGCTTTGGCAGAAAATGACACAAATATGACTGAGACGCTCAACTTGAAAGTTGAATTAAAAGAACAGAGCGAACAACTGAAGGAACAAATGGAGGACATGGAGGAAAGCATCAATGAATTTAAATCTATAGAAATCGAAATGAAGAACAAGCTGGAAAAATTGAACTCACTGTTGACGTACATCAAAAGTGAGATAACGCAGCAAGAAAAAGGATTAAACGAACTATCAATTAGGGATGTAACCCATACCCTGGGAATGTTAGACGATAATAAAATGGACTCAGTGAAAGAGGATGTTAAAAACAATCAAGAACTTGATCAGGAATACCGGTCCTGTGAAACTCAAGATGAGAGTGAAATAAAGGACGATGAGACTTCTTGTGACAATTATCATCCTATGAACGTTGATGAGACTTCAGATGAGGTATCCAGAGGGATACCAAGACTTTCTGAGGACGAATTAAGGGAGTTGGACGTAGAACTGATTGAAAGTAAAATAAATGAATTGTCATATTATGTCGAAGAGACTAACGTGGATATTGGAGTTTTGGAAGAGTACGCTAGGCGCTTAGCAGAGTTCAAAAGAAGGAAGCTGGATTTAAATAATGCTGTTCAAAAAAGAGATGAAGTTAAGGAACAATTAGGAATACTTAAAAAGAAAAGATTTGATGAATTTATGGCTGGCTTTAATATCATATCAATGACCCTAAAAGAAATGTACCAAATGATTACTATGGGTGGAAATGCTGAATTAGAACTTGTGGATAGTCTAGATCCTTTTTCTGAAGGAGTTACGTTTAGTGTTATGCCTCCTAAAAAGAGTTGGAGAAATATAACAAACCTTTCAGGTGGTGAGAAAACACTAAGCTCCTTGGCTTTGGTTTTTGCTTTACATAAGTATAAACCAACCCCCCTTTATGTCATGGATGAAATAGATGCCGCTCTGGATTTCAGAAATGTCTCAATCGTAGCTAACTATATCAAAGAAAGAACCAAGAATGCACAGTTTATTGTTATTTCGCTGAGAAATAACATGTTCGAATTAGCGCAACAGTTAGTTGGTGTTTATAAAAGAGATAATAGAACCAAAAGTACCACGATTAAAAACATAGATATCTTAAACAGAACTTAGCTAGTACAATAATCAATTCAAGAGCACTTGCTGATTGTAATATCATGCTATCAAAGAAGTTTAAAGATACTACCCAAATTCCCGCCTGTTTATTTCTTCTTTTGGGCAGCAGTTAGGAATAAAAAAAAAAGGTCAATGATAATGCACCAAAAACAGAAAGTATATGTATATCTTAACAAACTCTCAAAATACAATTTAAACAAAGTTTTTTGAAGCAAAATTCGAATGCAAGATTCATAAATATGGGGCGTAGGAAATCTATACTATATGCAAATATCACGTAGTTAAAAAACTATAAAACATAAACCAGAAATATGGTATCAAGGACTTTTGAATATAATTAGGAACGAGATTAATGCGTATCATCTAGTATCTTGACATACTGCTTTTCTGCAAGATAAACAAGCTTTTGGACGGGGATAACTGCGGTTTGGTGAGTGAATTTCGGAAATTTTTTTCTATTGACACCAAACCATTCCATAGGTGGAGTGGCGTCTCCCAGATCTCTTATCTGAGGCACTTCGATCTGCGGTTCTTCTAGTGCAATATAATTAAACTTTGAAGCGGCTTCTTCCTTTTTAATTGATTCTTCAAGTTCTTCCTCAGTTTGTCCAAAGGAAATATTTGCTACCTGGGATCGACGAACTGCCAGTGCTTTGACATGTGTAGTCCACATTTCCTTTATGAAGTCTACAGGCCCTAGATTCCACCTTACAGATATTTTGTCTGAAAAAGAGCAAGCAAATAGATATTCTAAATTATTTGTCTTTTCTTCTTGTAAAGTTGTCATATGAACAGCAAGTTTTGGAATATCAATGATAGTACCACCGACAATCTTGGAAGCATAATGCATGTAATCATCAATAGCAATGGAAGCTCCAACTTCCTCATCTAATTCTTCTTTGGAAGTAGAAAGCGCTGCAGAAACATCTAAAACTTGTAGTTGCAAATCTGTCTTTAATTTTTTCCCCGAATGTGTTTCGGAACGTATAGAGACTTTTTCAATTCTTATTACTAACACTTCCACATCGAATAAAGATATTGGCGAAATCTGGACCTTTGAAGAGGAGATATTCACCGAGAGATCAGTTCTGAGTAGTTTCAGCGATCTTAAAATGTCTTTGTATAATATTGGTTGCCTAGATTCACCAGGATTGGAATCTCTCAACGTCTCCATATACGATATTTTATTATCCTGCCTCATACGTACAATGGTGTTGTAGATATCCAGTATATTTGCTACAACTAATGCAGTAGAGCTGAGGATAATTTCATCTGATGAAAAAGAGACCTGCAGCAAATCAGGTAGAACCCCCTTGGCATCCTTTTCATTATGAAGATGGAAGTGTATGTTACTTATAGTGCCGATTAAGAACATATGATAATCAAAAGCAGCCTTTACCGCTATATCATCAATATTCAGGGAGGTGGAAACTAATGGATGAGTATTTTTGCTTTTTTCAGGTGGCCATTTTACTTCTGATAACCAACTTGCATTCGCAACTTCAAATAAACCACTCAGTCTACCTTCTGATGTCAAGCTAATACCGTCAGTGAAAGCATGCAGTAACTGCCGCTTCTCGTTATAATGATCTGTGGCCAGCCATGTTCTTTGTGTCCTTAATGAAATCATACCGAGAGAAGGACCCAAATCAACGTCTCCGCTAACATTTGTAAAAATTAATGTAAAGCACCAGGGTATTTCCGTACCTGCATCGGCATAGTTGGTTGATGTTAATGAACTCATTTCAATTTCCTTATTAACAGTTCTTTGCACTGGCCGTGTGTGTAAAATGCTACTGAACCTCCATATGTCCAAGAATAAATACAGGTTCTGGAGCTGCTTTACATTGAAGAAGACGCTTAGATCAGAAACCAACCCCGTTCCATACATACTGATTACATCAGGATGTGTAAATAAAAGCGTCAAGTCCATGAAACCAACTTCAAAGGACGTACTTACTTCTCTTGAAAATATGTGCTTAATGGACGCTTTTGTGTGTTCTAGAGTTAAAGAAAACTCCAAAGGCTGTTCAGAGTCGAACTCATTGGTAGCCATACTGAACAAAAACGATTCAAATCCAACATCTGCCTGAACCTTAGCTTTTGGTTCACAGCTCAAACTTAACTGTTGCTTGGCTGATGTTAGTTTTACAGCCACATCAAATTGATCCAAAAGTCGCTTATAATCAACATTCTGCGAAGAAGGTTTTGTAAAGTTTGGTTTTTCGTCGGTGCTATGTTTCTTTATCATCTTTTGCAGACTTTCAGAAAATTCCATTAATAAAGGAGCACATCCTGCATACAAAGTATTATGCGTTGGGTCGACAGTGATTAATGTTCTGAATTTATGTGGCTTAACTTTATCTTCATCATGTTTATATGTACAGTTTATAGTGACTACTGGACTTTTTATTTCAAAAGATGGCTCACTCTTGGTTTCAATATCTTCGTACGTGTAAACCCTAAATACACCACCGTCATACTTGAAATTTGAGTTAACAGATCTAATGTTATCGAGAAAGGGAGCCAAACTACTCGAAGCACTTTCGACACTGGTACTAGCATAAGAATTATCATTTTCCGCACGCAAACTCTCGGACACATCCAGAATGTTCTTTTTCAGCTCTTGAAATGCTCGCATGGATTGTAAAGTAGACTCAATGACATCCATGAATGACGGGACAAAGTTTACATCCAGTGCTTCACCATGAAATCTAAAAAACCAATCTTTCCACTCACCACATCTTTTGAACCAGTAGGATATTTGCATGTTTGGCAAGAAACTTCTATTATATTTGTCTTTCTCGTTTCCTTCAGAGAAAAAAGTGCTTGAGGTATTACCATTCGCAACAGAGAAAAAAGCGTCCACAACTGTGAATTTCCCAAAATCCTTTTCATATGCTGAAAACAATCTGTTATAACCTAACATTAACCCAGGATTGGAGCCTGCTCCATACTGGAATATCCACCCAATACAAAATTTATAGGACAGGATGTGTATTGAACGGAAATTTATGGGCATTTCTTTTGACTTATCACTTTTACCGGTGAACATCTTAGTGTTCCAAATATTAGGGGCATGGCGTCTTGAATAGTAATGGCTCAAGTCTAGCAATTTATGCGCGCCCCACATTAATCTTAATAGAGAATCAGGAGATAAGCAGACCCTGAAATGAGAACTTTCCACTTGGAATGACTGCTCCGTATCAACCGTTCTTTGTAGGGTTGATACTTTTATGGAAAAGTCGAGTAATTTGGAAAGACCAATGGGTAGTGACCGCTCCTTTATTAGAAATAGGATGTTTTCGATGGAAAACTGTCCCGTCACCTTGGTTTCTTCTGGTAACATACCGTTATTCGTATTGGTCAGAGAAAGTAGCAGCATATGTAATTCAAACACGAAATACGTGGAAGCCACTGGCACAAGAACACCAAAATAAGTAATGCTAGTATCTAATGTCCAATTTATCATTATCGAGGGTGCCTGCTTCTCTTTTTTTTGTAGATTTGAACTAAAGAATAAAGGCTTCAGGGAATATAACAGATTGATACCCTGAGAAGCAAGCTTTTCATCTTGTAAAAAACTGTTTACAATACGGCGCGGCTCCGAAAAGGTTAACTTAATCATAGATATTGAGATGTCAACGTTTATCAACGAATAGCCTTCTCTAGAAATTCCTCCTTTAATTTCAATATCGCCAAATGAAAACCTTAGGTATTGCTCCTTTGTCTGGTGCGATGTCATGAAAAAATCAGTATCCCATATGCTTAACAAAATCTCATTTGAACCGAATTTGTTAAAATATATATCAAGCTGCTTGGCTTCGTGACGAATATAAAATGGCGAGAGCGGCATAACTTCAGAACTAACGTTTGAAAAATAACATGACAAGACTGTGTTAATTTTCTGGTCGACAAATTGGGACTTTTTCTTTGATTTAGGTTTAAACTTTATGCGCTCTTTAATCATCATCAGACTTTCCCTAATTTCAGTAATAGCGGTTACTAATTGCTCAGTTGAACTCATTGCTCTAAAATGAAGATCTGCGCACTGGTTGTTTATCAGAATCGTAGGCTTGTGTGACCATGCCTCAGTAGTCGCTAAAATTGAAAAGTCGCGCAGTTGAGCTTCTCCCAAAATGACAGATGTGTGTTTTAACCACACTTCCGATTTCTGGGAAAATATAACCAATGAACCCGCTTGACTAGTTGAATCTTTTAGATTTTCCCATAGTAAACTAACTCTACCCCCAACTGTTCTACTTATCAGCTTCGTTTGGTCCATGACCAGTTGCAGTTCACTTTTATCCACTAATAAAACGGTGTTCATTTTGAATTGCTTTGATAACTCCTTTTTTGGATCACTTTTGTCATCTTCGCCCACTGCTGCAATGAGTGGAATAAGATCTTGCAATTTAAGTAACCTATCACTGAATTTTCCTTTTACTGAGCCTACTCTTCCCGTAATTTCAATAGTCTCTTCTCGATTTGAAGGTAAGCTTGTCACCGGAGGCGTCAAATCCACTACCAGATTGGCATCCGCAACAACAAAATTATGCTCAACCTCATATCCCTCACCATAAACAGTAAGGTAAAATGATCCCATGGTACACTTCAACAATTTTTTAATCAAATTTTGTTTATGTTTCTCATTTTCTGCCGTGAATAATTTGCCGTATATATACGACCTTGCAACATCTGAGAACTCCCAATTTCTCCAAGTCGAAAACACAGACATGAAGATATTTTTTGCATCTTTCGCAGAGGTATATTTCTTTTCTTTTAGCACTTCGTCGATGTTGCTTTGCCAATCATCAGGAAGGTACGTTAAAATGTGTCTCAGACGCGTAATAATTTTCCAACTACGATTCTCACGCACATGCCCTTTGGAAAGTCTCATAATAAAAGCAGGTTTTGTTATGACGTAAGGATCATGACTAATTTGATAATATTCGCTTGCGGCTGTGAGCTTTGAAATGAGTTCTGTCTTTGAATTACTTCTGGTGTTCTGAATAGAATTAAAAGAAGTGCAAACCTCTTGAATAAGATTTCCCTGGTCACTACAGTACTCAAACAGCCATTCCATTTGAGATTCGTCTATGGTAATATCTGATGACGTTAAGTTTAATGAGTTAACTTGTCTATCTTCTGTAGAAGACCATACTTCGAAACCCTCAATCCCTAGCGACAGTGCAGGGGGACGATCTTCAGACAAGTCTGGATTTTTCTTCTGGTTAACAGTCACTCTGACAGTTTTTACCTTTGCTAAAGCTGCTACCTCTAATAATTTATTTGTTCGGTTCTTCTCTAGAGACTTTTCACTCATTTGATAATCAATACGATCTAAATAGAGCTCAAAACCTTCCTCACCTGTCTCTTGCCAAATTAAATTTAGATAAGCAATATGGATATCAATGTTTGAAATAGAAGTAATCCCTTCTTGAAGGTTGCTTAATCGTTTCACAATCCCAATTTCAATATCGTCTAAGACTTGTACCATGTTTTCAGAGTAAAGCTGTTCTAATAAACTCTTAGCGAAAATAAAAAGCAACGGGTCGACATCCAACAGAATATATGAAACATCAACAACATAGTTATCCCTTTCGTGGTTTCTGTCTTCTGTAAAAGCAACAGGTTTGAAGCTTGAAGGGTCCGCTCCTTCCTCATTATCATCTTCACTGAAGCTGGCTCTTGAAGGCTCCATAGTTGATGGAGTTTCTGCGAATATGTTCTTGAATGGATTTGTGGTCTCCAGAAGGGTAGCATACTCGCCCACAATATCTTCAATGATATAATCTATAGTATCAGGCAAAGTGGGAAGAGGTAAAGTTGGGATAGACGAAGATGGTGCTATAGCCCCGTACAGGTTTTGGTATGTATCCGAATCCTGATAAAACAGCGGAAGAAGAAAAGGACACCTATGATAGGGTGAATCGTGTATTGTTATATATCTGCGTTGTTCTGATCTTTTTTTATCGATATCCTTGTATTGCTCAAAGTTTGTAAATCTTAATTTTGTTTCGAATTTGAGAAATGATGTGTCTACGCCATCGCCCATCACGCAATTCAACGAAATTGTCAATTTTGGAATTTTCACGTCTATTCTTTGTGAATATTTTTCGTTTTCAAAGTCGATCAAAGTAAACAATATCGATTCAGCACTAATAACTGATTGAGATTTCATCACCGGATCTTTAAGGCCTATTCTTATTTTTTCAACGTGCACAGTTAGCGAGGTCATATCATTAATGGTCTCAGTGTCATATAATAATATATTTTCCAAGTCATTGTAGCCAAAACCTATCTTATAAAAGGAATTAAAGAATCCCTTTATAAATTCAATATCTGAATCAATGCATAAATCTCCGAGATTGATATCCCATTGACAAAAGTAGGTAGGTTCTGTGGGTGGTAATCCATACATTCTATGTCCATGAATGGTGAGGTCCGAAAGCAATCCGTGCTCTTGCTCATCAGCACCGTTATTACGACGTATAAAATCAAATACTTCATTTATTTGTTTTGAAACGTGCCGCTTTATTGAAGTCCCGTTGAGAACCGCCATTATGTCCATATAATAATTACAACTTCTGAAATCCACGACAAGTTCGGCAAAATGTAGTGCAATGCATGGATCAAAACTGTAAATCGTTTCTGGTAATATCAGAGCACCATCCCAAACCGAAAATGTGAACCAAATATCAGTTTCGTTGGTAGTCCTTTTCAAATCTGACCTTTTCATAGGACCTTTATCCTCAGATTCGTTCTTTAGACTGCTATTTTGGTACCCTGAATCTACAGTAGATGCCAAATCCGCCACCGAGCTTTTCGTAGTGACATCTCCGACTTCCCTAGCGCCAAGGACACCCGTGTACTCTTCTGACGTCACAAAATTAAAAAATTCACCGAAGTAATTCATCTTTACGTTTGTTAAATACCTCATGACAAACCCATAGCAGTGAAGTACTGTACTCTTGCTGTTACACTCTATGACTAGCGTATCGACATTATCAATATCTAACTCGGAATAGAGAAGGTAAGAACCTTTAATTGTAAAGTCGTATGCTCTCCCCACTTCTTTATGTTTCATGAATTCGTTCAATGTATTCCAAGGGGGGGTATTTAACATCATTCTGAACATTGGAGTTGAGATCTCGTAGGACATATCTGTGTATGTCCCCAAAATACTCTCACGGGGTACCGTGACATCAATTGAAAGCTTATCACCATGAAGGGATAAATAACAGTTTTCGTTAAAATCTAACGGATTGTTAACAATATTGTGATCATTGACGTTTAAGTAGATAGAATATCCTTCCATTTCCCAATTGACTTTGTATACAAATGGTCTAAAAAGTTCGTAAGGCGTAGGGTCACCAGCGGAAAAGTCTGAAAGCGTATCTGCAACTAAAGTTATATGCTCACGTAGCAGAAACGCCTCTAATTGTTCTGACTTCATGTTAATTATCCATATAGCTTTGCTATTCCAACCCAATGGATATCCAATATCCCCATCAATATCGAATACCTTGCTTTTTAACAAAATATCGTGATTAACACTTGACCTAATTTCGGTTTCCAGGAAATGAACATGGAAATTATTCTGAAAACCTTGCACTGTAGGACAAACACTTATATTGAAATTTGCATAGGTGTCCTTACAAAATCGGAGATCCATCCATCCAAATGGCCTATATTCTTCATTAGTTTCTTTGTAGTGTTTCAAAAATTCGGGGTCTTTGCTACTTTCCCTCGTCGGTATACGCCAAGTAGTATCTTCCATTATTGATATATTCATCCTGAAAAGTGTATATATTCTTCTAGAACCTGGCGGGAGTTTTTTTATAGGTTTGGCTGTCCTTGAAACTACCGGTGATAGAACTCTTTGTAGATGACTGACTTGTCTTTGAGCCCAAGGTCCGTAACAGATGGATCCTCCGTGAATTTGAACATCTAAAGCAAAATCTGGAGGTGCTCCGTTATTGCCCACATCTGGTCCATCAATATCAGGTATTGTCGGATGTGCACCATGTGGCACAACGCCCGGAACATCCACGTCATATGCAATTGTGACCTTTGGGCATTTTAAAATTGATGTAAATTTAGCATATTCATGGTTCGTCAAATCGAACTCAACATCATCTAAATCACTTGCTTTAGCGTCGCCCGCAGAAGCCTTATAAAGAGATAAACCTTTCCATTTATGATAGAAATTGTCATCTGATGTGCCTGCGCTTTTTTTAGTCTTTTTCGGTACAACAGGCTTGGTTACTATCTGAAAGACTCGTACAAACGTTTTCCATAACTTTGACACTTTCCCTCTATCTATTTTAAACTTCAATCCAATAGCATCATCGTAACCAATATTTTGTTTGATAGAAATTTCGAAGTTTTTGAATTCCATCTGTGTTTTATTTCTGTATAAATCTAATCGCTCTTTTGGAGGTAAAACATCTATTATGCCTTTTCCACTTTCATAACTTAGAATCATAACAGATGGCGTGAATTTGTTTCCTAACAGTAGGGAACCGCGGCTAAATTTAAGCTCAATTGGTAAAAACATCAGTAGCTTTGGATGTTTGCCGATATCTGTTTCTTGGTAGTCCCTGTCATTAACAATTGATGCATCAGAGTTCGTTGTGTATGCAGATTCGCTTAGATCTTCATCTAATTTATCAGCACTACTTCCATCGCTAAAAGGTTCAGGAAAAGAATGCTCATTAAGGTATTTTTCAAATTTATCGCGTTCATCTTTTGATAGTAAGTTTATAACATTATCGTACGCCACTGTTCTGTTGTAAATAAAAATTTCTAGACCTTCACATTCTACGGAAATTTTACACGGAAGCTTTGCTTTTTTGCCAGAAGAAGACTTGTCATTCTCTATCAATTCTGCTTTTCTGCAATTTAAAAGCCAGTATTTCCATGTTAAACTACCCTCTAATACCGAAATCGTATAATCTTTGTGTATTACGGAAAGGTTTTTAAAATGTATTCGACCACCTAGTAAGGAGATACGAAGTGTCTCAACATTTATCTTGATTTTCGCTCGTTTCCATAGTAGCCATTCTAATATAAAACTTACAAGGTATGCATAGATTCTTCCCATGTAGAATATCATTGTCAAACATACTACCACCGTGAGAATCCAATCTACTAAAAAGACCCAGCTAAAGTCCTTTTGGTGTGTCAATGGAACACCACGTAATTGTGAAATAGCTTCCATGCTTGCTAACTTATTACCGTCAATAGAAGACTTGAGTCAGGTGGCTTTAATGAGTACTATTCTTTTTTTTTTTCCAAAGAGCACTATGTTGATAATACCGCAGTAATTTTTTTTGAGTATCCTGTAGCCTAGAAAGGTTGAAGCTTATAAAACCGTGCCAACAGCTTTATAGTGGGGAGTTTGGCTTCCCTCTATTTGTATATTGATCGCCATCCCTACGAAGTTATTGGGAACGCATCGTGAACCTCTCACTTTAATGCCAGCGGTAGAAAAAAAAGTCATAAACAATACACGCCGGCTACACTTAGAAAGAAATGACATTTGCTGTCTTATAAAAGGACTTGACAGACCAAAGACGCGTATAATACACCAAGAATGGCCTTATTGGAGAAGTTGCATCGAAGGATTGTTGATATGGGGCTTGTCCCGCGTATAATCGCCTTATTACCAGTTATTTCCATGCTATGCGCTCTATTTGGGTTTATTTCTATCGCTATTCTGCCTATGGATGGACAGTACAGAAGAACATACATTTCTGAGAATGCATTGATGCCTTCACAAGCGTATAGTTACTTTAGAGAATCTGAATGGAACATTTTGAGGGGCTATCGATCTCAAATTAAAGAAATGGTAAACATGACTTCTATGGAAAGAAACAATTTGATGGGTTCTTGGTTACAAGAATTTGGTACTAAGACTGCTATTTACGAAAATGAACAATATGGAGAAACATTGTACGGTGTAATGCACGCTCCTAGAGGTGATGGAACAGAAGCGATGGTGCTTGCCGTTCCATGGTTTAATTCAGATGATGAATTCAATATTGGCGGCGCAGCTTTGGGTGTATCTTTAGCAAGATTTTTCTCACGTTGGCCAGTATGGTCCAAGAATATAATCGTTGTCTTCAGCGAAAATCCTCGTGCAGCATTAAGATCATGGGTTGAGGCATACCATACTTCCTTAGATTTGACTGGTGGTTCCATTGAAGCTGCTGTTGTGTTGGATTATTCGAGTACGGAAGATTTCTTCGAGTATGTAGAAATCTCATACGACGGTCTGAATGGTGAGCTGCCCAATTTGGATCTTGTCAACATCGCTATATCCATTACGGAACATGAAGGTATGAAAGTTTCTTTGCACGGTCTACCCAGTGATCAGTTAACTAATAATAATTTCTGGTCAAGATTAAAAATATTATGCCTGGGAATAAGGGATTGGGCGTTGTCCGGTGTTAAAAAGCCCCATGGTAACGAGGCATTTAGCGGCTGGAGGATTCAATCTGTAACATTGAAAGCACATGGAAACAGTGGTCATGATATTACTACATTTGGACGTATACCCGAAGCAATGTTTCGCTCTATTAATAACCTTTTGGAAAAATTTCATCAATCGTTCTTCTTTTATTTGTTATTAGCACCACGTCAGTTCGTATCCATTAGTAGTTATTTGCCAAGCGCTGTGGCTTTATCTATAGCATTCGCCATAAGTTCATTAAATGCATTTATAAACAATGCTTATGCAAATATATCCTTATTTTCCGAGTATAATTTGGTAGCGTTGTTGGTTTGGTTCGTGTCATTGGTGATATCATTTGTTGTTTCACAAGCGTTTCTTCTAATACCTTCATCGGGATTATTGATGACAATTAGCATGGCATCTTGTTTTTTACCTTTGATACTTTCCAGAAAAATTCACATCTCAGAACCACTATCATACAGGTTGAAAAATGTTGCTTTTTTATATTTCAGTTTGGTTTCAACATCTTTACTAATGATAAACTTTGCAATGGCTTTACTGATCGGTACATTGGCATTTCCTATGACATTTGTGAAGACCATTGTTGAAAGTTCTAGCGAACATGAGGTGACAACTCGATCCTCTATCCCAATAAAAACTGAGCCGAAAGATGAGATAGAGCTCGTCGAGAATCACATGGATACAACGCCAGCAACCCCCCAACAACAGAAACAAAAACTAAAAAATTTAGTACTATTAATTTTGACAAATCCATTTATTTCAATAACCTTATTCGGACTATTTTTTGATGATGAATTTCATGGATTTGATATAATAAACAAACTGGTTTCAGCATGGTTGGATTTGAAATGTTGGAGTTGGTTTGTACTTTGTATAGGTTGGCTTCCATGTTGGCTATTGATATTAGCGTCATCGTTTGAATCTAAATCTGTCGTAGTAAGGTCGAAAGAAAAGCAAAGTTAGGTGCCATTGGTAAGAAGTAAAGGATTAACGGGTGTTCAAACTACGCAATTGATTTTATACGCACAAACATTACAAATCGAAACAAAAGAAGATGAAATGATATGATATACTGATACAAATATGTATTAAATAAAACATAAGTATTGATGGAAACATGGCATAGAGAAGCGAAGATGCGATAATATCAAATAACTATATGTGAGTTGTGGAAGAAAGAAACGATCACATTATTATAATAAACTAGCTATTTAAATGTTTATTGAAGACTGTTCTGCCCCCTTTTATTCAGTCACGGTATTGGTCAAAAAATTCTTTATGGAAACTTTCCCATTTCTTAATCCATTCCAGACCAGGTGCCAAAAATGTTGTTCTTAAATGGTAAGTACCAGGTTCTTGGCCAAACCCAGAACCGGGAACAGTGCAAATGCCAGTAGATTCTAACAACTTCTTACAATAAAATTCATCCGGAGTTAACTCTAAGTGGCGAGCTTCTTGAACTGCCTTGAAAGGTAAGTCTATCTTAGGGAATAAATACATGGCACCTTGAGGCTTTTGACATTCAATGCCTTCTAAAGAGTTAAATGTCTCATACAGTGTCATTGCTCTTGTAATTAACTTCTCATGGATGGAGTTACGTTCTGCTTGGTCCGACTCGAATGATTCCTCCCCTTCCACTGGTGGACGAACCATCAAATCAACCAAAGCTTGACCTGTGACAACGGGACACAATGAAATCGAGGCTAGTTTCAAGATAACTTGTCTCATCTCATGGCTGAATCCAGTGAGTTCCATGTAGCCACCCCTTTGACCACATTCACCAGAAACACCCTTAGAAGTCGAATGCAAAGAAGCTAGCTGAACATTATCGAATTTACCTGGATGTTCCCTCTGTAAATGTCTCAAAATTTTCTTCATAGAATGGAACTTAGTGCCCGGGAAGATATTTTCTTGATAAACTTCGTCAGCTATCACTACTGTACCGTACTTGGCTGCGACTTCAAAAATCTGAGCTATAGATTCAGGTGATAGGACAGCTCCTGTAGGATTACCTGGATTGATAACCACTAGAACTGTAGGTTTGATTTCGTTCTGTATAGCCTCTTTGACGACAGTTTCAATTTCTTCTGGATTAGTTGACCAACCTGAATTCTCATCTAAATAGTATGGTAAAGCTTGAGAATTGTTCAAAGCTAGAGTAGCGGTATATAATGGATATTGAGGAATTGGAATCAAGACACCCGTTTCTGGCCCTCTACAGAAAATTGATAACAAGTAATTGACAGCTGCGGATGCACCAGCAGTTAGGAAAATATCCTCTGGGTATGATATCTCGCCTTCGTCCCTCTTCGTTATAAATTCAGCGACACTTTTCCTTATACCTTCTACACCTTGAGAAGAAGAGTAAGCACCAACAGAACCACCGATATCTTCCATTAAACTCTTTGCACGTTTAATGGCATCTAGTTTAAACAATTTCGAATCAACTAGCTGCTGTTCGTTTTGGTTTAATAGTTCTGGGTATTGTAAGAGAGACAAGACCTGTCTGTAGTAAGTCAGAGGTTTCTGTTGTAGTTGCTGAGGATTACCAATATTGGCGTTGATAATCCTATCAAATGGCAGAGATTGAGGATCCTTCTCCAGTTGAGCTTTCAATTCTTCAGCTCTCATTGGGATGGCACCTCTGACGGCGTACTTAGCCTTCAAGACATTTTCATTTACGTCTTCCAAAGTCAATTGTTCGGCGGGATAAAACTCGTTATTCGAAGTTTTCAACGTGTGGTGTGGAAAGCGATTCAAATGACGCAGGTCGTTTAGCGAAGATTGACCAGATAATGAACGTCTATGATTTTGAGCAACAATCCAGGAAGAGCTATGTCTCTGTAGGACGGGTCTAACTTTCCTGAAAGCTTTTAACTTTGTACTACTGGCTGAGGTAGAAAAAGGGGTAGTGATATGTGGCATTTTTTCTGCGCTTGAAGTGAGAGTCCTTATATGATATGACTTAATAACGTGAGTTATAGAATTACTCACTGTGAAGTGATTTTTGGCAGACAGTGATAACATCGTGGAGAGAGCAAAATAAAGACTGGGGAAATATATTTATATGCGTTCAATTGAGAAGCAGAAACAATTAAATGCGGGGGAGAAACAAAGAAGCTGGTCCTGTTCTCGAGCAACGTGTGACTAGTATGAACAACTAGAGTAAAATAGCGAGAAAGCAGTAGTAGTAACGGAAGAGCTTTTCCTAGTATGGTCCGCGGGTCACGATCGTTTACAAAGGGCGCAGCAAACTCTAAATACGTCAACCACAGCAGGTCAGAAGAGTACGTGAAGTTGTCTCAACGAAAGGTCGAAAATCGTTAGGCTTGGACCCCTTCAGAATGAAAAAAAAAAGACGCAAGAGTGAAAAAAAAACCAGTACTGTAAAAGCAGAAAACGTCTAATGGGAAGTGCTACTATGTAAGATTATATCATGAATGTGCTGTGTATTATATATGGATTATATAGCCATGAATATGCGGTAAATAAACATATGCATATATGTGTGTGGGGCAGCGCTCTGCTGTGCAATCCTTGTTTCTTTGTTTCTTGGGTCGGGATTTGAGTAGCGACGAGCCATCCTCTGCAGAAGGGAAGAAGAAAGAAAGGCAGAGAGGCAAAGAAAGAGTCAGGCTTATCTTATCTTAAGAGATATGCCGCTTGGACCCAAAAGAAAGGGAAAAGTAAGTACGCAGGTGTAGTTTTGAATGAGTGGCAGTGATAGAGGAGACCGGTTATACGATGTGTTGGGGGTGACGAGAGATGCGACCGTGCAAGAGATTAAAACTGCTTACAGAAAGCTTGCCCTGAAACATCATCCAGACAAGTATGTGGATCAAGGCTCAAAGGAGGTAAATGAAATCAAATTCAAAGAGATCACTGCCGCTTACGAGATCTTGAGCGATCCGGAAAAGAAATCACATTACGACTTGTATGGTGATGATAATGGTGCCGCTAGCAGCGGTGGCGCTAATGGCTTTGGAGATGAAGATTTTATGAACTTCTTTAACAATTTCTTCAATAATGGAAGTCACGATGGAAATAATTTCCCTGGCGAGTATGATGCGTACGAAGAGGGCAACTTTACAAGTTCTAAGGATATCGATATCGATATATCTCTTACTTTGAAGGATTTGTACATGGGCAAGAAGCTGAAGTTTGATTTAAAGAGACAGGTCATCTGTATAAAGTGCCACGGTTCTGGCTGGAAACCAAAGAGGAAAATTCACGTTACACACGATGTGGAATGTGAATCATGCGCTGGAAAGGGTTCAAAGGAACGTCTGAAGAGGTTTGGTCCTGGTTTGGTAGCTTCGCAATGGGTGGTCTGTGAGAAATGTAATGGTAAGGGAAAGTACACTAAAAGACCCAAGAATCCAAAGAACTTTTGCCCCGATTGCGCAGGCTTGGGGCTCCTGTCAAAGAAGGAAATCATCACAGTGAACGTGGCTCCGGGACACCACTTTGACGACGTAATTACAGTCAAGGGGATGGCGGACGAGGAAATCGATAAGACCACATGTGGTGATTTAAAGTTCCATCTCACTGAAAAACAAGAAAACTTGGAGCAGAAGCAAATCTTTTTGAAGAACTTTGACGACGGCGCCGGGGAAGATTTGTATACAAGCATTACCATATCGTTAAGCGAGGCCTTGACGGGATTTGAGAAATTTTTGACAAAAACCTTCGACGACAGGTTACTAACATTGAGCGTTAAACCTGGCAGAGTAGTAAGACCTGGTGACACCATCAAAATCGCCAATGAAGGTTGGCCCATTCTAGATAACCCTCATGGCCGGTGCGGCGATCTGTATGTTTTCGTTCATATTGAGTTTCCACCAGATAACTGGTTCAATGAAAAATCAGAACTACTAGCAATAAAAACGAATCTGCCGTCATCTTCATCTTGTGCCTCACATGCGACTGTAAATACTGAAGATGACAGCAACCTGACTAACAACGAAACTATATCAAATTTCCGGATCATTCACACGGACGATCTTCCAGAAGGGATAAGGCCGTTCAAGCCAGAAGCACAGGATTCAGCGTATCAGAAAGCAAGAAGTTCGTACTGCTGCATCCAATGATGGCATCAATAACTTTTTATTCTATTTTTTTTTTTTTCATAAGTTATCCTACCTGTATATATGTATATATATGAAATTCATTTACTGAATGCGGTGAAGAATGAAGTCTTTCGCACCTTCAGTAGAAAAATAGGAAGAATCCCCATCGCGGCGGACATAAAGCAAGCATACAAAGGCCTTCTATCAGAACAGCGATTGCGAACTTGGAGCAACAATGGCGTCCCAGGTGAACGCCTTATTACTGCCGGTCATAGAGTCTACGCCGCTTCATCAAATAACCAAGGTAGCATTGACGACCACACTCACAAGTAAACAAAGCGATTACAAGTTCAAAGAAATAGCCGTGCCGTTAACAAAATCACTACAACTGTACGAGAAGGCGCAAAGAAGACAAGATTTAAGGGCAAGCTTAAAAGCACTGGAGAGTATCATTTACCAAACGCACTTCCAATGGAATAACCCGCTCCCACGACATGCGCATCTCTTCCAAAAACACTACCACTTTCTACTGACTCACTGGCCATTTGAGAACCACAGAGACTTGGTAGATTCCATCGCTGTAAACAATGGGAAACTAAATTCAACGTCTTCAAGGAGCGTCTGGCTGAAGGCGGATTGGATAACACTGTTTAACGTTAAAAACCCTTGGGTCCAAACGCCGCCATCGTTAATGCGTCTGAGTGGGACAGATCTTGATACCTTCACACCAGAGAGGATATTCCTGATAAATTCTCTTGGAAACCACTACAAATTTTTAATAGCGAACAGTCATCTAAGCTACAATCACAAAAAATACCCCTCCCCTGGCGTGCAAATTCCTATCAGGAACGCTCTTGGCGAAGTTTCTCCGGCCAAACAAATTGCCCAACTTTTCGCAAGACAGCTGTCTCATATTTACAAGAGCCTCTTCATAGAAAACCCCCCGCTCTCTCCTGAGAACGAGCTGGCATTGACTGCCGTCTTCTATGACGAGACTGTAGAGCGACGCCTTAGAAGGCTCTATATGCGAGCTTGTGCAAGGGCATATACGACTACTAATGCCGACTCCACCACGGAGCCTTTGATGTTTCATTGCACCCGGTGGGAAGTTGATTAGTTGTTGTTGGCTGTTATACTGGAGTAAATGTCACGTGCCACTGTGGCCGTGTCAGGTCACGTGAAGAGAGAAATTCGGCCACAGTTGTGGTCTTAAACAAGGACTGAAAAAGATCGCAGAAACTAGCAACGTCGGATAGCGGTATGGTTGAACCAAAGTCCAGTTTTTAGTCATAGCCGGTTGAGGGATGATCTGCCGTTCAGTGTTCTGCGTTCAATAATACGCATATATATATATATCAAGGTATCAACACAATACTTGAACAGGTTAGGCTCGTACTAAAGCCTGAAAGTTTTTATCTTTCTGTAACATTTTTCTTTCTTGAGGTGTGTGTGTGTATAGATTAGCAGGGAATTATCTAAGATATGTCCAGGGAAGGTTATCCAAACTTAGAAGAGGTAGAAATTCCTGACTTTCAGGGAACTAACAACACCGTTCCAGATCTTGATGATTTAGAGTTAGAGTACGACCAATATAAAAATAATGAAAATAATGACACGTTTAATGATAAGGACTTAGAGAGCAATTCTATAGCAAAGCACAACGCAGTGAACAGCTCAAAGGGCGTAAAAGGCTCGAAGATTGACTACTTTAATCCTTCAGATGTCTCGTTGTATGACAATTCCGTTTCCCAATTTGAAGAAACAACGGTATCGCTAAAAGAGTACTATGACCACAGTATACGATCTCATCTCACGGTGAAAGGAGCATGTAGTTATCTTAAGAGTGTTTTTCCCATCATCAACTGGCTACCACATTACAATTTTAGCTGGTTTACTGCGGATCTTATTGCAGGAATTACCATTGGCTGTGTTCTCGTGCCGCAATCCATGTCGTATGCACAAGTCGCCACGCTACCAGCGCAGTATGGGTTGTACTCCTCGTTTATTGGTGCTTACTCCTACTCTTTTTTCGCTACATCAAAAGATGTTTGTATTGGGCCCGTGGCTGTCATGTCTTTGCAGACCGCCAAAGTCATTGCGGATGTCACGGCCAAATATCCTGATGGAGATTCTGCCATAACTGGTCCCGTTATTGCAACGACTCTAGCGTTACTATGTGGTATCATTTCGGCAGCAGTTGGCTTCTTGCGTCTAGGGTTTCTTGTCGAACTGATTTCCTTAAATGCAGTCGCTGGATTTATGACTGGATCCGCGTTTAATATCTTATGGGGTCAAGTTCCAGCACTAATGGGTTACAATAGTTTGGTTAACACGAGAGCTGCCACCTATAAAGTGGTCATAGAGACCTTGAAACATTTACCAGATACTAAACTGGACGCAGTTTTTGGACTAATCCCGCTTTTCCTTCTTTATGTTTGGAAATGGTGGTGCGGAACATATGGACCAAGGTTGAACGATAGATACAACTCCAAAAACCCAAGGTTACACAAAATTATCAAATGGACATATTTTTACGCTCAGGCTTCCAGAAATGGTATCATTATTATTGTATTCACTTGTATTGGTTGGGCAATCACAAGGGGCAAATCTAAATCGGAGAGGCCCATCAGCATCCTAGGCTCAGTTCCATCCGGTTTGAAAGAAGTCGGGGTTTTCCATGTTCCACCAGGATTAATGTCTAAGCTTGGTCCAAATTTGCCTGCATCCATTATTGTGTTATTGTTGGAGCATATCGCTATTTCGAAGTCTTTTGGTAGAATCAACGACTATAAAGTCGTCCCCGACCAAGAATTGATTGCTATTGGTGTCTCGAACCTTTTAGGTACTTTCTTCAATGCTTACCCAGCGACTGGTTCCTTTTCAAGGTCTGCTTTGAAGGCTAAATGTAATGTCCGTACGCCGTTATCTGGTTTGTTTTCGGGTTCATGTGTTCTTTTAGCATTATATTGTTTGACCGGCGCATTCTTTTACATTCCAAAGGCTACCTTATCTGCAGTTATCATTCACGCTGTATCTGATCTTTTGGCCTCTTATCAAACTACCTGGAATTTCTGGAAGATGAATCCATTGGACTTCATCTGTTTCATTGTCACCGTCCTAATAACGGTATTTGCCTCTATTGAAGATGGTATTTATTTTGCCATGTGCTGGTCATGTGCAATGCTCATTTTAAAAGTGGCTTTCCCAGCTGGAAAATTCTTGGGTCGTGTGGAAGTCGCTGAAGTTACTGATGCTTACGTCAGACCGGACTCAGATGTGGTTAGCTACGTGTCTGAAAATAACAATGGTATTTCCACTTTAGAAGATGGTGGTGAGGATGAAAAGGAAAGTTCCACCAAATACGTCACAAATTCCTCCAAGAAAATAGAAACAAACGTTCAAACAAAGGGCTTTGATTCTCCATCTTCTTCGATTAGCCAGCCAAGGATAAAATACCATACTAAATGGATACCGTTTGATCATAAATACACAAGAGAATTGAACCCGGACGTTCAGATTCTCCCCCCACCAGACGGTGTTCTTGTTTATAGGCTATCAGAGAGCTACACCTATCTCAACTGTTCCAGACACTACAACATCATAACCGAAGAAGTTAAAAAAGTTACCAGACGTGGTCAATTAATTCGCCACAGAAAAAAATCTGACCGTCCATGGAATGATCCTGGTCCATGGGAAGCACCTGCTTTCTTAAAGAATTTGAAATTCTGGAAGAAAAGGGAGAACGACCCTGAATCCATGGAAAACGCGCCCAGCACCTCAGTCGATGTTGAAAGAGATGACAGGCCATTGCTGAAAATACTATGCTTAGACTTCTCACAAGTGGCACAGACAGACGCTACGGCTCTTCAATCATTGGTTGATTTGAGAAAGGCCATAAATCAATATGCAGATAGGCAAGTTGAATTCCACTTTGTGGGTATCATTTCACCATGGGTGAAGAGAGGTTTAATTAGCAGAGGATTTGGTACTCTGAACGAAGAATACAGTGATGAATCCATTGTTGCCGGTCATACAAGTTATCACGTCGCCAGAGTACCTCAAGGCGAAGAAAATCCTGAAAAATATAGCGTTTATACCGCTTCAGGAACAAATCTACCTTTCTTCCATATCGATATCCCAGATTTTGCTAAGTGGGATATCTAGCCAATGCATTTACAATGGACATGCAAACATTTATATCATCTCTTTTTTTCTATATTCCTAAACCAAAAAGTTTTCCCCCTTAAAAGTATACATTTAATATCATAATGAGATAGACACTGTTTATATAATAAGAAATAATAGGTAGGATGGTGCCATCGTGAGCATATACATACCTATAAATACTTACCTTATTTTTATTTTATTTTTCTCTTCCTCGAGGAACAAAAGAAATACAACCGTTATTAATGTTATTGTCGTGGGACAGCTCCCCTTTTTTTTTATTTACTTACCACAGATAGAAAAACATGAAAGCAGCACTTACAAATAGTATAATAGTGAAAGTTAATAACGTAATATTTTTGACCTTCTGCCACCACATTATTTCTTTTATATTGACCGCTTTGCGCCTAAATTTATTACTGCTGCTATTTAGTTGGGAAGTTTTATCCACCAATAAAGAAACTCTTTCTTGTCTCTCCAAGAACTTGTCGATGTTATCGTTCATTATCTGGATGACGTCCTTTATTTGGTCTTCGGTGGCATCCCCGATGTCACTTATAGTGTTCTGACCATTCCCATTACTAGATTGGCCATTTCCAGAACTATTTAAAGTTTGGTTACGGTATTCGACCAGCTCTTCATGGAAAGAGTCTAGTATTTGACCTACATGCGAACTTAAAAGTTCGTTTGTAGCGTTGGACTCGTATTCCTGCAGCCCACTTAGTATCCTGATGGGCAAAATCTTGGGTATATCCACTAATGTGAAGCAAACGTACACAGTTTTGGGGTCATGGTCATCCGTGGAGTAGAAACAATCGAATCCGTCGATGAGATTCATTGACATCTTGGTAACTTTGTTCCCCTTGATCGGAACTACTTTGGGTAGTACCATATCCATGATCAAATTATGGAAAATGACCGGCGTTATCTGCTCGTTTGCTGAAGTTATTGTACCATAGTTTTCGTTTTTCTGGAACGGCTGGAAACAACTAGATATTGTTTCACCATTTTTTATAACTTCCACATAACTTACTAAGACCATATGCAAAATCAAGCAAAATGGAACGTTAGTCTACTGAATGTAACATAGTAAAATTATGGCATGGGGGGATGAGCATTCGCATAATCCCTTTTTTAAACATTTGTCAATTGTGTAGAAATATTTATACATACCATTAAAGCGTTTCATTTGGTAAAAATATAAAAGTCCAATGCTCTAACAGCTTAATAAATTGTCGCTTTTCACTCTGTTCTTCAAATTTAATAGCTGTTGCTCCAAATTAGTCATGTGCTAGAAAATTCATAGAGGGGCTTTTTTTCATCATTATTGTGACCTCATTTTTTCTTTCTTCGATCGTTTGAGGCGAATATTACCCGGGCGCTTGGTGGTAATGCGTTGTTTTAAATATTATATATAATGAATGTGGTGGTAGAATATATAGTTTACTATTTTTAGATAATGCAAATGGGTGGGGTGAAGGCGATGAAAAGGTGGGGGGGTCTATCAGAGAAACCTGCTGTCACACCAGCCCTTTACGACATATTGAATCTCTCTCGTAGGTGCGGAAGTCTTATTGGTGACTTTGCCTAAATTTAGTTTTCCGCATGGTTTGAGCATTGTGCCGCCATTGTTGAACCATGGCTTGACGTCTGAGTGTACGCGGACCAAAGAACTTTTCAAATCCGCCGTTGCATGTTCGCTTGCGGATTCACGGCCTTGCGAAGGTTCCGTATTGCTTGTCGTTGCAACAAAGTGCAAATTCCAGGGGGTAGAATCGCCAAAAAGATCATTTCTTGTTTCATGGACCATGTCAGACCATAATTTTTTCCTAGTAATTAGGGCAAGCTTAATATCGTTCGTAGAGACATTTGGCTCCTTTTTGATTTCCAAAGACCGAATTTCGGAATACGTTAGCTGCTTCAACAGATGGTCATCTACTTCAACTTCGGGTAAAATACTCTTCCTTTTACATGATGTTTCAATAGAGTATAACTTTAGGAAATTGGTATTCAAACTTTTTTGTCTTATTCTTTTATTGGGCAAGAGCTCGCTAGATGCAATCGAACCGTCGGTCTCGGGCGATGGTGATGCAGATGGCCATTGTTCTAATTCTACCAGGTCATTTTCGTAAATCATGTTTTCTGTAGTCGATTTGCTCCTACTCTTCCTTCTTGAAGTCTTGTCGCCTTTCTTGTCGATGATTTGGAAGTCCACAGAGGTCGGACGAAGTTTGGCATCGGACGATGCAGAAACCAGTGAAAGGGCAGAGGACGATCGCGGACGCCGTTCGTATACGGGAGGGAAGATATCGACTAAATCCTTAACCTCCCAGTCGTCGAACAAATCGAGATCATTTATGTTTATTATTTTCATTTTGGGCACGACCGGCTCAGCCAGTACCTCATCGCTAATCGCGGGGGTCTGCAAATCGACAGCGTCAGCAATATCATCTGTCAAGGGATGAAGTTTAGAGGAGCTCAATGAAGAACAGTCGCTTTGAGCTTCCTCGGAGAACTTCCTCTTTATGCTCTGTGTTAAGTGGCCCTCATGTATGGGGCATTCGCCCGATAACGTCTTGGCGGAATTTGTTTTCCTAACTTGCGACATGACCGAGCTTAAGGACGGGGTCATCAAAGATGAGCGATTTTCGTTCAGCAGTTCGGAATCGTCTCGAGCCTTCAGTATTCTAGTCCTCTTGAAGCTATTCCTCTTGGTTAGTGTTCTAGTACGTTCAGCGCTTCCTTGACCATCGAACTGCGGCTCGGTGGAGTGGAAATAAATCTCATCGCTCACCGTCCTATTACTTGTGGCGGTCTTGTTCATGCTGGCGCTGGCTAACTTGTTATTCTTCTTATTAGTAGCGGTAGCGTAAAATGACTTGGGATAAAATACCTTTGATGAGTCGCTCCATGAGTGCAATGCGCCATCATCACGTATGCTTTTGATGAGGCAATGTTCATGCACATGAGCATCGTGCATTAGTGTGTGATTTGTGTTCACGTCCAGCAGCATTCTATAATTATGTCTTGTTGAAAGTGTTCTGTATGTTCGTGTCTATCCAAAGAAACAAGTAATTGAGAAAACTAGCCATCAAATACTTGTGAAGAAGCGAGTTTCCATTCTCTGTTTCACTCGTTTGGCGTTCTCACCATCCCACTTTTATTTCATTGGCTTTTTTAACACAATAAGGCGCCTTCAGCACCTTTGCCGCGCATTAAGGATGGCCACTGACGAAAAACCGGATAAAAAAAGACGAAAAAATGCCGTCTGACCCTAGTCAGGAGCCGCCTCATACACCCTAATTATTTTGGCGCTAAGCCCTAAGCATCATTATTACCCGACATGAAGCGACAGAAGCCCTACGGATGTGCGGCTGGAAAAGAAAGTTTCATGAAGAACCAGTTGATATATATTTTACTATATACTTTTGCTGTGTATTTCTATATGAGGCTAGTTGGTTGGTGGGAACTGGAAGTGAAAGTTCTGTTCTTTAGGGTGCAGCGGTTGCTGTTGCTGTTGCTGTTGCTGTTGCTGTTGCTGCTGTGGTTGGATTGATGCTTGTGATGTTTGTGGTGCCTGTGGTGCTTGTGGTACAGTTTTGCTGCCAGTTTGCTGCGAGTATGTAATTATGGGGTGAGCGGCATTTACATTAGGTGCTGGATTGATGGCTGGATTTGTTTTTTCGTAAGCGGCGATACTAGGCGTTGTGCTACTTGACATGTTTGCAAATGCATTATTAAACACTGGAGGTGAGACAGACTCGGTTAGTTCCCTTTTCTTTGCAAGCTCTTCGAGCCTTTTCTTTTCTTCCTTCATTTTTTTTCTTCTTTCACGGTCTTCCTGTTGTTTTCTTTGTTTGGCCCTTATTATTTTCAATTCAGGCACAAAAATGTTGCGCAGCTCAAGTTCCAAGTCCCTGATGCACCAAGCGCAGATAAAAGTGGAGCATTCAGACAGCGGTTTGCGTTTATCAGTAGGTCTTGAAGACTTGGTGCTGGGTTCAAGTGTGGATTGGGGTCTGCGAGAAGACCTTCTATTGCCGTGGGAATTTCCCATTATGATGACGCCAAAATCACGTTGCGACAGCGTGTGCTGTGGGGATTTTGTGGTTGAAGATATAAGCTCTATAATTTTTGGAGGTTGGCATTCCCAATGCTGCCACCTGTAACAATGATCACAGCATATCAATGGGCGGTTATTGAAGAGGTCAGTCTCCGTGTCTTCGGTGATAATCATGGGCGCCAGCTCTGGTTCGCCCGGACATTGGAAAACAGAATCTTGGTTGTCGGGCTCTTGCTGCGGAGTGAAGATCCCGTAGTTGGCAAGCTCATCTAGCTCTTCCTTTGTTATGCAGAAGTCACTAGGCAATTCAGGGACGTCTCCCGTCTGTAGTGGCCCAACAGTTCCAGGAATTGGTGGTTCCACCGGGATTATACTAGATTGAAAGTTAGGGCCGTGATCAAGAACTCCGATATCGATTTCATTTAAGGGATTGTCCTCCTCCCTGCCCAAAGACGTTTCAAAAAACGGTGTACCAGAACCACTTCTATCTTTGAGCTCGTTACGCCTGGTCAATTTTTCATCTCTATAATCTTGATCGTACAATTGCCATAATTGGTTCCAAAGAAGATCTTTTATCTTTTTGATTTCCTTCGACACTAGCTTGTTTCTGTGCCTTATAAATTGTTCTCTTTCATCTAGTTTTTCAAACCACTCACTTTCCAAGTCTTTTTTCTTGTTTTCTTCCTCTTTCGCTACCAGTCTCGAAGATCTTTTCCTCCTTGTCATTAGCTCCGCAATTGCTCTCTCCTTTTCTCTGTGGGTCAAAAGTTTTGCCGAATATAGTCTATGTTCCGCGTACACCGGTATCAAGTTAGTTATGAACTCATCTATGGCTTTCGAACTTTTATTCTCTGACCAGTATTCTAGCATGGACCCCCAATTAGTTGTAATCACATCATAATCAATTGTAATCGATTGAAGATATGCATCGATATCGTGAGAGTACTCGAGATGAATAAGCTCCACTGAATCAGGAATGTCTGGGTCGCTCTCTTTTATAGTACAGTTCTGTAGTTTTATTGGGATATTCAGAGTTTGAGAGACTTGGGAGGAAGAGCCTTCTTTTACTCTGTGAATGGTTTTCTTTACGAGTACACCAACATTGGGTAAGGAAAACAAGCTCTTCATTTCCTCCCCTCCACTATTATCATCATCCAGTATAACTTCACTAAACGTAAACAGATGCAAGTTATTCGCTAAGTAGTTTTTGAAGATCATATTTTTCATTTCAATTAATTTTATGATACTGTAAATGATGTCGAATTGGCGTGCAATTTCAAGCTCCAAAAAAGGTAAGTCCGTAACCAAATCTGAATACGCGCTCGAGTTTTGCAAGTGATGGTTAACTATAACATTCCAATCTTTCAATTGCCCGCTTTTATTTCCCGCTAATTGATGCAATAATTGCAATCTAATTCTGTCGTACAAATTTTGCGATCCTTCATCTACGTCGACTTCATCATTGTAATAGTTCGAGTCCTTCCCGTCTATCTTCGAAAATACGTCAGTTACAAATACACCTTCATCGAATTTGATATTCTTCCACAAGCATTTGGTAGAGCTACCGCCATACTGGTCAGTATTAAATGTCGTTGTAGTATATGATTCGCAGACATTGGAAAGCCAAGCCATCACATACTGGAAGTGCCAGTGAGTGGCCAAGTCCGCGATCTTCTCATCTAATATTTCAGAATACGGCAGTTGGTGCTTGTTCAATTGGGCTATTATGTCTTCGGAGACATATTCTTTCCAGTCTTCACTATCCGCATTCGCAGCGCCGGCAGGCATGCTCGCTCCTACATTTCTTGTACTCCTAGTTCTCTTCGTTCTCATCGATCGCTGATTCACCGCTTTGTATCTATATATGATTAGCCTGTGTGTATGAGTAAAATAGAGCAATTGATCTAGTTTCTTAGTCGTGTCACTATTGAATAAATAAATGTTAATGTTGCTGGAAAGGAAGAATTATGTCACTTTTGACGCTCTCGCATTCCGTGTGCGGTGATAGCGGTAACTTGGTCTAGCAACGAAAATTTAAAAAGGTTGGAAAAGGAAAAGAAGAGCTCAAGTGGACCTAGAAGTCCTGCTTTGCCACCGTTTAAGCAAGGAATAGAGCACGCCGTTGACACAAATTCACAGTCAAGGACGGGGCCACGAGAACTTTATTACAAAATACACTGCATTACACGAAATTCAGCGGAACTCTGAGCGCGAACAGCATTAGGTACCGAGAAACGCTTTTCAAGAAATTTCTAAAAGTTTTATTGTGCCATTAATATCGCAGCTCAATTGTTAAGTATTTCACTATGCCTAATCCGAATACAGCAGATTACTTGGTGAATCCAAATTTCAGGACCAGTAAGGGCGGATCTTTATCGCCGACGCCAGAAGCTTTCAACGACACGCGAGTTGCTGCACCAGCCACTCTTCGCATGATGGGCAAGCAATCTGGACCAAGAAATGACCAGCAACAAGCACCACTGATGCCTCCTGCAGATATCAAACAGGGCAAGGAACAGGCAGCTCAGAGACAAAATGATGCATCGAGGCCTAATGGCGCCGTGGAATTAAGGCAATTTCATAGAAGATCTTTGGGAGATTGGGAGTTCCTTGAAACGGTTGGCGCAGGCTCTATGGGTAAAGTTAAATTGGTCAAGCATCGTCAAACAAAGGAAATTTGTGTAATAAAGATTGTTAATAGGGCTTCCAAGGCTTATCTCCATAAACAGCACTCTTTACCTTCCCCAAAGAATGAGAGTGAGATATTAGAAAGACAAAAGCGGTTAGAAAAAGAAATTGCGAGGGATAAAAGGACTGTTAGGGAAGCCTCTTTGGGCCAAATCCTTTACCATCCTCATATCTGTCGTTTATTTGAAATGTGCACTATGTCAAACCATTTTTATATGCTTTTTGAATACGTTTCCGGTGGACAGCTGTTAGATTATATTATTCAGCATGGCTCATTAAAGGAACACCATGCGAGGAAATTTGCCAGAGGTATAGCTAGTGCGCTGCAATACTTACATGCCAATAATATTGTTCATCGAGATCTGAAAATTGAGAATATAATGATATCTAGTTCAGGTGAAATTAAGATCATTGATTTTGGTCTTTCCAACATTTTTGATTATAGGAAACAATTACATACGTTTTGTGGTTCCTTGTACTTTGCAGCACCAGAACTATTAAAAGCGCAGCCATACACAGGACCTGAGGTAGATATTTGGTCGTTTGGTATTGTTCTTTATGTCTTGGTCTGCGGTAAAGTACCATTTGATGATGAGAACTCAAGCATTTTACATGAAAAAATAAAAAAAGGTAAAGTAGACTATCCTTCACACTTATCCATTGAAGTTATATCTTTATTAACCAGGATGATTGTTGTCGACCCATTAAGAAGAGCAACATTAAAGAATGTCGTTGAGCATCCATGGATGAACAGAGGATACGATTTTAAGGCTCCATCATATGTTCCTAATCGTGTTCCATTAACCCCTGAAATGATAGATAGCCAAGTTCTGAAGGAAATGTATCGCCTAGAATTTATTGACGATATTGAAGATACAAGAAGATCATTGATCCGATTAGTAACTGAAAAGGAATACATCCAACTTTCCCAAGAATACTGGGACAAATTATCCAACGCCAAGGGGTTGAGTTCAAGTTTAAATAATAACTACCTAAATTCAACGGCACAACAAACCTTAATACAAAATCATATTACAAGTAATCCATCGCAAAGTGGTTATAATGAACCAGATAGTAATTTTGAAGATCCTACTTTAGCATATCATCCATTACTATCAATATATCACTTGGTTTCAGAAATGGTTGCACGGAAATTAGCGAAGTTGCAAAGAAGGCAAGCATTGGCCCTGCAAGCGCAGGCTCAGCAAAGGCAACAACAGCAACAAGTAGCACTTGGCACTAAGGTCGCCTTAAATAATAACTCCCCGGATATTATGACCAAAATGAGGAGCCCTCAGAAAGAAGTAGTACCTAATCCTGGTATTTTTCAAGTGCCGGCAATTGGAACATCGGGAACCTCAAACAACACTAATACCTCAAACAAACCTCCACTGCATGTAATGGTTCCTCCTAAACTAACAATACCGGAACAAGCGCATACTTCTCCAACATCTAGGAAGAGTTCCGACATTCATACGGAATTAAATGGTGTTTTGAAATCAACACCAGTCCCCGTGTCTGGCGAATATCAGCAACGTTCTGCTTCACCCGTAGTAGGTGAACATCAGGAAAAGAATACAATAGGCGGCATATTCAGAAGAATATCACAAAGTGGACAATCTCAGCATCCCACACGGCAACAGGAACCTCTTCCAGAAAGAGAACCTCCAACATATATGTCAAAATCAAATGAAATTTCCATCAAAGTACCGAAAAGCCATAGTCGTACTATATCAGATTATATTCCTAGCGCTAGAAGATATCCATCTTACGTGCCAAATTCTGTTGATGTAAAACAGAAACCCGCTAAAAACACTACCATAGCACCTCCTATAAGGTCAGTATCACAAAAGCAAAACAGTGATCTTCCAGCTTTACCTCAGAACGCCGAACTAATTGTTCAAAAACAACGGCAAAAACTATTACAGGAAAATCTCGACAAATTACAAATTAATGATAATGATAACAACAATGTGAACGCTGTAGTCGATGGTATCAATAATGATAATAGTGACCATTATCTCTCCGTTCCGAAGGGTCGTAAGTTACATCCTAGTGCAAGGGCTAAATCGGTGGGGCATGCTCGTCGTGAATCTTTGAAATTTACTAGGCCGCCTATACCAGCAGCCCTTCCGCCATCAGATATGACAAACGATAACGGCTTTTTGGGAGAGGCAAACAAGGAGAGATACAATCCTGTTAGCAGTAACTTTTCGACCGTTCCTGAAGATTCTACCACATACAGTAACGATACTAACAATAGACTGACTTCGGTGTATTCTCAGGAGCTTACTGAGAAGCAAATTTTGGAGGAAGCTTCAAAGGCACCCCCCGGGTCTATGCCATCAATTGATTATCCAAAGTCAATGTTTTTGAAGGGTTTTTTCTCTGTACAAACAACCTCCTCTAAACCATTGCCTATTGTTCGTCACAATATCATATCTGTTTTAACAAGAATGAATATTGATTTCAAAGAAGTGAAAGGCGGGTTCATATGTGTCCAACAAAGGCCATCTATTGAGACTGCAGCTGTCCCTGTTATAACCACTACTGGCGTTGGTTTGGATTCCGGAAAGGCGATGGATCTGCAAAATAGTTTAGACAGTCAATTATCATCCAGTTACCATAGTACAGCGTCCTCAGCATCAAGAAATAGTTCGATAAAACGCCAAGGTTCTTATAAGAGGGGCCAGAATAATATACCACTAACACCTTTAGCGACCAATACACATCAAAGAAATTCATCTATCCCAATGTCTCCAAACTACGGAAACCAAAGTAATGGTACATCAGGGGAACTATCTTCCATGTCATTAGATTATGTTCAACAACAGGATGATATTTTAACAACATCAAGAGCCCAGAATATAAATAACGTAAATGGTCAAACAGAGCAAACCAATACTTCTGGTATAAAAGAAAGGCCTCCTATTAAATTTGAGATTCACATTGTAAAGGTTCGTATCGTCGGCCTAGCAGGTGTACATTTCAAAAAGGTTTCTGGTAATACGTGGCTATATAAAGAATTGGCATCGTATATTTTAAAAGAATTAAACCTATAGATACGTTGTTCTTACTAAATATTTCAACGTGTGTCTTTCAATTTTTATTATCTAATATTTATCTTTTTTTAATATTATAGTATAATTTATTTAAGCTGAGATCTGCTTTCTTTAATCTTTCATATGATGAAATAATAGTTCTACATAAATCTATAAGAATAATAAATAAAGTAAAACAACTGCAAAAAACATCGATGTCATCCAGGATCCTTGAAAGATTTCACTCTGGAGAAGAAAAAAGATTTCTCATTTCTCAACGAACAGTTAGATGCATTCCCTTCCTTATCCACTACAATTGAACTTAGCCATTTCAACCGTTGATATCTCTTATTGCCTTGATTCTTGATTTGGAATTCTTCGATAAACGTATACTTTTCATCTGACCTTGTTATCTTTAAATGACCAAAATCATAATCAAATCCGAGGCTCCAATAACACATATGACTATGCCTGGGTTTGTTCTCTTTGGAGAAGTGCTTCACGACAGCGCTAGGTTCATCTGTAGAAAGTAATCTCAAACATTGGCCGTTCTCATAAAATCTGAAATACCTGTAATAGGTGATCATGTGAACTGGCTTTAAAAGAGATAACGAACTTTCTGCATTGGAACCGTATCTTACATAATTTACTACACTGATGTAAACACCTTCGAATTTAATATATGGCCTTTCCCTTAACATACGATAATCATCACCCCGCCATATTTCCTTTTCAAAGGTATTTATATCGGTGATTCCGTTAAGATCCATTGCCATTTTGTCGTATATTTGCTTAGAATATATGTACTTCGCGAAAGTTTTAAATGGCACAGAATCGTGGAAGCAAAGCTTGCTAAAGGTGGAACAAGTCATCGACAAATTCACCCAAGATTCACCAGACATTAATATTACTTTTTTAATAATTCTCAGTAAAATGTCGTCAGGCAAGATTTCCAGAATCCAACAGGGTTGAAGTTCAGCATTTTCTTCAGCAGATAAGTCATCTTTACCGGTTTCATTTTGTTCATCTGGAGCATCAGTAGTCATTGATAATCCCGATAGTTTTTTGTGCAGCATCCACTCATCAAGTATTTTTTTTCTGTACAGTGATTCCACATTATCATGGATTTTCAATGCACTTCGATAGAAGTTTATAGCATCTGACATTGACCCATCCTTCTCTTTCAGTACACCTTTTTCCCAAATAGCAATAGCCTCTTTAGCCCTAGGGTCCTTTTCATAATCTACTATCATTTGCTCCTTGAGTTTAGCTTATGGAACACATGTGTCGTCGCCAAAGATGATGGGGAATGTTTGCTTTTATCTTGCTCAGTCGATTTCGCTATCTAGGAACTACAATCCTTTTTTTTGTCATTTGGAAGGCTCTTTAAAATTCCGAATCGATAAGTTCGGAGGTGGGAAAGGATAGCGGTATATTCCTTCCCAAATAAAAAGGCTACAAACACATTACATAAAGAATATTTGTTCAAGTAAACATATCCTCTTCACTCAAGATTACTTCGACAAACCATCATTGGTGTTTCCACCAATCAGCATATCAATCTCATTCAATAAAGTAAAGTCAAAATTGTACTCTAAGGCAAAATCGTTACCGTGAGATAGAGTCCCTAATAAATCCATAGTTTCTGAATTATGCAAAGCATCTTCAGAGTTTTCTATGAATTTTCTAGCAAGTTCGTAATTCAGGGTAGGCGCACTTAAAAAATTTAAGAAGTCTTGTTTTCTATCCTTTTTAATCAAGTTGGACTTCATGCATTGGATGGCTAAAATCGCAGAATAAATCATGTAAATTGTGGCCTTCTCAAACGTCTTAAATTTATTTTTCCAAACTTTTAAAAGATAATACAGTTCATCAACATAACCTTCAACCAATTCCCGGCTTTGTTTGATTTCGTATATGAAAGGTTTATTATAGGAAATTAGCACGATATAGTAATGAAACCATACGTAAGCTATGGTTGGGTTAAAATCTGTCATTTCCATCAATGACCTCTTGGTCCATTGTAGTTCAGGGGGCAAATCCCTTCTCCAATTGTATACCTCCAGATTAAATTTGGCCAAGTATTCACTCCTTTGAAGTAGAGTTTCGTTTGGGCTGAAAATCTTGGATGCAAAAATCTCCGTTATTCTCGATAACACAATCAGTTTCTTCAAGGGGTTTGCAGTGGACAATATTACTTTTGGGTCATATATGTACTCCTCTATACCAGTCTCAATTTCAGGTAGCTCATCTGTTTCTGGAACAGTGGAATTGGACAAACGTAAGGAAGTTGATCTTCCAAAGAGGATCGCTATTAAATGATCAGCAATGTAGCAGCCCCAATAAATTCTACTTCTCACTTCAAAATCCATTATTGACAGCTCGTCTTCATAAACATTACTCCATGCTTCTGGATTCAAATGTAGGCCGATTTCGTGGGCAATCCTAAATGCCAGCCCAGAAAGATACCAAGCCATGGGGTTTTCTCCGCTTCCAATGTCATAAAATGCCAAACACAATAGAGTCTGGATGATTGCTAATTTCGAAGAGGACGACGATTCAGCTAACGAAGAATCTTCCAGTTGAAAAATTTTTTTGAGTACTATCGTCTTGGCTCTTTGATAAAACACTTCAGATTGTTGAAAAAGCTCAGTTTCTGATTTGTATGAAATCAAAGATCCCAATGCAGCGATTGCAAATACCAATTCTTCGGAACAATAGTAACTTTTAGTGTTAGTATCACCGAAGAAAGCACTTAAGAAAGTTTCTCTATGAATGAAAAGGTAATGTCCCGGGTATAGCCATTTGAAAAAGAGTGACAACGATCTTAAGATAAGGGGACTTCTTGATAAATTTTTTAGGCTGACCTGCTGTTGCTGGTATCTTGTGCTTCCATCCGTCTTCTTTTTTATTATAGACAAGGAATTTGATGGATATATACTATTTGTGCCAACTGGTGGAGGGCTCTCGGAAGGCATTTTCTTGGTGAACGCATCAGACTCATTCTCATCGTTGCTTTCAGATGATGGTAGTGCTGATTGTGCTGTTTCGCCATACTTTAAGATTTTTTCATTAGGAGCATCACCATGATCACTGTTATTTTTTAACGAGGAGAGAGCATTGCTAGCAATTGTGGAAGACGAGGAACTTAATATTTGCAACTGTTCTTTCAAAGACCGAATCTGGCTCTGTAAAGCTTCTACGTAAGTCGTAGAATATCTTTTGTTCCTTAAGTCTTGTTGAGTGAATACACATTCGGTACGAAACTTGATACAGTTTGAACAAGGCTTTTCCATGTTACATTTCCTTCTTCTTCTACGGCAATTCTGGCATGCTAGTTTTCTCTTCCTGGGCACGTTGTTATCATTCTGGTCATTATCCGTCACAGATTTCTTTAAACTGGACGGAAGGGAGGGTGTTACCGTTGTTGTTAAAGGTGGAGGTGAAGGCTCCAACATCATTGCTGCGATTGTGTAGAGCTTCAAGTTTTAAAAGGGCTATTTTTGAAAACTTACGGCGATGTCAACTTGTTGATTTTGCTTTGTTTCGTTCGGAATGGATCGGAACATCCGCTCACATATGAGAGGTTTACACTCTTGATGTATATGTTGCTCTATCTTGTATACGGTTAAGTAAAGTGATGTATTATGTATATGTATGTATTTATATATATATGCGTGGTTTTCCATATTGTATTTTTCTTCTCTACTCTATATAGGCATTACTTTGACAGGAACGAGACTAAAGAAGAGGCGAAGTGCTGCGGGTTGTCCAGGAAAAGATTATGGCCAGCATCAGGGACTTCAATGTAGCTAGCCTTTGCCTTGTTTTTTAGCATTGATTCAGTAGTCAAGTAGCCCGCATATTTATCCATCCAATCGTGCTCGCCATACATGAACATGACAGGCGTTGCTGGGTTCAAAAAACGAACGTTGTTTATTATCGGATCTCTAGCGATCAGATTCCTTTCAAACAAATGGGTGAACACCTTGATTGTCTGTGGTTGCACCGTCTGGTTCTTCCCGACAAATGAGTGCAAAAGATAGTCCTTATATATCTGATCCGGAACTTTTACGTATGCGGTGGAGATGTAGTTCGAGCACAATTTGGAGCCTATGGGTCCCATCCACTTCAAAACGTTTAGCTGGTTTTCAAAGATAAACCGCGGTACGTTCAGCTTTCTTGTATAATATCGGGACGATGGGTCGGTAAACGTAAGTGGATAGGTGGTGTTGGGCTCCCATTTGTGGGTGATAGCATGTATACTGTTTTCCACACCAAGAGGAGATATGAGACACAGTTTCTCAATGGAATCAGGGTACTTGAGGGCGTATTTGAATGAAATATATCCTCCGAATGAATGGCCCACCACGTTTATTTTGCGAAGCTTGTTATCCTTCCGCCATTGCTCTATCCTGTCTACGAAGTAGCTTTCGTACTGCTCCAGGTGTGACTTGATGTCCTCTGCTGGGGGGCGCTTCTCTATCACAGGGATTACTACGTCATCTTCTATATGCTTAAACCTGAGAGACTTGATCTTCTTGGTTTTGTTCACTTGCAATGCTGGCGCCTCTGAGGCACCATTGGCTGGCAAGTCGATGGCATATAGATCTTTAATGTTGTCTGACAGGTTCTCAAACGTCCTGTAGAACGCCATCGACGAGGCAGCGTATCCATGGATTAGTACTGTAGGCGTGCACACTTTGTTCGCACGCTTATTGTGGAAATGCCACTGGTTAATCCCGCCTGGAGTCATCGTGTTATTAACGGACCCACGCACAGTGGTGCTATCCATAATTTGCTGCTGCAGGGCCTTCAGGCCCTGCACGCTAGCACACACCTTGGCGTCTGCAGTAGTGGTCTCCTTCTCAGTTTTGCTGCACCATTTGAAAGTGTTTGTCCACATTCTACTGAAGAAAACTACGCTTACGTATGTATATGTCCTGAACAATGAGAGAAAGACCTGCGAATATACTTCTACTACTCCACGTACAAAAAAGAGCACGCTGCTTTATTTATACTTTTGTGCCACAAGAATGATCAACATCAACATAAATATCAACTAGTATCTGCAACACATCTGCTCCACGGAACTAAACCCGTTGAGCAGTGCCCCGTGGAAACGTAAACTATCGCAAATTGGGATTAACAAGCCAAAAACAGCCAAGCAAGATTCACGAAACCGCGCCTCGTTTGGACCCCGAAGGCCCATTTAACGGCCGGCCGTTACAAGCAAGATCGGCAGAGCAAACCACTCCCCAGCACCACAGCACATCACTGCACGAGCAACAATAACTAGAACATGGCAGATAGCGAGGATACCTCTGTGATCCTGCAGGGCATCGACACAATCAACAGCGTGGAGGGCCTGGAAGAAGATGGTTACCTCAGCGACGAGGACACGTCACTCAGCAACGAGCTCGCAGATGCACAGCGTCAATGGGAAGAGTCGCTGCAACAGTTGAACAAGCTGCTCAACTGGGTCCTGCTGCCCCTGCTGGGCAAGTATATAGGTAGGAGAATGGCCAAGACTCTATGGAGTAGGTTCATTGAACACTTTGTATAAGTGTTTGTTGTTTATGTATCCGCATATAGCAGTTATAACAGATAAATGGCACTTTTCGCACACCCGTTGTTTTATCTCCGATAGTACGTGGGCCTTTATATATGGTCGTTTAACGAAAGAACGGCATCTTGAATTGAGCAGGTATTTAAAAGATAGGACGAGAAACAAGCACATGATCTGTGTCGAAAAAAAGTAGCAAAGAGAAAAAGTAGGAGGATAGGATGAACAGGAAAGTAGCTATCGTAACGGGTACTAATAGTAATCTTGGTCTGAACATTGTGTTCCGTCTGATTGAAACTGAGGACACCAATGTCAGATTGACCATTGTGGTGACTTCTAGAACGCTTCCTCGAGTGCAGGAGGTGATTAACCAGATTAAAGATTTTTACAACAAATCAGGCCGTGTAGAGGATTTGGAAATAGACTTTGATTATCTGTTGGTGGACTTCACCAACATGGTGAGTGTCTTGAACGCATATTACGACATCAACAAAAAGTACAGGGCGATAAACTACCTTTTCGTGAATGCTGCGCAAGGTATCTTTGACGGTATAGATTGGATCGGAGCGGTCAAGGAGGTTTTCACCAATCCATTGGAGGCAGTGACAAATCCGACATACAAGATACAACTGGTGGGCGTCAAGTCTAAAGATGACATGGGGCTTATTTTCCAGGCCAATGTGTTTGGTCCGTACTACTTTATCAGTAAAATTCTGCCTCAATTGACCAGGGGAAAGGCTTATATTGTTTGGATTTCGAGTATTATGTCCGATCCTAAGTATCTTTCGTTGAACGATATTGAACTACTAAAGACAAATGCCTCTTATGAGGGCTCCAAGCGTTTAGTTGATTTACTGCATTTGGCCACCTACAAAGACTTGAAAAAGCTGGGCATAAATCAGTATGTAGTTCAACCGGGCATATTTACAAGCCATTCCTTCTCCAAATATTTGAATTTTTTCACCTATTTCGGCATGCTATGCTTGTTCTATTTGGCCAGGCTGTTGGGGTCTCCATGGCACAATATTGATGGTTATAAAGCTGCCAATGCCCCAGTATACGTAACTAGATTGGCCAATCCAAACTTTGAGAAACAAGACGTAAAATACGGTTCTGCTACCTCTAGGGATGGTATGCCATATATCAAGACGCAGGAAATAGACCCTACTGGAATGTCTGATGTCTTCGCTTATATACAGAAGAAGAAACTGGAATGGGACGAGAAACTGAAAGATCAAATTGTTGAAACTAGAACCCCCATTTAATATATCTCTGCGTACATATGTATATATATATATGTGTGTATATACATGTATGTCTGTATAGAAAACGCATATCAACTGATATATATACACGTGAAGCAAAAAAGGCATTGCCTCTGTCAGAGAAACGAACTATCCTCGTTGCTATAGTGTCTTCTGCACTTATCGCGTAGACTTTCTATTGGCACTCTGTCATGGCATTTAATCTTGTACACATTCTTTAATTCTTCTTGCAAAAGAAGGTACTCTTCATGCAAATGATGACTTTGGAGTGAATTGACTAATCCTGAGTCGTTCCAGAAACTTTTTAAGGCGTTCGTTTCATGATTTATTATGTCATCCAACCGTCTCATATTAGGTTTCGAATTTGTTACAAATTCTCGCCTTGATAACCTCTCCAGGTCTTCTTTGTTGCATCCAGGTACACTCTCTAACAACATTGAACCATTGCCCTCCGGATTCGCACTGTCATATTTATTAGCCTCTTCGCCGCACATGATGTCAATATCGGGTCGATAGCTGTCTATGCCGTCTAGATGGCCCACCTTATGAAACACAAGACAATGTGCTGCCCTTTCGGCTTTCAAAAAACTGTCAATTCTACTTTCCCTTAGCGTATTGCGCTCACAAAACGGTGAATAATCGTATTGCTTTTCTTCCTCGATGTGGCTCAAAGTATTCAGATAGTCGACTTCGTCTACGTCCATATTTATCCCATAGAGATCATCTGCAGTCCTCTCCTCTAGTACTTCGCCTGTTATGGGCATCGAATCATCATTTATTACCCTTGTCGACCTTTTCCGTAGCGGTGTGGTAAAATTGTTAAAGTTGGCTTTGTTGAACCTTGGTGTTTTCCAGGGCGGCAATGACGGTAGTTGAAACAACTTGCCTTCGTTCTTATCACCATTTTGGTTCATCTTACTTTGTCACAGCTATTTCTTTCCTTCCTGAATTTGTCCTTCCAAACCTAGTTCCCTGTTCTTAATTTCCTTTTATTTAGGTTTTTTTTTTTGTTTTGTCAAGAGCCGCGCACAAAATATGGTATTATTATAGAAAAGTTGGACTTAAAAGCTTGAAAAAGCTTAGATTTTATATTCATATGCTGGTATATATGTACGACTAAATAATATAAATTTGATTATAACAATCCACTCAAGGTCAGCTTCTCCAGGAATGGTGAAAGATCTTCACGACGTATTTCAATTATGGAACTTTCAAAATTATCTATTCTCACTTTAGCATCCGTTTCTGCAGTTATTTGTTGAAACGCCATGCTGAAATTATTCAAAATAGGTTTTTTTGTGTGTATCGTGTCTAGTCCGCGAGGATACCTAGGTGTTAACCCAGCAACCAAGTAAGTGTCCGTATTTTCATCTATGCTGGCAAGCACCATGGGCAACAATTGCTTGTCTTCAGATTCCGCACAGCATTCTATGAGCCAATTTCCTAATCTTAATAACGTCAATGGGTTTCTGTACAAGTCTAAATCGGGTCCGTCTTGTAAGACGCATAATCTATAAATTCTTAAATGCTTGATTAATTTCTTCTCCAATATAGCAACCCCGGTATTAAAAATTGCTCTCTGTAAGTCTTGTGCTAGTTGAATGCCACGGTTTAATAGTTCCACCTTTCTGTCATCTAGAGCATCCCAACTGAGCCAAAAATTCGAAACCCATCTTTTTCTCAAATTCGTCAATTTTTGAGCGCTGTTATCTTCTTCTTCCTCTCCATCTGTATCGTCATTATTGTCATTATTTATTTTCACACTATCCTTATCAGTTGAATTACCTACTTCCAAAAGAGCTGTTAGTGCTTCGACAAATTCACTGGCACTTATGGACCCACGATATCCAAGAGTTCTAACAAACCCATCTCTAATTATATCTTGCAACCCATAACGATCCAAATTTTTGTCAAATATTATCCCAAGTTCTCTCTTAATAGAATGATCCATGTATAACCATGTTTCTTGTGCAGTACTTAATGGTATACCCATTCTAGCAAACATCTTATGCAATCTCTTTTTCCCATTTTCATTCCATAGGGATAGTTTGGCATTGACATAGTTAGAATAATAAAAACTGTCGTACAATGAAGAATGCCTCAGTAAGAAAAGGTAGTAATCCGGTTGGATGTTTAACGTCAATGTATCAGGGGTCTTTACTGAGTTTCTACTGCTTGGTGTGAGACGCTTCACTTCATCTTGCAATAAGGGGTATAATCGATTGTAAACTTGAGCATATGCTATATCTAACGAGGTCGTACCAAGTATATTCAACCACAGGTTTGAAAGATTTGTTTCTCCGATAGCAGACAATAATGAATAGATTTGTGCAGATATCGAGTTAACCACTGTTGTGCCTTGAGAATAGTATTCCTCCAAAACACCTTCATATTCATGGATTTGCTTCTTTCGTTGCTTTCTTTTTGAGAGATCATTCGGTCCTATTGAAGAATTACCTCTTTTATTAGATATTGTCTCATCTTCGTCTTCTTCGTCCTCGTCTGTGACTTCATCGGCATCAGTTGCCTCATCGTCACCCCCATTATTATCGTTCTCGTCACCTGAGAGCTCATCGTCACCACTCTCCTCGTCCAGTTCAAGCAATTTATAGTATGCTTCTTTTTGTTCGCCTAATGTGTCATCCACCGTACCGTCGTCAAAACATTGGATGATTTGTGATCCAAATATATTGTCGAGATTCCACGGTCTATGAGCATCCAACACGTAGATGTCTCTCCTGAAACTTTGTTCCCCCGACTTTTCATCTGTATCGATAACATACTCTTGGGGATCGATTTCTAAGAAAGCCTCCAGATCAATAACGCCTCCAAACCCTACTAATAGCAGACTATTTATATTGTCATCCAATTGAGAATAGTGGCGTCGTAATTCAGAGTACCCAAATATCGGTACTATTTGAGATTGTACCAATTGTTTTTTGAATAATAGTGACAACATCTTCGTCGCACACAGCGCATCGATGTTAAGACAAGAAACGAAAATGACCAATTGACATGATGAATGAGACGATGAATTCCTTAAGATTTTGTTGTAGGCTTCGCTAAACTGGCTGATTCCATAATACATGTGCGAGAGTATATTCTTGTTATTATGTGCCTTCTCTCTAGTGTTTATTGCTACACTTTTATTGCTCTATAGTGCGTTGTATAAAGTAGCCACAATGGATTGTTGGCATTACTACAGCTTCATTATTTACTGAAATTTCTTAAAACGCGTTAGATGATATGTTGAAAAAAAAATACGCGTCGTGAATGAAACTTATTAGGTTTTACGACTAGTTAAAGCAAGAGAGAGAAGATCGAATTGACTAAATGTCTTCACTTTGAATTTATTCTAGTAGGATTCGCATGGCTTTTTCATAATAAAAATCTCGTTTATTTATGCTTTTGGTTGGTTTTCCTTTGATAAATGCGGCCCTTGCTTTGTTTGTGGTTGCAACGAGTTCGTCAAATGATAAATTGACGCTTAACACAGACGCATGGGAACCACGTAATTGAATTAATGTTTTCTTCTCGAAACAATTGCAATGTGACTTTCTTGTTAGGCAATGTGAGATGAAAGATGGCCTTTACCTTTGCAGATGTTTGGGTGTGGCTCTGAGCTGTCCTTTATAATTATAGAGATAATTTTGATGAAAGCTCAGAAGACCTTTAATGACGAAAAATAGGCATGGTTTGCCAGGCAAAAAACGACCAAATTTTACTGTAGTATGAGTCAAAGTCGCTGGAGTATCGTTCTCATCTTTGCATTGTTTATTTTTGGCAGCACTGGAGTGAATGCCTTCTTCAATTTCGGTCATCATCAGCAACAGCAACAGCAACAGCAACAATCATATGAAGATCAAGTTTTAAATAACCCTTGTGATGGGTATTTGTGTCCGGACACCCTAACGTGCGTTGCACAGCAGAAAGACTGTCCTTGTCCCTTCCCTAAATCTCAGTTGAAATGTGTCCTTCCTGATAATAAATTTGTTTGCATATCCAAACCAGCCACACACAATGAAAAGTTTAGAGCAATATATGATGACCCTGTCAAGGGCCCCAAAGCAAAGAACAAGGGGTTTAGGGATTGTGGATGGGTATCAGATGCTTACAAAAACCATTGAAATCTGTATAAAAAATACATACACATACATATATACATACGAAGGATTTATCTTCTCATTGATATTCTAGTCTCTATTTCTTCCGGGAACCCATCTCTTATACAATACTTCACCAACTTGAAAACTATTGAACAATTTAGTAAAGTTGTTTGATTTCCATAGTGCTATCGCCTCCTGTTCCGAGATTAGTCTCTCCACGTAGCATAACACAAACGTCTTCTTTGCGCCGCCCACAACACGGGCTATGCTAGAATACCACGTATAATCTTTAGAGACGTCGTGGTCAAGACCCATAACACAAAATTCAGCGTGTTGAAATGGTGGCCCTCTCTTATATAATAAATAATCGCAGCCGAATTTTATACCAGATCTTACGCACCAACCGTGTGATCTGTAGTGATGGTATATAACGTATGATCTGACAAAGGAGTGAATATCTTTATATTTGGCATCGAATTGAAACAGTTTCCCTGCCAGGCACGCGGGAGATATGTCAAGAACAGGAAGTGCAAAAGTTAAAAACATAGCTTCCACTGGCATTAGTTCTAGTGACTCTAGTGGCAAAAGATCACCGTTCTCATCAAGAAGATTGTTGTCTTCATCTCTTAAATTTGATTCGGAAATGTCTTGCTGTTGTGCAACGATGCCCACGTCTTCTGTTTGTTTTAGTTTAAATTTTCTTAATGATTCTCGTTGTTTCTCAAGGAGGATGTTTTCCTCATCGATATGACCACCTTTTTTTCTTAATTCTAGTAATTCTCTTTCTAACTTCGCACGTTCTTTCTTGAACTCTAATCTTTGTAATCTCCTCTGTTGTGTGACCTTCTCTAAAGTCATCTCCGTTTCAGTATTACTCTTTGTTCCTCCCCGATTGTGGAGGGGAGTATCATTGAGACCCAGTCTGGCCTCTGTTCTAGCTTTCCATGTAGGCTCACTCCTGCTAAATTGACCAGTGCCAAAAAATCCATTATTCCAAAGATATAGCATTTGCTTGTCATCTTGAACCGTGATGTGAAGAGTGGTATCTCCTATAAAATCTACATGTACTTTATCGTTCAGTGCGTTCGTACTCTTGTAATAGCGGTATGCCCAATATAGCCAAGATAACGGATTATGAAGGATTAACTCTGGAAGGTCATCTACGGGGTGAATTGGAAGAGGATACTTGTAACGCTTCTGATTGACCCTCCCTTTAGACATGCTCCTTCTTGAGTCCTTCGTACTTATTGTCTTTTCAGCGTCGTGTTACAATGAAACGTTTTAGCATATTGAATTTCGATGGAAGTTCAAATGTTTTATGCACCGAAATGAAATACTAGAGCAAAGAGATGTTAGTGAAAGCACCAGCTAATATAGCTCTTTCAAATTTACGTGAAAAAGTTATGTGTGGCAATATAAATCTATAGCAAGAGTGGCTTCTATAAAACATTTTTGACAAGAAATAAAATTCAGATACCGTTGTAGTCTTGAGAAATCATTGTGCTCACATCGATTAACTTCGAGCAACATAAATCATGCTATCATCATTAAAATAAAGTGGAAGTATTAAGAACAGATATAATAGCACGAGAAAAAACTCGTTCAACTAAGTCTAGACACACCTCCTGGTGTTATTTAGTCCGTTCTCTTAACAACCAAAGCCTACGAGCTCTCAAACAGCTCTTTTGTTTTAACTTCCTATAGAACTGAATGGCAAACTTGCATCTTGAAGAAAATTTTTCTCTTTAAATATCTGACTGAAGTATTGATCCCTTCAAAAAAAAAAAAAAAGAGAGTTGGTTACCCATATGGGAATAATATTTCTTAGGGCTAATTGACAAAGGATTGCTAACAGAAAATGCAAAGGACTAATAACTTGAATCATTTTTATATCAGGTTTATATAGGTATACGTTCAGTCTAATTAATAATTTATAGTTTACAGTAGTTTTTTACAGTAGTTTTTTTTTTTTTTTTTCAGTTCCATGATTTTTTTGTTCCTTTGATTCGTGTAGTAAACCTCCTCTTCTTGGTTTTCACGATATACTTAGCTGGATGCCAGGTCTGTAAAGTATTGACGCAAAATCAGTGAAAGCATTTCGGGTAGTTCGCTTATATCGTGTACAACAACATAAAATTCAAAAGGAAATGTGTCCAAGTATTTGGTAATCTTTAATTGCGGATTGCCATACTGATCTGGAATGTAGTTCACTTGGCTCATGTCTAAGATGGATTCATTAGAAGTAATACCATCTATGATGACAAAAACCAGCATAATTTTGTTTTCTCTAGCACGGCGGACCAGTTTTTGTATTGTTTCATGGTCTTCGCAAATACCATCAGAGATTACAATTTCTAGTTGCCATTGGTCATTATGTACCATAGCGCGAGCACGTTCAAAAATTTTAGTAGATTCAGCCACAAGTTTCTTAACGTCTGTTTTAGTTTCTTGGAAACCAAACCATTGAAAAGCTCTTGCGCCAGATTCGTTACTAAATTGTTGGTCAAATGAGTGAACTTCTTTAATATTTTCACCGAATTTGACAATAGATAACCCTCCAGCCTCTAGCTGAGTTAACGTCTTGGAGACCAAGCATAAACTATCAAAAGCGAGTTTAACGCATTTAGATTCGCTCATAGACTTAGAATCATCAAGCGCAATCATTATTTGATACTGACGTTTGCTTGGTTTAGTTCTTCTCAACCAGATTTTATCTTTACGGAATTGTGAGGCAATATATGGAATGATCCGTTTCATATTCAGTCTCTTACCTGTTTTGTAATCACCCTTCAGCTTTGTAGCCAAGGTAGGTTCCAAGATTAGTCTTAATTGTTCTCCAAGACGTGATACTAAATCGGCGGTCGAAATTTCACTTTTATGCCACAATTCACGGGATTCTTCTAACGATCTTTCCGGTGTCAAACTAGCACTTGCATCAGGTGGATTATCCTCAATGTTTTCAATTAAAGATTGTATTTCACTGTCATCCTCTTGATCAGCCGAGAAGTGTTCATTTGAAAGTTCGTTCTCAAAATCTTCCTCACTCTTTCTTTTACCGATGAATCCTGACTTTTTGCTGTCAACGTCATTGTTAGCGTCATGCGCGTCGATATCAGATAGCATCTCTTCTTCATCAATATCCATTTTTTCATCATCGGCGTCTTCTACTAACTCTTTCTGGTCCACTTCTTGCTCCTCCCTATCATCATCAATGGCCATGTCTTCATCAATGGTTTGTAATTGATCCTGTGTTGCAGAACCTAAAGCTTGCGTATCTGTTTCAGTATTTGCACCCTCAACATGTTCAAATTCATCGGGACGTTCATTGTTTTTTTCCAAATTTTCGTCCTCTTCGCCATTAGTTTGTGCTTCTTTTATATCTTGACGACGTCTATGATATTCTTTCATGCTATCACCTAGTTGCTTTAAAGCAGCCGTAGCCTCTTCGCGTGATTCTTCATTATTCTTTGTCACATCTTCTTGATCTTCTTCATAGGTATTCTGAGTCGTTCCTGAACCTCCAACATCGTCCTGTTCTTGTGTGTCCGTAGCATCAGCACCAGCACCTTTGGATCCAGAATCTTGTTGAACGGCAGCTTCTTGATCGATGTCTTCAGTATCAGCCTTTTCCTCAACGCCATCAAGACCTTCTGTATTCTGCTCACCTCCTTTCTCTTTGTTTTCTTCCATAGCAGCATCTTGCTTTAACTCTTCTTCATCAGACATGGCTTGCTCTTCTGGGCCATTTTCTTCGTCTTCCTTTCCCTCATCATTAGTCATATCCACATCCTCTTCAGCACCTTCTTCTTCGTCAAGAGCTGTTTCTGTCTCGCCGGCATCTTCCTCAGGACCAGGTTCGTCGTTTTCATTATCACTTTCGATACCGGATTCTTGTTTGACTTCTTCGTCTTCGTTTCCAACCTCTTCCTTGTTTAGGTCATCAGGCATTCCATCTGACATATCAACATCTTCGTCTGATTCTTCATGCTCTGAATCTAAATTCATATCTTCAGGAAGGTCTAGGGTTTCGATTTCAGGAACATTAGCCTCCAAATCCTCGCCTTCTTCATCTTTAACTTCGTCCTCCTGTTCACCAACGTCGTTTTCCTCTTCTGCATTTTCATCGTTTTCAATTTCCTCATCGCCATCTTCAGGTGCATTTGGGTCCTCATCCCCTCCTTCCTTGTTATCCCGCTGTTGTTCGTCATTTTCAGCAGCTTGTACATCTTCCTCTTGATTTTTTCCATCTAAATTCTGGTCTGTATCTTTTTCTTTTGAATTATCACTTGCCTTATCATCCCACATTTTATCATCAATAGCGTTGGGGTCATCTTCATTCAGGTCATCAATTTCTTCATCTAATTCTTCTTCTTCGCTATCAGTATCTTCATCATCATTTTCTTCACCATTAGACAAATCTTCCAATTCACCAGCCATATCGCCCTCCATCTCAACTGCATCATCTTCATTCTCGTCATCCCTCTCATCTTTATCTTGTTGTTCTTTGTTTTCGTTTTGTGCATCCTCAGTCAAATCTTCGTCTTGTTCGACGTCTTTATTGTTATTTTGAGCACCTTCACCGTCTCCCAAGCCTGTACCCTCTTGCAAGTTTTTGTCGTCAACTTCTTCAGATGGTGGCTGCGGAGAACAGAACCCATTTTTGGCTAAGCTATGCAATATCGTCGATAGAATGTACATACCACGACTTGTGTTCGTGTAGTAGATTCTAGATCTTTCAAGAACCACGGTCATTGCGTTGTAATAACGTGTGATTACCGGTAGTGTAAAGGATATAACTGATTTAACGTAAATTGATTCAGTAGTGGTAAAATCAAAGTCCTTCAACAAGGATAATGCTGTCTCTATATTTTTAGAAACAACACTGGATCGTAATAGTTTAACGTTTACCATAACTTTCTTGAAGCTAGCTGATAACCAGTTATCATCAGTTTCGGATATAGATTCAATTCCATCTCCAATTACCTTCTGGAAAGATAATATAATAGATGTGAAAGTACGGCGGAAAGCCTGTTCAACATCTTCCACCGAAGGGCCTCTCTTCTGTTCCTTTTTAATAGGACCCCCTTTATTTGCTTTGATCCACTCTATAATGATATCAAAAACGAAAGCGTTCCCTGTCTCCTTTGCATTTTCAAGCTTCTTCAATAATTCATTAATGAATAACTCAAATCTAGAATATGACTCGATAAATGAAGAATCAAAAATTCGACTGGAATTGAAGTGTACGAAAAACGAAGATAAGGTCGATTTTGCATCTAACAAGATCTTTTGTTGTTCTGAAGTTGCTGAGTATTTCGAAATAACAGACAAGGTCTGTGCGGCATAGTCTAACAAAGAAGGCAGCCACTTTTCAAACAATCTGACATTATCTACATTCGCTTTTAATGAAGAATGAACAATATCGCCCTTTAAGCAAGTAAAGTGTTCTAGGTCTAACATCATACCATTAATCTTACAGTAATCATTCGTGAACTCTGATAGAGGGTGACGAACTGTAATCAGGGAAAACATCAAACTCTGTGCGAGTGCCATACCTCTTTCTATAGCAGCAACAGGGATATCATCACTTGGATTCGATGCAGCGCTTCTCAGCTTGGGTAAAAGGTCAAGGATTTTGAAAAAGAATGCGTCTGACGAATTTAAATATTCATTATTGAAAGGGGCAATGTTTGCCAAAATAGTTGTTGTAGAAGATTGAACTTTTTGAATGTCTTCCCTAAAATTGACTTTTAAACCGATTCTTCTCAATTCTTTCAATGCATCACCTAAAAGTTTACTTTTTTGAGTCTTCAAGTATGCCAACCTCTTTTTGTTCTCCTTTGTATATACATTAGGGGTTTCCTTACGTAACCTTTCAGCTTCAGCATAAAAGTCCGATGCTAAATCTGCGAAGTTAGGGAATTCCTGTGATGATATCTTTTCCAAGTAGGAGTCCATGTTACTTGCTACCGTGTCAATATTCCTTAATGGCGCAGCTCTCATACTCCAAGTAGAAATTTCTTTCACCAAATTTTTCGAAGCCTCTAAGTTGGGGTCTTCGTAAAAATGTTGTTTTAAAGTAGGGAGTTTTAGTTTATTTTCGTTGGAATACAAAAGACCGGCCTCAATAATGGTTTTCGCATCCCCATTTAGCAAATCACGGTATTTTCTGACAATTTTGTAAAGGTTGTTATGAGACTTACGAGAACTTTGTTTCAGGGCATCAACGTTAACATCTTTCCAACTGGCTAAAAGAATTATATCGTCAATTTCTTTTTCCAGACTCTTTTTTCCATTCGTAATCCGCTCATCAATTAATGGTTTGAACTGATAATAGAATTTTATAGTATTATGGAGCAAGCCCGCTATCTTCGAGCTCCTCAATCCAATTAGTTGAATGTGCTTGTAGAATGCTTTTACAAGATCTAGCCTGGCGTTGAATTCGCCCAATGTACTCTTACTAAAAAATAAGTTAAGTGAGCTTACCAAAAGTGTAGCGTTAGGGGCCGTTTCCTTCTTTTCACTAACAAAATTTGAAATGACAATTGACTCGTACAAATAAAACCACCATTTTCCAATAGATTTTCTGGTTTTTGCGTCTTCCGAGTTGAAAAGACCTTTCCAGGTGCGTAATTCTAGTTTTCTCCATGAAACTATCAAATCTGTAATCAGTTTAACGGTGTTATTCAGGGATACTTCCGAGGAAGCGTATTTTTCCCATTCAGCTAGGTATGTATATATTTGTTCGATCTTTTGAAGCTGTCTTGCTAAGGGTGTTTTAATGGGGTAGTTTAAAAATTCTTGGGAAACTCGATATAATTCTTTGAGGGTGGCATGTTCTGGCCACTGCTTCAACAATTTCAAGACTGACTTAAGCACAGTTTCAATGATATCACCTGCTTTTTGAAACTCCGGAATAGAGAAATCGTGGTAAAAATCGATATTACCAAAAACTTCCGTGTTTTTGAAAGATTGTGTTTCTGCATCAAGTGTATTAATCACAGCAGACAACGATCCGCTTTTCAACTCTTCTATCCTGGTGTTTTTTAAATCTTCACTCAAAATTGTTGTTATTATCGCACCGCTCTTCAACTCAGAAGAAAAGTTGGCGTCATGATCTTTGTCAAATACCGAGATATATGTGTCGGCAAGCTTGAAATAGATGTCATCAAGATTTTCAGGACTCGAAATATCTTTTTCATTAGTTACCAAAGCTGTGTCCTCATAATCTGGAAACAGCTTTCTAAAGTCTGCCTCGTAATCATCTGAATTATCATTGAATTTGAACATATTTGACTTTTCGTTTTCCTCCTGCTCCTGTCTGAAACGTCTCACAGACCATCTTGAATACAGAGTATACAAAGCAGCCTCAAAAATTTCCAGTAAATTTGTATCCCTCTTATGGAACTTAAACAGCGTCAAGAAGTACATCAAAACCTTTTCAATCGAAGTATCTTCCATATCACCCTTTTTGAAGAACCTTGACAGCTCATGATAAGCGCTTAAAACATTCTCTGCGCATGAAATATTGATAGGGTCCATACTCCATAAAGGAGAAATTTGGAATGATGCTCTATCCTTAGATTTTTGAAGCTTCAATAAATCAAAGCCAAAGTTGATACTGTAAATATATCCCGCGAGGATATCATTTAAATCAGCAAATTTTGAATAACCGCTTTCGAGACGATTCAAAAAATGTGCACTATTTTGTTGGAGCATTTCTAATCTACGATCCGATTGATCTGAATTGCACTTGTAGGAACTCACTAGCTCTTTTATTTGACGAGAACTCATAGTTGACGACAAAAATGCCATCCATTCATCAAATAAAGAGTCAATAGACATGCCTGTACGATATACCCTAGGGGATTGAGGTGCGTCGTCATCGCTTATGGTATTGATAAGTTTTTCTGTGAAAATCTCCTCATCGCCACTGATTACTTTACGAACATTTCTCCAACTTTTCATTAGGTTTTGAGAAAATGTCTTTGTCTTCAAAAATAAATCATATAAAACGTAATCGTGTATTGCCGGATCATAGGGAGAATCTGGGACGAATAGCAGAAGCAAACCTGTACCAAATGTGATCCAAGCTTCTCCCAGTTCTTCTAATGATTTCGAACTTTCAGCCAAATCTAGAGCGGGAAAGATGTATTCTGCAAAAGTCACGCGTGTCTCTGAAGCAGTTTTTTCTTCTATGAGAGAGCAAAGTTCTTTCAAAGTCAATTTCAAGCAGTCCCCGCCGACGTGAATATCAATAACTTTTCTGAGCCATGACAGTAACATATTTTTATAGTACTCCATTTGGCTCTTAAGTAGGTTAGGTGAACACTTGATAGTGGAGGAAAGTAGCAATTCTGCGTCACTAATAGATTGTTTGATCTGATTTCCCGAAAATGATTTCAAATTATTAGATTTACGAACGACATCTTCGAGAAACTGGGATGAAAATATGGTAGAAGTAAAGGAAGTCAATTTAGCATTTTTTTCTGTCCAAAGAACATCAAAGATAGGCGGATAATTGTATTTGTTGGTAATAAGTTTTGTAAGTTTTTGCGTGGCTAAAGAAGAAGCGGGAGCAAGTTCTTTTATTAGCTCGGCTGTGTCAACTGAGAAGGTATATCTGATCAAATTGTCAAATTCGTCAGCAAAATAATGTTTTCTTTTGTTTAAAAACTTATTTGAAATTAGTTCCAATTCATTTATACCATCTTCTAACTTTGATAGCAAGAGATTAAACTCACTTAATTTATTATTCAACACATCATCATTTAGCAACCGGAAAACGTCCATCAAATCCTTAATGGAATTGTATGATTCAGAAAATTGGAGCAGACGTACTTTGTCAAATTTTTCAGATAAATTAATGAGCTTTTCGAAAGCTAGCCAGCTGTTGGAGGTTGTCGGATAATTTTTTCTGAATATATCCCATAGTAAAGTTATGGAGTGGCCCCTCGACAACTGTAAAACATCGGTAAATTCCAAATTGATGTTAAGGAAGGGAGTTATCTCAATGTCTGATTTGGATTTTACGGACGCAATCCAGCTATCTATCAACTCCTTATATACTCTTAGACGTGCTTCATCCTTTGTAACGGCGGTTTCTAATGCTGCAATTACAATTACCAGTAAATCCCAATAATATTGATATTGGTTGGAGCCGCAAAATAAACTTTCCGTCTTAAGGTTTTCAGACATTACTGTTAAAATATTGTAGAGAATACAGAATATTGGAATGCGAGGAATATTCTTCAAATGGCGACCGTTAAAGGCAGCCGCAGATAATTCAATATACGTCAGTTCGTCAATTTTACCATGAGTTGATTTTTCATTGATTAATTTGAGAGCGTTCAAAGAGTTGAGTAGCAGACGTAAACTTGATAATAAGTATAACGACTCTGGAGATTTGATCTTATCTGAATACTTGCTGACTGTTGGAAGAACATATTCGTTCAAGGTAAGCGAGACAGTTTCCTCTGTCAATTGCTTATCATGCAGCCCCAAAGCCTTCTGGAATTTTAGGTTTGCAGGTTTGTATAGGTTATTAATCTTTTCTAAGACACCCATATCAGTCAAAAATGTTATAAAAACATAAAGCCTTTCTGCGATCTTTTTTTCTGAGTACTCCGTGCAATTCAATACATTATTGGCCCATTTACCAACTTCCCCTAAATGGGAAATCGGAATAACAGCAGCAAGAGATTCTTCAATTGGTTCTTCGTCAGATAATAATAAAATATCATGTACTTGTGCAAATATGCATGGTCTGCTTAAATAGGATGGAACATAGTGTTTTAATGGTATCGACATATCAGGTTCATTTAGTTTTATTTTTTTGATGCCATCATCAATAGAAACAAAGTCTATATTCTCTCCAAGTTCAAAGCCTAGGGTGAGGCGATCGAAGGCTGTAGAACGACTGTGCAATTCGTCGATATAAATCTCCACACCTCTGTTTCTCATAGCTCGGGATAATTCACCATATTTTGGATCCATGGTCAAAAATAATCTGAAGTTAGGGTGGGGTTTGAGAACCCTTGGTTGGCCATCTTCTTGGCTACATTCATTGATGAGCAGCGACCCGTCTATCTCCAATAGAGAGTTCAGTCTATCAAGAACAGAAGGAGAACAAAGATTAGCATTATCTAAGATTAGCCAATGGCCCTTTTCAACTGCTTTGACCAACATGCCATCAAACCATTCAAATTTAACCGAAGCTTCCTTAGTGATGATTTCAGTCATTTTTTCAATATTCATACTCATAGTTTTTAATAGGGGATGCCCTTCTAAGTGCGAAAAGAACCTATTAAAACGATTTCTGAAATCTTGGAATTTCTCAGGTGTGACGATATTATTGAGCAAATATTTCAATAAGTTCAAACCTTCCATGATTGCGGTAGCATTTGGTGAGAGCTTCATATTCATCGAGATTATTTCTCTTACGATATTTGTTAACTCCTCAGTGATATATGATATTTTTCTAGTCAAATCAACTTGTTCATAACCACCAAGGATATCCATACTATCTATATCACTATTCATGGAAAACACGTCTACTCTGGGACCCAAGATTGAAGCTAAAAATCTTATCGTTTCCGTTTTACCGGAGTTTGAGGGCCCAACAAGTACCAACGGCCAATTATTGTTGATTGCTTTCAAAACAGATTCATAAACGGCGACATTGCACTCTAATGGGAAAAGATTCTGGGTAATTGGATAGCGGTAATGGGGATTTCTTAGAGCTACCTCGTTGTTAATTTGAATATAGTCTTCTGTAAGTTTGAAAAAGTTCTCTTTAGTTGAGAATTTACCAAAAATATCTTCAATGAGAAGCTGTGCTTTATTCTTATCGCTGATAGTACGGAACCTCTGCTTAACGATTATATCAACAAAGTCAAACACGTCCACATCTTCGCAAATCGAATATTGGTTGAGTAACTTTAGCCAACGCAATGTATCTCTCAAATTGAACTCCCATGGTGAACCAGAATTACCCCAAAGTTTTCTTTTACAGACTTGATCCTCTAAAGTAGACATTAACTTAATCATTTTCGCGATGATATCTGGCTCAATACTTGGATATAAGTGTTTTGCAATCAAAAGGAGATCATCAGATGTAAGCATGTCAATAAATACCACGCTAAATCGATTAACGAAAGATTTAGGAAGACCTTTCCTACCACCACCTTGATACTGAGGATTTTGAGCAGCAAAGACCAGAAAATTGGGGTGGCAGGAAAACGATATGTCCAACTCGGGGATATACGCTTCGCCTCGATGATCTAAACAGGCATTCAACCCTTCTAGGACGGATTGGGAGGCTAAATTCATTTCATCTAATAAAACCCACTCACCTTTCTTCATTGCTCTTAAAAACGGAGCATCGTGCCATAAAAATTCACCACTTCGCTCACCAGGAGCGTCTGCACCGAAAAGATCTACTAGATCCGTTTGTTCAGACAAATTGATTCTTGTAAGCTTATTTCCTGTAATATTGGCAAGAGCGGTGATTAAACTTGTTTTACCAACACCTGGACTACCTTCAAGTAAAATTGGCTTGTGTACTTGCATAGCCCGTACAACCCTTACTAAGTTTGAGGCAGTAGTGGGGGCGGTTAAGTTAAAGGATGAAGACTGAGCATCTGGAAATCTTGGTATTTTGAACATTCCGACTTGTAATTCATCCTGAGTCACAATAATTTCGTTCGTTTCAATTTGTTGTAGTTCCAAATCGTCACCACATAGTTTCAATAGTTGTATAATACATTCTGTTCTAAGTGACTTTAAATCATTTTCGTTTTCAGCTAAGTAAGCAGTGTTATTTGTACCAAGGGCGTCAATAAAAACCATTGAGGCACCTTGAATTAAGGCAGTTGACTTGTTCTGTATTTTCGGAAACACTTTATTAATAAATTCAACCCATGCAAGTATGTCACGTAAAGAAATGACACCACTTGTTGCATTTCCGCCTCCCAGCTTCTTGCCAAACCATTCAGAGAATTTCACAATTGGATTAGCAAGATCTTTCAAGTCCTCTAAAAGCCTTGAGGATACGATCATGTTTACATCGTTGAAATCTTCCATGGATGGTACCCATATTTCAGTAAATCTATTTCTTAACGCTGGAGATAATTCTTTTTTACCGTAATCTCCACCAGGGTTCATGGTTGCGAAGAATTGAAAGTTTTCTGAAGCCGTTACAAGGCTATCGGATGAACCCTGTTCTGCTAACAACAAACTCCTTTCTGGCTCCAAAACACTATTTAGTCTTTCAAGAACGGAATCATCTGCTAGCGATATTTCATCAAGTAGAAAAAAATTTCCCGTCCTCATAGCTTGAATCAGAGGCCCGTCACTCCATTCAAATAAAACATTCAAACTATCCCTCAGCTTTTGTATTTCCAGTTGAACATCTTCGGCTATATTTTTATTATCTGACTTAGAATATAGCTGTAATAACTCTTTCAAGTCTACATCTTGGTCATTAGCAATATTCAATGCTGTTTTTAAGGATTTTATTAGCTTATATTGAATTTCAGACCTGTTACGAACAGGTCTTTGAGCACCTAATATGTCTCCAGTTTCTGTGTTTTGATGGGCATTTAGTGTGATCAGTTCTCGACCCATGAATTGCGCCAATAATTGGCAAATTGTTGTTTTGCCGCACCCAGTTTCACCTACCAGTAGTACTGGCTCCTTATTCTTTAAACAACTAGAAACTAAGACGGATAGTCGGCGCATTCCTTTTGTCCAAGTAACAGAGCCAATGGCTTCTAAGGATTTATCTTCCAGACTTGCATAATATTGGTCCATATCTAATTTAACTTTCATTACTTTTTCTAAAGTCTTTTTGACTGTAACTTTTTCTTGTGGAGTTCTGCACCTTTCTGCAAGAAGCATATAGCCACTGGCAGCAAGCTGCTCATATCCCACTGCGTCCCTTAAAGCCCAGCGGAAAAGATCACGTAGAGTTGCAAAACTATTTTTCTGTTCGAACAACCTTGAAGCGGAACGTTCGATGGATAATTGGCGGTATACTTCAACGATTTTCTTTGCATATGATGGGGCAATTTGGCAGCGCTCACGTAGGATAATTTCTAATTCATCTTGCGGAATATCGTCGAAGTGCAACTCCAGAAAACGATTCCTAAAAGCTCTTGAAAGAATTTTACGGCCACCGTATATCCCAGGTGGATTCTGGGTAGCAAAAAGAAGGAAATCAGGATGAGGATGTACAACTTCTTGTGTTTCTGGAATAAAAAGTTCTCTGTTATCGTCAAGTAACCTATTTAAGGCTTCTAAAACATCGGTTGGGGCAAGATTTAATTCATCCAAAACAATCCAATATCCTTTTCGTAGTGCCTCGACTAAAACACCTTCCTTAAACGACAGCTTTCCGGTATCATCGGTAACATATGTACCTAAATATTCCTGTAAATCTGTATGCTCATGGTTATTTATACGGACAAACTTATGGCCCGTTATATCCGCAAGATATTTGATCATACTGGTTTTTCCCGATGAAGTTGGACCTTGAATAAGCACAGGAAATCTTTTGCCTGATGTAGCTCTTACCAAATTCATCATATTCTTTTCAACAAAAGGCGTAATGATATAGTGAGCTTGTTCTTGAATTGTATTAGGGCCCTTTTTCATCCAATAATGCTTAAACTGAACATAATCTGGTCCTGGAGAGGGAGGTGTCTGTGACATGATTGACTTGACATTTTTTAGCCTCCCCAATGTGAATTTTTCTATTACTGGCTTCAGAATGGCCTCAGATTTTTGGTCCAGTAAAGTCAAAAAACTCATACAGAATCCATCATACAGGGAACGGCGTAGACCGTAGATATGAATAATATCAGTAACATAAAGCAATGTACGCGTCAGGGTACGGATACTAAAGTGTGGTTTTTGGTTTGAGCCATCAACTATAGTATTGTTATCGGAGAGTTTTTTGGCTTCAAGGTAAAGTTCAGCGATGTCATTTCCTACCCATTCATCGCTGACGCTGTACTTTCCAATATATTTATCAATTATGGAAAGCAAATCAGTAATATCACGTTCCGGAGAATGTACATATATTTCGGTAAATCTTGATCTGATACCCATAGGTAAGTCTCTTTTACCAACATCAGTAGCGGGGTTCATACAAGCAAATATTCTAAAATCGGGGTGAGCTTTTATAGGCTCAGCGTCACCCTTTTCTGAAAGAAGAATACTACGAGAATCAGGCTCGGTGAGAAGGTCAGAAATACTTTCTAAGGTATCTGCGGTTGCTAAATTCACTTCATCGAGCAATAGCCACTCCCCAGCCCTGATAGCCTTTACCAAAGAACCCTCGACAAAATTGAAGACAAACGAGTTTTCAATAGAGCTAGACTGGGCCTCAAACTTCTTCACTGAGTCATTGAAGTCAGCCCATTTGTCAAGTAACAATTTTTTTTCATGAGTATTGAGTCTTCTTTTCTTCTTCTTTGCATTTTCGTTTTCATTTTCAGTGTTTGTAATTTTTAATATGCTTTGAGCCATTTTGTACGCTTCGTTCCAAAGTTTAACAACGTTCTTCCATTGATTCTTGTTGAAGCACCTATGTAGCATCTTGTGAAACTTCTCGTTCTTCTTTAAGGAAAATGTAGCATTAAAAAGAGTTTCAAAATTTTCTTGTATAGGAACTGCAACTGTTTTAGAATTTACGGGTTTGTACCCACCAAGAAGATCACCAGTTTCTGTTTGTTGTGAAACATTGATTACCGTTAATTTTTTTGCTAACATCTTAGCAAGTTGTTGAACGACTGTAGTTTTCCCGGTACCCGTTTCACCGACTAGTAAAACAGGTTCAGTCATCTGTATACAAACAGAAATCTGTTCCATTAGTCTTAAAGAATGATTCGTAAATGCGAACGATGTGCTGTTCATTGATTTTTTTTGTATATTTAGCTTTTCCTTAAGTAATACGGCTCTTCCAATTTTAATGCTATCATCAAGGTTTTCCAAAGTGGGCACATGTTGGGTCAAAAATAACGAAATCCTTGAGGAAGCAATGTCTAATGACTCGCCGATTGCTTGTATAATAGGTTCCAAAGCTTTGAATTCTCCAATAGCGCCAGCGAAACAGTCGGCGGCTTCGGAGAAAATACTGTCGTAGACAGAAGACTGGATTAGTTGGTCAGGTTTGTTGATGCCATTGTTTTTGAATAGGATGTCTAACCTTTCGCACAGCTTAATTAAATCTCTTACAGATACAACTCTTGTGTGTGCCCCCTTGTTCAATGAAATGAACTTGGTGTTCATATAAATACTTTTGACGTTTTTGTATGAATCGATTAGTTTGGGGATAAGGTTGGTCAAAATGGGAAACTTTTGGGCTAAAATGTGTGTCAAATCCTCTTCGCTAGGTTCCTCTAATTCAATAACATTCCAGATTCTCATACCAATCATATTCAAGTTATAGATCTTATTGGAACTATCCTTCTGATGATCTTCGTTTATTCTAACAGTTGATATTAACTGGAAACCATTTGCAGCCTTTACAGTCTCTCCTCTGGATGGAATGGTTAGTTCGCGCTTTTCTAAAAGCGATAAAAGTATTGATAAAACATCTGTAGGAGCTTTATCTATGTCTTCTATAAGTACCCATCTCCCTTCTTTGACCGCGGTAGCGAGAACACCAGCTCTCCATTCAAACGTGCCTGGCTTGTCACCAGAGGTATAAGTACCAATCAGTAACTTGGCATCAGTTTGTTCACCTAAATGAATTTTCACAATGGAGTCATGGCAACCCATATATTTACTTAGCTCATTGATTAAAAAGGTTTTACCGGATCCCGCTTTTCCAATGAGCATTATTGGAGTTGAATTTTGAATCTTTCTCCCGAGTTGACGAAGAGAGGAAACCGTTTTATGAGTAGGGACAAAGGTTAATGGGTAGAATACTTTGTCGTGGATAGTGTGGACCTTAGGGACGATAACGCCACAGATTGACGCGACCTTAGTACTCAAATCCTGAGGCTCAATAATGAAGTAGCTAGATTTTTTTTCTATAGTGAAACATTCTGGAACACTGGGTAGTTTAGAGAAATTTGCACATCTCTTAGCTTCGTTCAGTTCGAGGAAGCTGTAATCAATTCCAGAATCGCCCTCAAAATGGCCCAACAATGAATCGCGTGATTTTATATAAGTGTCGAGCATATCGTTTAATGTTTTTTCTCCCATGTCTAAGTATAAAGATAAAACCTTTAATGCTAGAAATATAACAACCTGATTTTCTTGTTCTTTGGTGAGTAAATCCACAAGTTGGTATAAAATGTCGGGTTGAATGAAGCGTGCAAATACTTCTTTATTGTGATATAGTAACCTATAGTATGCTAATAGTATTTTAAACATGTCGGAATCCTTTTGTGTGGATGGATTTTGAAGAATAGTGATGAAATGATCATTCTCTTTATCTAAATAGTCTTCAATTAATGGCATTGCAACGGGAAATATTGTAATTATACTTGCCAACTTTTCAATTACAAGAACGTAATCTTTTTTTTTGGAGTCCTTTATCCAACGTGCCACTATCTCTAAAAAAATATGTTTGTAAAGGAAAACATGACCAGTGATGGAACGGCTATGTAGTATAGTTCCTGCTAAATTGTCTAAATTCTCAGAAGTTGATTCCTTGTTGCTAAAGTGGAAGGGCGCTTCAATAGCATCAGAGGGAAAAGCAGAATTGAAGAGAATTAACCTTTGGTTAACTACGTCTAAATCTAACAAAATTCTATCCTGGGACATTCTCAGCAGATTATAACGGTTTTAAAAATAATGTGACCGCGTAAAGTAGAGGTACCTTAAAATAATAAGAGTAGAATTCGATGTCAAATTAACTCAGAGGTACTTTGAATCTTTAAAATAATCACTTTGGAGAGGAATGTCTAAAGTAAAGCAGTAAGTGATATAATGTTTTCTTTTCATAAAGCTAAATAGACCTTAGCTCATCGCTTCTTTAAAATTTTTCACTCGAAAAAGAAAAAATACCTCGTAAAGGGCGACAATAAATGATGAGTAGAAAAAGAAATGGAATAACGGTTCAAGTGCATTTAAAATCAATGCCTTGAATATGTGTTTCAGTATACATTCAGTTTGACTATATATCAAGAGAAAGCTTTAGTATGGGAAGTTTGTTGAGACCGGTTGATCTGGTAAATCAACCGCTTGGATTCCAAGAAAGATATAAAATTTTGCAGAAATTATTCAAGCAGCTACAAAAGGCATATGCACACACAAAAGGAACTAATATTGACCTTGAAAGACTTGCCACTCGCTTAGAAGTCCATGTTGCTAAAAACAGCTTGTCTGGTCAGAGTTACAAGTTTAACATGAGCATTTTACTGCGGGATGTGCTTAAATATAAAGGAGATCTCTCGAAGATCAAAATTAATGGGCGCCCCCTTAAAGGAGCCAAGCCTCATTTATCCTCAATTGGTAATGCAAACTCTATCACTACAAAATCAAAAGCGATGGAAGCTTTAAAGGCTCTGATTTTGGATTCGAAGGTCTTAGAGAAAAATGGGTATATTGTTAAGGAAATGCAAAATAAAACTAATGATGACAATAGTACGCAACTGTATGCACCTTGTTTGCGTTGCAGCTCAAATTTCAAAAAAACAGACATCATGGAAAAGACTCTATGTAGGTATCACCCTTTGAAAAGAATATACAACAGAGATACCAAGAACCATCAGTATCCATGCTGTGGTGAAACTACTGATTCCGTTTCTTTTCTAAGGCTAGGATGCAAGACGTTTTTTCACCATGTGTTTAGAGGAGAATCATATGACGAGTTATGCAAAATTTCGAAGTTTTCTAGTACAGATGACATTGATGGTGTTGAGAATGTTCTTTCTCTTGACTGTGAAATGGCTTTTACATCATTGGGCTATGAGATGATACGTTTAACAATTGTGGATTTTTTCACCGGCAAGACACTATTTGATCATGTAATTCAGCCAATAGGGGATATTGTCGATCTGAATTCAGACTTCAGTGGTGTCCATGAGATTGACCGAACCAATTGCCCGACGTACAAGGAGGCACTTGATGTTTTTTTATCCGAAAACTTAATAAATAAAAATAGTATTCTTATAGGGCACGGACTAGAGAACGATCTGAACGTCATGAGGCTATTTCATAATAAGGTTATAGATACTGCAATACTTTATTCAAAAACAAAGTTTAAGGTTTCTTTGAAGAACTTAGCGTTTGAAGTTTTGAGTAGAAAAATCCAAAATGGCGAGCATGATAGTTCTCAAGATGCAATAGCAACGATGGACGTTGTTAAAGTCAAAATAGGTATTTCTCCAAGTCAAAACAAGTGGGAAAAATAATGTGATCATATTCAAAGTTGAGCAGACATATATAGTTATTACATTTCATACGGTTCACATGAGTTTTATTAAGTAATTACGTTAAGAAACAACATGATAAAAGTAATGATTTCGTATTGCTTTCCTATTTTCTGTATTTAAGCGAACAATAATAATGCACCTTTTCAATATCTGAATATTAAAATATCGTGAAATTGGGTTCAGGATGTACCAAACTTGATGATAGCTGAAGCACCATAATCCTATTTAAAGAAGTACCTGTTATCCGTCAGTAATTACCAGAACAAGTTAATTTTAAGTTTAATCTAAAAAAGTATTGCATGCGGCATTAAAAGACAACATAAAACATCTAAACGGTAAAGTATGATCGATAATTCTCCATAATAGTTCTGTTATTTATAATCTCCAGCACTAATAAATGCTATACGTATATTTGTACACAATATAATTTCAGAATTTATATTGCTACCATGACTGTCTGAGAATTGGGGGAATAACTTGATAATTGTTGGGATTCCATTGTTCGTAAACGCAATAATATTAGGTATATAGAAGATACTAAATGTTCTCTCCGAGGATATAGGAATGCTCACAATGGAATCGATATATTTCTACATAATAGTATTGAGATTATTCCTCTTTTAGTTTTATATAATTCATTATCCTATTACATTATCAATCCTTGCATTTCAGCTTCCATTAGACTTAATGACTGTTTCTCAATTTTTATGTCATCTTCCTGGACCTCATGTGATACTATACCAGTAGCATGAATACTACTGAATCGATGATACTTTAGAGTTTCATTGCAACAGTTTCAACACAGCCTGGCATGAACAGTGGTAAAAGTATTTCGTCCACTATTTTCGGCTACTATAAATAAATGTTTTTTTCGCAACTATGTGTTCGCGAAGTAACCCTTCGTGGACATTTGGTCAATTTGAAACAATACAGAGATGATCAGCAGTTCCCCTGCATAAGGATGAACCGTTTTACAAAGAGATTTATTTCGTTTTTTTTTTATCATCGAGTGAAGTATCGTGACTTGTACATTTGAAGATACCCAGCGTACAGCAGTGTATCTTTATCTTCCTGTATGATATAGATAACTAACATCTCGAATAGAAAATTGTCTCGCGTTCGAACCTAAGCCTTTGCTATCGGTTGAACATAGAAGACCGCGTGATTCATTTTAGTGCGTAAGAATGCTATTAGTACTTATGTGCTTTATGAATGTGAATATTGTTACAGCTATGCAATGGTACGATCATACTCTGAACGATCCATTTAAATTATATATGTCAAACAGAAGAGAAAGGTTTTTTTATTGAAGATTTCACAGAAAATCAATCATTTTGCAATATTCCTTCGTCCCAGAGAAGGTTTCGGCTTTTACAGCAACGAGAATGATTCTTCCATTATTTGTACCTAGCTTCCACATGGATTTCGATAAGTGTAGTTTCAAACCATGAACGCAATTCAAAACTTTCAAATTGGTGCAATCCAAGACCCTCCCTTTACATTTGGAGTCGTTAACTAATGAGAAAATATTACAGCATTTTGCGCCATTTACCGTCAAGTCACAAATGGAGACACATGCAGGAATAATTAAGTGGGATTCAACTTGCATTTGACTGTCACGAAGTTTGACCTTATATTCGGACAGATCAATTTTAAAATCTGGGTTTTCCAATAAAACATCCGAGAACTTGTTTTCAAACAACATTGCAGCCTCTCTGGATAGGTCTACATGAACAGTCTTATTCTTTTTGTTGAATATTATTTTGCACTGGTTAGAGTGTAATTGGAAAATAAGATCGTGCGAAACTGTATCGATATAAGGCCTTTGGTATTTTAACATGCTCCAGTGTCTTTCAATACAATGTTTTACCTTTTTTGTTGGAGGTTCATATTCATCATTGTTGCCTGAATCAGTCTCGGTTTTATGAAATCCAGTAGCGGCTTTTTCACCCTCAGTTCCATTGAGACAACTGCTTACCGCTAAAGATTGGTTTCCGGTATGAAGTGATGTTAACCTTTCAATGGTTACACCCTTCTTGGAGACGCTATCAAGAGCTATGCAAACTTCTTGACAATTAGTTAAGGGATTATATATAATTTTTGCCCGCACTAATTCCTGCTCCAACCTGTTGAGACGGTAATAACGACACTCTTTTATCAGAGATGCGGTTCTTTCCTCAGACAGTTCTAATTTGGAACCGCCCAGTAAAGATAATATATCTCGGAAAAATTCTGGGGACCTTGCAATATATGAGGGTGGTAATAAAGGTGGAAAGCCCGGCTTCTTATTTGACTCCCACTTCTCAATTTCCTCATAAGATATGCGAGAAATCGTTTCAAAATAGTTCAACCGGTTCCCTTCTTCATGGAATAATGATTTTGGTACCTTAAAGGGAACACCTCCAATATTAGTGAAGTGGTAGTCGTATTCTTTTATGAGTTTAACTAACTTGGGTAACTGAAAATATAATGCGTCCGCGAAAAGACAGGTAAATTGTACTTCGTTCTTAATATCGGGAAAATAACCTTGTAAATGTCTGTATATTATGATGAACACGTCTTCCGATCTATCAACAAATAGAATCGTATTTTTATCGTGCGTATTGAAGAATTGGGTGAAAAAATTGGGCGCATCCGAATTCAATGTAGCACCTGAGATCTCAAATAGCTTTTGGCCAATCCTAATCTTGAAAACTTCATGGTTTGGTAAAAGCTCGGGGGTAGTTTCTAACTCTTTTGTATAAACCACGATCTCGCCCTTTTGGCCAGACATCTGATATGAGCGTGCGTGTGAGTGACTTTACACTTGTCTATCCACGTCCTGAAGTTGTTCGTGTTCTTTGGATATTCGTGTTCAAGCTAATAATGAGCCTTTAAGGTAATACAATTTATAAACCACCACCTTGGCCTCGATCTATTGCGCTTATGTTGTCTATTAGTAATCAAGAAAAGAACCCTAAATCATCGGCGTCCCCTGTGGGGCTCTCGGAAAAACCGGTCCTGACGTCACTGAAAAGATTTCGGCACATGGTCATGGGACCAGAGAAAAATTAATCCGACATGTGGAATATTTCCTTCCGTTAAGGTAGTGAGCGCGGATTTTTTCTGATTTGTAATTATACGGGGAGCTCTGGCCAAAAAGGTCAGTATTTGGTGATGAAGTTGAATATCATCTTTTGATTTTCTTCTGTATCATTCTTTTTCTTTTTCCACACCCCTTCCGGACGGTATTCACATATTGTTGAGAGGTTAAATGAAAAATAAAGGGGTGGAAAATTAAGGACGAGATGTAAGGGAAAAGCATAAACGAAACATTATATAAAGGAGCACAATTTCCTCTCCCTTGCCAATTGTGCATATACCGTTTCTTTATAACGAAATTTCAACAAACCAGAACAACACAAGTACTACCAATAACCACAACAAAACATGTCTGACTTAGTTAACAAGAAATTCCCAGCTGGCGACTACAAATTCCAATACATTGCTATCAGCCAAAGTGATGCTGACAGTGAATCTTGTAAGATGCCACAAACAGTTGAATGGTCCAAATTAATTTCTGAAAACAAGAAGGTTATCATTACCGGTGCTCCAGCTGCTTTCTCCCCAACCTGTACTGTCAGCCATATTCCAGGTTACATCAACTACTTGGATGAATTAGTTAAGGAAAAGGAAGTTGACCAAGTGATCGTTGTTACTGTTGACAACCCGTTCGCTAACCAAGCGTGGGCTAAGAGTTTAGGTGTTAAGGACACCACACACATCAAGTTTGCCTCCGACCCAGGCTGTGCTTTCACCAAATCCATTGGTTTCGAATTAGCCGTCGGTGACGGTGTTTACTGGAGTGGTAGATGGGCCATGGTTGTTGAAAACGGTATCGTTACTTACGCTGCCAAGGAAACCAACCCAGGTACCGATGTGACCGTTTCCTCAGTCGAAAGTGTCTTGGCTCATTTGTAGATGCTATGTAATAGACAATAAAACCATGTTTATATAAAAAAAATTCAAAATAGAAAACGATTCTGTACAAGGAGTATTTTTTTTTTGTTCTAGTGTGTTTATATTATCCTTGGCTAAGAGGCACTGCGTATACTTCAAGGTACCCCTGTGTTTTGAAAAAGAAACAACAGTGAAGTAGGAACTCCGCGAGGTTCAGGAACCTGAAACAAAATCAATAAAAACATTTATATGCGTTTCGAACAAAATTAAAGAAAAAGAATAAATATAGATTAAAAAAAAAAGAAGAAATTAAAAGAATTTCTACTAAATCCCAATTGTTATGTATTTGTTAAATGTCAAAAAAGTTTATAAAAAATTTAGAATGTATAAATAATAATAAACTAAGTTTACAACAACAAAGCAGCGGCACCAGCCAACAAAGCACCAGCAGCTGGCAAAGCCTTAGCAGCAGCACCAGTGTAAGAGGTGACAGAGTGAGTTGGAGCAGCAGAGGTGGTGTTCTTTGGAGCTTCAGTAGAGGTAACTGGAGCAGCAGTAGAAGTACCGTTCTTTGGGGCTTCAGCGGTCAATGGGCACCAGGTGGTGTATTGAGTGATAACGTCATCGACGGTGACGGTAGCGGTGGAAACCAAAGCTGGGGAGACAGTTTCAGAACAGACGTGGTCTTCACAAGAAGTGATGGTGACCAAAGTGGTAGATTCTTGGCTGACAGTAGCAGTGGTAACGTTAGCAGCGGCAGAAGCGACAGCGGCGACAGCGGCGATAGAAGCGACAGTAGAGAATTGCATTATTGATATAGTGTTTAAGCGAATGACAGAAGATTAATTTCTTGGTATGTTAGGAAAAAATAAAGGAGAATAAGAATTATTAGAACAATGTAGGATGGAAAGAAAGATTATCAAGCATGCCGACTTTATATACTTGAACGGAGGCAAAGGATGCAAAATTTTCTCACATTTCTTTCTGCCGTTATGTTGGAAGTAAGACTCCCATTATCGCAATACTGCAACACGAATATGCAAAATTTGCTGAGTTATCGCAGATAGTTGTTGCAAAGATAGCGGCGTAGGTGGCCGCGAAATGGGGAATTCCAAAACAAACGGTTTTTTTACTCCTGAGAAATTCTTGTACGGGATAATCCAGGGCCTACCACCCACGCTTCGAGGATTGGCTTTTATTTTTTTTTTCGTGGCGTTTTATTTCTTTCCCGCTTTCTGGGACTTGTGCGGAGTTTTGAGAGGGGCACGCGGCAAAGGATTCCCAAAACGGAAATCAGACGCCAATAGCCAGCACTCAAAGCAGTTCTGGACCCATTCCGATTTTCCCATTTGGTTCTTGCGCGTGCTGATTCCGACACGCGCGTCTATAAATAGCATGAAGTATCCGCACACCGCAGCGTTAGTGAGGTGAGGGTGGCAGCAAGCTAATTCCCGCATCTGGAATCTGAACTGCCCCTTTTGGACTAACCGTGCGGTTCATGGGTGGGCGAAGTGCGCAACCTCGAAGGTTTTCTTTTGCGTGTCGGATTTTACATCCGGCGGTAGCGCATGATGCCATGGCTGGCTCCAGATACATCCTCAGGGCACCAGCATCTATAATTAGATTGGCGCAACATGGCTGGCTGCACTGCTGTCTTCACTTCTTTCTTTTTCCGGCAATGAATGATGTATGTTTTGTGGCAAAAGGGTCCGCATTGTACCTGTTTACAGTTGAGATTATCGTTTTTGGTAGCCCTTCATTACGGCATAACGTATTAAGTTTCTTTTATTTTGCTTTGCCCTGGCTTAAAAGACAATGTCGATTAAAAGTTAATTTTAATCGATTGAAGGAAATAAGAGGAATAGCGCAAGTTGTTAGGAAAGCGTTCTTTATCTCCAAGACTTTGCCCTGTATATAATTAAACACCTCAAAGCGCTTCGTCATGGATGGAGATTATTCGGCATTTTGACATACAGGAGTGCCACATGCGAAAGCGGAGTGGGCGTATTCTCTGGTTACCCTACATGGTCTGGCGGCGTTATTATACGGGAGGATCTTCGAAGGGAAGGAAGGAAAAAAAAAAAGAAAAGGCCAACGAAAAGCAAATATTATCTATCGTCGAAATTATCATACTATCTTACAATAAGAGTAGTAATTACTTTCTTGTTTGTATAGTGGAAGAGGAATTTGCGATAATAATAGCAAAAGTAACTAATCTCTAACAAGAAACCTTATTTATTTTCTCTTTCTTCTATATTGGTAAATACTAGACTCGAAAAAAAGGAACAAAGGGAAAACAGGGAAAACTACAACTATCGTATATAATAATGACCACTAACGAGGAATTCATTAGGACACAGATATTCGGTACAGTTTTCGAGATCACAAATAGATACAATGATTTAAACCCCGTTGGGATGGGGGCATTTGGGTTGGTTTGCTCAGCCACGGACACTTTGACATCTCAGCCAGTTGCCATTAAGAAAATCATGAAACCTTTTTCCACTGCAGTGCTGGCCAAAAGGACATATCGTGAACTAAAACTACTAAAACATCTAAGACACGAGAACTTGATTTGCCTTCAGGACATATTTCTTTCTCCATTGGAAGATATATATTTTGTCACGGAATTACAAGGAACAGATTTACATAGACTCTTGCAAACAAGACCCTTGGAAAAGCAATTTGTTCAGTATTTCCTATACCAAATTCTAAGGGGTTTAAAATACGTTCACTCCGCGGGCGTCATTCATAGAGATTTGAAACCGAGCAACATTCTGATTAATGAAAACTGTGATTTGAAGATTTGCGATTTCGGTCTAGCAAGAATTCAAGACCCTCAAATGACAGGCTATGTTTCCACTAGATACTACAGGGCACCTGAAATCATGCTAACGTGGCAAAAATATGACGTCGAGGTCGACATTTGGTCCGCTGGTTGTATTTTTGCCGAAATGATTGAAGGTAAGCCTTTGTTCCCTGGGAAAGATCATGTTCACCAATTTTCGATCATCACTGACTTGTTGGGATCTCCGCCAAAGGATGTGATAAATACTATTTGTTCCGAAAATACTCTAAAATTTGTTACTTCGTTACCACACAGAGATCCAATTCCATTTTCTGAAAGATTTAAAACAGTCGAACCTGATGCCGTAGACCTTTTGGAAAAAATGCTGGTTTTTGATCCTAAGAAGAGAATCACTGCGGCGGATGCCTTGGCTCATCCTTATTCGGCTCCTTACCACGATCCAACGGATGAACCAGTAGCCGATGCCAAGTTCGATTGGCACTTTAATGACGCTGATCTGCCTGTCGATACCTGGCGTGTTATGATGTACTCAGAAATCCTAGACTTCCATAAGATTGGTGGCAGTGATGGACAGATTGATATATCTGCCACGTTTGATGACCAAGTTGCTGCAGCCACCGCTGCCGCGGCGCAGGCACAGGCTCAGGCTCAGGCTCAAGTTCAGTTAAACATGGCTGCGCATTCGCATAATGGCGCTGGCACTACTGGAAATGATCACTCAGATATAGCTGGTGGAAACAAAGTCAGCGATCATGTAGCTGCAAATGACACCATTACGGACTACGGTAACCAGGCCATACAGTACGCTAATGAGTTCCAACAGTAAACGTGTTTTTTTAATGTCCCTAACCACTCATTCTTACTTCTTTTTGATGTTTCTTTTTTTTATGGTACTCATAAAAGTATTTACGTATATAGTTGTATAGAGGAAACAAAAAAAAAAAGATAAAACTCAATTACAAAGTAAAGTGGACGTATTTCGATCATGATTTTTTTCTGTTTTAACCGCATTGGATTTTCTTGTAAAACTGGAAGAAAAAGGAAACTAAAAAGTCAAGAAAGACCTTTTTAAGACTCCAAGAACCGTCACTTATGGCGTATTGTTTGTTTATCAGCACTTCTATCTTCGATAAAGGTTTGTCTGTCTTATATTGTTTACATTTCAAGTCTAATTCTGTGCTTTTACCGAAGAGGAATTTTCATAAATACGGAGAAAATATAAAAAAAAAGTAAATACAGAAAATAGAACAGTTGAAGCAGAAAAAGAGAACTTGCTAAATAGCTGTCTCACCCAGACAAGCGTATACTTACCACATTTAGTCTTTTGCAATCTCATTCTTGTTGAAGATAACTATTACATTCACGGACTGTGGCAGAAACTTCTCCTTAAGAAATTAGGAACTCATAAAAGGAATCAGCAGCTCTATGTAATATCAAAATCTTTTCTATTTTTTGTATTTATGCTCTCATTCATTAATTCTAACGGAGCTATTTATTATAAACAGTGAAGATATAAACCATATGTCTAATAGAACAAATTTCAAAAAGTCTTCAATTTCGTGGATGTGGGAATGCATTTATTAAAAATAATGAATGGCAACATACGACACCAAAATAGGAACACTTTCAGTACTATACAGAACTACGGATCTTAGTTTATTGAGTTTTGAGAAATAGGTTGATATGGAGACAATTTCTTAGCGTTATTAGAGGTTATAAGTATACAGAATAACCTACGAGTAGTCCTCAAGAAGATAAGACTCTGCAAAAGGTATCAATAATTTTACTTAATCATAGCACTATTTCTTCTTTCGCTTTGTACAGCAGCTCATATATTCCATTACATTATCAATTCTTACATCGTAGCATAAAACACTAAGATTCAAAAATAGAAAACTGTTGTATCTCAAAATGAGATACGTCAGTATGACAATACGTCATCCTAAACGTTCATAAAACACATATGAAACAACCTTATAACAAAACGAACAACATGAGACAAAACCCGTCCTTCCCTAGCTGAACTACCCAAAAGTATAAATGCCTGAACAATTAGTTTAGATCCGAGATTCCGCGCTTCCACCACTTAGTATGATTCATATTTTATATAATATATAAGATAAGTAACATTCCGTGAATTAATCTGATAAACCGTTTTGACAACTGGTAACTTCCCTAAGACTGTTTATATTAGGATTGTCAAGACACTCCGGTATTACTCGAGCCCGTAATAAAACAAAAACAATAAATCTTGTTCCTCGTGGCCCAATGGTCACGGCGTCTGGCTACGAACCAGAAGATTCCAGGTTCAAGTCCTGGCGGGGAAGATTTTTTTGCTCCGACAATTATGTCGCTACCCTTCAGTTTTGTTGAAAATGATGCTTTTATCGTTAACTTTACTTATCTTTATTGTTTGCAAGATTACTATTAATATTAAAGAGGGTCTAGCAAGGATACTGCGATTGTTTCTAAATATTTCAACTTTCTACGTTATTCATCTTTAGGAAGCTAAAAAGCATTCAAAAGATTACTATGAAGTTAATCTTTAAACATAGTTTGATGAGCGTCTATGCAAATAGAATAACTTCAAAAAATTTTCTATTCCATTTTTGGAAAGCCCCAAAAAGCTATATTCTATAATTTCTGAATCTTATTGTGCTTGTGGAGGTCACCCCAGTTTTCTATAAATTATTATTCAGCTATTATCCCAATACGACTAAAGGTATTGAGATTCACGGATATTTTTTCCCCTGCAACTTTCACAACTGGAGGGCTCTGTTTCTTGATTTTCTTTTTGTCATATAAACATATCTTAGCGCGATTGCTAACAAATAGTATAGATATCATAATTTTTCCTCATCCTGCACACAATTACCTATAGCAGCGTCATTCGCACCGCCCTCCTCATTGGATTTTTTAACTGTATTTCTCGTTTTAGATGAGTCTTCAACATTTCTATCGTTTTCATAAATATCAGTTTTACTGTCGGAATTTTTATTGCTCTCAGGACCACCTTCAATATCTTTATCTGCAACGGTTTCGTCCTCATTAAAATTTTCTGCATTACCCTCAAAATTCTGTTCATTTTCTTTATCATGATCAGTGTTAATGTTCGTAACGTCTGTAAAACCATTGCTAAAATCTTGACTGTCTTCCTTATCGCCATTTTCATCGCCCTCACCGTCATCGCCATTTTCATCGCCCTCACCGTCATCGCCATTTTCATCGCCCTCACCGTCATCGTCATCGTCATCGTCCTCACTATCATCGTCATCACCACCATCATCATCATCATCCTCAGAGTCCTCATCAGTATCATCATCTTCATTGTCCTCACTATTTCCCACCTCTTCACTTTGTTGATCTGTCTCCGCATCAGGTTTATAATGTAAACCCAAGCCCATCATAGCTTTCTGTATCGCGTTCGATGTTTTACTTCTGTTTTTGAGATCTTCTGTGGATTCAGTAACATCTTCATTAGCAGTATTCTTTGGTTTATTGAAATATTCCTTCCATGAATTCCATAAGTTGGCTGCTGGCTTGTCTGTATTCTTTCCAGGATTTACAGAAATTTGGGAAACAGACTTTTTTGACTCGATGCTTTCCTGGTCTTTGATATCCTCCTCGCTTTGATGACCATTTTTATTGCTTGAAGAGTTGCTAGAGCTTCTTTTTAAATTATGAAATGTGGCCAAAAATCGTTGCTGTAATAGAGACAGAGTGTCGGCACCGTTATATATATGCTTCGGAGGAAACAAGTCGAACAATCTATCATCTGTTCTTGAGTTGAATATCAGAAAATTTTGAGTCTCTTTCCAACTCTGAACCCAATTCAAATTGAATAAATGAACGGGATTGGAATTTAGCATATCCTCAGGTATAGTCTTCAAAGCTTGATCATTCTCTTTATGCAGGTCCAAATAATCACTTAATTTAACACTGGAAAGTAACCCCGTTAAATAGTCCTCGAATTGCCACCTAATGAAATCCTCACTGCCTTCAAATTGAGAGTTTTTTGGAGTTTCATCATCATTTTCGTTCCATGTGTCTGATACAATTCCAGATATAGATTCAATCCATTTTTTATCATGACTTGACAATTGGAGGACGGGGTTCAAAGTCTTGTCCAGAATATCTACAGTGGAATTGTCTGTATTGACAAATATGTGGCACAGTTCCTCCTTTTGTTCAGCAAGCAATGTGTTGGAACTTCCAATCATAAAAAACAAAGTACGTTCTGACCGTATGTCATTCATTTGCTGCAGTGGAGTATAGGGTGAAAATAGTCCACCTTTTTCGAAAATCGGTAATGGAAAACCTAAGAATCTCAACACTGATTCTCGATTGCTTGATTTAAACGAGTCCACAACATTTAATTTCGAAATATCCTGAAACAACTGAGGACTGCCAGAATCCTGCAAATTTGACATCAAGTCCGGAATTAAGCTGATCAGACCGAACTGTAAATTACACAAAGCTTCCACGTCGTTGCCGTAAACTATAATTTTTTTTTCAAGCATAATTGCTTTCAATAAGACTAAAGCGTTTCTCTTAAAATCATGTAGTATCTTTCTCAGACATAACCCAATATAAAGACGATTTTCGGCATTTCTGACCAATGATGCAGGCGTGTAAATCGACTTCAGGTTTTCGTATAAAGACTGGATTATCTTCCTGTCCCCAAAATCATGCTGCAAGAAAAAAGCATTAGTCACAATACTAAGTTTGTCCTTGATTTGACCGAAGATTGGTTGCCTTGAGATGACTACAATTGCCTTCTGTACAGTAGATCGTGTTACATCCTTATCTTTAGTGACCAATTCATCACTCTTTATCTGTCTCGAGCAAGATATGGCAAACAAAGTCGTGTTGTCATTGATGCTATCATCACTCAGATCAGTTGCCCCGTTGGGAGGGCTCCTTTGTCTTCTTTCATCATATAGTAATGTGAAATAAGTAAATGTTTCTTCAAACGAGTGAGAACCATCAGGAAGGGCCTGGAAGGGTAAATTTGGCCATAGTTCTGCACTTTGGGTGCCCTCAGGTAAGCCATACCAGTATTCTATTTCAGGGCCTCTTTTGTGATGAAAGTCCACAAGGCAGATACCGAAGATGACTGCTTCCTCGTGTTCATCCATTATTTTGACAACAAGGTTGCAGCGAGGCAGAATGTATATGTTAGTTTGATATGGTCTTCCTGCTTGGATTCCTTTAAGGCTTCAAAATTTTCTTGAAAAGGAAACTTCGTGAATGAGCTGTAAGGATGCTTGATCGGGCCGTACATTCTTATGCAAGATCCATTATTGACTGCTCTCTGTTGGGTTAGCTTCCATATCTTCCGTTACCCGTTCGTATAATCATTACCCGACGGACAAGCATCATTTCAGCGGCTATTTTTGCTAGGCAAACCTCCTAAGCAATGATACTTCTCAAACGTTCAATGGAAGTAATAGAAGTTCAACTTACCCCATTAATAATCCACACATTAGAAGGTTGGGACAATAAAAATAAAAAGCATTAATTAGTGTAAACTTTGCTCCCAAATGCAAGTCTAAGGTAAGTTCTTTGGTTCATGGAGTTTTTGCAGTGTAATCTCACGTGCACTAGACTGAGTAAAGCGAACCTGAGTTCAAGAAATAATGATTCACCTATGACATATAGTCCAACTATACAAGCAATGAACCCTTACGGATTGAAGTCATTCAATGTTCAATGTTTGTTGTAATAAGAAATATTACTAGAAAAAGATTTTTTCTTTCGGCGGCGTTTTCCCGCTTTTCTTAAACAATCTGCAGTTTTAACATCGAATTCACGAATATTTGTTCGCTAAAGAAATAACACAGAAGATGAAATGAAGAACATACATTGAGGGCGACGAATATATATGACTTATAAATACAATTGCTGTGATGATGGATCAGGAACCACCGTTGGTTCAGTGGTACGATTTGATAACGTCACCTTGTTAATCGATCCCGGTTGGAATCCATCTAAAGTATCGTATGAGCAATGCATCAAGTACTGGGAAAAAGTGATACCGGAAATTGATGTAATAATACTATCACAACCAACAATTGAATGTTTAGGTGCTCATTCCCTTCTGTACTATAATTTTACCTCGCATTTCATATCCAGAATTCAAGTTTACGCAACTCTTCCCGTTATCAACTTAGGGAGAGTTTCCACCATAGATTCATATGCATCTGCAGGTGTTATAGGTCCATATGACACAAATAAACTCGATCTTGAAGATATTGAGATATCTTTTGATCATATTGTACCTTTGAAGTACTCGCAATTGGTAGATCTACGATCAAGATACGATGGATTGACTTTACTGGCGTACAATGCTGGTGTGTGTCCAGGTGGTTCTATTTGGTGCATTAGCACATACTCAGAGAAATTGGTTTATGCAAAGCGATGGAACCACACTAGAGATAACATACTAAATGCTGCTTCTATATTGGACGCCACTGGTAAGCCCTTATCAACTTTGATGAGGCCCTCTGCAATAATTACTACTTTGGACAGGTTTGGCTCCTCTCAACCGTTTAAAAAACGTTCAAAAATCTTTAAAGATACATTAAAGAAAGGTTTGAGTTCGGATGGGTCCGTTATAATACCGGTAGATATGAGTGGCAAATTTCTGGACCTGTTCACACAAGTTCATGAGTTATTATTTGAAAGCACAAAGATCAATGCGCACACACAAGTACCTGTACTTATTCTGTCTTACGCGAGAGGAAGAACTCTAACATATGCCAAATCAATGCTCGAGTGGCTGTCCCCTTCACTACTTAAGACATGGGAAAACAGAAATAATACTTCTCCATTTGAAATTGGATCACGGATCAAAATCATCGCACCAAACGAATTGAGTAAATATCCTGGTTCAAAGATTTGCTTCGTATCTGAGGTAGGAGCTTTGATTAATGAAGTGATAATTAAAGTTGGTAATTCTGAGAAGACAACCTTGATTTTGACCAAGCCGAGCTTTGAATGTGCGTCGTCTTTAGACAAGATACTAGAAATTGTTGAACAAGATGAAAGAAATTGGAAAACATTTCCTGAAGATGGTAAATCATTCCTCTGCGATAATTACATTTCAATAGACACCATAAAAGAAGAACCCTTGAGTAAAGAGGAAACAGAGGCGTTTAAAGTACAGCTTAAAGAAAAGAAAAGGGACAGAAATAAGAAAATTCTACTGGTGAAAAGAGAGTCTAAGAAACTGGCTAACGGCAACGCAATCATAGATGATACCAACGGAGAGAGGGCAATGAGAAATCAAGACATTTTAGTGGAAAACGTCAATGGAGTACCACCGATTGATCATATTATGGGGGGTGACGAAGATGATGATGAAGAGGAAGAAAACGACAATTTGTTGAATTTACTCAAGGATAACTCTGAGAAATCAGCAGCGAAAAAAAATACGGAAGTTCCTGTAGACATTATAATTCAACCAAGTGCCGCTTCAAAACATAAAATGTTCCCATTTAACCCCGCTAAAATCAAGAAAGATGATTATGGTACTGTTGTAGATTTTACGATGTTTTTACCTGATGATTCTGACAATGTTAATCAAAATAGCAGGAAAAGACCTCTCAAAGACGGTGCTAAAACCACGAGCCCTGTAAACGAAGAAGATAACAAAAATGAAGAAGAAGATGGTTATAATATGAGTGATCCAATTAGCAAAAGGAGCAAACACCGTGCTTCTCGTTACTCGGGATTTTCTGGAACCGGAGAAGCAGAAAATTTTGATAACCTTGACTATTTAAAGATAGACAAAACGCTCTCCAAAAGAACAATCTCAACTGTAAATGTCCAATTGAAATGCTCCGTAGTAATCCTAAATTTACAGAGTTTAGTTGATCAAAGGTCTGCATCTATTATATGGCCATCGCTAAAATCTAGAAAAATAGTTCTTTCCGCCCCCAAACAGATTCAAAATGAAGAAATTACGGCAAAACTTATCAAGAAAAATATTGAAGTGGTCAACATGCCATTAAATAAGATAGTGGAATTCAGTACAACAATAAAGACCCTGGATATCTCCATTGACTCCAACCTCGATAACCTTTTGAAATGGCAACGTATCAGTGATAGTTATACAGTTGCCACTGTCGTTGGCAGGCTGGTTAAGGAGAGCCTACCGCAAGTGAACAATCATCAAAAAACAGCGTCAAGGAGTAAACTAGTCTTGAAACCATTACACGGTTCATCTAGGAGCCATAAAACAGGTGCGTTGTCAATCGGTGACGTTAGGTTAGCACAATTAAAGAAACTTCTCACAGAGAAAAACTACATTGCAGAATTTAAAGGGGAAGGTACACTTGTCATAAATGAAAAAGTAGCAGTCCGCAAAATCAATGATGCAGAAACTATTATCGATGGTACGCCTTCCGAACTTTTTGATACTGTCAAAAAATTGGTTACGGATATGTTAGCAAAAATCTAGCCTTCTTGTATACAGCACAAATAAAAGGTTCAATTTACGTTCGTGGACTGCCCACAAAACAGTATGTGACATAAATTGCTGTGTATCTCGCACCGCTATTATCTGTATATAACATTCTAACTCACTTTTAACGATATTAGCATTATTGATTTCTTTCTTTTTCTGCTGAATTTCACCAAGCGGAAATTTTCAAAGCAGAATTTTTTCCCTAATTTGCTACAAGTGCTATTCTATCCCACAATAAAAGGAAATTGTTGATGAGTTTTAGAAGGATTAACTCTAGATACTTTGAAAATAGAAAAGGAAGCAGTATGGAAGAAAAAAAAGCAAAGGTTCCTCCAAACGTCAACCTTTCGTTATGGAGAAAGAACACGGTAGAAAGCGATGTCCATCGATTCAATTCTCTTCCATCAAAAATTAGTGGGGCCCTAACTAGGGAACAAATATACTCCTATCAAGTCATGTTTAGGATTCAAGAAATTACCATCAAACTGCGTACGAACGATTTTGTGCCCCCCTCCAGGAAAAATAGGTCACCTTCTCCGCCACCAGTTTATGATGCCCAAGGTAAAAGAACGAATACCCGTGAGCACAGGTATAGAAAGAAACTAGAGGATGAACGTATTAAACTTGTTGAGATAGCCCTAAAGACCATCCCTTACTTCGTTCCTCCGGATGATTACAAGAGACCCACCAAATTTCAGGACAAGTATTATATCCCGGTGGATCAGTATCCTGATGTCAATTTTGTTGGTTTATTATTAGGTCCTCGTGGACGTACGTTAAGAAAGCTGCAAGAAGATTCCAATTGTAAGATTGCAATTAGAGGAAGAGGTTCAGTCAAAGAAGGTAAGAATGCAAGTGACTTACCTCCAGGCGCCATGAACTTTGAGGACCCCTTGCACTGTTTAATTATCGCAGACTCGGAAGACAAGATCCAAAAAGGTATAAAAGTTTGTCAAAACATTGTTATCAAAGCGGTGACATCTCCGGAAGGCCAGAATGACTTGAAACGAGGACAACTGAGAGAATTGGCGGAACTTAATGGTACTTTAAGAGAAGATAACAGGCCCTGTCCAATCTGTGGTTTAAAAGATCATAAAAGGTACGATTGTCCAAACAGAAAAATCCCAAATATACAGGGCATTGTTTGCAAAATATGTGGACAAACTGGACATTTCAGTAGAGACTGTAACTCATCGTCTCAAAGAATGAGCCGTTTTGACAGAAACGCCACGGTAAATAATTCTGCGCCAATACAGAGCAATGACGTACACTATAATAGCAATACTCATCCAATTCAAGCACCAAAAAGATCTCGTTATGACAATAACTCGACGGAACCTCCTTTAAAATTTCCGGCTTCTTCACGTTATGCACCATCACCTTCACCTCCTGCGTCACATATTTCGAGGCAAGCTCAAAACGTGACGCCTACACCCCCTCCCGGCCTAACATCAAGTAGCTTTAGTTCCGGAGTTCCAGGAATCGCCCCTCCCCCATTACAAAGCCCTCCAGAGTCGGAACAACCGAAATTTTCGCTACCTCCACCTCCCGGTATGACTACGGTACAATCCTCAATTGCACCTCCTCCTGGCCTAAGCGGTCCTCCAGGGTTTTCTAATAACATGGGCAATGACATTAACAAACCTACACCTCCGGGACTGCAAGGGCCTCCCGGATTATAATACACTCCCATTATACAATATCTGCATTTTTTTTTATTTGTGTTGAAGGTATGTAGTCTCTATTTTGCATAGTTCCTTTTTTTGTTGGTTTTTTGCCTTCCTGGTTATTATTAACTTTTGATATTTAATTTACTTACTAGCTTATTCTACTACTGTTTAGTTTCTACGGCCTGAACTACAATGACAAAAATATTATTTCACGATACCCTTACCTTTATTCAAAGTGCCTGTTCCTGTTTCCATTTTTTGGCTAGTTCCAAGAACTTTGATGGTTTTGGCTTGTCATCATCGATATCATCAGGAAAAACGTAATCCACGAATTCTTCTTCCACACCGTCCTGTAACCTCACTTTTTTGATTACTTTAGGGAATCTTTTCTTGACGGTTTCTTGATCGAGTTCAGTACCGTAAGTTTCTTCATAGTCTTTTAGCGCTTCCAAAATAGACAGTCTCCCTTGTTTATCATCCTTCTCCTTGAAAAAAACTATCGCCTCTTCAAAAACTTTTCTTGCCTCCAATTTATTTTCATCGGTAATTTCAAACTCTATGTCTTCATCCACATTTTCGCTTTGCAGTTTTGCTAAATCTAATAGTTGTTGCTCCGTCGGGGTTGAAGTTTGATACATGGCGAATTCGATCCAGCTTTGGGGGGAATATTGGTTGAGCTCCAAATATCTTCTATAAAGCTTCCTTGCCTTTTCAAATTCTTGTGATTCTGTCTCAAATGTTATGTATTTTTGAAGTAATACAATTTTAGCCTCCTTTGTTAAGAAATCAGAATTTTCATCTAGTGCAATTGTATATATACCTCTTACTCTATCCCAATCTCCTAAATTTTCTTCTAGTTCTCCATATTGTGACCAAATTTGTAGATCAGAGGGCTGAAATTCAATAAATTTCTCATATATTTTTCTCACACGATCAAATTCCTTCAACTTCACTTCCAACTCGATATATCCTTTGAAAGTTTTAGCCTTAGGACATAAACCGATTGCTTTACCCAAAATTTTTCTCGCCTTCGGTACATCATCATGTCGTATCAGAAATTTAGCATACATTAGCCATATTTTGGAAAAAGTGAAATGTTTATGAGGGATGATGTCGTCAATTAACCTCTGAAAAAGTTCTTCTTCTAAAAGCGAATTTTCCAATTCTAACTCAACATAGCATATATATCTCATCCACAGATAAATATACCTTTTCCACTGAACATTTTTTGATAGTTCTTTTGGTCGGCTGTCCACAATAGCTTTCTCGAAAGTTTGCATTATTTGTTTGGGGAAACTTTCTGAAATGAGATCCAAGTACAGCCACCAGGTGTCATAATCATAGGCGTTATTACTCAATATTGTTTCATACTCCATTTTCCTTTTATAGCTAATAGTTTCTTCTATTGAGTTTATGTCACCAAACTGCTTTTCAAAATCCAACAGTCCTGCCTTGAGCAATTGATTGGAGGGCCATTTTTCTATAGCAATTTGATAAAGAGCACTAGATCTTTCGTATTCTTGCTGCGCAGCTTCCCAATGAGCAAATGAATTTACTAATTTTGCAACCTCCATATCAGACCAAATCTGTAAATTTTGGAGGTTAGCTACTGTGTCTATCGCTAAAGAATACACACTTCTCGTAAATTCAGTATTACCATGTCTATTTTCAAACCTCACCCACTTTAGCCATGTCTGCATTTGCGGGTGAGCCATGACGTATTTTGAGTAAATCTCTCTTACACCGTTCCAGTTTTTCTGTCTTATTTCAAAATCCACGAAAGAATTCCATGCATTAACCCCTGGCTCCAAGGAGCACCATTTGGTGTACAGTGATCGTACAATTTCAACGTTGTTTAACGACTCTTCGACAATGAGATACTTGTACCATAACTTGTCTACTCTGGGCAACGTACTAATAGCTCTGTTCATAAGATTCCTAGCATGGTTAATACATTTGACTTTCAGCTCAGCATCAATGTATCGTATCCAAAGGGGGATGAATGAACTATCTACTAATAATGCTCTTTCAAAGATAGATCTGGCGCGCCTCATGTCGTGTTGTTCGATTTCGAATTGCGCATAACGAATCCATTGTCCCATATCCAGTCGGTTTCTCTTCAAATAACCCTCATATTCTGTTCTCTTCCTTCGTTGATACTCTCGAAGTTCCTCCAAGTCTAATATATCAATATTAGTCGATCCTCTTGCTTTTTGCCCCTTCTTGTACACATCCCGCAGAATCTGCTCCGCAGAAACATGCGTATCAACGGCTGTTGGCTCTAAAGTGTCCATGCTGGCAATAGTAGAGTACTTTTAGCTCAAGTTTGTCTATCTATTATGAACTTGCATAATCAATGAGTCTCATCACCCCAACTATTTGGCACCAAGGTTTTTAATTTTCTATCGCGTCTTACGGATGTATATAAATTATTTAACCAAGTATAATAGCGGTTAAATTGAACTCGCAATATTAGGAAAAGAGCTATGATGATAAGCTCTTCTTGATAAATGAAGCCAAGTCTTCTAATTCATCTGGAACTGTAGAATGGGCCATACCTTTGTATACTTTAAATTCATAATTTTGTATCTCACAGCTATCTTGATAGAACTGTTTTGCCTTTATACCTAGTCCAATAGGAACTACTGGATCCATGTCACCATGCCCATGAAAAATTGGTGTCTTTACATTAATGCCATTCTTATGTTGTTTCAGAATTCCTGGGATGGAACAAAATCCCGACAGAGCTACTATACCACCGATTTTCCATGGTAAAGTAACTGATGTTGCGAGAGCTAATGCGGCACCCTGAGAGAAACCTCCGATAATAATCTGCTCCGGTTTAATTCCTTTATCAATTTCTTGCTTAACCGTCTTTTCTATGGAATTCAAAGAATTCATAAAACCGTCACTGTCAACTTTGGAAAAACTAGGATCCCATTCCAAGATGTCAAACCAAGCAGGCATCAATGCACCGCCGTTTGCTGTCACATGAAGCTCTGGAGCATTAGGAAAAACAAAATTAGTATGCTGGAAAGCGGCAGGGTCTCTCTGTTGTAAATACTGAGCTAAAAATCCCCATCCCGAACCTGTATCACCTAATCCATGCAAGAATATGATAGTTTGGCGTGCTGGCTGAATTTTTGCTGCAACTCTAAGTCCATTCATATTCGATAGCGCTCAAATGGGCAAATATAGTGTATGTGTTCTTATTTTCGTTCTCTTTTGCTAACATTTTTATTTCATACAGAAGCCATTTTTCCCTAGAATAGGCGTTCTGAAAAGAAGGAAATATGAAAGTAAAGGCTACAAAACTAAGGATAAAACAACGAAGGAAATAAGGGGCTCAATATAAGCAGATTAGATATTATCAGAGCAGAAATGGATGTGGTACCATCTCCGGGTTTACCAGAAAAAGTAAACGAAAAAAGCAAAAATATTCCCTTACCTGAAGGAATTAACCTTTTATCATCAAAGGAGATAATCGATCTAATTCAAACCCACAGACACCAATTAGAGTTATACGTCACAAAATTCAATCCCTTAACGGACTTTGCTGGAAAGATTCATGCATTCAGAGATCAATTTAAACAATTGGAAGAAAATTTTGAAGATTTACATGAGCAAAAAGATAAGGTCCAAGCCTTATTAGAAAACTGTAGGATTTTAGAATCCAAATATGTAGCTAGCTGGCAAGATTACCATTCCGAATTTTCAAAAAAATATGGTGACATAGCATTAAAAAAGAAATTAGAACAAAACACAAAGAAACTTGATGAGGAGAGTTCACAGCTAGAAACTACCACAAGGTCCATTGACTCAGCCGATGACCTGGATCAGTTCATCAAAAATTATCTGGACATACGAACACAATATCACTTGAGGAGAGAGAAACTGGCGACCTGGGATAAACAAGGTAATTTGAAATACTAGTTCAGCAGCTACCGCCATTATCAATATGTACGTATATAGACTATACTTTATAGATTATTCTAGATGCCAAACGAATTATTAGAATATTAAAGCCTTTGATTATAGGCCATATCCCAGGTAAATAGTATACTAGGAATGAGAAAAAAAAATGTGAATAAATGGTAACCTATTCTTAGTGGGTAAGATAAACTATTGTGAAGTAAAAATGAAGACCACCAACGTAACAATAAAAAATTAATAATAAAAAAAAACTTTGCCCAAGCGAGAGCAACGATTTCCGCCAGAAACTCCAACTGGCTTGGAGATGTGAATGTCTAAACTTTGTGCAACGGTTTTCAGATGAATGCAAAAAGAAGAGAAATTAATGTGAGGGGTAAAGATGGAACTATATGATCACCAACATTTCTTTTACTTGATGTAGAAGTGGCGGATGCAGTACTGGTCGTCAGGTTACCGCTAAAGGAAGCAGTTTGTGAGGAATTTACAGTAAATATGTTACCACCGGTAACAATAGATGCACTTGTGGACCAAGTGTTTGTATAGCCTGGTGCCTTTACGGCGCTTGGAACAGAGGATGTAATAATTTCGATATTTTCGCTTGTGGTATTATAGCGAGCTTGTGCCATGGATATTTCAAGATTCTCCAAATCATAAACCACGTACGCATTAGTCAAAAATGAATCACCCAAAATGGTACCTGTGTCATCACTCGTTGGGATAATACCTAAAAGACATGTAGTGCCAGTACTCAAGATAAAACTCGAAAGTGGTGCATTGATGTGAAAACCACCAAAATCGAACACTATTTCCATACTATCATCAGATGGACAGTCCAATACGTAATACCCTATCCTGGAAGAGTATTGCGCACCTAGTTCAGTAGCGATCATACTTACCACTGTTTGAGGTAAATAAGTCAAAGTAGTACCGGAATCCAACAAAGCAGGTATTTTAGTGGTAGTCAAGGTCTTGTTACTACTCCCAGAATCACTAATACCGATACCATTAATAGTGACATCAAATTGAATGGGAGAGCTAAATCCACTAGCACTCAGAGTGTTTACGATGGGGATTGTGTATAGGGTGCCGGTATATTTACTGTGGTCCACGGCTCCGAACAAAATGGTGCCATGCATAGCGTCCGAGTCGTTCAAATACAAAGAATATGTGTTGCTTTTGATAGCACCAGAATTTTTCAATACAATGGGGAAGTTGTCGTATTTATAAGCTTTTCCACTATGAGACGCAGTAGAGCCAGAATAAGTGACTTCTAATTCGGGCAAACCAATACCTAACACACCCATAGTAGAATTCGTTTCATTGGCAACGGCAAAAGACAACCCGGTAACGTTCAAGTCGCTTAAATCCAAAACATCCGTACCAAAAGTACCGGAGGCAAAAGTCCCATCACCGTAGCTAATACTGAAATAGGTGTTGTTTGATCTAAATGTAGAAGAGCCCGAAGTGGAAAATGTCCCGTATTGTTGACAGTCCATGGTGGCTTCCGAAGCAGGCACGGATTGAGTTGCCGTACCTGAACCGCCTCCTAAGCCCGTAGCAGTGGGGCCAATGGCACTGCCCGTTCCCGTCAACCAGCCAAATGGGTTTATATCATTAATCAAAGATCCGCCGCTTGACGAATCATCACGTTTGTCAATAACACGTCTCCGGCTACTACCCATACTGTTCGAAGAACAGTATGGATTATCCGAGCCCATAATCCATAGATCAGAGGAGCCTGTGTCCACCAGGACCGTTACGTTCTGTGGTGGCGTGCCCACTTCCAAGTCCACCGAATAGAAACTTTGCTGGTTGGTAATTATAATTTCTTCATAACCGTCAGCCCTCTTCAATAGGCGTACTTCCGGTTTTTTGTCGCTTCCCACATTTTCTAGCGAGTCCCCGTAAAGCTTATGAAAGGGCAACTTGACGAACTTGGAATTCGAGTCGTCGTCGCGCTTGTTTGCTGCTGGTATTATCTTACCGAGAACCTGCGATGCAAAGAGTGACGAAAGGACCGCAGATCTTACAGTTTTCAGTTTCATATGTGGTAGGTAATATTATACTATATGCTTGGTGTTCACCTTATCTTTTTATTACGCTATGTATTTTAATATACAGAAAAGCCAATTGCGTTCTTCTTAATAACCGTCCAATTGCGGAAATAGGAACAAATGCAAAAAGAAGGAAAAAAGTAAATCCTCTTTGACACCCTTTTCTTAAGTAGTCGGATTTCCCTGTTTCTCCATAAATAAGTCCACGAATTTTTTTATGTAACCTTAATTTTTTCGGACACATCAGTGAAACGAAAACTACTCATGGCGCAGTATAAAAGGAGCGAAAAGCCACTCAGTTGAGTGGACGAGGGAGGTGAGGTGGTGACAGAAAAGAGGAGGAAGGAGGCAGTGCTATGTGAGGGTGTCTTGGCTGCATGCAAGGTCTGACGATCTAATTGACGCGTCAGAACGTGTGTTTTAGGAATATTCTTATTTAAGTATGCTTTTCCTCTTGAAATCGCGCAAAGAAGGAAAGGAAAAAGTGTCTATATATAGTGTCTATTGTTTTTTTTTACGAAAAGAAAACGGAGAGGATGAGTAAGGAGGGGACTAGCAGTAAACCCAAGGTGGAGCGTATACTGGAAGCGGAGTTGGTAGCAGCCCTCTGGAGTGCCCTCTTGCTTTTATGAGTCGACTTTGCAGTAGTGGTAGAGCTTGTTTTCTTGGTGGTACTTGACCTCGTAGTGGTGGCAGTACTAGTGCCATTGAAAGTTCGCACGGTGGTAAAAATATTACCACCGGACGTGGCGGAGGCGTAGTTAGACCAAGTGTTGTTGTAACTGGGGGCCCTTATTGCACTGGGAACGGTAGATTTGATGACTTCGACGTTCTCTTTCCCCGTGCCATACTTGGCTTGAGCTAGGGAAATCTCGTAGTTATCCAAATGGTAGACCACGTAGGCGTTTCTCAAGAAGGAATCACCAAGGATAGCGGTGGCGTTGCCCGCTTGTGGAATTATTGCCAAGACACAGGTCCCCACACTGGTCTGCATAGTAAAGTCGGATAGAGGAGCGTTGATACGGAAGCCACCGAAGTCGAAGGCCACGCTGGTTTTGTTGTCGCTCGAGGGACACGTGTACTCATAATAACCCAATGTCTTGGAATACGAGGCATTCAAGCTCTTTGCTAGCAAAGCCACTGCCTGGGAGGGCAGATATGTTAGCGTTGTGCCTGAATCGAGTAGGGCTGGGAGCTTGGTGGTGGTCAATGTGATGTTGCGCTTGTCGGTTTGCAGTCCTAAGCCCTGTAAAGTGACATCGAACGCCACCGGGTGCTGATAACCCTGCGACTTATAAAGATTAACCAACGGGATAGTGTACAGTTGGCCCTCGTACTTGCTGTGATCTACAGCGCCGAAGAGGATGCTGCCGGAGGACTGTGACTCGTCATTTAGGAAAAGAGAGTATGCGGTTGCATCGATGGCTCCAGAATGTTTTAGGAACAGGGGAAAGTTATCATACTCGTAGCTTCTCTTGTCCATAATAGCGACTTTTCCAGAATAGGTGACTTCAAGCGTGGAAAGGCCGATCCCGAGCACACCAAAGGTTGAGTTAGATTCGTTGGCCACGGCAAACGATAGACCACTGAGGTCTAATTCGTTGTACTTTAATTTATCTTGACCAAATGCACCTTCTGCATAGGTTCCGTCACCGTAAGCGGCATAAAAAGGCGAGGACTTGTTGGCTTTGAACGTGGACGACTTGGTCTTGTCGAACACGCCATACTGGTCACAGTCCATCACAGAACCGCAGTAGGGGTTTCCCTTGCCAGGAACCCATAAGTCAGCTGAGCCTGTGTCTAACAGCACAGTGAGGTTTTGTGAAGGTGTACCAATGGCTAGCTCAACAGAATAAAAGCTTTGCTCGTTAGCTAGTACAAATTTTTCATGGCCGTTCGATCTCTTGCTGAGTTCACCATTGTCGCCGTTCTTTTTTTTTGTGAAGGGAATCTTGACGTATTTCCCATCGGGAAGTACTCTACCGAATGCCGGACTAGTTAAGACTGCTAATGTAGCCACTGCCGCCAATTGAAGTTTCATTTTTCAATGCCGAGTAATTTTGCTCTATTTATCCTATATAAATTCACAAACACACAAGTTAGCGGCTACAGATATTCATATATAATATATATACGTACATATATATATTATTATGGCGTCCAGCCTTCGACCACACAAGTTTCCTTTTGAGGCTTATAGTTCTAAGTTCTTCGCTATTTTTAATTTCTTTTCCGCGAATAGTAATCCGATCGCCAATAATTTCTACTACAAAGGAAGCGCGAAAAAAATAAGAGATATTTTCGCTATTTCTTTTGCCTGTACATGGCCCGGCCCCAAATATCCGATTCTCGTTTCTGTGCCGGATTCCACTACCACGAGACTCAGAGCCCTATAAGCCAGGAGGCCAAAAAGCAATCTCCATTACCAACAATATCGCGGTAGTGAAGATTTGTATGTATATTGAATGCCAAGACAAAATGGTGGCCAATTCTGCCATTCCGTCATAAGGGATATTGAATTTTGCTTATTTCATCACCCCACGCCATTGTTTTGTCCCGCCCGGAAAAACTCTGCCAAAAAAAGAGTACATTTCTGGCCCATCTCCGCACTAATTCCCCTTTCCTTTAAAATACGCTGCTTATAGGCGTCGAATGGAGAAAAGGTAGTGAGTGATTCCTCACCCTCCACTCAGACGTTTCTGATATACAATTGGGGAAAGGGGTTCACACACAGCAAGCCGGTATGTTACAATTGTATTTAGATAAGTTTTTCGTTTGAATGCGTTGAAAATTACTTGCGCTAGCTTCAGCTGATGTGCCATGTAACGCCGTTCTATCCACGCTAACTTCAATAGACTTCAATAGAAAGCAAATAGTTATATAATTTTTCATGGACGGTCCAGAGAATGCCACAAAAGTGCGGCCATAGAATGAAGACTGTATGAAAGAGCGCCATTGTCCCCACGTGTAACTGGGGCGAAGGGCAGGAATTCTGAGAGCAAACTTTGCTTCCAGCATTATGTAAAAAATCGAAGCGCACAATCGGACGCAAACATCTGTGTAGACGTAGAGAAACATGCAGTTTTGATATAGACGATTCATGTTGATGACGAGCAAGGCAATTTCGAGATTTGACTACTGAAGAATTTCTGTTTAGGAGCCGCTTTTGCATTATCATTGCCCTATTACGAGCCCAGTTAATGTTGGTTCGCCTAGTCTTGGGATTGGGATATAGGGTTAGGACGAGTCGATCTTAGTGGTACAAAGGAACCTCTCATCATCCTGAGTCCATTGTCTGCGTTTTTTCTTGAAGCTGAATATAATGTTGTAATTTGCTCGTTCTAGCAACTTCAGCGAAGCCAGTCTTCTAATGACTCCGCTGTTCCCAGAAAGTGTGAGCACTTACATATATGAATACAGCACTATCTGGAGAAGTGGCGCGCTCTTAATTAAAATGATGCAGCGTGTTATCACATCTTGCGTTACCGGGCCTTGCAAAAATTGCTATGTTTTTCTTGTGCTTGGTATTGCTTCGTGGAGATATATATTCTCATATCAGGACGGAATTTTACAAAGTGAGAACTCTAAATGGTGTAGTAAAGAGAAGAAAAAAAAATGCTCAGCGATTTACCCTCATTACAACCACCGAGATTCACTAGGAAACGGAGCTGTCCCTCGGAATTTATTGTCAACATATCATCCAATGTTAATGTAGAATGAGTTACCGTCTGTTACTTTTGGGACGGTTTTTGCACTAAGAACAGACGAGTTTACGGTTATCCTCAACAAGCAAGCAAGTATTTGCTAATCTAGATGCCATTCCGAATCATTACTCATACGTTACTATTGAGAGATGTTTTACAATAGATGAGAAGAATACAATGTCCAGAGCTCCTGGTATGCTAGAGTGCATATTCCAGGTCTTATTCGAATCATATCATACCGTCCATTTCAACAATGGTGAAATGTGGTCCACATATATCAGAAATCTTAACATTTAGTGAGGAGAGCCAGTAGAAAAATGTGCGCAAGCGGAAAGAAGTCATTCACAGACACGTTTAACAAAACACCACCACAGCAGCTTTGTCTCTTGATTCTGATCAGTTTGCCATCGAAGAAGCAAAATTGTGGTGTTATTTTTTTCAAACAAAACTTTTTTGGCAACAGCAGTTTTCTTCTGGAAATTTGTACTTTATCATCCAACCGATGAAAGCTGGTTTCCTGTCAACCTACATTTAAATGGCCCGTACTTCTTCAAAACCGCTAGATAAGCAAATTAACCCAACTTTTGAGCGTCCTAAATTCCCCTTGGCTCAGAAGACTCGTTAATATGGGAAGTTTAAGTCCTACCATATAATCAAATTGGAAGCTTTCTGTGTTCGAATGGCTATTCTAACCGCTGGGCTATTAATCAGAGGGGAAGTGAAATGACCGAGACGTATTATACGTCATGTTGACATCAACAATTTAAGGAAAAAAATAAAAAAAAGCAATGAAAAAGGGTTTTTTTAAGTTGAAGACCCTTTTCAAATATATGTTGCTTTGAATTGTATCTACCGTCTCGTTTCTTCTGCTTTACCGTTTTTTTTTGCCTTCTTTAGATATGTCTTTTATGCTTGAAAGGTCCGGCTTTAATGCATTCATCTAAACGTAGTATTCCTATTTTTGAACTGCTACCAATCCACCATGACTTTACTATGAAGGACATTATTAGTGAACAGCTTCAAAAAAATAAACTTTTCAAGTCATTAAGATATATCTTGTTGCAGCGTAAGATGTTGGTGTTCAGTGCATTCTGTACAAAAATCCGTGTAATACCAAGTCATCCTCAGTTTACAAAGCTTGCTAGTTTCCTGCAGTTTGGAATGAACCATTAAAGACGCTAATCTTCGGATAGAGATCAGCTCCTTGATACTGTATAATCCCTATCCACTTGAATTCCTGTTGCATCCCAGTTCTATAGGCATCACCTACTGCATCACCTACTTGTATAATCCTCGAGCAGGTATGCTAGCTCTGCGTCAGTCCTTGCGATACACAACTAATGGAATATCTTATGGGTCAATCAAAACCATTCTTCTAGAACGCCGAGTTTCCAGTTTTGGGATTTAAGTAATACATTAGGTGCCTGTCACGCAATCCGTCCGCTGTATTTCTCCGCATAGAGGATTTCAGTACGAGAGAGTGAAGAGTCAAACTAACGCAACGTAGTAGTGGCTTTGGACATTGAAAAGAATAGTCTAGTCTGCCAAGCATGGGAGAAATTTTAGAACTAACTAATAAGAATTTCATGAGCCACTTGAAAAAGGACATAACTTCGCAAGAATCCTTGAAAAGTAGAATTGAGGATAAAAATGGTGATGTCGCTAGCCCGAAAGAGGATAACTATCCTCTATTGAATGAAACAGCGGCATGGCCAGATGGGGTGATTACCTCTGAAGAAGGATGTTCATCTTCAGGTGAGAAAGAGAATTCAGGCTTATGTTCAGAAGAAAGTTCAGAAGAAGATCCAGAAGAAGCTGAAGAGGAATCTGCAAGGGCTTTTGGAGAGTTAGTTGCAGTCTTGCGGGACAAAGACATACCACTGAATGTATTGGACGAACCTCAGATGAAAGATTGGCTTGAAAAATACACCGGTGTTTATAGAAGCTCTTGGCATGGTTGATTATGAAGAAAATTCCATAATTTTGCGAGGTGGGAGAATACTCTTGGGAAAGTGTTGAGAACAAAAACGCCACTAAAAACAGCAGGATTATTAAAAAGTAAAAAAAAAAAATTCCTTTTCAAGCAGGCAAACAATGGGTTATTTGAATGGAGAAGTATGCTACTATTTCTGCATGTTGTGGATCTAAGGCGATGTGGGCCTAGATTCTTTCCTTTTTTTGTTTTTACCTTAATTATCTTACGTTGTTCTTTCCGTCAGTTTTACACCTGACATGGGACAAGAGAACAAATTGTGAAATAAGTTCAAGCCTCTGTTGACATTTATTGATGTATCTATTTCTTTGAGGGTTAATTAAAGATAACAAATTGCTTTCTTCCGCTAATTTGAGCCTATTGAATTTACTGGGAAATGCCAACGTGGTCAGACATCAATTCAAGAAGTTTAGTTCTCAGAGAGTGTAACTTGCCTGTTTGGTCGCTGCAGTGAAACTGCCATTAGCTCTTTAGAACAACGTTCTAACTATACGAGGACCATATTACGTAAATCAACAAACCTCAAGAATTAGTGTCATATTTTCTCGCAGATATTACTACTGACATTCAGTCAGCTATATCCATTATGCATGAGCGAAAAAAAAAGTGCATACAAAAAAGCTTATTTATTGGACTTAATAAACGAAACTATGTAGTGCCGAACCTTCGGATACTGATCATTGGAGTGATTTGATAAAGTTTCTGCAGAATTCTGGGAAATGAAGGAAATGACGTAGCGAGGCCTTCATGCAACACTAGTTGAAATTGAAAAAAAAAAAAACCTTATAAGCTATCTTTCCTATACGTCCTCTATCGACTATATAACCCAAGCAGCTGTTTCATATTTTTTGCAAGAATAACCTCCAAATATTCCTGGCAGCTTGTATGCCATTGTTATCCAGCTCCTGGCACTGTCTTTCGTATCTATTAAACTCTTCAAGGGTAAGCTTGTCTTGAGACTTCAAAAGCCCCTTCTGAGCGACATCACTATTGAATTCAGGGTGTCCTTGAAACGTCAGCACTCTGTTTTGCCTGTAAAATCCTTGGTTTTGACATTTTTCACTTGACGCCCAATTTTGGTATCCCTCTGGGACATCGAACACGCAGTCACTGTGCACTTCAGAAAGATTTAATTCTTGAGCACCAAATAACTTTTGACCCACAGAGTTCAGTTTTAGTGACACAACCCCACCTTCAAACCCTTTCGGATTCCGTCCAACTGAACTTCCTAGAGCAGCCGCGATAACTTGATGACCAAAACATATTCCAGCTACGGGCGGATATTCAGTCTTGCTAGTTAGCATCTCATTTAAGAAACTTCTTAATTTCATAATCCATTCAATTTCATTATCAAATGAATCATATTTTGAACCAGTGATGTATATGCCTAAATACTCATCTTTCTGAAGATCTGACAATTGAGGGAACACGTTTTTTTGTACGTGGAACACTTCATATTCGACATCTTCTGCGATACATTCCAATTTCCTGGTCTGTTCTAATAGCTTGATAGCCATATCAACAAAATTGCCCCATGGTTTACTCCATTCGTTATCTTCATCTGTATAAAGAATAGCTATTTTTTTTACTGTCATTATGATGTTTTCTTAGTATTTTTTTGATATAATTCAATTCTAATATATGTTAATGCATAATTTTCAGAGCTATAGCGGTATATATTTCAAACTTTCTCAATTATCTATGTGAAATTATAAACCTTATCTGTCTTTTCTTCTGTACACCTCATCTGCCACTTCCCACTTTGGCGCGCGTTGACATTTTGCGACAAAAAGAGATTGTTCGTGGCAGTCGTGTAAAAAACTGCACCTCAATCATGAGTTTTTATGCCCATTTTTCACTATTTCATATGAACCATTGGCAATGTACTTCAGCCTACCCTCATCGGCCAGAGTGTTTAAATATCCCTCTAATTGTTGAAGAGTAATTCGGTTATATCCCCAATCTTTTGGCACGGTAATTTTCAAAAAAGAATGGATCTTATGAAGTTTCATTGCGCCTAAATTAGTCAGCATTCCTTCGATGAATGGCAGACTTCTTTGAAGTGTCAATTCATATTTTCTTTCTATCTCAGAATCGTTATGTAGTTCATAGTTACTGTTCTCAATCTCCATTGGGGCGGTCTTTTGTGCTTGATCAAAATCCATCTCGCTATGTTCAATAACGGAATAGGTTCCATTTTCTTTTAAAAGCACACCTTTTTGAATCCAGAAATCTAACAAATGAGTTAGCCTGGGAGGAGCAATATTTAGTGACTCAGAAAGCTGCTCTAGTGATAAACAAATTGGCTCATCATTTGGAGAATCAAACTGATTTATTACGCTGCATTGTTCTAAAGAAACGTCTAACACTAATTTCCTACCATCTTTGAAAGCTAATTGTATTTCTACTTTTCCTTTATCTTTGCATAGTTGTAACTTGCGCCCAGGTTTCAGCTGTGAGTATATATCAGAATACTTCTGTAGCTCCCTTTCTAAATCTATTGGTAAATGAAATGCAAGATCATTAGAACCTTGTGTATCGCAGTTGTACTTCCAGTAGAGGAGTGAGATAAATTTTGGAAATATTATGGGATCCAGTCCGGCTACTTCATGCATTTTACGGCAGAGCTCCTCGCTACATTTTATATCCCAAAGCATAACATCAATGCTATTCAAATTCGACTGGTCTGCATCTGCTGCAGGGGCTGTTGTTTCTAGGAGTCCTAATATACCGTTTGTTATATAATTGGAATGACTTGTTTCTGTGAATTTGACTATTTTTTCTCTTATTAATTTCAAACATCGGGTCCATTTTTCATCCAACGTATAAAATTTCAAAGTGAATAATCTGTCGGTTAAGAGATTTCGAAATTCTGATATGAAAAATTCTCTTGATTCAAATAGATCCAAAAGCACCTCAAACAAATTTGTCTTAATATAACTTGATTTGATGTTACCGGGAATCATGTCATTAGGCTCTGGTACCCAAGCTATATAATAATTGAGTATATGTTCGTATAGCATGGCGTGTCTTATTGGTAGGTCCTTGTTCAATTCCCTCTTTCCTTTCACCTTGAGGTTCCATAGAAAGGGGCTTTTTTTATTCTTGTCCCTTTTGGTGATGTTCGTATCTTGATTGATATCAGAATCGTGCAAAGTGTCTACAAGTGAGAGCAGTGCCTTCATATCTACATTGAAATTAATTTTCTCCTTTAGTTCTTCTTCAGGTAAGTCCAACATTGCGTATAACAATACGTTTACTAAGTGCTTCCGCTCCTGAAAGTAAGGTTTAACAAACGTGGTTATTGAATGTAGGCATCTCCCTGTTGGATCCAGGACCAAAAATGCTTTGATAGTTTTAACATATCTCAACAAAGCGTCCACCGTAGTTACGCTGGGGTTTAGAATGTATTTCTTGAAATCAGACAAAAAAGTTGTTACAATATTTGTGTAGTCTTTAAAATCTTTCATAATTTTCCTCAATTCCAATAAAGTAACCTTTGAATCAGGATAAGCCAAAACGCATATATCAAAGATTTCATTCGTTCTTATCCTAAGAAAATTGGACTCAAAACAGTTGAAAACTGTAGTGGTCAGTTCGTGATCATCCTCTGGACAACCGACTAATTTAGAGAACTGAGACCAATATTGATTAATAAATTTGTTGAATGTTTCCATAATCATAAACCTTTTATTCCATACTCTACTCATGTTATCTTCACAAAATTTATTGATTTTGCTGTAAAGAGCATTGACTATCAATTCCGTAGAGGATAAGGAACCATTAGCAGATTTGAGCCATTGGATTAAATTGTCTGCCAGGTCGAAATCATCATCCATTATTAATTTGTCTAATCTTGTTCTTAAATTATTTTTGAACTTTATATTTCTATTCAACAGATAATGTCTTAAAGAATTAAGTTCAAGTGCCCAGTCGTTTACATTTACGTCAAAAATAGGAACGTAACGTAAAGGAAACTCGTAATAATTTTCCCATCGTTGGATATCTTTTAGATAATTAATGTTGTTAAAATGTAAGAAAAAATGATAACGAACCTGGAAAATATAAAACTCTTTGAGCGTGGAAAAAAGTTGTAGTTGTAACTCTTTGTTTGTATTTCCCTCATTAACTATTGAATTGTTTGCCTGACTAGTGTTTATCATGCTATATGGCGATGTGGTTGCGTTATTAGGGAAGAGAACCTTAATGATATTCTTAATACGAAGGCTTGGAGGACGTAGTTGATGGTTACTCTTGGCATCATTAGGGCTCATCCATGTAAGTAAAGAGTTCAAATCATCGACTATGTTTGTGTGAAAGATGTATGAGGAAAGTGTTTGTAACTCATCTGTAATAACTTTCAAATCTCGAGTTGGGGTAATCTGAAATGACATGATGGAAAAACCTTAACTATAAGCCATAAATATTTACAGTCCCGCTAAGTCTGGCTTTCGTCTAGTTTTCGATATTTTGGCTCTTTTGTCTATTACTGTTTTTGTAACCAAAGGTTTGAAAATTTAGATGCAACTAATGAACTTACGCAGTAACATGCAAGTACCCAATAAAAAAAGAAATTTTTGAAGAGACGTTCTTGCATTCAGGACATGGTATGTTTTTAATTTCGTTTCTTTAGTTCTCAGGCTCTTCAAAGTACTAACACTTTATTGGCAAGGGGCGCTCAAATGTGATGCATCATTATAGAGTAATAATAAAATAAAAAGAAAGGATGCAAGCCCGGAACAAGAGGCAATTGAATCATTCACCTCATTAACCAAATGTGACCCCAAGGTATCCAGGAAGTACCTGCAGCGTAATCACTGGAACATCAATTACGCTCTCAATGATTATTATGACAAGGAAATAGGGACGTTTACTGACGAGGTTTCAACTGTGGCTCATCCACCCGTATACCCGAAGGAGCTAACACAGGTATTTGAACACTATATCAATAACAACTTGTTTGATATAGACTCACTGGTCAAGTTCATTGAGGAGCTAGGCTACAATCTTGAAGATTTAGCGACATTATGCTTAGCCCATTTACTGGGGTACAAGAAACTAGAAGAACCCTTAAAACGAGAGGACTTCCTGTCAACATGGTTTATGCAAGGCTGTTCCACCATTTCAGACATGCAAGAGTGCATCAAGACGTTAGATGTTAAATTACATGAAGACTTACAATATTTCACACAGATTTATAACTATGCTTTCAATTTGATTCTGGACCCAAATCGAAAGGATATAGATACAGACGAAGGCATCCAGTATTGGAAGCTATTTTTCCAACCAGAGTACCCAGTGCGTATGGAACCAGATTTGCTTGAGGCATGGTTCCGTTTCCTTCGCGATGAGGGGAAAACCACTATAAGTAAAGACACCTGGCGTATGCTGCTCCTCTTTTTCAAACGATACCCCACTATTCAGAAAATAATAAGCGATTACGACGAAACTGCAGCCTGGCCATTTATTATCGATGAGTTCTATGAGTGCTTACAGGATCAGCAATAAACATCCTTTCATATACTTAAGGGTATGCTGTTTAATATTGCATGGAATACGTTACCCTTCTAAGATAGATGGGAATAAGGCGGAAATAAAAAACGCGATGAGCAGTGGAAAATTTTTCAGAAATTTTCAGTTCCCTCATAATATAGATGTAGATATTGTATAAGGTCGTACGTATATCAGAGTAGCCACTAGAAGGACCAGAGAAACTGGAATAAGAGCTATTATGGTCAAATCATACCAACGTTTTGAGCAAGCAGCTGCTTTTGGTGTAATAGCCTCCAATGCCAATTGTGTTTGGATACCTGCGTCATCCGGAAATAGTAATGGTAGTGGACCAGGACAATTGATTACGAGTGCTCTCGAGGACGTTAATATATGGGATATTAAGACCGGGGATTTGGTCAGTAAATTATCCGATGGCTTACCTCCAGGCGCATCTGATGCTAGAGGCGCCAAGCCAGCCGAGTGTACATATTTGGAGGCTCATAAAGATACGGATTTATTAGCTGTCGGTTACGCAGATGGTGTCATTAAAGTTTGGGATTTGATGTCTAAGACTGTGCTTTTGAATTTTAACGGTCACAAAGCAGCTATAACATTATTACAATTTGATGGGACTGGCACAAGATTAATTTCTGGTTCCAAGGACTCCAATATCATTGTATGGGATCTTGTTGGAGAAGTTGGTCTTTATAAACTTAGATCACACAAGGATTCCATTACTGGCTTTTGGTGTCAAGGAGAAGATTGGCTGATCAGCACCTCCAAAGATGGAATGATCAAGCTATGGGACCTAAAAACACATCAATGTATAGAGACACATATTGCGCATACTGGAGAGTGTTGGGGCCTTGCAGTGAAGGATGATTTACTGATCACAACTGGTACTGATAGTCAAGTAAAAATTTGGAAACTGGATATAGAAAATGACAAAATGGGGGGGAAACTAACAGAGATGGGTATTTTCGAAAAGCAAAGTAAGCAACGTGGGTTAAAGATTGAGTTCATAACAAATTCATCTGACAAAACCTCTTTTTTTTACATCCAAAATGCTGATAAAACCATCGAGACTTTCAGAATTAGAAAAGAAGAAGAAATAGCAAGAGGTTTAAAGAAAAGAGAGAAGAGGCTAAAAGAAAAGGGGTTGACAGAAGAAGAAATTGCAAAATCTATTAAAGAATCCTACTCCTCCTTTATATTGCATCCTTTTCAAACCATAAGATCATTGTATAAAATAAAATCTGCATCATGGACAACGGTCTCAAGTTCCAAACTTGAGTTGGTATTAACTACATCGAGTAATACCATAGAGTATTATTCCATTCCATATGAAAAAAGAGACCCAACAAGCCCTGCTCCTCTCAAGACACATACTATTGAATTGCAAGGGCAAAGAACGGATGTGCGTAGTATTGACATCAGTGATGATAACAAATTACTTGCCACAGCATCCAATGGTTCATTGAAAATATGGAATATCAAAACACATAAATGTATCAGAACTTTCGAATGTGGGTATGCATTAACTTGTAAGTTTTTGCCAGGTGGGCTACTAGTCATACTGGGTACAAGAAACGGGGAGTTACAGCTCTTTGATCTAGCATCATCAAGTCTTTTGGATACCATTGAAGATGCACATGATGCGGCAATTTGGTCGCTAGATCTGACCTCAGATGGTAAACGATTAGTGACCGGATCTGCCGATAAAACTGTCAAGTTTTGGGATTTCAAAGTTGAAAATAGCCTAGTGCCAGGTACCAAGAACAAATTCCTGCCTGTTTTAAAACTGCACCATGATACAACTTTGGAATTAACTGACGACATTTTATGTGTACGGGTTTCTCCTGACGATAGATATCTAGCCATCTCGTTGCTGGATAATACTGTTAAGGTATTCTTTTTGGACTCAATGAAGTTTTACCTAAGTTTATATGGGCACAAATTACCTGTACTATCTATCGATATTTCATTTGATTCTAAGATGATTATTACGTCTTCCGCAGACAAAAATATCAAGATTTGGGGTTTAGATTTTGGTGACTGTCACAAGTCTTTATTTGCCCATCAGGATTCGATTATGAACGTTAAATTCTTACCACAGTCTCACAACTTCTTTAGTTGTTCTAAAGACGCAGTGGTGAAATATTGGGATGGCGAGAAATTTGAATGCATTCAAAAACTATACGCTCATCAGAGCGAAGTTTGGGCTTTGGCGGTTGCTACTGATGGCGGCTTTGTTGTTTCTTCATCCCATGATCACAGTATAAGAATCTGGGAAGAAACCGAGGACCAGGTATTTTTAGAAGAGGAAAAGGAGAAAGAACTTGAAGAACAGTACGAGGATACATTGCTAACTTCTTTGGAAGAAGGAAACGGTGATGATGCATTTAAAGCTGATGCATCGGGTGAAGGCGTTGAAGATGAAGCATCCGGTGTTCATAAACAGACTTTAGAATCGTTAAAGGCTGGTGAAAGACTTATGGAGGCGCTAGATTTAGGAATTGCTGAGATTGAAGGTTTAGAGGCATATAACAGAGATATGAAGCTATGGCAAAGAAAGAAGTTGGGTGAAGCGCCAATAAAACCACAGGGTAACGCTGTTCTAATTGCTGTGAATAAAACTCCTGAGCAATATATTATGGATACCCTGTTAAGAATAAGAATGTCTCAGTTAGAAGATGCACTGATGGTTATGCCATTCTCATATGTCCTCAAATTTTTAAAATTTATTGATACCGTTATGCAAAACAAAACTTTGCTGCACTCTCACTTACCATTAATTTGCAAGAATTTATTTTTCATTATCAAATTTAATCATAAAGAATTGGTTTCTCAGAAAAATGAAGAATTGAAATTGCAAATAAATAGAGTAAAGACTGAATTAAGAAGTGCATTAAAATCTACCGAGGATGATCTAGGCTTTAATGTTCAAGGGTTGAAATTCGTCAAGCAACAATGGAATCTAAGGCATAACTACGAATTCGTTGACGAATATGACCAACAGGAGAAAGAGAGTAATAGTGCAAGGAAGAGAGTTTTCGGGACCGTTATATAATAAAACTATTATCCTACATAATACCGGCATTACTCTGCCCTTTTCACACTTCAAAAGGATAGATTAAATTATCTGTATATTATACAATTCCAATCATAAAAATTGTCATTCCGATTGCCCTTCGGTAATAATGGGCATATCCAAATAACGGAATATGTGTTTTTTATACTTATTGGTCGCTGACATATGCTGTTTTTTGCGAGATGTCTCTCGTCTCTGCAGAGCAGTTGTAAAATTATAGGTCATGCATTTTTTTTTTTTGATAATGAATAACTATCTAATCTAACAAAATATACGTGAGATACTATGCCCATTTCCCTAGAAGAGCCATTAAAGCAGCTCCACAACACATGATGAGATATGCACTAAGCATTTTTTTGAGGCCATCAGGTCCTTTGAATTGATTAGAGTATAAGAATTCATGAGCCATTAATTCGACTAGTCCAGTATAAATAAGAATTCCTGATGATATCGAGTCAAAAACACCATTAGCAATTAATGCTCTTCTAGAGCCAGGTATCCAAGAGTGTCTGACACCAATACCTACCGCGACTGCTATGGGTGACGTTAAAGTGAAGGCTAATCCCATTAACCAAGGCATGTACTTCTTACTTTCTGGCCAATTCGTTTCGGCAACTCTTGTGCCTAGACCCAAACCTTCGAACATTTGGTGGAAAGTTAAAACGATAAATAAGGTTTCGAATTCTTCACCCGCGACAGATAGCGAAAGACCCACAAATACAGAGTGAAAGATGATGCCAAATTCTAGAATAAAAACAGCTAGTATCTGATTGAGATACTGCTCTTTATCTTCCTCCTCGATACGTGTGGCCAACTGGGAGACATCTTGATGGTCATTTTCGTGAGAATAATGATCTTTTCCAGGTACAGAAGCGAGATTTGTCGCATGGGAACTGGTTGGAACTAGTTCATTAGCTAGTGACTCTGTTTTTCCCGGTTCCAGATCATAATTAGTAACATTTGAGCCGGGTTCTTTTTCCTTTATAGGAGTAGCGACAATCTCTTCATTTCTAGTAGTGTACGGAGTTTTGTCATTATGGATGGAGTAGGCAGCTTCGTTATTGAAAGATACAGGATCCGAGTCCATATTTCTGATGACAAATCCCGAACTGGGAGCATCAACATCAATACTGGTAACTTCCCCATGGTCCCCATGATCGTGTCCCAGCGTTTTCGCTACAAAATAATGCGTGATGATTTCAGTGAAGAAAAGTAAGAAAAGCGACATTAAACAGATCCCAAAAGCCCATGGATATTCGGCAAATGTGCCACCAAGACATTCATCTCCCAGAGCTTCGGCTGCGGGCTGTAGAAGATGAACGAACGCTGTGGCAACAATGACACCAGAACCGAAGAACTTCGCTATGAAAAAGCACCAATTTGGTAGCCTTATAAACGAATACCGTGATGACAAAATTGGGAAATAAACTCCCAATCCTGACGATATCAGTATAATGAATACTGCCAGAATTCTAAGACCTGCGTGCCCATTGTAGCCGTTAGAAGCTTGGCAAGTATCTACGGAGTCATCCCTCGCTATAAGATCAACCATACTTTCGAATATGCAGTGTCACTTGGAAACGCCTGCAATGTTTTCTTTGGTTGATGCACCGTTGTATTTTCGGAGATCAACTTTAGCTTTCTTCCGGTCTAACCAACAGGGTGTATGATTCAATAAACAGTATCATCATATATAGTGGGTTTTAGATCGTGTCTCCCAAAAGGTTGTGTCATTTAAAATCGTCACACTGTGTTTTACCAAAGGATGTGTGAAGCTGGTTTGTAGTAGTTAAAGGGCAATGTACCCTAAAGGTTGTGAAAAATTTTCATTTTCGAGAAGGAGTCGCATATAACCTTTAGGGTTATGTCCCTATAAACGATGACTATTGCCTTTTTTGGCCCTTAAGACTACAGTGTACGTAAATCGTAAAGAAATAAATGTATTATATTATTGTTACTATTATTTATTATGTTAATATCATGCATAGATAAATGTTCGTCAGAGAGCATCAGTTTCGTTTGAAAGGGTGCGGTTCGAGTTTTGCTCGTGCGCTGCTGTGGATGGGGGTGGATCCAGTAATCCATGTTTGCGCATATCATCTCGCAGCTGTTCCTCCATTTTCATTAGGACGCTCCCATCTTTATCCCGGGCGATAGTTTCTTTTACGGGACTTGTGTCATGCGGGCTGTCAAGCAGGCTTTTTTTGGGAGATGTAAGTTTCTTGTTGATCGAATGTTCTAATTTCTTACCGCCGGTGCAAATCATCCGACTTCTATGCACCATTAGAGCATCCTCCCTATTAAATCTCTTTCCGCATGGGCAGATGTATTTCTTGGCATTATGGGAGATTTTGTGTCTTATTAAATCATGATTGCGAACAAACGCCTTGGTGCAACCGGGAAAGTCGCATGAATACGGTCTATCTTGCAAATGTGTCTGAATATGCGACCTTATGTTGTATCTACGCTTGAATACTTTGTTACAGTTAGGGTATAAGCACTCGAATAGTTTGTCGGGTAGTTCCTTGACGTACTGGTCAATGGTACCCGGAGGCAGAGTAGTTGGTTTCTTGGTTATTTTCATTGGCGTAGTCCTAGGTATTATTTCATCTGGTAAAGGAGACGTACTATGCAAAGTGGGGCTTTTGTGAATATCATGTGTGACAGGTGGTACTTGCGGATAGCTTTCCACTTCACAGTGACTGTTATTTCGTATGGGTGTCTTAATTTCTAACTGATGATCTGTTAAATCCGGTGCATTTAGAAGCGGAGCTAGGTTACTTCCGTTCTTTGGTGGAGCTTTGACGGGAGTATGTTGAAATACATGTTTTTGTGGCAAAGAATTCTTAATCGGAGTGTTATTGCTGGAACCAGGAATAGGAGGTAGTACACTTGATGACGCTAAAGCGTTTGCATTTCTTAATGTTGGGTTCTGGGTATTTCGCATGTGGATGGGTTCAGTGTCATCCTGCAGTTGTGATATTGTCGAGACCGTGGAAACTACGGATTCCCTTTTCTTGTGGATAGGTGACAACTGTGTTCTAGGCGTGAACGTGCCAGCAGCATATCGATCATCCCTGCTTTTATCTGTGCCGACGAGGAAGGGCGATCTCAAACTATTTCCATTTATCCTTGGAGAGATACTTAGCCCACCCGGGGAAGTCTTTTCGAACAGACGGAATATGTTATCACCAGTACTATTTTTTTTATCATTATTGTTTTTATCACTGGTGTTATTATGGTCATTATAAGTCAAGCCGTCCAAGTTTAAATTATAATTTTGTGGAGAAAATGAAAGCAGTTCAGAATCTCTCAAATAACCACTGTTAGAGGAAAAAAGGTTCAATCCATTACTTTCTGGGCTTTTATTTGGATATCGTTGCCTATGGTATTTCCTGGATGGTGAACCATTTATTGAAGTATTTGACATCCGAGGCGATATTAACGTCGGAGGAGGAAATTGATATCCGCCATTTGCAGAGTTCGTTGTGACGATTATAGCATTATCTTTCATTCTACCGTTTTGCATGGCAGGTGTCTTTAGTATTACTGGAGATCCAGGTTTGGAATTAGAATTTGTAGCCCCAGAAACCAACTTCTGCGCCACCTCTTCTTGCTCTTCTAATACTTTACGCAACTTTTCTTGCTGTATTTGATTGTCTCTCAACTGCTTCTCCAATTTTTCGTTCACTTCCTTTTGTTTTTCAAGAGCAATTCTTAACTCCTCCTGCTGTTTCAACAAAACTTGGCTCAAATAGCTATTTTCACCATCATTTTCCCTTATATGGTCAAAGTCATCATTGTTATTTTTTACCGTATTATGATTACCCAATTCATTTATGAGTTCCATGGGTTGCGGATCTTTAGACATATTTAGAATGGATTGCTGTAAACTGGAAATACTCAATGTCTTATTATGGCCGAGAAATCCAAATATCGCTGTGCCACTTAGACCTCTCTTGTGTGAGGACATTGATTTTTTGCTATAGTGGGAGACTTTGTTGTTTTCATCACCAAGGTTCCAAGTTCTATCAATATTCTTTTTATCAGAAGAACCATCGCCCGTCTTAGGAGAAGGCACTAAAGGAATATCCAGATCTCTTAACTCTTGAGTCAACAGGTCATCGATGTTATAGTAGTCCATACCTAACAAGTTATCGAGGCCATCATCGTTTTCATTATTCAAAATATAATTGTCGGGTGGGGGTATGGTAGGATTGACATTATCATGATGTTGAACATACTCCTCATCTTGAGTGTCTTTCGCGAAGCCTGAGGGATTTATATACCACGGATCTACAACGTTATCCATGATTGTATTAACACCGTTTTTGGTCCTATAGATTTCTTTAGTTATTTCTTGAATTTATGCCTTGTATTTTTTTCTTCTAGCACTTTAACTGTTGCTTGAGTCTCCCTGCAACGTAGCTTTTGTTTGCTAGGTACAATGCCGAGAGAGGTTGTTATAAGTTTATGTGTACTATAAAACCCTTAATGAAAGAAAAGGGACAGAAATATTGCGAGTAAACAAACAGTACTCCCTCCTTAATATTTGCCCGTTAATGGCTAAATGCTTTCTGGAGTTGATTTACTAGCTACAAGCATCCTTATCCTTTACCTGTAAACCAAAAGTGTCCTGAAATTTTCCCAAAGTGCCAATGTTTACATTTTGCCGTTTTGAGATATATATCGTATATTATGACAACCTTCACCTATCTGACGAGCCGCTCTCAGTGCCCCGGTATTTTTGGGCGGCTATTCCTATAACACTATTAGTTAAAAGGGATTCTAATGGAGTGACGGTTTTCATCACAATAGATAGAGTTAACTAAGAACTCTAGTTTGTATGCAAAGTCATTATTGAGTAGTAAAAGCGCCCCCATCGTCTCGTTTAATTGTTGATAACGTTTTAATGTGGCTTTTGAAGGGTTGCTAGCGATGGCAATTGAAACATGTAAATTTTGCCTACTTACAATTAAATCCTGATAGTTTGAAATGCCTGATTTCTGAAGTGCCTCAGCTATTATCGTTTTGAAAGGAGAAATTTGTGCCTTATTGGGACATTCTGAGACAGGGAGACCGAGGTACAAGGTGTTGGCTCGTTCTGATATATATAACTTCGGATATGAGCAGATTTGAAGTTTAAAAGGGGTTATTTCATTATTTCGTAAACCATTACGCATTTCTTGAATGAAAACATGTCTTTGTTCTTCAGTTTCAAACAACAACGATCGAGTTAAGGAAACGTGTAAAGGTTTGGGGGCTCCCAAGTGTGAGATGAACAACGGGTCAAAATCCACCAGTTGATACGGATTAGTGTATTCCTGTTTCATAAATGTTTCTTTATATTTACATATGATTTTCTGAAGTTGTCGGTGAATCGCTGGAGTCGGACGCCACTCAAAATATGTGAACGAACGCCAAAATCGACTCATATTCATATCCTGGTGCTCGTACTTTTGTAAATTCGGAGGGATGTGGTACTTCAATATAATTGAATCCGGTATTGCAGGTAAATCAGTGGAATCGGCTTTCTGTATGCAAGTTTTCTCCGTGTATTCGATTTGGACCTCACTTTTGTTACTACTTTCGCTCTCGGTATCACTACCGTCACTGCTAGAATAGTCTGCAGATATGAATTCCATAGGCCAGTCTTCTTCTAAGCGATTGGTAACCTCCTTCACTTTAGAACACCACCAACAGATCGTTCTCTTGTTCTTTGTTCTTTATGGTATAATATTCACATGGTGCTCTACCGTTTTTCTTGTCGGCCCAGCCGGTTAAATCTCGAAGAGACAGAATAGAAGCTCTGTGGCTGTAAGTAAGGATAAGCCAAATGGAAAAGTTATAGAATTAGGACAACAATATACAGTTTTTTTTTGTACTCTTATAGAATACACACACATAGATACGCACGTAAAATTAGAGCAAAAGATGGTACAAGAATCACGTCCAGGGAGTGTAAGAAGTTACTCGGTCGGTTACCAAGCAAGGTCCAGATCGAGTTCTCAAAGAAGACATTCGTTAACACGCCAACGTTCCTCGCAAAGACTGATTAGAACCATCAGTATCGAGTCTGATGTGTCTAATATTACTGACGATGACGATTTGAGAGCTGTCAATGAGGGAGTAGCGGATGTGCAACTGGACGTCTCTGAAACCGCAAATAAGGGACCAAGAAGAGCATCAGCAACTGATGTCACAGATAGTTTGGGTTCGACTTCGTCGGAATATATTGAGATTCCCTTTGTTAAGGAAACATTGGATGCAAGTTTACCTTCGGATTATCTGAAGCAGGACATATTAAATCTCATTCAGAGTTTGAAGATATCCAAATGGTATAACAACAAGAAAATCCAACCGGTAGCACAAGATATGAACTTAGTCAAGATCTCTGGTGCGATGACAAACGCAATTTTCAAAGTTGAATACCCTAAGTTACCATCGTTGCTATTGAGAATATACGGACCGAATATTGATAATATCATTGACAGGGAATATGAATTGCAGATTTTGGCTAGGCTTTCATTGAAAAATATAGGTCCTTCCCTTTACGGCTGTTTTGTAAACGGTAGATTTGAGCAGTTTCTGGAGAATTCTAAGACTTTAACAAAAGACGACATTAGAAACTGGAAGAACTCTCAAAGGATTGCAAGGAGAATGAAGGAGTTACATGTAGGTGTTCCTCTCTTGAGTTCAGAAAGGAAGAACGGGTCGGCTTGTTGGCAAAAGATTAACCAGTGGTTGCGCACGATTGAGAAAGTCGACCAATGGGTGGGGGATCCTAAAAACATTGAAAACTCTTTATTATGTGAGAATTGGTCCAAGTTTATGGATATTGTCGATAGATATCACAAGTGGCTTATTTCTCAAGAACAGGGTATAGAGCAAGTCAACAAAAATCTTATATTCTGCCATAATGATGCCCAATACGGCAATTTACTTTTCACTGCTCCTGTGATGAACACACCGAGCCTATACACTGCACCTTCGTCTACATCATTGACTTCCCAATCAAGTTCCTTATTTCCTTCGAGCTCCAATGTCATTGTAGATGATATAATCAACCCGCCAAAGCAGGAGCAAAGCCAAGATTCCAAATTGGTCGTCATTGATTTTGAATATGCAGGTGCCAATCCCGCCGCATATGATTTAGCGAATCATCTTTCCGAGTGGATGTATGATTACAACAATGCTAAGGCCCCACATCAGTGCCACGCTGATAGATATCCCGATAAAGAACAGGTTTTGAATTTCTTATACTCTTATGTTTCGCATCTAAGGGGTGGTGCTAAGGAACCCATAGATGAAGAGGTTCAAAGACTCTATAAGTCAATCATTCAATGGAGACCCACTGTACAACTATTTTGGTCGCTCTGGGCCATCCTACAAAGTGGTAAATTAGAGAAAAAAGAAGCCTCCACTGCCATCACTAGAGAAGAAATTGGACCCAATGGAAAAAAATATATCATCAAGACTGAACCCGAATCCCCTGAAGAAGACTTTGTTGAAAATGACGACGAGCCTGAAGCTGGCGTCAGCATTGACACGTTCGATTATATGGCTTATGGTCGTGACAAGATTGCGGTCTTTTGGGGCGACCTCATTGGCTTAGGCATAATCACCGAAGAAGAATGCAAAAATTTCAGCTCTTTCAAGTTCCTCGATACTAGTTATTTGTAATACGTATACGAATTCCTTCAACAAAGGCCAAGGAAATAAAGCAAATAACAATAACACCATTATTTTAATTTTTTTTCTATTACTGTCGCTAACACCTGTATGGTTGCAACCAGGTGAGAATCCTTCTGATGCATACTTTATGCGTTTATGCGTTTTGCGCCCCTTGGAAAAAAATTGATTCTCATCGTAAATGCATACTACATGCGTTTATGGGAAAAGCCTCCATATCCAAAGGTCGCGTTTCTTTTAGAAAAACTAATACGTAAACCTGCATTAAGGTAAGATTATATCAGAAAATGTGTTGCAAGAAATGCATTATGCAATTTTTTGATTATGACAATCTCTCGAAAGAAATTTCATATGATGAGACTTGAATAATGCAGCGGCGCTTGCTAAAAGAACTTGTATATAAGAGCTGCCATTCTCGATCAATATACTGTAGTAAGTCCTTTCCTCTCTTTCTTATTACACTTATTTCACATAATCAATCTCAAAGAGAACAACACAATACAATAACAAGAAGAACAAAATGTCTGAAATAACCTTAGGTAAATATTTATTTGAAAGATTGAGCCAAGTCAACTGTAACACCGTCTTCGGTTTGCCAGGTGACTTTAACTTGTCTCTTTTGGATAAGCTTTATGAAGTCAAAGGTATGAGATGGGCTGGTAACGCTAACGAATTGAACGCTGCCTATGCTGCTGATGGTTACGCTCGTATCAAGGGTATGTCCTGTATTATTACCACCTTCGGTGTTGGTGAATTGTCTGCTTTGAATGGTATTGCCGGTTCTTACGCTGAACATGTCGGTGTTTTGCACGTTGTTGGTGTTCCATCCATCTCTTCTCAAGCTAAGCAATTGTTGTTGCATCATACCTTGGGTAACGGTGACTTCACTGTTTTCCACAGAATGTCTGCCAACATTTCTGAAACCACTGCCATGATCACTGATATTGCTAACGCTCCAGCTGAAATTGACAGATGTATCAGAACCACCTACACTACCCAAAGACCAGTCTACTTGGGTTTGCCAGCTAACTTGGTTGACTTGAACGTCCCAGCCAAGTTATTGGAAACTCCAATTGACTTGTCTTTGAAGCCAAACGACGCTGAAGCTGAAGCTGAAGTTGTTAGAACTGTTGTTGAATTGATCAAGGATGCTAAGAACCCAGTTATCTTGGCTGATGCTTGTGCTTCTAGACATGATGTCAAGGCTGAAACTAAGAAGTTGATGGACTTGACTCAATTCCCAGTTTACGTCACCCCAATGGGTAAGGGTGCTATTGACGAACAACACCCAAGATACGGTGGTGTTTACGTTGGTACCTTGTCTAGACCAGAAGTTAAGAAGGCTGTAGAATCTGCTGATTTGATATTGTCTATCGGTGCTTTGTTGTCTGATTTCAACACCGGTTCTTTCTCTTACTCCTACAAGACCAAAAATATCGTTGAATTCCACTCTGACCACATCAAGATCAGAAACGCCACCTTCCCAGGTGTTCAAATGAAATTTGCCTTGCAAAAATTGTTGGATGCTATTCCAGAAGTCGTCAAGGACTACAAACCTGTTGCTGTCCCAGCTAGAGTTCCAATTACCAAGTCTACTCCAGCTAACACTCCAATGAAGCAAGAATGGATGTGGAACCATTTGGGTAACTTCTTGAGAGAAGGTGATATTGTTATTGCTGAAACCGGTACTTCCGCCTTCGGTATTAACCAAACTACTTTCCCAACAGATGTATACGCTATCGTCCAAGTCTTGTGGGGTTCCATTGGTTTCACAGTCGGCGCTCTATTGGGTGCTACTATGGCCGCTGAAGAACTTGATCCAAAGAAGAGAGTTATTTTATTCATTGGTGACGGTTCTCTACAATTGACTGTTCAAGAAATCTCTACCATGATTAGATGGGGTTTGAAGCCATACATTTTTGTCTTGAATAACAACGGTTACACCATTGAAAAATTGATTCACGGTCCTCATGCCGAATATAATGAAATTCAAGGTTGGGACCACTTGGCCTTATTGCCAACTTTTGGTGCTAGAAACTACGAAACCCACAGAGTTGCTACCACTGGTGAATGGGAAAAGTTGACTCAAGACAAGGACTTCCAAGACAACTCTAAGATTAGAATGATTGAAGTTATGTTGCCAGTCTTTGATGCTCCACAAAACTTGGTTAAACAAGCTCAATTGACTGCCGCTACTAACGCTAAACAATAAGCTAATTAACATAAAACTCATGATTCAACGTTTGTGTATTTTTTTACTTTTGAAGGTTATAGATGTTTAGGTAAATAATTGGCATAGATATAGTTTTAGTATAATAAATTTCTGATTTGGTTTAAAATATCAACTATTTTTTTTCACATATGTTCTTGTAATTACTTTTCTGTCCTGTCTTCCAGGTTAAAGATTAGCTTCTAATATTTTAGGTGGTTTATTATTTAATTTTATGCTGATTAATTTATTTACTTTCGTATTCGGTTTTGTACCTTTAGCTATGATCTTAGCTAATTGAAGAGGGTGGTGTGATCTTTAACCATACCTTATTATCTTTCAGCTGCTTACCATTTTCTTATATTGATTTTTAGCGAAAGATTTTTATTCACAAGCTTTTTTTATCCTTAATGCTCGAATACTACAACAAAACAAAAAACATTAAACAGTTTTTAATTTTGTGAACAAACTGAATTACAAGGCCTTACATCTTATTTAGAATATATTAAGAAACAGAGGCCAACATGCCTTCTTAATTATATTGATATGGACCTCTGTCCTTCCTAAAAACGGGTTTTTGTTCGATGAAAAATCAGCAGTAGAGCACCATATATGAATTTACAATCATTGTAGGGAAAAGAAAACTTGTTCTGCTTCGCCAATTGATTTCATTTCTTTTTTTCCTTTGTTTTTGTTGTATACTATTAATATGCGTAGTTCTTTGTCACTTAGTGGTTTTTTGTTTAATTTATAACGCGAAAGCTGCATACTAAAAATATAGAGATGAATGGAACTCCGAACAAGCAAGAGAGATATTATCTATCTCTGTTCCATAATAATAACCAGTAGTTCAGTTGGGGAACTTAATAATGGAACTTCAGAGGGCACAACGGAATTTGAAGTTTTTACAAAACGAGGATTATGTGAACGTTACCGATCAAACTAACCTGAATGGAGAGAGCCAGAATGCTTACTCTTTAGGAATGGAAACTCAAGTACCGGAAATGCAGTTTTCCTTATCATCTGATGATGATTCAATAGGTACGCAAGTAAAAAGCGTAACTGCACAAAAATCGCCTATGACGCAAGAGACTACGAAAAACGATACAGAAAGAAATAAAGATGTTGATAAAAGTTGTAACCCAGTCAGCACTTCCCATCCCGATTTAGGCGGATCAAATATCGAGGAGAACATATTCATTAACACTCAAATTCAAAGCCGACTTGATGACGCAGAGGAAGAAACAAATCTTAAGTTAAAACTTGAAAAATTCAAGTATTCGTTCAAGAGTAGTAACGCAGATGATACCCACAGCAATGCAAATGTAACAGCTAAAAGAAGACCAGCAATAAGGAAGGCTAATTCGAAACTCAAAACAAAACCTAAAACTAAACGAGACCCTAAAATTATCAAAAATATAACTGATTTCAATATTAATAACTACGAACGTTCAAGGACTGCCAGCTTATTAAAGCAATTATCAGGTAAGCACAAGAAGGTTTTGGACATAATAAAGACGCAAAATGAAGGAAACAGTGATAAACCTCCCAGAGCAAGGAATAACAAGGGTGAAAAAGCTACTTTTGATACATATAGTGAACAGGAGTGGAAAGATATTATGAAACTTCTTCTACAAAAGTTTCCGCAAAGTGAGGAAACGGATTTGAATGAAGTCCAGAAATTTTTATATGGAAGCGAAAAAAGCTCGAATTCTCTAGACAATCAAGAATCCTCACAACAAAGACTTTGGACAGCATCACAATTACCACCCGAGCTTCCCGATGAGGCTATTCAACCAGAGCAGGAAGAAAGGATACGCGATACCCAAAGTGCAGTAAATTTCTTATCGTTGTCTCAAGTAATGGATGACAAAAGTGAAATTATGAAAGACGAAGAAAGCATAATTATTTCACGGGGAGATTCTACAAGCTCTCAAGAATATGGAAACGGGTTAGAGCCACAACAACCGGTAGGAAATGTTGTTGGTGAAGATATTGAACTGGCTGTGGGAACACGTATAAATGCATTTTCACTGACAGATTATAAAGCTTGCAAACCTATGTCTGTTGAGGTAAGTAGAAGATGCGAAAACAGTACGGATAATGATTATGACAATATTTCTATTGTCTCAGATACTACAGATGAGACATCCACATTGTTTCCACTAGACCAGTATCGGTATGTTTTCATTGAAAATGATGAAAGACCACCATTAGCCACCGACACGATAGGCAGCACACAGTTTTTCACTCCAAACACATCGCCTTTGGATGGGATAATCGATTTAACACAGGAATCATTCAAAGCTGTTCGATCGTTAATATCACCTTTGAAAGTAGAAAACAACAAAACAGGGGTAACATCACAAGCATCAAATCAGGTTCAGGTACCAGCTACAAGAACCCCTACAATTATTCCTCAAAAGAACCTTACTACAACTTTAAAAACTGAAGAAGAAAAGAATAACATAGGAAGTTCCATCAGAGTTAAATTATTGCAAGAAAGCGTAGTTAAGCTAAACCCCAAACTGGTGAAACATAACTTTTATAGAGTTGAGGCAAATGATTCTGAAGAAGAGGAGACAGAATTTGATGACCAATTCTGCATTGCTGATATCCAATTGGTAGATTCCTCCAAAATTTCGACTAAAGATTCTACACAAAATCCTACTACTAGCAACGACATTATTGATACCTCTGCAGCTAGTTCCATAGCTTCTCCCGAGAAATTTTGTGAGATCATGATGTCCCAATCAATGAAAGAGCTTCGACAAAGCTTGAAAACAGTGGGGTTGAAACCTATGAGGACGAAGGTTGAAATCATTCAATCCTTACAAACTGCATCTCAAATTCTGTCCACAGCTAATCCAGATAATAAAGGTGAGCATGGTGGGGTGGCAAATTTCAGTAAGATAGAAATATTTGATCATTTAACCGAACTAATTGAAGCCTTCCCTGATTTTTTGGAGCGAATATATACCTTTGAACCCATTCCGCTAAATGAGCTAATTGAAAAGCTGTTCAGCGCCGAGCCATTTGTTTCGCAAATCGACGAAATGACCATCAGAGAATGGGCCGATGTTCAAGGAATATGTCTGAGAAACGATAAAAAGTAGTGCCGAATGATTGAGAATTTGACAAAACAAAAACAAAACAAAACAAACGTTACGTATAGATGAAGAATACACGTACACAAATATGCATATATACCGTCATGAAGTAGCTTAACTTAAATAAAAGTTTTTTTTTTTTAGAGTTACCAATATCGCAAACATGAAAATGAGAATAAAAAAAAAAAAGCAGAAAAAAAAAAAGCATAACATGGAGAAAAAAATAATAAATAATTGAGTTTAGTTGAGACGCCGGTCTTCGCCAGGCCAGGAATTGTTTCACCAGGTCATTCTCTGCAAAGCCTTTACTTTAACATTTAGATTCTTCTTCTTGGCGGAGCCGCGACCATTGCTTCTCTTTTCGTCTGATTGTTTGCTAGTCGAAGAGACGTTACAGTAAGTACCAGCTTTCACGTAAACAGCAATGTCGTTGTCGTCGCCATGTTTGAAGCAGCATCTTCTGCCATAAGGACAATAACCTAGTTTCTCCCAATTCACACAGGGCTTCGTCCTGAAATTCTTGCACGATTTCTTAACCTTTAATTCGCCGAGTCCGTGAGCAAACTGACACTTACTGCCATAAGGGCAACTTCCTTTTAAAGTGAATGATTCGCACAGCTCTGTCTTGTATAATTGTTTGGGAGTTTCCTGCACTTGGCTTTTCACCTTAGGTTGAGCTGAGGATTCCTTCTCTGATGAAAAAGAAGCATCATTTTTGGGCTTTTGTTGAGACAACTGTTGCAAATTCTGTGAAGTTAATGGTAATTGTGAAGATTTTGGGACATAGTCCGGATTTATTTGTACCTCTAGTTTCTTTTTAAAAGTAGTAGGTGCCGTGCTATTCAGGTGAGCGGATGGGAGAAAAGGGTTCATTAACTGTGGATCATACAGTAGCCCCGGTTGAATAGCGTTTGTATTTTTTGGTGGAGAGAATGAAACTGCCGAAGATATTTCACTGCTTGTTTCCTGTATGTTATCCTCGTTTAAAATCGTCTTGTTGTAATACTCCTCCAGTTCCCTAATATTGATCTGGTACTGGTAGTCATTTAATGGATTTTGCTCTTGATCTGTGGAAAACAACGACGTTAAGTCAGTCTTCTGAGATTCTGGTCTAGTATATGATAATTGAGCCCACATATTGCGTTATTTTTTACGTATTGAGTTTGCAGCACTGTTTCGCTTTCTCTCAAGATGCACAAATACGACCTACCAAGAGCCTCCAAGTCCCACCAACGATTATGTCTTCTCTCAAATATATATACAAGTTACATGTAGAGAAATCGAGACGAGATTGCTGGCACAATGCACCCAACTGCATGTGCCATTGTGCATCTACACCTCCAAATTAGGGTGTGGATTGGCGTCGTCTTCTTTAATGTGGGTGCATTTTGCGGCGGCGCGACAAATATAGAGAACTGACCAAGGCAGTGCTGTCAAGAAGAGAGAATGGTTACGGCAGCGAAGACGCAAATGGGCTAGGCAGAATGGCATTCAAGTTATGGCTACTGGATGAGGAAACAATATACGAGCACGTGTTCGAACGGTACACACAATTGGAGGGCCAGTCCGGGAAACTGGCGCAGGATTTGGGTATTCAGGATAGAAGGGGCGGTGTGCTAGAGATAACGTTTGAACCCTCTGGGCTGGAAGGCGGCAGAAAAAAAAAGCGAGTGAGAAGAAGAAATAAGGCTAGTAGTGTTGAAGAAGATCAGAATGTTGCTGTGGATAGCTATCATGTTAGCGTGGGGCAGTCCATATCAAGCTTGCGCTCGTCCAGAGACAACGGAAACTCCACCACAGGATACGTTTTGTGGTCTACCACACCTTTCTTCATCAACTGGCTGCTGTATAGTACTAGCGCTGCACCTTTCCGTCTTGGGAGTCAGGTGGAAGTAACCTGCGGGTCTTCTTGCGAGGGGCACAAGCTTGAGTTGCCCAGGCTGGTCGACCTCACGGGCGCTGATCGCGGCAAGAGAGGTATCTTGGAACTTGGAGCAGGAATATCAGGTATTTTGCCCGTGATTCTTGGTAACTTCGTCGACACCTACGTGTCGACAGATCAGAAGGGCATTCTTAATAAATTAAAAGATAACATCATGGAAAACTTATCACAGTTGACCAGAAAGCGGTGCATTTCCCGATCACTAAGATTGGAACTTCCCACCGTCGAACCAGTTGGCGACGCTGATATCACCGCAGCGTCACTTCCATCTAAGTCTACGTTGCATTTGGAAGTAGCCGCTCTAGACTGGGAGAAGATAAACTTGCAAGACAAAAAGACCCACTCTCTGCATCCTGAGTTGTCACTCATAGGTGAAACATGTTCTTCCGTGTACGTTATAGCTATGGATGTCATATACAACGAGTACCTGATAGATCCGTTTCTGAAGACGCTCAAGCAACTCAAACACTGGTTACAAACTACCTACAATTTGCAATTCCATGTCCTCGTGGGGATACACTTGCGGTCACAAGAGGTGACAACACTGTTCTTGGAGAAAGCCATCATAGAATATGACTTCACGGTTTATGATATCGTTGACCAGGTCATACAAGAGTCCCGTTTTAACTTTTATCTTATCACCTAGTCCCATATATAATAATAGAAACAATATAATGCTGATAATCTTATTTTTCTTTGCGATGCGGCAGTGCCTCTTCCCCTCCGTACGGATTGGGAAGATTTTCATTTTTGATTAGCAAGGGCACTAAGCCAACTCTGTGTGATATAGCTAATAATCTAAAAGCTGCTGGATCCGTTATCGTCAAGATAAAGCGGACTTAGCGATTTGCATAGGATCACACTTTCTACACACATTTGATTTTTAAGCTTCATTTTCCACTGCACTTATTTTTCCCAAGCATCGTGTTTTTTTGTACATTATAAAAAAAAATCCTGAACTTAGCTAGATATTATGGCTATCTGGGAGCAACTAGAAGTCTCAAAGGCGCACGTTGCTTATGCATGTGTTGGTGTCTTTTCATCTATCTTCTCTTTAGTGTCACTTTATGTCAAGGAGAAGCTTTATATTGGTGAGTCCACCGTAGCAGGTATATTTGGGCTAATTGTGGGTCCTGTTTGCTTGAACTGGTTTAATCCTCTGAAATGGGGGAATTCAGACAGTATAACATTAGAGATAACGAGAATAGTATTATGTTTGCAAATTTTTGCCGTTGCCGTGGAACTGCCACGGAAATATATGTTGAAGCATTGGGTATCTGTGACGATGCTATTATTGCCAGTGATGACAGCTGGATGGCTTATTATTGGTCTCTTCGTTTGGATTCTTATACCTGGCTTGAATTTTTCTGCTAGTTTGTTAATATCTGCGTGCATTACCGCAACAGATCCTATTCTGGCGCAGTCGGTCGTCTCCGGTAAGTTTGCCCAAAGAGTACCTGGTCATTTAAGAAATCTACTGTCTGCAGAGTCAGGCTGCAATGATGGTATGGCCTTTCCTTTTTTATTTCTTTCTATGAATTTAATCCTACATCCCGGTAATGGAAGAGAAATTGTCAAAGATTGGATTTGCGTTACTATCCTGTATGAGTGTTTGTTCGGATGCTTGCTAGGTTGCTTCATTGGTTATGTAGGCAGAATCACCATCAGGTTTGCCGAAAAGAAAAACATTATCGATCGTGAGTCGTTCTTAGCATTTTACGTTGTCCTGGCGTTCATGTGTGCTGGGTTCGGCTCCATTTTGGGTGTGGATGACCTATTGGTATCATTTGCAGCCGGCGCAACTTTCGCTTGGGATGGGTGGTTTTCTCAAAAGACACAAGAAAGTAATGTTTCTACCGTGATTGATTTGCTACTAAACTATGCGTATTTTATCTATTTTGGTGCCATTATACCTTGGAGTCAATTCAACAACGGTGAAATTGGCACAAACGTCTGGCGTTTAATTATACTTTCGATAGTGGTCATCTTTTTACGTAGGATCCCTGCAGTCATGATATTAAGACCTCTTATACCTGATATAAAATCGTGGCGTGAGGCACTTTTTGTGGGCCATTTTGGTCCTATTGGTGTAGGTGCAATTTTTGCCGCTATACTAGCTCGTGGAGAATTAGAGTCTACCTTTAGTGACGAACCCACTCCTTTAAATGTTGTACCATCAAAAGAGGAAAGTAAACATTGGCAGCTGATAGCCTGTATATGGCCAATAACTTGTTTTTTCATTGTTACTTCTATCATAGTTCATGGTTCTTCAGTTGCAATCATAACTCTAGGTCGTCATTTGAACACGATAACGTTAACCAAAACATTCACTACACACACCACCAATGGTGATAATGGGAAAAGTTCATGGATGCAAAGGTTGCCATCGTTGGATAAAGCTGGACGATCATTTTCATTGCATCGTATGGATACTCAAATGACTTTATCAGGGGATGAAGGTGAAGCAGAAGAAGGAGGAGGTCGTAAGGGACTAGCAGGAGGTGAAGATGAAGAAGGATTAAACAATGATCAAATTGGTAGCGTCGCAACGAGCGGAATTCCTGCAAGACCCGCTGGTGGTATGCCAAGGAGGAGGAAATTGTCAAGAAAAGAGAAAAGATTGAACAGAAGACAGAAACTGAGAAACAAAGGTAGAGAAATATTTTCATCAAGATCTAAAAATGAAATGTATGATGACGATGAGTTGAATGATCTGGGACGAGAAAGGTTGCAAAAAGAAAAGGAAGCACGCGCCGCCACATTTGCATTGAGCACAGCCGTCAATACACAACGTAATGAGGAGATTGGAATGGGTGGAGATGAAGAAGAAGATGAGTACACACCGGAAAAGGAATATAGCGATAATTACAATAACACACCAAGTTTTGAGTCGTCTGAAAGATCTTCATCTCTCCGAGGAAGAACTTACGTACCAAGAAACCGTTACGATGGAGAAGAGACAGAAAGCGAGATTGAAAGCGAAGACGAGATGGAAAATGAAAGTGAAAGATCAATGGCCAGTAGTGAAGAGAGGAGAATTCGAAAAATGAAAGAGGAAGAAATGAAACCTGGTACTGCTTATTTAGATGGTAATAGAATGATTATTGAAAATAAGCAAGGTGAAATCTTGAATCAAGTAGATATCGAGGATCGCAATGAGGCGAGAGATGACGAAGTTAGTGTTGATAGTACAGCCCATTCAAGTTTAACTACCACAATGACCAATCTATCCAGTAGTAGTGGGGGAAGGTTAAAGAGAATTTTAACTCCCACATCTTTAGGAAAGATACATTCATTGGTTGATAAAGGAAAGGATAAAAATAAAAACAGCAAGTATCATGCATTTAAAATAGACAATCTGTTAATCATCGAGAATGAGGACGGTGATGTTATAAAAAGATACAAGATAAATCCTCATAAATCTGATGATGATAAAAGTAAAAACCGCCCAAGAAACGATAGTGTTGTATCAAGAGCTTTAACAGCAGTAGGACTAAAGAGCAAAGCGAACAGCGGCGTACCGCCTCCAGTAGATGAAGAAAAAGCCATCGAAGGACCCTCCAGGAAGGGCCCAGGGATGTTAAAGAAAAGGACATTAACACCTGCGCCACCGAGAGGAGTTCAAGATTCCTTAGATCTGGAAGATGAACCTTCATCTGAGGAGGATTTAGGTGATAGTTATAACATGGACGATAGTGAAGATTACGACGATAATGCATATGAATCAGAAACTGAATTCGAAAGACAAAGAAGGTTAAATGCGTTAGGTGAGATGACGGCACCAGCGGATCAAGATGACGAAGAGTTGCCGCCCTTACCTGTGGAGGCACAAACAGGAAACGATGGTCCAGGTACAGCGGAAGGAAAAAAAAAGCAAAAGAGTGCTGCTGTTAAGTCGGCGCTATCAAAAACGCTTGGTCTCAATAAGTAATTTATTAATACACAAAGATATATTATTTTAGTATATATATAAACGAAATGCCTTTTTTATTTACATGTGTCGGAAATAGAGTAGATGCGGTAAAGAGGGGGAGGGGGGGTATGCGGTTTTGTCATTACTCTTTTCCGTTAAACTTAAAAGCTTAAAACATCATTGATAAAGGTTTTTAGTGAGGTTTCACTGGGGTTCACATTGATGAAATCTAATTGTCTGTAGGAGCCATTGTTCAAAAATCCGCGGCTGATATCTGAATATTGAATGATGTATTTATCATCTTGGGCAGTGTTCGTAGGAAATCGTAAATTCAAGACACGATGGGTCAAAACATCAGTCAATTGGTATTGCTGTATTAGGTTATCTGGTAAAGAAATGTTGATTTTTTTCATAAGATTCTGATATTTGTTTAACTTCCAGTGTGACTTGAGAAGAAATTCTTGGAGGCCTTTTTGTTCAGATAACCAAGCATCCGGATTGGTCTGGTCGAAATCAGGTAAAAGATCTTGAATGTAATCTGACGTGATCTTATAGTCTGTCTGGCATTGTGGAGTTCTTAAGATAACAGAATTTTCTTGTAATTTCAAAAGAGGCCTCATTGAGGTGGTAACAATGTTATCGAATTCGTCAATCTCGAACCAAATCTGCAAAAAAGGGGACGAGGAGGAGCCAGAGGTGGGCGGCACAGGAGTGAAGTTCAGCTGTATGAAGGATTGATGCGCATTTGTTATTAGATGTTGATCAAGAGGCACAGGCACAGGTACGGCTGATGATGATGATTCTTTGTACATTGGTAGATTCAGTAATTTTGAAATAAAACTCTTATGTATTAGAGGTTGGAAAATACTAGAAAAAGACGCGGACTGTAAGGAGTGACCTAGCGTTATTGATAAAGATTGGGAAATAGAGTCGGAAGGGGAGAGAGATGGTATATTTTTAGACAAGGAAGATTCGAATTGGCTGACCTGCGCATCTGTCAATTCTGGTGTGGCGTTTTCAGTGGGAGTCATCAGATCTGTGCAATTTTTAGGGACAACTGACTGTAATCTTGCCCAATCTTGTGACTTGTTTAGCCAGTCCAAGTTCTCTAGAGTATTGTTGAACGGATAGAGTTCTGTCTTGAGTGCTGGTGAGGCTATTGTGTGGTGGTGTTGAGTTGTGTTAGGATTAGAAGCGACGGCATTTAATAAAAAGACTTTGGCCATGGATATTTTCTTGGTGCTTAGGGCTGAAATCTTGTACATTTGCAAGTCCGGGAGGTATTCAAAAAAAGTGTGAGTTTCCTTCTGAATAAGGTTGATGACGTCTTTTGATGGCATGAGGGAATACATACGCACATTTTCATGAGTGATGTTTGACCATATTTTGTTTAAGGATATTTCTGCGTATTTGAGCAAGCTAGGCGAACCCTTGACGGTCAATTCGTTATCCTGAATGGAGATGATGAATGTCAGCCCGAGCTTATTGAAGTTGGTGAGTATTTTACCATTTTGAGTGATGAGTAAAAGGAAAATTTCTCTAGGAGAATCGAACTGGAAAGTCAATGATGTGGACTTGATGCCTGTGGGAGTGGTGGGTGTTGAAATTGGTTGGCAATTCCAGATTTTTTCAATTATATATTGGGACAGCTTGCTTTTCTTCCAGTGCGTCAGATGTGAAGAGGAGTCTGGCTGATGTGTGGAGATGAACTCGCGCAGTTGGTAGCGATTGTAGCTTGATGTAAGCGATTGGAGAAGGGCATTGTATTCCAGGGAGGGCAGACTGGCGCTTGTCGGTTTCTTCAATCGGATGGAGTTCAATGCGGAATCTAGTGAATTCTGCTTTTCGAAGACAAGGAGTTTCGAGCCGAAATCGAGGTTGTTATCTCCAGTTTCCTTATGGCTACGTTTCTTAGACGGCCTGTGTCTAGGCTGCTTCTGATCATTTTTCACTAGCCCAGATTGGGTAGGGTTCAAGACGACGAATTTCAGATTTTGCGGCAGTTTCTTCTTCCCATGAAGGGGCGAGCTTGGGCCTGAGCTTGAATAAAGACGGTAAGTAAGACGGGCGAGCTTTTTGTTGAATTTCCACATATGCTTACTCTATATTTTCTCCAGTGCCTTCAAGCTCCGTATATATTATGTACTAGTTTTATTACATTAAAGATACATAACTTTTTTTTTTTTTTTCAGTTCACTGAAATAAGAAAAGGCGGGCGAGGTGAAAAACAAAAAAAAAAGTATAGAGAAACAGAAGTGGAAGAAGAGCTAGGAAAGCACAGCGCATACGACGGTCACCTAGGATGGAGCACCAACAATTGCGGAAGTACGTCGAATTGTACAATAAGGAGGTCGAGGAATTCTACAATGGTGCCGCGTCAGGCCGCCCAGCTGAGTTCCATCCTTCCAAAGTACATGTAAAGAGCATCCATGAAAAGGCGGGTACCGCCAATGCTGGTGTAGAAATCTCTAGCCTTGGTGTAGACTGGGACAGCGAGGAGAAGAATACCTTTTTCTGGTGCCTTTCACGCTATAGTATCCACCGTGTAGACGAGTGGCGCTCATTGTTGCCTCGGAAGAGCGCCATGGAGATTCTAGGTTATTACAGGTTGTTAAGGAGAGCGAGTGCGAGCGCGAGATCGCGTAAGGCGGGTGACGACGGAGCGCCCATTGCGTACGAAATGAGCGCTGAGTGGGTTGCCCTGGAGACAAAACTGAGCGAGACAGTGATGGCCATCACGGAAGGCGCAGCCGAGGTTGCCGATGAGGAAGGACACTGCGAGGGCCTTATCGATTATGAAAGCTGGAAACGCAGGTGGGTGGCCATCTACTCGCACAGCCGTATCGCGGAGATAAGACCCTTGCCCCGCCACGCGCTGCCGCTATCGCGCAGCGCGACGCAGACTTTGGAGCGCTGCGTAAGTCGCTACACACGTACATTGCTGTGGTGCACGGCCCTTGCGGGTATGGCTTCCCGCAGCGTCAGCGCCAGGGCGGCCGAATCTCGAGGACACAAGTCGCTACCGACGGTGGTAACTCGCCGGCAAGTTGAGCGTGCACTATGCACAGAAGCCCGATCACGTGACCTACACGTGCTTCCAAGGCGCATTGCTTTGACACTGCGCAAATGGGAACTAGACTATCCGCGAGAGGGCAAACTGTTCCGCACCAAGGAGATGGCACATCTGTTTCTACAAAGCCAGTTGTCCAGACGGGATGCGCCCCCAGTCCATCAAGACGAAAATCAAGAAAATCAAGAAAATCAAGAAAATCAAGAACAAGATAACACTGCAAGTGAAGGTGAAAGCGAGGCAGAAAGGGATGAAATCGACGAAGCGGACTTGTTCCGATCAGCATTACATGAAAATCAGTTGCTAAAATGGTTATCCAAATGAGACACAATGCGAAAAATCGCGCAGGGACATAATTTTTGTTTTCATTATTCTTTCGCTTATTCCCTCCGTTAGCTCCACCGCTTTTTTGATTGGAATTTCCTTTCGGCAATGGCTTTCCGGTTACCACGCCTCGGGTTTCGCATCCCGAAAAGCATATCTACACAAGAAAAATGAATGATAAACAATTGATGAGTGGCGCTATTTCCCTTATCATCTCATTATTGTACTTAGTATCGTCTATTATCAGGAGAAATCGCATGAACTAAGCCCATTTTCTCACCCTTCTGCCTTCTTATATAAAGCTTGCTGGGAACCGAACACAAACTCCACAAGTCCGTAGCAGCTCTTCTCTTTTGTCTTTTATATATCATAAACATCGCTACATAGTAATAACACTAACGCACGCTAGAAATGATAGCTTCCAAAAGCTCCTTATTAGTTACTAAATCGCGCATACCCTCTCTATGCTTTCCTTTGATAAAGAGGTCCTATGTGTCAAAGACTCCGACACACTCTAACACGGCTGCTAATCTGATGGTTGAAACTCCGGCCGCCAATGCCAACGGCAATAGTGTGATGGCACCTCCTAACTCAATCAATTTTCTACAGACACTTCCCAAGAAGGAACTATTCCAACTGGGATTCATCGGTATTGCGACCTTGAACAGCTTCTTCCTGAACACGATCATTAAGTTGTTCCCTTACATCCCCATCCCAGTAATAAAATTCTTCGTCTCTTCTTTATACTGTGGCGGTGAGAACTTTAAAGAGGTCATCGAATGCGGCAAACGTCTGCAGAAGAGAGGTATATCGAACATGATGCTTTCATTAACTATTGAAAATTCCGAAGGTACAAAGAGTTTGTCCAGTACTCCAGTAGACCAAATTGTCAAGGAAACAATCAGCTCTGTCCACAACATCCTACTGCCCAATATTATTGGCCAGCTGGAATCTAAGCCAATCAATGACATTGCTCCAGGTTATATCGCTCTAAAACCCTCTGCTTTGGTCGATAACCCTCACGAGGTTCTGTACAATTTCAGTAATCCCGCCTACAAGGCTCAAAGGGATCAGCTGATCGAGAACTGCTCTAAGATTACAAAAGAGATTTTTGAACTAAATCAATCTTTGTTAAAGAAGTACCCTGAAAGAAAGGCCCCATTTATGGTTTCCACTATTGACGCTGAGAAGTATGATTTGCAGGAGAATGGTGTTTACGAATTACAGAGAATCTTATTTCAAAAATTCAATCCCACTTCATCTAAACTGATATCATGTGTCGGTACTTGGCAGTTGTACCTAAGGGACTCTGGTGACCATATTTTGCACGAATTGAAGCTGGCCCAAGAAAACGGCTATAAGCTTGGGCTGAAACTGGTTCGTGGTGCTTATATTCATTCTGAAAAAAACCGTAACCAAATTATCTTTGGCGATAAAACGGGCACTGACGAAAATTACGATCGTATCATCACTCAAGTTGTCAATGATTTAATCATCAATGGCGAGGATTCTTATTTTGGTCACTTGGTTGTCGCCTCTCATAATTACCAATCCCAAATGCTCGTTACTAATTTGCTAAAATCTACCCAAGACAACTCTTATGCCAAATCGAACATTGTGTTGGGGCAATTACTAGGTATGGCAGATAATGTTACCTATGACCTAATTACCAACCATGGCGCTAAAAACATAATCAAGTATGTCCCATGGGGCCCACCATTGGAAACTAAAGATTATCTTTTGAGAAGATTGCAAGAAAACGGGGATGCTGTGAGATCTGATAATGGCTGGCCATTAATCAAGGCCATAGCAAAGTCGATTCCAAAAAGAGTAGGCCTATGAGAGGACTATAATATATACTCCAATTTCAAAGACAAACCAAAAAACCAAAAAAAAAAAAAAGTATGCATACATAATTCTGATGTTCTAGTTATACATATTATATATAAGTAATGATAATAACACTAATAGTAAAGTAAACGCACGGATATCAAGAGTTAATATACTTGAACCACTTAAATAACAATCTGTTGGTAAAGCTTTCTTCCTATTGATTATGGGTTCGAATAGTACCAGATGTTTTGCCAATCCTAAATCGGTAGGAAAGTGGCTTGTCGTCGTCAGGCTTATTATCAACTCTTATGCACAAGAAAGGTACTCATCTTCTATAAACTACATAAGACCTGAATCTAATCAAAGGGAGAAAGCGCAGAACATCAGATTTAAAGCGGTTTTGCTTGATACACTCAGCCTTGTCTCTTTGTAAGGATTTTGGGGTACCTATGAATAATACATCTAGTAGTGTTAGTAAACCAACGTATGGGATTTTGGGATACATAGTTTTCCAGTGTTTCTTATCCGTGATAGTTTAATGGTCAGAATGGGCGCTTGTCGCGTGCCAGATCGGGGTTCAATTCCCCGTCGCGGAGAATTTTTTTAAGCTTCTATTAAAGAAGCTTTTTTTCACTTATATCTGATGGATGATGAATAGCTAGTTCAAACGGAAATCTTTGATAAAGCTATATCAAAATTCAAAGCCCAATAAGTCAGTATCATGAAGTTTATAGCATTAATATCAGGTGGGAAGGACTCGTTCTACAATATTTTTCACTGCCTGAAGAACAACCATGAATTGATTGCCCTGGGAAATATATACCCAAAAGAATCAGAAGAGCAAGAATTAGACTCTTTCATGTTCCAAACAGTAGGACATGACTTAATAGACTATTATTCTAAATGTATTGGTGTTCCACTATTTAGACGCTCAATATTACGGAACACTTCTAACAACGTCGAGTTGAATTATACTGCTACTCAGGATGATGAAATTGAAGAACTATTTGAACTTCTAAGAACTGTCAAAGATAAAATTCCAGATTTAGAAGCTGTTAGTGTAGGTGCCATCTTATCGTCTTACCAGAGGACCAGAGTGGAAAATGTTTGTTCCAGATTGGGTCTAGTAGTGCTAAGCTATTTATGGCAAAGGGATCAAGCCGAACTAATGGGTGAAATGTGCCTTATGTCCAAGGATGTTAACAATGTTGAAAACGATACTAATTCAGGAAATAAATTTGACGCCAGGATAATCAAGGTGGCAGCAATTGGATTGAACGAGAAACATTTAGGAATGTCCTTGCCTATGATGCAACCGGTGTTACAGAAACTTAACCAACTTTATCAAGTTCATATCTGTGGAGAGGGTGGGGAGTTTGAGACAATGGTCTTGGATGCCCCTTTTTTCCAACATGGATACTTGGAATTAATTGATATTGTCAAATGTAGCGATGGTGAAGTTCACAATGCAAGGTTAAAGGTAAAATTTCAACCGCGTAATTTGAGCAAAAGTTTTTTACTCAACCAATTAGATCAATTACCTGTACCTTCGATTTTTGGTAATAATTGGCAAGATTTAACCCAAAATTTGCCAAAGCAACAAGCTAAAACAGGAGAACAAAGATTTGAAAATCACATGTCGAATGCTCTACCACAAACGACAATCAATAAAACCAATGATAAGTTGTACATCTCTAACCTACAATCACGTAAAAGTGAGACGGTCGAGAAGCAAAGTGAAGATATTTTTACTGAGCTAGCCGACATTCTGCATTCCAACCAGATTCCACGGAATCATATTTTATCTGCGTCATTATTAATTAGAGATATGTCTAATTTCGGAAAAATCAACAAAATATACAATGAATTTTTAGATTTGTCAAAATACGGACCTTTGCCACCATCAAGAGCATGCGTAGGTTCGAAGTGCTTGCCAGAAGATTGTCACGTACAGTTATCAGTTGTTGTTGATGTAAAAAATACAGGCAAAGAAAAAATCAACAAGAATAAGGGCGGACTACATGTTCAAGGCCGTTCATATTGGGCTCCATGTAATATCGGACCATATTCCCAAAGTACTTGGTTAAACGATGATGCAAACCAAGTCAGTTTTATCAGTGGGCAAATCGGACTAGTACCGCAGTCAATGGAAATATTAGGAACACCTCTCACTGACCAAATAGTTTTGGCATTACAACATTTTGATACTTTGTGTGAAACAATAGGAGCTCAAGAAAAGTTACTCATGACATGCTATATTTCAGACGAATCGGTTCTCGACTCTGTCATCAAAACATGGGCGTTTTATTGTTCAAATATGAATCATAGATCAGATCTATGGATGGACAAATCTGATGATGTTGAAAAATGCCTAGTTCTTGTAAAGATTTCTGAATTACCTAGAGGCGCTGTTGCAGAATTTGGTGGTGTTACTTGTAAGAGATTAATAGTGGACGATAATGATTCCGACAAGAAAGAAAGGGAAGAGAATGATGATGTTTCAACCGTATTCCAGAAATTGAATTTGAATATTGAAGGTTTTCATAACACTACAGTTAGTGCGTTTGGATATAATAGAAACTTTATTACGGGATTTGTAGATAGTAGAGAGGAGTTAGAACTTATCTTGGAAAAAACCCCAAAATCAGCCCAGATTACCCTCTATTATAATCCCAAAGAAATCATCACTTTCCACCATCACATTGGATACTATCCGGTGGAGAAACTTTTTGATTACCGTGGTAAAGAACACCGCTTTGGGTTGCATATTCGTTCCTAACTCCAAATGTAGGCCTTATATTTTATAAACTTAATAGATATACGCTGTCCACGCTCCTGGCGGTGTAAATGATAGACAGATCCCAAATATGTTAGCAAATCATAGGAACAACACCATATTGTGAACACGTAAAATTTAGAATACGCCGCACAATTAAGGTGTGTTCTGTAATAATTTGATTATTGATGATGGTTTAGGAACCAATATTCATATAAAAAAATGATCATTCTATAAAATACCTTATCGTAACACTTGTACCATGCTACTAACACTGTATATATTTCTGACCCCTAAGAAAAAGCACCTGAATAAGCTAAAGACCAAGTTAAGCTTTGCCCATTGTCTAGGAAATTTCTGTTGAAATCAGGTTGGCTGAAAAAGTCGTACGAAAATTTTGGATCAAGCAGAGCCATATTTAACATGATTATTCCTTTCCAACCGTCATTCACTTGATCAATTATCGGCTGCATTTTTTCTTCCCACTCCTCTTTGACAAAATTTGGTGTTCTGACCCATGAAGATGCTGATGTTATAGGAATGGCGTGAATCATATGAATGTATTGAGGCTCCATGCCAAAATACGTGGCGTGATCAATTTTATTTTCGAATAAAATACCACTAACTTTATTACCAATAAATTCTTTCGGTTGGACAGTATTATTACTTTCGTATAGGAAGTAGCTCTGGAAAACATTTCTCATGATGCCGAGTTGTAAGTTCGCTATGTCAGTTAACTTAGAATTTCCAGTTACCAACCCCCACAATTTTATCGCATAGCAAGAATTGACATCTTCTGAAGTAGATTCTTCATCTTTACCGTCACCACTTGGAAATAGTCCTTTGGCCCATGAATGGCCATTAAACCAATCAAATGACCTAAATTGAGGGAAGTACGGATCATCGTTGTCAACACCAGAGTAATCTCTAATTAAGCACTCAACCCAATCTCTATTATTTTCTAACCAGGAGTTGTTAGTAACTCCACTTAAATCAGAATCGACTAAAGAGATAATGGCAGCCGTTATGACATGATAAGAGTAATGAAAATGATGATCATTATAATAAGAGTTACCAAAGTCTTGGCTAGAAGAGCCTGATGAAATTATGCCTTTCCAACTAACGTCGTAATTTAAAGGTAAGACTTGCTGATTGCTGATGAATCTCTCCATTGCAATAGTCAGTTTAGATAATAATTCTTTTGTTAAATTTTCATCATGAAGGATGTAATGTGTCACATAAAGAATCCACGCATACTTTGCAAGTATCTTACCAGAGAAATACATAGAATCTATGTTTGATTCTTGTTGAGGGTCACTCAATTGAACTTCTTGAACAGCAGCTTCCCGAATTTTAGATAGCTTTTCTTGACTGTAATCTGCCTTCTTATTCAAAGATAACGCGACAGGTTCAAAGCCCAATTCTTGAGGTACTTGAACCTGCATATCAAAACTGTTTGTGAGATAACCAGTCATTAAGCCTTTAACTGTGGAATCCAGGCTTGAGGCAATTTCACGTTCCTGCATTTCTGGTGTGAATGCCGCTTTATGATGTGGTAAAGCATACATTAGAGTAGTTCCAGACTGCGAGTAGCCTGCAACCGTATAGTTAAATCTGTAATTTGTGAAATGTTCATCAACAGTTTGCCCTGATAGGTCACAGTATACTGGATAACAGCCCGCTGCCATGTCAATACTGGGGACGGAGTCTGCAGATAATTGACAGATAAGACCATTGATTTTATGAGATGATATTATTGTATTGCTGTCGAGTAATGAAATTTGAAAATCTTGTGGAAAAGAGTAATCAGGTGAGGTCAAATAAAGTATCCAATTCCTATTATTCTCAAGTTGTATATTATATTTACCATATCTTTCATTCACGCTTATGCGCTCTAAGCTCCTGAAACCAACGGCGCTTCTTAATTCAAAACCCAAATCGTGGTAAATAGCCGTGACAAAGCCCATCCCCTGAACCAGCGGGAATTCTATAAACTGGGAACTACTCAAAGACATTAGTAAGCACATGGACATATGTTTCATATCCCGGAATTCAAGCTTGATATCATTTGAAGAGACAAATTCCCTGGCCTTGAATACAAATGATTTTATATTTGTGGGATTGAAGTAGAATCTGGGAGGATTTGTAGTTGTATCAAAAACCCTTTGAGACGCTAAAGTATGATTGGCGGCCAAACCAAACAATTCTGGATCACGAGAAAACCAAATTGAATAAGGATGTGTCCATATAGGTTGTGTATTATCGTCTAATAACATGTTTGTGTAGAACTTGTTTGTCTCCAATGGATCAACAGATTGATCATCAATATTCGGCTTTGGTACCGGGTGTTGAACTCTGTTGAAGACGGAAAGAGGAGCTTTTAAGTTAGAAAGGACAGGTGATTGAAAAATATTGTCACTATTCACCTGGCTGTCAGCTAAAGGGTTAGAACTGCTTGGTGTGCGCAGTGATTCACCTGCCACCCTATTTTCTCGAGGTTTACTGGAGTTCTCAGAAGAACAAACTGGTGGCTGAACATTTGCGCGAGGTGGTAAGGGAGGAGGTCCTCTATTGGTAGTACCGCCAGGTCTATTAGGAACAGGTGGAGGAATGGCTTGCCTACTGTAACACATCTTTTTACTTCTCGTATTTATTTATTTTTGTTTTTATGATACTAGCACTTTTCAGAAATTCATGAATTTTATTTATGGTTCCAAGAAAAAAACTTCAAAGAAATGAGTACTAGAATGATATATCCACAAAAAAAAAAAGAGCAGAAACAAAATGGATGAGATGGATAATGTGATACGATCTCTGGAGCAAGAATATCGGTTAATATTGCTCTTGAACCATAGGAACAAAAATCAACATAGAGCGGCTAGCTGGTATGGATCGTTCAATGAGATGAAAAGAAATTGTGGACAAATAATAACGCTTTTTAGCTCGAGAAGATTACAAGCCAAACGCCTTAAAGATGTTGAATGGGTCAAGTTGCACAGGCTATTACAGAGAGCACTTTTTAGACAGTTAAAGAGATGGTACTGGCAGTTCAATGGCGTAATTGCGCTGGGACAATTTGTAACGTTGGGTTGTACACTAGTAACATTGCTGGCAAATGTGAGGGCACTGTATATGAGATTATGGGAGATTAATGAAACTGAGTTTATAAGATGTGGATGCTTAATAAAGAACTTACCGAGAACAAAAGCAAAATCGGTTGTGAACGATGTCGAAGAACTTGGAGAAATTATAGATGAAGATATTGGCAACAACGTTCAAGAAAACGAACTAGTGATAACGTCTATACCAAAGCCTCTGACAGAGAACTGTAAGAAGAAAAAGAAAAGGAAAAAGAAGAACAAATCAGCCATTGATGGCATATTCGGATAAATATACAAGTAAATAGACTTTTTAAAATAATAATATCAATGCTAATAAATCATTCATTAATGACCTTGTCTGCCCAAGTAGGCAAAACAAACGCACTAGAATGTATTTGAGGATTATAGTACTTCAGCTTCCCTTGTTCTTGCTCAGATATCTTTCTTTGCGGAATGTTCAACGGTATATTGGCGTTATTACTGCAAACAATTAAACCTAATTGGCCAGATGTATAGGTTGGAACCATGGTATAGCAATATTCTGTATTAGGAAATACCTTTTTGGCTGTATTTTTCAAATCATGTAAGTATTTTAAATTTAACCAAAAATTTTCAGAGCTTTGCATAATAACAACGCCATTAGGATTTAAAGCATCTTTCAATAGTTCGAAATACCTCTCTTGAAAAAACGCTTCAGCTGGACCTTCAGGATCAGAACTATCTGTAATAATGACGTCAAATTTCTTATGGACGTCGGAAGCACCTATATCTTGTAAGAACTTGAAGCCATCGCAAAGTTTCAAGTCCAACCTTTCGTCATCGAAAGCACCATTACTCAATGTGGGCAAGAACTTACGGGATAATTCGATCACTGATGAGTCAATTTCTACCATAGTGATATCTTCTACACAGCTGTGCTTGGCTACTTCCCTTAAGACACCTCCGTCCCCACCGCCAATGATAAGTACACGCTTGGGATTAGAATGCGCAAACATGGCAATGTGGGTGATCATCTCTTGATAGGCAAACTCATCAAATTCCGTACATTGGACAATACCATCGAGGACCAAAACAGTACCGTATACCTTGTTACGGAAGATTAAGATGTCCTGAAATTCACTGCGGGCTTCATAAAGTATTGAGTCCACGGTCATAGTAAAGGCCTGGCCCGGAAAACTTTTATCATTAATCTCTCTAAACCATCCATCTTTGATGTAAGGATGCTGTGAATTATTAACCATAATGTATAACTGAATCTGTCACTTTATCCTGCCTGTCTCATCGGCGTTTTGATATTTTATTTTTAACTAAAATCAGCAGCAACTTGAAAAATTTTGAGATAACCTTAAAAAGGATCTAGCAATAAAGAGAAGCTCGAAGTAGCCATGGACACTGAAGAGAAAAAAAAGACTACAGCGTCAGTAGAGCATGCCCGGATGTTGCAAAATGAAATACAACAGTTATTTGCTCAGTTGCGGGATACGAATTCTCAAATTCGCTGCGATCTTAACGAGTTTGAACAAATAAAGGAATCATCTACAACAGCGGATTCAACCACGAACAGTGCGAACTGATAAATTTATATTCAAATATATTTTACATAAACAATATTAATATATATATATATTCCCCCTACAATGATGAATGCGTTTCTGCCGTCACGTTTCCTATTATCACCTTCTCTTAGGTCCTCTTATTGGTGGCATAGGTCTTGATGAGTTTTTTTTGAATAATGGTGCATTCTTTAAGAGATCTGGAACAACGATAAATTTGATCTGTGACCCACGTACGAATATTTGATCCATGTGTGTTACAGCCCCCTGGGGCTCTGTAGCTATTACATCTCTTAGCTGTACGTTCATGCTATCTTCGCTTTCAACAAGTTTACCACGATAAGTCGCTCCCGTTGTTAGCTCCAGAGAAACGATATGTCCCTGTGCCTCATTTAATAATTTCACTGGTATTCCATTCATAGTCATTGTTTCTGATACGTGCCTCGCAGCGCTTTCTGATTCTCTTCGTATTGCTCTTATAAGAATTTTTTAACGATTTCAAAAATATCAAATCTATAGAACGAAAGAAATAAGAAGCTGCCATCCCTAGAAAAGTAAAAACTATAAGGTACCAAGAAGTAAAAAGAGAAATATAGGGATATAATGATAAAAACACGTATAGAGGAAGTTCAGTTACAATTCCTCACAGGGAATACCGAACTTACGCATTTGAAAGTCTCCAATGATCAACTTATAGTAACGACACAACGGACAATTTACAGAATAAATTTACAAGATCCGGCCATCGTCAATCACTTTGACTGTCCATTAAGCAAGGAACTAGAAACTATAATGAATGTTCATGTTTCACCAATGGGTAGTGTCATTCTTATTCGAACCAACTTTGGCCGGTATATGTTGCTAAAGGATGGCGAATTCACTCAATTGAACAAAATAAAAAATCTCGACCTCAGCTCGCTACATTGGATCAACGAAACCACCTTTCTGATGGGAATCAAGAAGACGCCCAAGTTGTACCGAGTTGAATTGACAGGAAAGGATATAACCACGAAGCTATGGTATGAAAACAAGAAACTCTCTGGTGGAATTGATGGCATTGCGTATTGGGAGGGCTCTCTGCTATTAACTATAAAAGACAACATTTTATACTGGAGAGACGTGACAAATATGAAATTTCCTTTAGTATTACCAGATGAATCTGAGCAATTTGAAAGGTTAAAACATCATGCGATAAAGAAATTCGATTCGTACAATGGACTCTTTGCTTGGGTCACATCCAATGGAATTGTCTTTGGTGATTTAAAAGAAAAGCAAATGGAAAAAGATCCTGCTTCTAATAATTTTGGAAAATTCCTATCTTCGTCGAAGGTTCTACTCAATTTCGAACTGCCTGACTACCAGAATGATAAAGATCACCTCATCAAGGATATAGTTTTGACTGCTTTCCACATCCTGCTTTTGAGAAAAAATACGGTAACAATGGTGAGTCAATTAAATAACGACGTAGTGTTTCATGAAACTATACCGAGACACCAGTTGACTGGCTCCAACACTGATAGTAATGAGAAATTTTTAGGCCTAGTAAGAGATTCGGTGAAAGAAACGTTTTGGTGTTTCTCAAACATCAACGTCTTTGAAATTATTATCGAAAATGAGCCTAATTCGGTATGGAATTTATTAGTTCGGGATAACAAATTTGACAAGGCCCTATCGTTGAAAGGCTTGACGGTGAGGGAAATAGAATCTGTAAAACTTTCAAAGGCAATGTACCTTTTCCACACTGCTAAAGATTTTCATTCCGCGGCTCAAACTTTGGGAAGCATGAAGGACTTGTCACACTTTGGGGAAATCGCATTGAATTTTCTCCAAATAAAAGATTACAACGATTTGAACGTAATATTGATAAAACAGTTGGATAACGTTCCCTGGAAATCAACTCAAGTCGTCTTGTCGAGTTGGATTATTTGGAATTTTATGAAACAATTGAATGATATTGAATTAAAGATAAACACAACTAAGCCAGCTTCTACTGATGAAGACAATTTGCTAAACTGGAACCTGAATCTCAAGGAGAAATCGAATGAACTAACGAAATTTTTGGAAAGCCATCTAGAAAAACTTGATAATGAAACCGTTTATCAAATAATGTCCAAACAAAACCGGCAAAACGAATTATTGATTTTTGCTAGTCTAATCAACGATATGAAGTTTTTATTATCATTTTGGATTGACCAAGGAAATTGGTATGAGTCCTTGAAAATTCTGCTTACAATAAATAACCATGACCTAGTCTATAAGTACTCTTTGATTCTCTTATTGAATTCACCAGAGGCTACTGTGTCAACGTGGATGAAAATCAAAGACTTGGATCCAAATAAGTTAATTCCAACAATTTTAAAATTTTTCACAAATTGGCAAAATAATTCTAAACTGATTACTAACATATCAGAATATCCTGAAAATTACTCACTGACATATTTGAAATGGTGCGTTAGAGAAGTCCCAAAAATGTGTAATCCAATAGTGTACAATTCTATCCTTTACATGATGATTACTGATCCGAGAAACGATATGATACTAGAAAATGATATAATCAAATTCATGAAATCAAACGAAAACAAATATGATCTTAATTTCCAGTTACGGTTGTCTTTAAAATTCAAGAAAACTAAGACCTCGATTTTCCTTTTAACACGTTTAAACTTATTCGAGGATGCCATTGACTTGGCATTGAAAAATAACTTGATTGATGATTGTAAGGTAATTGTGAATGACGAGATTCTTATAGAGGATTATAAATTAAGGAAAAGATTATGGCTGAAAATTGCAAAACACTTATTACTTTCAATGAAAGACATAGATATAAAGCAATTAATTCGAACGATTTTAAATGATTCCAACGAAATTTTAACGATTAAGGATCTTTTGCCATTTTTTAATGAGTATACTACAATTGCTAACTTGAAAGAAGAACTGATCAAGTTTTTAGAGAATCACAACATGAAAATGAATGAGATTTCAGAAGACATAATAAACTCCAAGAATTTGAAGGTGGAAATAAACACAGAAATTTCTAAATTTAATGAGATTTACAGGATACTAGAGCCAGGTAAGTCTTGTGATGAATGTGGTAAATTTCTACAGATCAAAAAGTTCATTGTTTTCCCCTGTGGCCACTGTTTTCACTGGAACTGTATAATCAGGGTAATACTGAACTCAAATGATTATAACTTGAGGCAGAAGACGGAAAACTTCTTAAAGGCCAAAAGTAAGCATAATTTGAATGATTTAGAAAATATCATTGTAGAGAAATGTGGATTGTGCAGTGATATCAACATCAATAAAATTGATCAGCCAATATCTATTGATGAAACAGAATTAGCCAAATGGAATGAATAGTAGTATTCTTTTTTAGTCAGGCTGAAACACTGAAATTAAAAGAGGGAAGATAAATATCATTACTATTATCTGACTAAAATATGTGTCGAGTATTTACTTACCTAAATAGCCAAGAAGTAAAAAAAATGCGTATCAAAAATGAATAAAACGTAAAATTATCGGGGAAAAACCTTGTATTTTCAAAGAGTAATAAAACGGGTGAATTAAAATCACAATATATGTATGGCTGAAGTTCAACATAAGTCATAACTAGAGAAACTTCTTCTTGCCCATGAGTTAATATTCCACCTCATAATTCCGTAATCTGTACCAATAATCAAGGAGCTCCCATTCCTATCTTCAACCCAATCGATACCTGATATATTGTTTTCTTCTGAGAATTCGTTACTTTCCTGAGTTGTAATCACTGGTCTTCTCAAAAAATTGGATGTGCCTCTATTATTCCTACTATTTGCAGCAAAATTGTCATCATCTGACGGTAAGTCTGGCGTTGAAGGTGGTCTGAGAAAACTTTCAAAAGCTCTTGCGGAAACACCATGATAGTCTGAAGAAACACGATACGTTGAGTGAACATCATTGTAAGCTTCATAATATTCATCATCTTCAAAAACATCATTACTAGCTTGCTGGTGAGAAAGTATTAAGGGGTCAATTAAATTTTGAGGTGCGGAATTTGACGACGAAGTTGCGATAGAATCAGCAGCAGGTGTGCCAAGACTTGCGTTAACATTGTTATTAGAATAATCGGCGGTTGGTGCCGAAGTCGATACTCTCCTTACCCTGAATGAACATCGTCTCTTGTATGGATGAGCTACGTCACTTGATGAACTACCTTTCGTAGAAAACAGAACCGATTCGTTACTAATTTTATCCATAACTTTCGGAAAAGGTAGAATTTGCGGCTCCAAATACTTTTTTGGGATTCTTTGAGCCATAGTTATCCATGGTTCTGTGGTTACATTTGGCATAGAGGGCAGCGAAAATCTTCTTCTTGATAAAGACCGATAATCCGCCCCTTGTAATTCATTTTTGCTATCATTACTTTCGTTTTCGTTGTTATTATTTGTGGTGAAATTATGATTTGTATTATGCTTCCGTTCGTTTATATATTCCATATTAACTTTATCAGGAATAACAATAACTTGGTGGTTAACGTAGTTTCTTGTATCTACAACGTGTACTCTGCCCTGATGTTCAGAAATGAATAATAAATCATCTAGGCCATAACTGAACCTACAGACTCTAAATGCACCGTTGTGGGAATGTGGTCTAGTCGAACTAATTTCTGCCATGGGAGTAGCCATGTTTCTGATATCATAAATTGCGCAAGTACCATTTTGAAATACCGTCGCAAATTGCAAGTCGTTTTCGGAAAAAGAGTTATAAAACCCATGGTCTGAATTTGGAGCTTCATATATGTTTTCGATATATTCTGATTCATCAGGTAACGCAAACCGTGGTATCCGTCTAACACGATTGACAGAACTACCCCAGGAAGGATGATTATCGTAATGTAAGGAGAATTGGTTGGTTAATTCATTTTGATTGTAAACAGCAAATTTATTAGAATCGCCAGACACTACCATCGTTTGACCATCATGTGACAAAGAAGCGTTATTCAAAGGAAATTTTAAATCCGCATAACGCTTCACTAGTGTTACATCTCTATTACTTACATCGCATTGGTAAAGATGACCATCATTGTTGCATGCAAAAAGATCAAACTGCATACTGGCCCTGTCATAAAGTGTGACACAATTATTGATGAACTGGCCCAACGTAAAAGTCATCATTGTGTCCGTTTCTTGATTATAAAACTCCACGATGCCCTTCCAGATATTAGGATTTGAATAATGTGAATTTATAGGGAAACTAATATTTTTGGAAATATTAATCGGTTGGGAAGGTGGCGGCAACGAAATATTTGCATCTTGAGCTAAACGGTTCCAATTAGAAGGGAATCCCTTATCATCAGAACCGATTAGACCACCACAAACAGTCAACCCATTTAATTCCGTGAAACATCTCGGCTTAAAGTTGAACTCTACCAGTTTCTCGGAAGGAACATGTAAATTTTTGGAGATATACGAGCCCGTTGTCCTAGAACCTTTTGTAGACGTTTTTTCAGTAGAGTTTTTACCACTGTTACTCGGTTGAATAGAATTATGTCGCCTTACTGGAGACCTCAATACGGAAGAATCCGTATCTAGTACTCTTATCGAATGATCGTAAATATAATACAGTTTACTCTGGTTCATGGAGCCCGGTTTGATACAATCCCGCAACTGCCAATGGTTTATGGAGACCTTGGCATCGTAGAGTTCTAAAGCAGGCATCATATAGTTTTGGTAAACCTTATCAGAGCCAGTATTTAACCGTTCATCTTGCAGCGCCTCCTTAGATTGCCCCGTGCCATCAATGGTCATTCTTTAACACGTATACTTTTGTAACTTATTGCTGTTTTTCTACCACTTTATTCGATCTTACTTGTCGTTGCTTAATCAGCAAAAGTTTTGTACTAGAATAAAGTTGTAATAGGCTTTTAATCCAGAGTCTCCTCCTCCTCACTTTCTGATCATCACCCCTTATTGCCTCAGAAAAGAGATCATACTCCGCTTTAAAGCCGTTCAATGTCACGTGACACAAAGTTGTAGCCGTATAACATATGGCGCTACCATGTTGTTATTTAGACGGGTAACATCACCGTTTAGAAAGATAAAGGAAAGTGAAATTATTGGAATGGAAAGTGTTCCCAAAAGTTCGCACCAACGCAAAAAGAAATTTTTTTTTCAATTTTGATATCATCGTTGCGTAGAGGAAGCCCTAACTGAGTAGAGAAATTATATGGTATTTTCCTTGTAATATTTGATTTTGAGTCGATATCCCCTTTGTTCTTCTTCCTTCCTTCGCTTGTTTTAGTTGTATACTTGGTTTATTGTGGAAGATTTTTTTTTCTGCTTCGTAGTTTTAAATTAGAAGTTATTTCTTTGCAAATTTCTCTTCCCCCCACAGTATTCTTTTAGAGGTGAAGTAGAAATAAACCAAGAAAGCATACACATTTTATTCTCAATGTCCAACCCATTTGATTTGTTAGGTAACGACGTCGAAGACGCTGACGTTGTCGTTTTGCCACCAAAGGAAATCGTCAAGAGCAACACTTCCTCCAAGAAGGCTGACGTCCCACCTCCATCCGCTGACCCATCCAAGGCTAGAAAGAACAGACCAAGACCTTCTGGTAACGAGGGTGCTATCAGAGACAAGACCGCTGGTAGAAGAAACAACAGATCAAAGGATGTCACTGACTCTGCCACCACCAAGAAGTCCAACACCAGAAGGGCCACTGACCGCCACTCTAGAACTGGTAAGACTGACACCAAGAAGAAGGTTAACCAAGGTTGGGGTGATGACAAGAAGGAATTGAGTGCTGAAAAGGAAGCTCAAGCCGATGCTGCTGCTGAAATTGCTGAAGACGCTGCAGAAGCTGAAGACGCTGGTAAGCCAAAGACCGCTCAATTGTCTTTGCAAGACTACTTGAACCAACAAGCTAACAACCAGTTCAACAAGGTCCCAGAAGCTAAGAAGGTTGAATTAGACGCTGAAAGAATTGAAACTGCTGAAAAGGAAGCTTACGTTCCAGCAACCAAGGTCAAGAACGTCAAATCTAAGCAATTGAAGACCAAGGAGTACTTGGAATTTGATGCCACTTTTGTTGAATCTAACACTAGAAAGAACTTCGGTGACAGAAACAACAACAGCAGAAACAACTTCAACAACCGTCGTGGTGGTAGAGGCGCTAGAAAGGGTAACAACACTGCTAACGCTACTAACTCTGCTAACACCGTTCAAAAGAACCGTAACATTGACGTTTCTAACTTGCCATCTTTGGCTTAAGCCTTATATATGAATAATTCCAACTGAAAGAATCCAATAACAGTGTTCTACTTTCTGTTTCTATTACTATTATTATTTTAATTGGTTATTTACTATATAATTTGCAAGTGAAGATGATCATGCTGGCAAACCAAAGAATAAAATTGGGTTGACATCCAATCGAGAATATGACATATCATTTTGTTTTATTTAAGCAATAAAAAATAAATGACTTTTAATTTACTTTTCAATTTTCTTTTTTTTTTTTTCACTTCTGAGATGTGCAAGCGTGTAGTTTGTTTGTATTTGTATAACAATTTCATCATTAGTCATTCTTCATTAAAAACTTTTTGTTATCGATTAAGGACATCCAGTATGATTCTTTTTCTCTCATCTTGATTATCTCTTGAGAGTATTGTTAGGCAACGCATTATACCACAGTTTTTTTTACCAAAGCGAGCGGCACTCCAGCAGGTGCTTCATGTAGTATTCAGGTATCACATCGCTATATTTTAAGTTTCTGTCGCCGTTGATCATTCCTATCTCCCATTCACTTCTTCCGTTCGGTTGCATCTGATTACCATAGTCATGTAGTCCAACTATCAAATCTTCGTGCCCTAGTTCTCCTTTTAACTTTTCGTCCATTAGTCCATTAGCTATACATGAAACGTCGAATAATATTTTACATGTGAGTCCCCACAAATCCCTGAATCTGAAAATACCTCCATCAACACCGTCTTCGTCTGAACTTGATAAATCCTCTATGGTTTGCAACCATGGCATTTCGTTATTATTTGCTACGTGAAAATGATAATGCATAATCAACCATTTTATTCCACCCCAATTAAGCTTATACTCCTTCCGCTCAAAATATTCTGCTTGATAACTCTTAACATCCTCATCGGCTTCAGGAAGAAGATGTATAACTAAGTCATTGAGTGGTACAGAAAACAAAGAAGATGTTTCTCCAGGGTTCAGCTTACCAAAAAACTTACGGATATCTAAGGGAACTTTGTATTTATCCTCATGTTTTTCTAATTTATCTTTGTAAAGAAAACAGACCATTGGCTTAACACTTAAAAATGTTCTTGATAAATAGCATGGCATATCCATGACCAAATTGTCTAATTTCATTCCGAACTCCTTATGCAAGACCTCAGGATCATGCGGTAACCCAATCTCCTCTTCAGCTTCTCTTCTGGCTACGCTTTCAAAGGTTTCTTGAAAATAATCAGCTTTACCTCCAGGAAATGAAACATCACCTGAGAAGCTTCTCAATGTTCTTGAACGTTTAGTTAAAAGCACTCGTAGTTCGCCTTTCATTCCAATGAATAATAGTATTATTACCGCCGAATTTCTTTTGAAAGGCCATATTGAGCTCCGAGTATATGGTGTTTTATGAAATTTGTATCTTATCAAGTTCTCTATTAGTTGCTTTGAACTCAGCATCCTCCTCTGACTTAATATCATTACAGCTTTTCTGTTACATGTGTGATTCTCTTCAAATCTACAATATTATTATTGAATTGTTATAAATATACTTACGCGGATCCCCCCCCACAACCCTACCCCAAAAAATAAATACAACGAATAAATACGCGATTGGAATTCATCGCTACTTTTGAAAAAACAGAATATATAAGTTGATAATAAGCTACTCTTGTATATACCTATTCGCCTAGGGATATAATCAAACTTTTAAATCGACCTTTAAGGTATATGTAACAACAAACGCCACAGTGATGAAAAGAATCGCATACTGCATGACAAATAAGACGGACAAACAGTTCATTTGAATGTGATCACCACATGCTGGCGTATAAAATGCTGTGAAATATACTTGAGCAGTAGCACTCGGCATGGACCACGTTAATATCATGTCAAATTTTCCTATGCCCGTATCCAGCCAATCGATCGAATATAGTTTATTTACCCATAGGACGCCAATAATAGGAATGACAATTAATCGAAAGCATGTCATCAATAAGGCGGATTTAATAAATCCAGGTGGCAATGACTTAATTTCTAATCTTGCCAACGTTCCGCCAAGTAATAGAAGCCCCAATGGAACACATGCATTTCCAATATACTCTGTAAAATCCATTAAAAAATTCAGAACAGGTTCTCCATCAGGCGCCTTATGAACGTGAACATATGTCGTTACGAAGCATGCTTTAACCCAGGGAATTAATGCACATATTATTCCTAGTATTGCCCCCAGAGATGCTGGCCTGAGGCAATTTATAATAAAGTACTGCAACCATTTGAGATTGTGTCTCTCTATAAAGAAGGAGAGGCTACCCCTCCCGTCGGTGGCCATATTAGTGCAATTTTCTTCTTCGATGGAACTTTCATCGGTATAACCAGTGTGCACATTACCAATACTTGCGTTCCTGCTTCCAACTTCTTCAGTCAAGGATAGTGGTCTTGATAAATCTAATTCACCTTGCCTTATTTTTTCGGCGGCACTGTATTTGGAAATCAACTCATTCATATCCGCTTTCCTTTTTCTTCTATAACTTCTGCCATCGCTATTTTTTGATATACGACTATATGAGAGGGAACTGCCATCTATTCGCGAGAACTCCAATGCGCCTGGGCTTGAATAAGTCGAGGAAACCCTATATATTTCAGCATGCGGAAGGTCACTTTCAAATTTATGGGATGCACCATTTGATTCTTTATAGGGTTTGATGTAGCCAGTAAAACCTTCGTAGTATGCCTGCGGTGTCATTTCATTTGTAGTAATAGAGTTACAAGACAAATCGCTATTACTTCTCGCATCTTCCGATTGATAGGCATTTGTAGGACGTGTGATATTAGGTAACTTTGTTATTTCAGTAAGTTTGCGATCGTCGTTAGCGGGACTTACTGACGGAGTAATATTCTCACTATCTGGTCCTTTTGTATCTCTAAAATCAAGTCCGACCACTCTCCACATTCCAAAATTCATCATTAGGAAACTTTGAATAAATAAAAAAATGCAGGAATAAGCAACACCTTTATCAGCTTCTTCAGCAGTAAAAATGGAGCCGTTACCCATGCTCTGAATATAGGCAATAGGTAAATCTGATATATTTGGAAAGAAACCCGCAAATATGAGCCCCCAGAAGAATTTTTTGGGCACAGTCGTAGCAAATGTAGTAAATAAGGCGCCCGTGGCACCTAAAACAAACAAGATAAAAGCTGAAAGTATTATCACTCCAATCTCCTTTATATCCCTCCATGAAATATTGGACACAATTTTGTTGAAGGTCAAACAAGGCAAAATAGCGTTAACAACCATATTTGATATACCTTTTGCATTTTCCATGGAAACAATATCAAACTTAGCTACCAAATAGCCAACAAGCATAATGGTGTAAATTTTAAATATAGGTTTTAATGCAATGTAAATAGCAGCACCCAGAGAAAGGGACATCTTGGTTCATTTATTGTAGTACTAGAAAATCGTTTCCACCATATAAAAATGATAGACCTTGATCAGACACATGTAGAATTATCGATAGAAGAAATACTATATGAGTACTGTAACTTGCTTTACCTCTTATACGTTACACACTTTGATGTAAATATGACTCACCTTATGTACCAGACATTGACCCAAAAATACAGATATACAAAAGGTGAAAAAAGATATAGTAGTTCCTCGACGTATGCCCACGGGGAAAACAATATAGATGGAATTCTATAACACCGACAGTGATGTTTCTCCTGAAATTTGTGCCAAATAGCGCCGCGGAAAGTCGGCACATTTTGCAACATGGACTTCGGAAGTCTGATATCATCCCGTAACCTTCTCGTAATGCATCAGCTTTTGGTCATGCTTGTTCAATATACATCCTACGTGCACAACGAACAATAACTTTCTCGGTATCTTATTCGATTATCCCCGAAGTTTCTTGAAACGGTAATATCCTTTTACCCTATCCCGGGCGAAGAACCCCGTCACAGTGCATCACTTTATTCCCACTATAGGGATAACAGGGGCGATTGTGTACGAATAACTAGATTGTATTTAGATAACTAATATATATGATAAGTGCGTAAAAATGGATATATCTATACATATATATCACTAAGTGCATAAAGTCTTTGTATTTTCGCTTTCCTAGCTGACCAGTAAAAGATCTTGTTTTTTAACTGATGGATAAATAGTAATTTATAACTGAATAGAGCAAAAGTTGGGAAAATAGAAAATAGAAAACAGAAAAGGAGCGAAATTTTATCTCATTACGAAATTTTTCTCATTTAAGTTATTTCTTTTTTTGAGAGAAAAATTGGTTCTCTACAGCAGAAATGATGGCAGGTACAACTTCTGGGTTGGCCAAAGTAGTTAGGTCACCTAGCTGTTCGGCTTCGTTAGAAGCAACCTTTCTTAGAACTCTTCTCATAATCTTTCCTGACCTTGTTCTTGGTAGATCTCTAACTAGAATAATGGTTTTTGGTGAGGCGAAAGGACCAATCTCACCCCTAACTTGTAAGATCAATTCTCTACGTAAATTATCTGGTGTGATGTGTTCTGCATCACCTTCAGTAGCGTTGTTTTGTAGATAACCATCTTTTAGGGAAACATATGCAACGACGGTTTGACCGGTCAATTCATCTGGAATACCGACAACAGCAGCTTCCGAGACGTTTTCGTGATTTGAGATGGATGCTTCAATTTCTGATGTGGATAATCTATGACCGGAAACATTTACAACGTCGTCAACTCTACCCCTGATCCAGTAGTAACCATCATGATCTCTACCAGCACCATCACCTGTGAAATAGTGACCAGGATAAGGTTTCAAGTAAGTATCCATGTAACGGTCGTGGTGGTTCCAAACAGATCTAGCCATTGATGGCCATGGTGATTTAACGGCAAGGACACCTTCGACATCATTACCTTCTAATTCCACACCTGTAACAGGGTCAATGATACAAACGTTAATACCAAAGAATGGCACGGTAGCAGAACCAGGTTTTGTTGGGACAGCACCTGCCAAAGGAGCAATTAAATGAGAACCAGACTCTGTTTGCCACATAGTGTCACAAATGACACAGTTTTTGTTACCCACTTTTTCATGATACCATTCCCATAAGTCTGGAGAGATTGGTTCACCGACGGAACCCAAGACACGTAATGAGGAAGTGTCATATTTGGCAATTTCGGCTTCACCTACACGTTTGATTAATCTTAAAGCAGTTGGAGCCACATAGAAATGGGTAGCCTTGTGACGTTGGATAATTCTCCAATATCTACCATAATCTGGGTAGGCAGGAGTGGATTCGAAAATTATTGAGGCGGTACCCAAGGTTAATGGACCATATAGAGCATAGGTGTGACCCGTGATCCAGCCGACGTCACCGGCAGTGAAGAGAACATCTTCTGGGTGAATATCAAAAACGTATCTAGTTGTTAAAGCGGCACCTAATAAATAACCACCTGTAGTGTGAACGACACCCTTTGGAGAACCAGTGGAACCGGAAGTGTATAATAAAAATAGAGGATCTTCAGCGTCACATGAAACAGGAGGTAGGTAAGTTCTCTGCTTAGCGGCCTCCTCATGCCACCAGTAATCTCTACCGGCCTTCATTGGAATACCTTCAGTACCAGTTCTTTGGAAAACCAAGATACGGGAAACCAAATCGACTCCGTTCAAACCTTCGTCAACAATTTTTTTAGTGTTGATGGTCTTACCACCTCTTTTACCTTCATCACAAGTGATGACCACTTTAGAATTAGCGTCAACGACACGATCTTTCAACGAACCAGCGGAGAACCCAGCAAAGACAACAGAGTGAATAGCACCAATACGAGCCACAGCCAACATAGCAATGACCGCTTCTGGAATCATTGGCAAATAGATAGCCACTGTGTCACCTTTCTTAACGCCCCAGCTTTTTAAGACACCAGCGATTTGGGAAACTTTTCTGAGTAATTCACCAAATGTGATGATTTTGTTGTCGGATTCGTCATCAGCTTCATAGATCAAAGCTGGCTTGTCGGGATTAGCAAAGGCATGTCTGTCAACACAATTGTATGATGCATTCAATTTACCGTTCAAAAACCATGCAACATCACCATTGTTCAATGAACCAGATTGAACTTTGGTGTATGGAGCATCCCAATGCAAGTATTCCTTAGCCATCTTATCAAAGAATTTTTCTGGCTCATTGATAGATTGTTGATACATTTCTTGATAATGTTGCATATCAGTAACGTAACCCTTGCCGGGTTGGCTGTTGTAAAAATGTTGAGGAGCCTTAAGAGCCTTTACGTTGTGAGCTTCATGAACTACTTTATGTTCCTTGATTGTCATATTTTATTATTGTATTGATTTACTTTCCTGTATTCTGTTTGTGTATAACAATCACTAACCGCGGAGACACACAATTCGGAATTCGAATACTATATATATATATATTTTAAGGTAGAGGTATATATAAGGTTTGATCAGGCTAAACGTGCGGTGCGATATCGTTGCTAAAATTCAGAACACTGTTTTCAATCTCGAAGTAAAAAACGATAAAAATTATCAACAAAACCAGTGACGAAGAAGTTCAGTCACGAAACTTTTTTGCCTCGTTCAAAAAAAAAAAGCCAGCGGAATCGGCTACCGAATATCGGCAATAACGCTTCGGCCCCGGGAAACGCATATGAATAATTTTAAGTTAGTTTTATGCTATACAGCGGGTGGCTACGTGTAATGTATTTAATGTTTATATTTACTGATTTATGACATCGATGAGGGAGATCAATTCTTGCAATCGCGCCAATTCGTTGCGATCAGTGCCCTCTCTTTCGTAATTATTCACTGAAACTATCTTGCCAGTTATTGTGTTTCCCGAGAGGATGGCGCCATTACTGAAGGTATTACTAGTTGTGTTATCGCTACTGGAAGGCGTCGCAGACTTTTCCCTCTTCAGTTCCTTGCCACGAAAGTAAATAGTATCTTCGAATTTGTAATCCTTAAACTCTTCGGTTGGTCCTTGATACTCGGTATAGAAAGGCATGAAGCTCACGGTGTAAGCATCTAGATTCACGGCATCTTTGGTCATTGCGTATTTGACCTACTTACTGTATTAGTACACACTTGTATTTTCGGGCCTTGATGGTTTTGTTTCACTGCTTGTTTGCAATTGGTTGTTGTTCCTAACGCGTTTTGTCATTTTTCGATGAAGGTCGAACGGAAAGAACTAAAAAAGACTAGGGGAATGGAATGCGGAATAGCAGTGCATATTTCAGGATGAATGGAAAAACACATCTGCAGCAACAATGAAAAACCTTAGTGGATTTAAACTTCTCACAGGAAATATCGATCAAAGCAATGGGCTAGCCAAATAAAAAAAAAACTGTAGGCACAAAAAGCAGCATACGTCATTCGCAAAAAAAGAAGGTCCTACCCGGATTCGAACCGGGGTTGTCCGGATCAAAACCGAAAGTGATAACCACTACACTATAGGACCGGAACTTCTTGATGATACGAACGATTAAAATTGTTGACGTTCTCTTCTTTTTTTCATATTTGAGTAGATCTGATGCGCAATGTCTATACAACCTGGCAGACAATTGTCTAAATAATATTTTGTAGGAATAAGAGTCCACTATCGTCTATCAACTAGTAGTCACACTACCAATATATTATCATATACGGTGTTAAGATGATGGCATAAGGTATGAGAAACTGTCATCGAAGCTGAAATGCAAGGATTGATAGTGTAATAGGATAATGAAACATATAAAACGAAAAGAGAAATAATCATAACATTATTTCCTAGAGTAGCGATTCCCCTTCGCGTATTCTTACATCTTCGAAGAGAACTTCTGGTGTAAGTATAATAAATATTATAGCTCTATCGAATGGTGCAATTATTTACCAAATTCTCAATAGGAATCCATAATACTACATACGATACTAATATTCTAGTATTTTTATACTTATTATTTCTTTTTTATTACACCAGCAATCGTTGCAAATTATCTTCTGATAGAATTTCTGAGGGTATCCTAAACTTATGCCATTTTCTTGGACTGTAAATCATACTTGGATGTTGTGCATTAGTCAATAATCGGTTCTTGTTCCAACGATTACATGTAAATGAAGGGAGAAATAATTATGGTAAATCATGCGGCGGTCCTTTTGGTGATGCAGTATCCATAGTCACTACATAACAATCTTAGTCACCTTGTATTGATTCACCACATAATCCTGCAGAGCCCGCTATGTCCTTAATCTGCGCGATAACTCTCCTACCCCTGAATTTTGAGAGCGCCATAGCAAACCGATAAAGCTGGCACAATTAAAGGTATCGGTGTTGTCAGAATTAGGTGCCTCCTGCTTTTTTTTTTTTCCTGCTCTTATATCCGTTATATCCGAATGATTTTTATCGCTTGTTTAAAAAATACTTTCCCGATATATATATATAGTCTCCCTTTAAATTTGTTTCCGGTAAGTTTTTAACACCAATAAATGAAAAGAAATGACTACGGTGATGAATATGAGCCGCGCATTGAATCAGGTTATGTAAGTATCAGAACCCCTAATTATGATGTCACTCTTACCCTTCGATGGCTAAGCGGCGACTGGGATGCCGGGAAAAGCTCTACAAATCTACTAAAAAAGTCAAATATACAGCTGTAAACTTCTTTCCTCGTCTACATCATGGTAACGATTGTTCAATCTTTACTTCGTGTCTTTTTTTTTTTCTATGTACTTTCTATTCCAACCTATGTGAAGACTAAAATTCACCTTAGTAAACGTAAAGACAATGACGATAGGTGCCTAAATTCAATGAAAAGAGCACAAACAGTTTCCATATAATTAGGAGCAGTCTACAATCAAGCAGTAAATTTTGGTATCATAAACGACCCGCTGAGACCTTTCCATTGGGTCAGGTCGAGAACTGTAGTTACTCGAAAATCAGATCATCCACACGCTGTTGAACTCGAAAACAGTAGCACTGTCACTGTAAGCTAGTGTTCATTTTAAAGGTCTTGCCGAATTTTTTCTTCGAAGAAAAGTATTGCAATGGACTCTATACTTCTGAGCAGCAATTAAGGAAAACAGGGTAGGTAACCTCTGGGGTTGATATCTGGATAAACTGGAACCATATTAGCGAGATGATGCACTTTACATAGATTCCGCGAGTACCTTAATACTGCTGGTGCACCACGATAATGATTACTTCTTCAATATCAATTAGTTTGCCAGGATATACCTTATCCAATTTAACGTGACGATCTTAAAGGCGTTTTTATGTTTATTCGCTAAAACCCTTCTTATTGTCATTTTCGTTAACATACTATCTAACGTATTTCTGTTTGTCAGTAATTTTCAGTTAATGGATGGTATCAGACGAAAATTAAATAAATCACCTTCTGCTTTATAAGCAAGATATAAAAAAAAATATGGATCGATTGATTCATTTCCATAATGATCAATATATAATAATAATAGGACTGCTAGCTAATATATACTCAATATGATTTGTTCATATTCTTCGCAGGTATATATAACCATCAAGTAATACATATTTAACTTAGCTGCATCACCGTTGAGCCTTTTGTTGAACACTTCCCCTCTCTATCATAAAATCAACCATATAGAAACGCATAGAGTGTAAACATTGATATGCGATGCCAAAACACTTGATTTGTTACTATGGAACACACAGCAATATGCATACACTACTTGTTCCATTGCTGTTGCAATTCCATTGGATAGAACTCCTGCATTGTCCTCATTTAGTGCTCAGGAAAAGGTTTACATATTTCTTTCTGACTTTTCAGAAAAAAAATTTGTGAGGCTGTCACTGTATATCACGTAATACACATATAAGTAATTGGATTTATAGTAAAAAGAATTCTCATGTTGGGCACAACTATCTCGTTGCCAAATTTTTTACCATATTAAAACGACCCATGTAATATAATTGGAAAAATTAGTATACTGGGAACAAT